>ERZ779889.115-NODE-115-length-106782-cov-19.542702_pt1 | contig 106782 bp, 99 predicted proteins | sample MGYA00511030_ERZ779889 | MGnify/ENA primary metagenome ERZ779889 (study PRJEB29588, sample SAMEA2160616) | human gut metagenome | biome: human gut; feature: human-associated habitat; material: faeces | place: Denmark | collected 2008/2010 ...
AAATTCTTGTTTGGAATTTCAGGGTTGTCATGTTGTTAATTTTTCAAGGTTCTTTGTGTTCTCGTCTCTCAGCGACAACTTCTATATGTTATCACATCTGAAGTTCTTTGTCAACAACTTTTTTATCTTTTTTCAAGATCTTTTCGGTTGCTGATGTCCAACCTCTTCGGCGACAACTTCTAAATATTACCACACCGAAGTGTGTATGTCAACAACTTTTTCATTTTCTTTGTCATCATATTCCAGTGACAGAAGAAGAAAATCGATGTTAACTTATGCCGGTCACAACCAGCAAGTGAAACTATACTAAATATCTCCCAATATGTCAATAACTATTTTCAAAAAAATGTTTTTATCGTACAGATATGTGAGAGCCTTGCTATCGTGTACCATTTCCAGCATCTGCGAAGCCACTGAGAATGCCGACAAAAACGTTATGAGAACCATTGCGATCCATATACACAACACAGCCTGTGCAACGCCAAAAGCAAGTCCTCCTGCTTTGTCCAGTCCACCGACCACGGGGATACCCGACAGAACATGCGATAACGCAAGAGCTATCAGCACGAGCAGTAGCACCACAAATATGGTTAACAGATATGACAGTCCGTTCATGACCATATCTGTGAGATAATCCACAACATATGCCACATAGTCTCCGATCGCCTTTCCATTTATCTTGTCTCCGCCGTTACTGCGTATGTAGTTCTTCACGATCTCCGGCAGTTCTGTATGTTCTAGATAATCTTCTTTCTCATAGACAGATACACTTTCACTGATATCTTCCACTCCTATGCTCTGCTCCACCTTCTGCCTCACGGTGTCTCTGAGTGGTGTATGCTGACAGAGGAACTGGTTTACATACGGATTCAGCACATTTGTCAGGATCACCGCTCCTACTATGCCCACTGCACTTACCGCACTTTTGATGAGACCTCTCCTGTATCCGATAAGGGCGCACAGAAGAATAACCGCCACAGACGCAAGCAACATCAGATTCATATGCGCTTCTCCTTTCTCTTACATGCCCTTGAGGGCAATAGTCTGCGTCTCATTTTCAAATATGACCACATACTCCTCCTCGTTTGAGTCCGGCACAACATTTACAAGATTCTTGGTGAATGAATAATTAAATTTCATACTTCCATTAAACCTGATTATACTGCAGTCCATATCTCCCGTGACTATTATCTCCTCTTCAGTTGCATATATTTTGTCAAATGCATTGTCGTAGTCCACTTCAGCCTTCAGCGCACCCTTGTTGTCATATATATATATTTTGTATTTCGCCTTTGAGGCAGAATCCGAGACAGCAATATAACCCACGCAGGAAGAATTATAGAATACGCCCTGCATCTCCCTGGATCCGAGATCTATAACAGCTCTCTCCTCCGGTTTCTCCGTCATAGTGTATGTTCTTATATCTTTATTACCAAAGCATGCAATATTGTCATTATCTGTAAATTTCACGATAGGATACAGTGCATCATCCACTGTATAGCTTCCCATCATACGATCAGCATTCTCATTCTGTCCAACCGAGCTAAAATTGTACATGGCTATCACAGACTGTACCTTTGTGCCCTGTATCTTCATATAACTTGTGACCAGCTTCTGTCCATCGTTCGATATGTCTATATCCATAGGGTATCCACTTTTATCTATCGTGGTCTTGAGCTCATAGATCGTGTTGCTGTCCTTATCGTATCCATTGATATAATTGCAGTCTTCTCCCACAAGTACAAGGGTGTACACTCCCTGCTCTGCAATATCAACATTTGAGATGTCGTAAGCGAGAGTCTGACGGCTGACTTCGCCGTCAACATTAAACACATACACATCTTTACCGTTCATATCCGCAACTATCGCGTAGTTTCCGCACACCTCTGCGTGTGGCATCTTCATCGCATAGCTCACATCCCACTTTGTCACGCCTTTTTCATCTATGTAAGATGCACCGTCCTTGGTCACCTTCAGCATATTTCCCGCAAATACCGTGTAATCTGCTATATTGTCACCTGATGTTTCCGTCGCTGACACCACATCATACTGAGTGTATGTCTTTATCGCATTATATCTCAAAAGTGCAGTGACAAGTCCTAGCACAACCACAATTGCTGCGATAGCGAGGAGCATTTTGCCTTTTTTGCCCATGGTGCGTTTTACTTCAATGACATTATCCCTGCCATTTGCAAGGCTTTCCTCGTCCATATCATCTTCTGTCTGATTCTGAACTTCCTGTTTTTCATCGTCTCTGCCCGCAACAATTTCCTTATCCGCAGTTTTTTTATTTTTTGTTAAAAATTTCATATCCGTATTCCTTCTGTTCTTTATTCACTATAAAAAAACATGGTAATTATAGCATTTTTAATCTGTATAGGGAATAACCAATTTCTGGCCCTCATATATAGGTTCATCTATCTTCAGGCCATTTACCGCCGCTATACTCTCTGCGCCATCCTGCGTTCCGTACATCTTTATCGATATACTCACAAGAGTGTCCCCCGGTTCAACCACATAGATGCTCTCCGTATCCTCCGGCACAGAAGGTATCTCTGATGTTACAGCTTCATCTGAAACACTGTCCGAAGTGTATTCCGAGCCATACGAAGTTTCCTCCACCGAAGCACTTGTATTCTCCGCGCCTTGCGCCGCTGATATATCCTGCGATCCATTTGCTTTCTGTGCCGTCTCTGTATCCTGCACCCCTTCCGCATTCTGAGTTGCCTCCGTGTTCTGTGATCCCGGCGTATTTTTTTGTGTATAGGCATCTCCGGATGCAGCTCCTCCCACTGTTTTCTCAGCACCGGCCATGGTGTCTGCACTGTTCATGAACACCTGAACCTCACCGGAATGTTTTGCCTTTGTCAGCCTGTCCGTTATCTGCCCCACTGTATCCGGGGATATGTACCACAATGCTCCAAATGACACCGCACATACCGCAACAAAGCACGCCGCGGTTGTACCCCAGCTCCTCTTCTTCCGGTTCTCCGTCTGTTTCCCCCTCTCTCTGAAGTTTTCAACAACCGTCTTATCCTTTATTACCACACTGTCTGTCGCAGATTCCGCAGTCTCACGCTTTCTGCTGATTATGTAGTTCTGCATTTTCTCATTTCTCACATAATATATATAGTATCCCTTTTCCCTCATAAGGGTCCCGTGATCGTAATAATAAAATGCCTCCTCACACTCCAGTGCATCCATAAGGAACAGGATCTTTCCCTCACCCGGGAAATTATCGCGGTGCAGCCTTTTCATCTGATCGTTTATCTCTGCAGAGAAACCCATTCTGGACAGGAACCATCCCACGATCGACAGGTCATCGAAGTATTTGTTTATCTCCGCATATATCCCGCTCCACTCGCTGTCACCAAATTTTATCATGGATATGTCAAATTCAAGATTCTGTGCATCCACTGCGCCGCTGACAAATATCACCTTTGTGCCATTTTCATCATATACTTTTCCGAGAAGTATGGCTCCACGGCAGTTCATATTGCCCGGCGATGCAATTCTCCTCAGATATGTCATGACATAGTCTTCTACATATATCTTGTAATTTCCCGGGGCATTTCCCACCTGTCGTATATTCTTGGGCAGCTCATATTTCACCCTGTCGCTTGACCTCATCATCTCATTTGCTTCATCATATACTATCTCTATCATTCACCCGACCTCCTATACTCTTAAGCATCAGCCCTTACAGCTCCGCCAACGATGCATGAATAATACCATGTTGACAAGACGCTTTTTTAGGAAATCATGTCATTTGATGTGTGTAACTGCGCCCTATATTCCAGCCTATTACGACCTATATCTACAGGATCACGTAAATGAGCGCTTTATGAATCTATTGTGTAAACTTTGATAATCTTGGAAATACTCTATACTATAAAACACAGGCAGGGTATTGATATGATAAAAAAGAAGCAGCGACAAACAGAATATTTTAATCCAAATGACATTCTTGCCTGCCGTGCGCTTTCAACCAGAATATCGGATTTTCTGGCAGACAGCGGGCAGCCTTCTGACAGCACCGTGGTTTTATGCATAGGAACCGACCGCGCTACCGGTGATGCTCTCGGCCCTCTGACAGGCAGCTTTCTGACAGAGCACAACTGTCCTTTCAAAGTGTACGGAACGTTAAAAGCTCCGGTCCACGCCCTCAATCTGCGCGATACCATACACCATATATACGACCATTTTGTCTCCCCCGCCATCATCGCCGTCGACGCATCCCTTGGACGTCCTTCAGATGTAGGTATGATCACGCTCTCTAACGCCCCCCTGTACCCCGGAATCGGTGTAAATAAAAAACTCCCGGCGATAGGAGATATCTCCATCACCGGGATTGTAAATCTGTCTGGGAAGCCAGGTATGAGTCTTCTTCAGAGCACCAGGCTGTATACCGTCAGCAATATGGCACGCTTCATCTCTGACGCCATACTGTCATCATCGACACACTGACTAACTCTCTCCCTTATAAACCTCTATGGCGCCTGACACTGTGCTTGCCGTGCCCTCCTCCATGATCGATATAAGATCAGAGAGTTTCTCTTCTGTGAGCAGATCTTTGCCAAGGAATGTGACATAGCTGTCAGTCAGATGGCTCTGCATATCAGCAAGCTGTGACTCCATGGCATTGATCTTTTCCTCGAGCTGCTTCAGATCCGCCTTAAGTGCATCGATCTTCGGCTGCCGTCTTCCTGTTATCTCATCAGTTATAACCTGTTTTGTATCATTCTCAAATACTTTTATCGCCTCAAGCTTGCGATTGCTTATATCCTCGCGCTCCGCCTCAAGCTCGCTGAGCTTTTCATCATATTTGCCAAGATTATATACACTCTCATCCTTGTCTCTTGTTATCGAGTTTCTGATGATCCTTATCTGCTTGTTGTTGGCGCGGACCTTGTTTCTTATCCGCCTGCCCTCATTGACGATCTCAAGATTCTTTACCTTGGCAAGATTGAACACTATGAAATATATGATAAATTCTGCTATGACGATCGCCTGACTGATCACCACATACGTCAAAGTGTGAACTCCGGTCTGGTATATGGTGTATGAAAGCGCCACGCATACAATCGCAGGTATACATCCGCAGAACAGGAGTATAAGCAGTATAAGCTTAAACACGTCGCCTGCTCCGCACGGAGCGAACATACAGTAGAAGAAGCCCGTATTGCAGAAGCCCGATACATTGTTCTGCTTAAACAGCTCCTTTGCCTTGAGTCTGAGCTGTCTGTTGCTCTCGTTGAGGGAAGCCGTCTCGCTCTCTATTCGGTTGCCCATACGCTCCGTCTTCTTCTTATCTTTTTTTGACTGAAGCTGCCTTATCTTGGCTCCGTTCGCCGAAAGCTGCTGGTCGTATCCATCCTCTATCTCATTCTTTCTGTTTTTCAAGGTTGAACCGATCTCATCAGAAAGGCCCTTTTCCTCCTGTGAGATACTCCTGCTGGTCTTTCTCTGTGCCGTTCTCGCCTGTTCAAGGTTGTCCTGCACATCATCGATAGCCACCACCAGCTCCCTTGCCTTTATAAGATATTCCTGATTCTCCTGGAAAACATTCTCCGATCCCATACAGTCCTCCTTATGTCTCTTATAATAGTGCATATCAAGTTTATAATATCAAATCGCCTACTAATTAACAACATAATTTTGCAATTTCTGACATATCTGACACATTTCGGATTATATTCTGAAAATACTTTCTTATCATGCACCCGGTCACTATTATTTCACAGTAATTTAATTGAACTCATACTGATTATATTTTATAATTATTACATATGGGCGATAAGCAATATTTATGGTATTTATCATTTACAGAATGGGGCTGTAAAATTACAAATTATATATGACAAGGAGAATCGGCATGAACATTTTATTTTTTCTTACACCTAAGAGCGATGTAGCATATATTGAGGACAGTTTTTCACTCAGACAGATACTTGAGAAGATGGAGATACACAGATATTCTGCAATACCGATACTATCCAACACCGGTGAATATGTCGGCACCATAACGGAGGGCGACATTCTCTGGTACTGCAAGCGCAATTCGATGAACGCGCTCAAAACCGCAGAGAGCATCTTCCTTAATGATATTCCAAAGAAATTCGAGTACGCCTCCGTATCCATCAGTTCCAACATGGAGGATCTCATAGCCAGAGCCATGGTCCAGAATTTTGTTCCGGTGGTTGACGATCAGAACAAGTTCATCGGCATAGTTACACGAAAGGATATCATCGGTTACTGCTATAAGAAACTTAAGACCAGCGAATCATAAAAAACACCCGGATATGTAAGCATTTCGCCTGCACATCCGGGTATTTTAATGTAATTCAATATATCTTAATCCCTAATTTAATATCTAATTGAGATCTCCCGTTCTGTTGACGGCGCTCACGAGTGCATGTACAGATGCGTCTATGATATCGTTCTTTATTCCTGCGCCCCATGTAACCTTACCATCGACAGTCTCGACTCCGACATAGGCAACTGCCTGTGAGTTTGAGCCAGACTGGAGTGAATGCTCCTCGTAGCATACGACCTTGAACTGTATGTCAAAGTGCTTCTTTATAGCGTTGCTCACGGCATCCAGACGTCCATTTCCCTTGCCGTGGTAAACCTTCTTCACACCGTTCTTCAGAATAGTTATCTCTGTGGATATTCCATCTCCCTGTACGAAGTGATTCTCAAGCATCTTGATAGGGCCATCTATATTGACATATGTATTCTGGAATATATCCAATACTTCCTTTGGACTGAGCTCCTTGTGCTCCTTATCTGACACATCCTTTACTGTGTAGCCCAGATCCTCTCTGAACTTTGCAGGAAGGTCAAAGCCGTACTTTGTCTGGAGGATGAATCCAATTCCACCCTTTCCTGACTGGCTGTTTATTCTAATAACATCACCATCATACTTTCTTCCGATATCCTCAGGGTTAAGCGGCAGATATGGACAGGTCCACATTCCGTCACCTTGCTCTTTTCTGAACTTCATTCCCTTGGCAATGGCATCCTGATGTGAGCCTGAGAATGCGGCAAATACAAGCTTTCCTGTATATGGTGAACGCTCGTAAACCTTCATTCCTGTAACTCTCTCATACATCTCTGTGAGCGATGGTATATCGCTGAGATCTATCTCAGGGTCAACTCCATGGGTGAACATGTTCATGCAGAGTGTGATTACGTCCACATTTCCTGTTCTCTCACCATTTCCAAATAATGTTCCCTCTATTCTGTCTGCGCCGGCAAGGATACCAAGCTCTGCATCTGCCACTCCACAGCCTCTGTCATTGTGAGGATGAAGTGACAGGATAATATTCTCCCTGTCGTGGAGGTTCTTGCTCATATACTCTATCTGGCTTGCGTAAACATGTGGAAGTGACATCTCGACTGTTGCAGGGAGGTTGATTATAACCTTTCTGTCCGGTGTCGGCTTCCATACATCGATAACTGCGTTGCAGACCTCAAGTGCATAGTCAACCTCTGTTCCGGTGAAGCTCTCCGGTGAATACTCAAAACGATATGGAACGCCGTACTCATCAGCCATCTTGTTGAGCAGCTCTGCTCCATCCACTGCTATCTTAAGTATCTCTTCCTTTGACTTTCTGAACACCTGCTGTCTCTGGGCAAATGATGTTGAATTGTACAGATGTACGATCACGTTCTTTGCACCCTCTATAGCCTTAAATGTCTTCTCTATGATATGTGGTCTTGCCTGTGTAAGTACCTGTATCGTGACATCATCAGGTATGAGATCCTGCTCTATAAGTGTTCGGCAGAACTCGTACTCAGTCTCGGATGCTGCAGGGAATCCGATCTCTATCTCCTTGAAACCGATCCTGACAAGCTCCTTGAAAAATTCCAGCTTCTCATCAAGGCTCATAGGTACGATCAGGGCCTGATTACCGTCTCTCAGATCCACGCTGCACCAGATAGGTGCTTTGTCAATATACTCCTTGTTTACCCAGTCTGTGCACTGTACCGGCGGCATGTAATAGCCACGCTTGTAATTCTGATAATTCTTCATTGATATAACCTCCTACTTAAGCAAAAAAAAACTCACATCTCCTAATCACTATAGAGACGTAAGTTACGCGGTACCACTCTATTTCATACAATAATGTATGCTCTCATCGCAGATACAGATGAACGATATACTTACCGCCGTCTTATACCCTCCTGCTGTAACGGTCAGGCTCCGTCCCTTCCTACTTCACACGATCATCCGACGTGCCATTCAGTGGGCTGCTCCAAGGCGAGTTCAAACCCTATCGATCACCGCCTCACACCAACCGGCGGTTCTCTGAACATCTCCAGAATTCTACTGCTCCTCTTCATCGCATTATCTAGGCTGACTCTAACACATACAAGTGTCAGATGTCAACCCCTTTTCGCTATAATCCTATATATATTAACAGTTCTACCAGACAATAAATCTCTTGTTCTTGAGAGATCTTCCGCCTGCTGTAAGCATCAGTATACCCACTACAAGACCAGTAACTATCGTTATAACCCCAAGTGCTATGTTGAGTGCTCCAACCTGCTTCATAGTCTTATATGCTTTCTCCATACTCATATGCTCCTTTCTATAAGCCTTTATCAATTCTCAGATATAGTAAGTATATCATGTGATATTGCTTCTTACAACTTAAAACTTGAATTAGTTTATTTTACTTTGCACCCCGCCCGTGATAAAATAACTGTGTTTCGGATCATTATATTTGTATACAAAAAGGAGTATCAATATGCCAGCAATAACAAATGACTGGGCTGAATATCTTAAGCCTGAATATAAGAAACCTTACTATAAAAAGCTGTTTGATTTTGTGGGACAGGCATACGCAACGGAAACTGTCTACCCACCAGCCGATGATATATTCAACGCATTTCACACAACGCCGTTATCCCATGTAAAATGTGTGATAATCGGTCAGGATCCATATCATGAGCCAGGGCAGGCACACGGTCTGAGTTTCAGTGTGAAACCAGGTGTCACCATACCACCATCGCTCGTCAACATATATCAGGAGCTTCACGATGATCTGGGATGTAAGATCCCCAATAACGGATATCTTGAGAAGTGGGCCGACCAGGGAGTTCTCATGCTCAATGCCGTGCTGACCGTTCAGGCTCACAGAGCCGGTTCCCATCAGGGAAAGGGCTGGGAACATTTTACCGATGCAGCGATCAGGATCCTGAACGAGCAGGACAGACCTATCGTGTTCATCCTGTGGGGTGCATACGCCCAGAAGAAGGCCGCATTCCTGAACAACCCACACCACCTGATCCTGAAGTCCGCACACCCAAGTCCACTGTCTGTATACAGGGGCTTCTGGGGAAGCAAGCCGTTCAGCAAGACCAACGATTTCCTGGTTGCAAACGGAGTCGAGCCTATCGACTGGCAGATCGAGGACATTTGATTTTGGAGGACTGTACACATGGAGATTTATATTGTAAGACACGGTGAGACCGTATGGAATAAAAAGAAGCTGCTTCAGGGCCGGACTGACATTGAGCTCAGCGACAAAGGACGAGAGCTCGCCAGGATCACAGGAGAAAATCTGAGAGACACACACTTTGATATGGTGTTTTCCAGTCCGCTTAAGAGGGCTTACGAGACAGCCAGCCTCATTGTCGGCGGCAGGGACATTCCAATTGTGAAGAATGACCTCATAAAGGAAATGTGCTTTGGTGACTGGGAAGGGCAGAATATGTCAGAACTTCTGGCAGACGGAGGTCAGGATTTTCAGTATTTCTTCAAGCATCCTGAGCTCTATCACCCGGTTGGAAACGGTGAATCATTTGAGGAACTCTGCCAGCGGGCGGCCAGATTCATGACTGAGTATGTGGAGCCACTCTCCTCAAAATATTCAAGGATCATGATCGTTGCCCACGGTGCGATAAACAAAGCAATGATGATGCATGTAAAAAAGCATCCGCTCGAGGAGTTCTGGTCAGGCGGGCTGCAGCAGAACTGCAACGTGATAATGCTTGACTACTCAGACAACGTATATACGATCATCGACGAGACAAAAATTTTCTATTAGACAGTATAATAAAAACAAAGAGCACTGTCCCGGCTTCATCCATGATACAACCTATCATGAATGTTTCAGGTTCAGTGCTCTCTGCACTTCCAGTATCTGCTCTTCTATCTTATCTGCGAGCATATATATCTGTTCATTATATCTTCCGTCTATTCTCCGCATAGCCTCGGGAAGGGGATTGAGAATGTCTGTATACGACTGCTTTATCTTCTTCTGTATCCACCTCACATCAGGCATGTAAACTATCGTTCTGAGATTGTGAAGCCTGTCCGCAAGCTTCACGATCACCGTCTGGTACGAACCCTGGGAAAATAACCTCCTGGCATATACGGAAAACGGTTCCCCCTGTATCCTAGTCAGAAGTCTTACCTGTTCGCGTATGTCCGCGCCAAATGCACTCTCTATATCGTCAAGTGTACATTCTGTATCTTCAACCGTGTCGTGAAGGAGTGCAGTTATGAGGATATCCTCGTCGGTTATCCCGCACTCTTCTCTCAGGATATTGTATACGCCAAGTATATGCTCATCATAATAAGGCTTCATACCGCCATTTCCCCGGCGCATCTGCCCTTCATGAAATGCTTTTGCCATATCCATAGCCTGCTGTATGCGTTCTGAAACCTGTACATCCGGTCCAACCATATCATCAACGCCTTTTCCCAGTGTCATGTCAGCCATCTTCTTATCCCTTTCAGTACATCCCAAACTACACAAAGTATAACATAGCAGCCTTGAATAATCTATCCATTTTTTATATACTTAACAAATGTGCTTCTATTAAATTTTACATTTACAATGAAATATTTTTTACTTTGCACATCACACTTTACAAAAGGAGTATATACATGGACATAATCAAGAAAATTGCTCAGGAGATAGGCTGTCGCGACAGCCAGGTTGAAGCAGCGGTAAAACTCATCGATGATGGCAACACAATTCCATTCATCGCCAGATATAGAAAGGAAGCCACCGGCTCCCTCAACGACGAACAGCTTCGTCTTCTTCACGAAAGACTTGTATACCTTAGAAATCTCGAGGACAAAAAGGCTCAGGTCATCGCAAGTATAGAGGAGCAGGGAAAACTTACAGATCAGCTCAGGACGGACATTGAGAAGGCCGAGACCATGGTTCTGGTCGACGATCTCTACAGACCATACAGGCCTAAGCGAAAGACAAGGGCAACCATCGCCAAGGACAAAGGGCTGGAGGGGCTTGCAAACATCATCATGCTGCAGATGACCAGAACTCCGATAGTCAAGGAAGCTGAAGCTTATGTGTCTGAGGAGAAGGGCGTTGCAGACACCAGCGAAGCCATCGCAGGCGCAATGGACATAATCGCTGAAAATATATCTGACACCGCCGATTACAGGACTCACATAAGAGACCTCACCACCAGACACGGTGTGCTGAGAACAACAGCAAAGGACCCGGAGGCTGAATCCGTATACGAGATGTACTACGACTTCTCCACCCCTGTATCCAAGATGACCGGATACAGAACCCTCGCCGTTAACCGCGGTGAAAAGGAAAAGTTCATCACAGTAAAGATCGAGGCACCGGTCAACGACATAATATCATATCTGAAAAAACAGATCATCGTCAGAGACAATCCTGAGACCGAACAGATACTTTCAGACGCGATCGCAGACAGCTACGACAGGCTCATAGCCCCTGCCATCGAGAGGGAGATCAGAAACGCCCTCACAGAGACCGCTGAGGACGGTGCCATCAAGGTATTTGCATCGAATCTGCAGCAGCTCCTCATGCAGCCTCCTATCGCAGGGCAGACCGTGCTCGGCTGGGATCCGGCGTTCAGAACCGGATGTAAGCTCGCAGTTGTGGATCCGACCGGAAAGGTTCTCGACACCGTTGTCATATTCCCAACGGCACCTCAGAAGAAGGTTGCAGAGGCTAAAAATACTGTGAATGCTCTTATAAAGAAGTACGGCATAACTCTCATATCCGTGGGAAATGGTACGGCATCCAGAGAGTCAGAGATGGTGATCGCCGAGCTCATCAGTGAACTTGACACACCTGTACAGTACGTGATAACCAACGAGGCAGGAGCTTCTGTCTACTCCGCCAGCAAGCTTGCAACCGAGGAATTCCCTCATTTTGATGTTGGTCAGAGAAGTGCGGCTTCCATCGCCAGGAGAGTACAGGATCCTCTGGCAGAGCTGGTCAAGATCGATCCAAAGGCTATCGGAGTCGGTCAGTATCAGCACGATATGAACCAGAAGAAGCTGACAGAAGCCCTGGACGCAGTTGTTGAGGATTCTGTAAATAAAGTCGGCGTCGACCTCAATACCGCTTCTGCCCCACTCATGGAGCACATTTCCGGAATAAACAAGACGCTGGCCAAGAATATCGTGGATTACAGAGAGGCAAATGGACGCTTCAACACCAGAAAGGAACTCCTCAAGGTTGCCAAGCTCGGACCTAAGGCATTTGAACAATGCGCAGGTTTCATGAGGATAAGCGGCGGCTCAAATCCTCTGGATGCCACATCTGTACATCCTGAGAGTTACGATATAGCCACTGCCCTGCTGAGCCACATCGGCTACACAACCGATGACATTGCATCTGGCAGGCTCAAGGATCTTTCAAAAGCCGTCGGCAACATCAAAAAGCTAGCTGAGGAGCTGGGAACAGGAACGATAACTCTCAACGACATCATAAAGGAGCTTGAAAAGCCTGCCCGTGATCCCCGTGACGAGATGCCAAAGCCGATCCTCAGAGGAGATGTCCTTGAGATGAAGGATCTGACAGAGGGAATGATACTCAAGGGAACCGTCAGAAACGTGATCGACTTCGGTGCATTTGTGGATATAGGTGTTCATCAGGACGGACTTGTCCACATCTCAGAGATGTCCGACAAATTCATAAAGCACCCTCTTGACGTGGTGAGCGTAGGCGACATTGTCCAGGTAAAGGTCATCGGCATAGACCTCGCCAAGAAACGCATACAGCTCTCCATGAAGGGTATTTAACACACGACAAAATACAGTAACATATTTAAGCCTCCAGCATAGTTTATACAGAGAAAACTTATGTATGGAGGCTTTTATAGTGGAACAAAACAGAAACTGCTGCCGTAACGGCCAGAATCGATGCTACTATAACCAGGGAACCTCTGTTAAATACACCGCCTCATCCGGCTCCAAGCCACGCTCCTGCGACTCCGGCACTGCCACTTCAGTGAGAACCGACAGGCCGCTCGGAATGGCTTATATCCCTGAACAGCTCTTTGAAAATCTGTACGATGCAAAATGCGGACTGATGGAGGGCACCATGTTCAAGGATCTCAATCTGATATTCTGCGGGGTAAGGGGGAAATAGCCATGAATAAAATGAACAAAAAACAGCTTCTGCGCTTTATCACAGAGGTCTCTTTTGCACTTGACGATATTGCGCTCTATCTCGACCTTCATCCCGACTGCACCAAGGCACTTTCGAGCTATGACAACTATCAGAGCATGCGCACCCAGGCTATAAATGATTACGTGAACATGTATGGGCCGCTGAACAAATATCAGGTCACTGACAACAACTATTTCAACTGGGTCAATGACCCTTGGCCATGGGAAGGAGAGTGTAACTGCTAATGTGGGTTTATGAGAAAAGATTACAATTTCCTATAAATATAAAGGAAACCAACGCAAAGCTGGCTCAGGACATAATCAGTCAATACGGCGGTCCGGACGGTGAAATGAGTGCCTCGATGAGATACCTGTCGCAGAGATATTCCATGCCTGACAAGAAGGTCAAGGCGGCTCTGACCGACATCGGAACCGAGGAACTTGCCCATCTCGAGATGGTTGCGACCATCATTTACCAGCTCACAAGGGATCTGAGCATCGAGGAGATCAAGGCATCGGGCTTTGACAAATATTATATCGACCACACCATCGGCATCTGGCCCCAGGCGGCAGGAGGAATTCCATTTAACGCCTGCGAATTCCAGTGCAAGGGCGACGCGATAACAGATCTTTTTGAGGATATGGCCGCTGAGCAGAAAGCCAGGTCGACCTACGACAACATTCTCAGACTGTGCAAGGATCACCCGGACGTATATGAGCCTATCAAATTCCTGCGCGAGAGGGAGGTCGTGCACTTCCAGAGATTTGGCGAATGCCTTGAGGCTGTAAAAGATACCCTCGATCACAAGAATTTCTATGCATTCAACCCTTCATTTGACACCAAGGCACCTTGTTTAAAGAATAATTGAAAATTAGAAATATCGGTGGTAAAATGATGTCACTTTTAACAAGAGAAGAGGCGGTGTTATGTCAGAAAAACAGATCAACCACTCACAGAGATTCGGAATCATACTGGTTCTGTCATGCGGAATCATGTGGGGCATAAGCGGAGTCCTTGGACAATACGTGTTCCAGTCGTCAGATGTAAATGCCACACAGCTTTCCATAATCAGACAGTTTATATCCGGTGTCGTACTGCTTGTCATCGCCGCCGTAAAGGGAGATAAAAGGGCTTTGACCATATGGTCAAAGCCTAAAAGTGTCATATCTATGCTGTTCTTTGCACTCTCAGGTGTCATGGGCGTGCAGTTCACATACTTCGCTTCCATCGAACATTCCAACGCCGCAACCGGCACAGTGATCCAGTTCACATACATAATCATGCTGCTGTTGTACACAACAATATTCATGCACAAGAGACCTCATATATATGAAGCCGCCTCAGTCGTATGTGCATTTGCAGGTATCTTTCTGATCGCCACACACGGCAGCCTGAATTCCCTTGCCATATCCAGGCCGGCGCTCATATGGGGACTCACCTCAGCGGTATGTTTCACTATATACTGCCTTTATCCTCAGAAGCTCTACAATGAATATGGTCTGGTAAATATCATAGGCTGGTCATCACTCATAGCCTCCATTTTCCTTGCGCTGGTCACGAAAACATTCTCACTGCCTCACATGGATGGAAGGATAATTGCAGCCTCACTTGCGGTAGCCATTGTGGGCTCCCTCATCCCATTTACAATATGCGGTCTCGGCATCAGCATCCTCGGAAGCGTGAAGGCGAGTCTTTTTGTCACAGTCGAGCCCGTGTCAAGTGCCCTGCTGACGTGGATCTTTCTGGGAACCCAGTTCACCCGTATGGATCTGATCGGTTTTCTCCTGATTCTTGGATCCATACAGGTTGTTGCCATAATGACATTTCACAATGAAAAACACATAGTAAAAGCTGAACAGACCCATCTGTCATGATGAAAGTCCATCCAGTTCATCTATCGCACATCTCATAACCCGGATCTCCTGAAGCTTTTCATCAAGAAGCTTCTCCCGGTGTGTGAGTTTTTCGTATATATCTCTTCTTCGTCCGTCAAGGCTTTGCAGCCCGGTTCTGCGGCTGTGTATCTTATCCCGCTGTGCACAGAGCTTATCAAGTTCCGCCCTGCTTTCCTCAAGCTCCGCTGTCAATCTCTTTCTTCCACTCTTCTTCCAGAGTCCCCAGTATTTTGACAACGCATATCCAATATAGTATGCAAGTCCCGCAGCTCCGACAGCGAAGAGCATCGCATACACAAGTCGTCCGTCCGGGAGAATATTATCCCCCCGTGCGACCAATGCATACATTATAACTATCGACAATATTCCAAGTACCATGAGCGGTACAAGTGCTGTTCTTACTCCAGTCCTTATCCAGCTTCGTCTGTACTCCTTAGGAAGCTCCTCCAGATGACGTCTGAGCGTCGTGATCTCAAGTTCACTTTTCCGCTCCTGTGCCCATACCGAGTTAAGCTCACCCAGAACATCAGAGCTGACCTCGTAGTCATTTTGCAGGCTCATATATTCCCTGACCGCAGCGTCCGCCTCGTATGTCTGACATTTCATCCTGAGTATCTGTCTGACCTGTCTCAGTGTATCGTGATAAAGCTCCCTGCCCATTTTTCTGCCCGATCTTGCATACAGCCCCGACACCTCTATCATCATGTCGACCGCAAGTTTTATTCCGTCTCTGCTTTCAAGATCGGCAACATTCAGTTTATCGAGCAATCTGCCAAATTCTGTATTTTTGTTGGCTCTGGCGTATTCACTGTAGTCGGATCGTTCAAATCTCTCACCTTCCACCGCCAGGATTCTGTAATCCTTCAGCATGGATGATATATCAAAGTTCTTCTCACAGCCTGCCATACGGTTCAGGCATATGGAATATATATTGTCACGTCCCTCAAGCTCCAGGATACCCAGAATGGCCTCCGTCAGAGCACCGTCCCTTGTATCGTTATCCACCGGATAATCAATTCTTTTATATTCTCTGACCGCAGCAGGCACAAACTTAGTCGAAACCACTCCGTCAGACATTTCCCCATAGATATATCCATGTGCGCCTGTTGACTCTCTCGACACAGCCTCCGGACTTCCAGAATAATAAGCCTTGCCCGGAATCTTCATCTGATACTTCTGGCGGCCGCCAAACGCAATGTAATTAAATCCACTGGCACGCAGCCTGTTCCAGTCAACCGGCATCCGTCTCCGGTCACCCCCACATGCGATCAGCACATTACATACCGCTTCATCCTGCGGTTCTGCATCATCCACCACCCTGGCATCCATCTTCCTGTCAAAATAGCTCACGCCGTATATATCAACGTCCTTGTCCGGAAAATGAATATGATCCAGTGCCATGGTCGCCTGCTCATCCCTGACCGCTGTGTACCCCATGTCTCCAGTCTGTTTGTCTCCAATCTGTCTTATTCCAGGGCTTCCGATCACACACACACGGGATTTGAAACCATAGTCAAGAAGCGGCGCATCACTTCCCAGATTATCCTGAAATCCAGCAGCATATATGACCACTGTATGCTTTAAGCTTCCAAATATCTCATCAAGCCATACAAGCTCTTCCTCAGATGGCTGATGGTCAAACAGATTGCCTGCAACCAGAAGAAAATCCACGTCAAGCTCCCCGGCACGTGCCACCACAGCCTCAAATGTCATGTATATTTCGTTTTTCCTCTCGCCGCTCCATACACACTCCCTGTCAGGCAGCGCGCCGAGCAGCACATCGGATATATGTATAAACGTTATCTTTTTCATCAATCTGTATATTCCAATCCCAAGCATGAAAATGCATTATAATCCGTATTTGTTATGTGTGAGCATGACGCACGCCCCACATTTACATACTCTTTTATAATTATATTAGTATATGTCGATACACGCAAGTGCAACGACATAATGTATGTCGTGCACAGGTGCGACAGCCTTCACGCATCAATGTGCTTCATTATTTCATGTCATCTGACCCTAAAACGTTCATTTCAACAGCCAGAGCATTATTTTGCCAAGTTTAATTTGTTTTTAGCTTGTTTTTCTCAATTGACTTTTAGATATGGCTTGCTTATAATATGTTAATGTAGTTTTTTGAAGTATTAATGGAGGATATAATTATGGCAGTCAAGTATGTGTTTGTCACTGGTGGTGTTGTATCTGGACTCGGTAAGGGTATTACTGCTGCTTCTCTTGGACGTCTTCTCAAGATGAGAGGATATAAAGTCACAAGCCAGAAGTTCGACCCTTATATCAATATTGATCCGGGAACAATGAACCCTATCCAGCACGGCGAAGTTTTTGTCACTGACGACGGCGCCGAAACAGATCTGGATCTCGGTCACTATGAGCGTTTTATAGACGAAAGTCTCAACAAGAATTCTAATGTAACAACCGGAAAGGTATACTGGAGCATCCTTCAGAAGGAGCGCCATGGTGATTTCGGAGGACACACAGTACAGGTAGTGCCACATATCACCAATGAGATAAAAGACAGATTCTACAGAAATCCCGATGCAAAGGATACTGAGGTAGCGATAATCGAGATCGGCGGAACCGTTGGAGATATCGAAAGCCAGCCATTCCTTGAGGCTATCAGACAGTTCCAGCATGAGGTCGGTCCTAAGAACTGCATCATGATCCATGTAACTCTTATCCCTTATCTGAAGGCTTCAGGTGAGATCAAGACCAAGCCTACCCAGGCGAGCGTTAAGAATCTTCAGGGAATGGGTATTCAGCCCGATATCCTCGTATGTCGTTCCGATCTTCCTCTTGATCAGGGCATCAAGGATAAGATCGCACTGTTCTGTAACGTGCCGAGCAGAAACGTTATACAGAATCTTGACGTGGATGTTCTGTATGAGGTTCCACTTGCCATGGAGAAGGAGCACCTTGCCGATGTAGTATGTGAGTGTCTGGATATGGAATGTCCTCCACCTGCAGAACACGCATGGCTCGAGTGGACAAGCATGATAGATGCATGGAAGCATCCTGAGAAGAATGTAAGAGTTGCTCTGGTCGGAAAGTACGTATCACTTCACGATGCCTATATCTCAGTAGTTGAGGCATTGAAGCATGCCGGCGTTGCCAACAAGGCAGAGGTTGAGATCAAGTGGGTCGACTCCGAGCTTGTAACAGAGGAGAATGTCGCTGAGATCCTCGGCGATATAGACGGAATCCTTGTTCCGGGCGGCTTTGGCGACAGAGGTATAGAGGGAATGATCACTTCTATCAATTACGCCAGAACACACAAGGTTCCTTACCTTGGACTGTGTCTCGGAATGCAGCTCACGATAGTTGAATTTGCAAGAAATGTACTTGGATATTCAGACGCCCACAGCTCTGAGTTCAATCCAAACTCATTCCACCAGGTAATCCACATCATGCCAAACCAGCACGATGTAACCGATCTTGGCGGTACCCTCAGACTTGGTTCATATCCTTGTGTGCTTGCAAAGGATTCAAAGTCATACCAGTTATACGGTACAGAATATATCCACGAGCGTCACAGACACAGATACGAGGTCAACAATGACTATCGTCAGGCTCTGACTGACAACGGAATGGAGCTTGTCGGACTGTCACCTGACGGACATATCGTCGAGATGATCGAGATTCCTGAGCATCCTTGGTTCATCGGAACACAGGCACATCCGGAATTCAAATCAAGACCAAACAAGCCACATCCTCTTTTCAAAGGATTTGTAGCAGCTGCACTTGAGCATATGGATAAATAATATATAGAGACAGGGAGTATATCAACTGCTGATATACTCCCTGTTTTTCTGTTTATTATGTTTTATAGCAGGTCTGTAAATGACCTTCCGGATCACTCCACCACGTCAAGAAGTTCCGCAAATGTATGGATCTCCGCATCCTTATCCTTCACACTGCCAAACCCGTATGCCGCGTGAATAAACTTTATCCCGGCAAATCTGGCACTGTCGCAGTCTCCCTGGATGTCGCCGACATATGCAGCATCCTCTATTCCATTCTTCTCCATGAGTATCTTTATACTCTCGCCCTTTGATACCTTTGTATCTCCCCAGCAGAGTATATCCTTAAAATACTTTCCAAACCCGTAATAATCAAGAAATGCCTCTATATATCCACTCTGGCAGTTGCTGACTATAAACAGCCTGTGTGATTCCGAAAGCTTCGCAATGGTATCCTCTACACCATCGTACAGAACGCCACCATGTTCACGGAGATACTCGTTCTCATAGTCTCCGCAGGCATCTATAAGCTGAGTCATTCTGTCCTCCGAATACGCTCCGAACAGCTTGTCGGCAATGGCATCCATAGGCATACCCATAACAGATTTGATATCGGCCTCTGTCACCTTCATGTCCACATCAGCCTGTCTTTCGAGGACTTCACTCCAGGACGCAGCCACATTTGCCGCGCTGTCCCACAGAGTTCCATCCATGTCAAATATAAGTGATTCTACCTTCATATTCTACCTCTCGTATATTCTATTCAAGTATATGGTCAACACCCTGTTTGATGATGGTCACAACGTGCTCATCGGCCAGGGAATATATTATATTCTTGCCCTCTCTTCTGCTTTTTATCAATTTGGCCTGCTTCAGCACCCTGAGCTGGTGTGAAATAGCCGATGCATTCATCTCCAGACGCTCTGCGATGTCTCCGACACTCAGTTCCTGCTTAAGCAGGGCGAACATGATGGATATACGTGTCGCATCGCCAAACACCTTGAACAGGTCTGCCAGATCTGCGAGATCCGACTGTTCCAGTTCATAACTGTCAAAAAAAATATTTTTATCTTCTGCCATATCTATGGTCCTTTCTGCTCCCAAACAAGCAACTCACGTGTTCCATTTGAACAAGTATTCATATGTAAATTTACTACACTTACTTTTTTGTGTCAAGTCACCTGAATCTCATGAATATTTCAAATGATAACTGCACACAATTACATCATACTGAAACGCCGCATTTGGCGCGATCATATTGGAGGTCAAAAATGAAAACATTAAATTGCATATGTCTCACACTGACCATAATCGGTGCTATCGTATGGGGCATTATAGGACTGTTCAGCTACAACATAGTGGACGGCATCTTCGGTGCCGGAACTGCATTTTCCAGAATAATCTATACTCTGGTGGGTGTTGCCGGACTGTATGCCATCTCCTTCTACTGGTTACTCAACAGGGATTAACGGCATTAATATGCAAATGCCCGCACCTATAAAAGTGCAGGCATTGTATTACATATCATAAAACAAATTCTGTTATTATCATAAATCCTATGCATACGCACAGTGCCAGAACAAGCGGCACAGATATGATCCTCGGTCTCTTGACCTCAGCGTTCCTGTTTCTTCTGAACATCGCCAGCATATCCATATGCCTTCCATTCAGGTACGCCAACAACACTATCATCGCCACAGCCGCACACAATCCCATAAATGCAAATGGAATATATATCAATATCGTCTGCTTGAGCTGATCTGCTGCTATTCCCTCAGAAGCCTGTTTCTCCACCATCTGCTTTAGCACGCTGACATGTGATGCTATATAGCTGATGATGACGGATATCTCATTAAAGCAGAAATGGGCATACATGGTCGTAAATATACTTCCTGTCGCCTCGGCAAGAAATCCCAGCATCATTCCCAGAACCATCGCATATGCCATCTGATTGAAATTCATGTGCATGGCTCCGAACATTATTCCTCCTATGATTATAGCCGCCAGTCTGCTGCCATATCTGTAGCTTCCCATTATGACGCCTCTGTAGGCAAGCTCCTCCACGATTCCCGGAGTGACCGCCATGAGAAGTGTTGACACCCACAGCTTATGATTCGACACAAGACCTGTTGCAAGCTCGGTAGTGGCACTCTCCACCCACAGAAGACTTATGGCATTTATGAGTGTCATAAGAGGCTCAAGAGCCACGACGAATGCCGGAACGATGATTATCGCCAGCCAGTGCGTCTTTTTCAGTCTGAGCGTTTCGCGCAGATCACATTTGCTTATAAGAATATATATGATCGTCGGCACGAATATCATGCTCTGGCTCAGGATCAGATTCTGAACCATGGTTATATGTGAGCCGATATTCGTCTTCCACAGGATCATAACAACACACAGATACACACATATCAGCGACAGGAAAAACCATGACGCTCCGTGTACCTTTCTCTGAACATTGTCCTGTCTCATACGCTTACTCTACTGTAGCGATGGCTTCTATCTCTATAAGCACATCCTTAGGGAGTCTTGCAACTTCCACGCATGAACGTGCAGGGAAATCGCTTGTGAAGAAGTCCTTGTAAATATCATTTATCTTGCCAAAATCATTCATATCCTTGATAAATACTGTTGTCTTCACTACCTTATCCATAGATGAGCCTGATGCCTCTATGAGATTCTTGAGATTGCCGATCGCCTGTCTTGCCTGTACAGTGACATCTCCCTCAACCAGTGTATTTGTCTCAGGATCGATAGGTATAACTCCTGATGTAAAAAGCATTCCATTCACGAGAACCGCCTGTGAATATGGTCCTATTGCCGCTGGTGCCTTTGGTGTACTTATTATTGTCTTCATGTTTTGTTCCTCCTGTTTTTTACTATTATATATGATGAACTATTACTCCTCATCCATCTCGCTCAGCTCCGCCATGAGAGCCTTTCTGTTGTTGCGCCTTCCGCCATTGCTTCTGGTGAATTTCACAGTGCCTTTTCTGTCTGGCACGGGCTCCGGTGACCGTCTGGATACCGGCTTCTTCGTCTCAGGCTTTGCACGCTTCACAACATCGGCTTTGGTTGTTCCTTTTTTCGCAAGCTCTGCCCGCTCTTCCTCGGACAGTATCTCAATGTTCTTCTCTGTGATCCTTATCTTGCCGTCCTTGAGGAGCTTGCCAACCGCCGTCTTAAATGCTCTCTTGCTTATTCCAAATTCCTTCTCTATCACCTTTGAATCTGCCTTGTCATTGAACGGGAGCACTCCATTATATGAATCGATGATATTCAATATCATCTCTGCATTCTCCCTGATCTGCATCTTTATCGGCTTCTGCATGGTGAGGTTCAGCTTGCCGTCTTCCCTGACTGACGCAACCCTGCCCTCAACGTGGTCGCCGGCATATATGGCACTGTGTATCTCCTTCTTCGGGATAAGTGCTGAATATTTGTTGTCCACAGCGACAAATGCACCATACTCGGAGCTGTACTCTATAACTATTCCCGATATAGCATCTCCCTGCTTATATGGGGAATTGCTGCTCAGATACTCATAAACCTTCATGGACACACACAGTCTGTCCGATTTGTCAGTGTACATTCTGACCAGATATTCATGGTTCTCTCTCACCGGGCCAACCTGCTCCTTAAACGGAAGCAGAATATCCTTTTCAAGTCCCCAGTCCATGAATGCACCGATCTTGGTAGTTCCCACACACCTGAGAACAGCCATCTTACCCATAGTTATATATGGAACATTCACAGTTGCAATGAGTCTGTCGTCAGAATCCCTGTATATGAACACGTTGATGTGCTCGCCTGTCTTTATGCCATTCGGAACCTGCTTTCTCGGAAGAAGCACCTCACTGTCAGAATCCGCACATCCAAGATACACACCAAATTCCTTTTCTCTCTTTACTATAAGATCATTCCATTCGCCTATCTTTATCATCGTCATACCGTCCTCTTAATTTTTTCTGTCGACACAGTATATCATATATCCTTACTGCTCCGTTCAAACTGGACAACACACCTTGTCCTGTCCTCTTCATCTGCCAGGATTATCTGAACATATCTGTCGTCAATAAACCTCTTTACTACTATAACATCATCTTTCACATATTGCATCTTATATTCCGCTCTGACTGCAATAATATCCGCAACATCATCCACGTATTCCTGGGCAAGAGCAATATACGCTTCATTATTCATATGATTGTTGGAGTCTATCTGATAAGACATGACCTTTCTGGTATCTATAGTCTCCGCATCGCCCAGCAGTTTTACCTTGCGCGGCGCATACTCCATGTCTATGGCAGGCTCCATCGGATATGCGTCTGACACCTCTTTGTCTATCTTGACAGGTCTCAGCCTCTCGGTGTCCATATAGCTCCAAATGGATGCCGCCTTAACTATGCGTTCTCCATTCTCGTCCAGTATATCTATATTTCTGAATCCCAGAGATGCCTTGAAATCATATGCCCACGTCCTGACCTTGATCTTCTCTCCCATCGCAGGATATCTGACCACCTCTATCTGCCAGGAAACCAGGAACCATGCTCTGTGGTGTTCTGCCAGATAATCCAGCCCTATGCCGACCTCCTCCGACTGCAGTATAGCACAGTCCTGGAAATAGTTCGCTATGGTCGCCATGTTGGATATCTTATTTCCACCAGTCTCACTATACCTGACTATCGCTTCATATGAATACATTACGCCACCTCCATGATGCTCATTTTACTATAATTTTATACCCTATTTAGAGGGCTATCGCAAGGTGAAAAATTTTTTTGAATTTTTTTAAAAAAGTGCTTGCATTATTCTGAGCTTTAGTATATACTACCATTTGTTGAGGCAATGGGCTATCGCCAAATGGTAAGGCACTGGACTCTGACTCCAGCATTTTCAAGGTTCGAATCCTTGTAGCCCAGCTACTAAGACTTGAGATTTATCTCAAGTCTTTTTTATTTCATAAACCGCTTCATATAATGATACTTACAGTGGGCAGTCCGCTCCACAGCACATAAAAAAGACATGTCGTTAGGCTCCGACATGTCTTTCGTGTATTACTATCTGTGAAAAATTTCATTGGCGTAACAAAAATGTAACATATTTTTAAAACATTATCAATAGGTTTTCGCGTATTTTTTCTAAAAATTCAATTTCAATCCAAGCAATTTTCGCGCATTATTCTCAAATATATTGTTTTTGTCCACATCTTCCAGATCAAGGGCCTCTATGTCCGCACATGACTGTTCCTGATCAGACCATGGGCTGTCCGTTCCGAACAGGATCTTGTCAGACCCGTGAGCTGCCACTATCTTCTTAAACATGTCACCATCAAGAAGCTGCCATCTGTGCGATGCCCCCTCCCGCCAGTCTATCTGTCCATAGGAAAACGCCGTGTCAAAATACACATCTCTTCCGCAAAGTCTGTTCAGCACGTCATCCCACATCTGCCATCCACCCATATGGGCAAGCACAAGCTTGTCAGGCCCAACCTCATCCAGCACCTCCTCCGCCATTGCAGGAGTGCAGTGAGTCACATCAGGAAGTCCTATGTCTGTTCCCGCATGTGTCACCACGATAAGCCCAAGCTCTGTGGCATAGCTGATTATCCTTTTATATCTTATATCGTTGAAAAAAGCCCCCTGGTAGTCAGGATGGATCTTTATCCCCTTCAGACCTTTGTCGCATATATCCCTGAGTATCTCTTTGTAATTTTCATTGTCGGGATGTATCCCTCCAAACGACCACACATGTGTCTCTGAAAAGCGCTCATTCTCCTCAACTGCGAATTCATTTATATGCTTATATTGTTTCGGAGACGTTGCCACCGGAAGTACCACAGACACATCCACATGTCTGCTCCTCATGTCATTCTCCAGTCCGTCAAGTGTGCCATCCGAATGTGCCCTTGTACCGGATCTGCTCTCCAGAAGCCCTACCGTCTTGGCTGCTATCCTGTCGGGATACGTGTGTGTGTGAAAATCTATTATCATAAATATTCCTCCTGTACATTTATACTGCGTAAGCGCAGAACACCTCTGCTGCGGCCATGCTGTTCACGTTCTCCATATCCACAGTTGAAAAACATCGGATTTTGAGGTATCTTTATCAAAGATATTTCCACGAAGGAGAAAACATGAGCAAACGAAAAAAGAAAATGACGCTGAAACAGATGCGTTCCCTCGTCGTCTTTTTGGTCGCCATAAACATCATACTATTATTGTGCATACTTGTCATGGGATTTTTTCTGGCAAAGGCACAGATCACCAAGGGGAAAGGACAGACTGTCATGCTCCAGAAGGCCAACGACACATACACGGTGTGTGTGGATGCTGGTCATGGAGGAAGCGATGTAGGCGCTGTGGGACTTGACGGAAGCTACGAGAAGGACGACAATCTCCGTCTTGCGCAGGAGGTTGCCAAAGCCCTGAAAAAGAGCGGCGTCAACGTCATAATGACCAGATCCGACGACAGCGACACACAGCTCGACTCCCGTTCAAAGATAGCAAACAAGGCCAAGGCTGATATCTTCGTTTCGCTACACCGCAATTCAACAGCCAACCCAAACACCACAAAGGGCATTGAGATATGGATACACAGCTCAGGATCTGAGCGCAGTTATGCGGCCGCAGATGACATTCTGAGCAATCTCGAGGAAGTTGGTATAACCGCCAACCGAGGGGTGCGAATCGGAACCCAGGGAGACAGCGATGATGACTATGCGGTCATCAGAGACACCGATATGACAAGCATGATCGTTGAGATGGGCTTCATGACCAACCAGGACGATCTGGACTATTTCAATGAAAATCTTGAGAACTACGCCAAGGCAATATCCAACGGTGTGGTTCAGTGGCTGAACGATTATGTCCAGTAACGCCGGACATATCATAACATTTGAATAATTCCATAAAAAAATAACACATTGAGCACAGCCCAATGTGTTATTTTTTATTCACTTATAACTGTTCTGTTTCTTCCTGATTCCTTCGCCTTATAGAGTGCTGAATCCGCTCTGTTGAACCATGCCTTGGAACTCTCTCCCTTGGTGTACTCAGCGACACCACAGCTACAGGTTATTCCATCCTTGTTCATAAAGTGGAAATAGTAGCATCTGAACTCTGTTCTTATGTCCTCAACAACATTCATGACCTTGGACAGTTCCACATCATGGAACAGTATCACGAACTCCTCACCGCCGTATCTGAAGGCAAGTCCCATATCCTTCGACTTCTCCTTCATCATCTTACACAGCGCCTTGATAACTATATCTCCATTGCTGTGGCCATATGTATCGTTGACTTCCTTGAAATGATCTATATCAAATATGGTGACATAGGACTTCGCCCCAGTCTGCTCCACATTCTCGATCTCCTTATCAAGGCTCTCCTCAAATGATCTTCTGTTGTACAGGCCTGTCATCGGATCAACCATAAGCTCACTCATCAGTGTTACCTGTCTGTTGTAGCTTCCGGCAATCGATTCCATAAGTGCCTTCGTGTGCTTGTTGACGACCATAACCATCGCACACATAACAGATACTACCAGTATGTATATGAGCAGTGCTCCAACCCAGTTCATCTGTGTGGCAAGCTCACCGACATTCAAATGTAATCTCACAACATTGATGACCATGAGTGCAAGCACCGCAACTCCCGACCATACCGTCAGCTCCTGATCTGCAAATAACGCCGTGGCAATTATGGTGACACACGGAATAAGTATAAGCGGGTATATGGTGCAATATGTAAATGCTATAACACCGACACATACATATATCATACCTGTCACGACATAATTCTTGTGCTTTATGTCCGCCTCATCGTGCTTCATATAAAAATAGCAAATTGTGATCGCTATAGCCTGTACTATCATCGGCAGCACGATATACTTTACTATATATGCGCCTGCTCCTATGCTCTTATCTACTCTGTATACTCCAAATAATATCCATGCAATAACAAAAGAAATACTGCATATAACTATCATCATACGCCATACCAGCATATGCCATCTTGCGTCAATCTCATCCTTGTTAATATCATTCATGTGTACGCACCCCGCAAACCATCATATGTGTTGATTTTACCATATGAGGGTCCTTTTTTCCACCATTAATCAACAAAAGACGGACTTTTTTTATGCCAAAATCCGTCTTTTGTACCAAAAATCGTCAAATTACTTAAGGTTGTAGCCAACCTCAAATGCCTCAAGATTCTTCTCCACTGTCTTAGGTGGAACTGTGTTCTTGATAACCTCAACCCATGCATCATGTGAGAAATCCATGTGCTGTGCCGCGATTCCTATGATGACTGTGTTAAATACCTTGTTGTTGCCAAGCTTCTTTGCCTCGTCCATGGCATCAACTGAGATAACCTTGTACTTGCCGCTGAGCTCCTCGATGATTCCATCAGGATACTGTGCTGCGCCTGTAACTACAGTGATAGGATCTATTCTCTGGTCATTTACGATGATAACTCCATCCTTCTTCAGGAAGTGTGCATATCTGAGTGCCTCAAGTCTCTCAAATGCTATGAGGACATCCGCACATCCCTCTTCCACGATAGGCTCATTTACCTTCTCACCATATCTTACATATGTAACAACACTTCCACCTCTCTGGCTCATTCCGTGAACCTCTGAGAGCTTTACATCATAACCTGCTGCCGTGGTGATTCCACCGAGTATACGGCTTGTGAGAAGTGTTCCCTGTCCGCCTACGCCGACGATCATAATATTCTTTGTCTCCATGATTAGAACTCCTCCCTTTCTATAGCATCGAACTTACAACGCTTCATGCACAGTCCACAGCCTGTACAGAGTGTGTCATCTATACGGATGGTTCCATCCTCCTGCCTGATAACTGCAGGGCATCCAGGCTTTAAGCACATACCGCACTTCTTGCACTTCTCAGGTATTGCCTTGCATCTTCCTGTTATCTTAGTCGTCTTCAAGAGTACACAAGGTGACTTTGTGATGATGACTGATACCTCATCCTTTGCTGTCTCCTCCTTGATGAGCTTCTTAAGGCCTTCTATATCAAATGCATTTATCTCATGGACGCTCTGGATTCCCAGTGCCTTGCAGAGATTGTAAATATCAATGGCATATGTAGGATCTCCCATCAGTGTCTTACCTGTTGCGGCGTGATCCTGATGTCCTGTCATACCTGTTGTCGAGTTGTCAAGTATGATAACTGTTCCTGTGCTCTGGTTGTATACCATGTTCATGAGTGAGTTCACACCTGTGTGAAGGAATGTTGAATCACCTATGACCGCTACCCAGTTCTTGATATAATCCTTGCCCTTTGCCTTCTCCATTCCATGAAGGGTAGAGATGGATGAACCCATGCAGACTGTTGTGTCAATAACACTGAGCGGTGCGACAGCTCCGAGTGTGTAGCATCCGATATCTCCTGCAGCGTGGATCTTCAGCTCTGAGAGGACTGAGAATACGCTTCTGTGTGGACATCCTGGACAGAGGATAGGTGGTCTGGCTGGAACCTGAGCAGCCTCGACTGTCTCTACCTTCTCGCCGAGAAGCTTCTCTCTGAGCATATTTGCGCTGTACTCACCCTGAACTGTAAGCAGCTCCTTGCCGACTGCATCTATTCCCCATGATCTGACCTGAGTCTCGATATGCGGCTCAAGCTCCTCGATGACATACACCTTGTCTACCTGTGCACAGAAGTCCTCGATCATCTTTCTTGGGAGTGGATTTACCATGCCAAGCTTTAAGACTGATGCGTTTGGCATAGCCTCTCTGACATACTGGTAAGGGATACCGCTGGTGATGACACCCACACTCTTGTCTCTCATCTCAACTCTGTTGATCGGCATGTCAGCTCCGTCTGCTGCCATGTCCTTGAGTCTCTGCTCTACAAATACATGACGTGGTATAGCGTTACCAGGCATCATGACATATTTCTTTATATTTCTCTCATATGGCTTGTCAGGAATCTCCTGTCTGTCACAGAGCTCTACAACGCCCTGTGAGTGTGAGAGTCTTGTGGTTGTACGGAGCATTACAGGAGTATCATACTTCTCACTCAGCTCAAATGCATACTTTGTGAAATCCTTTGCCTCCTGGCTGTCTGATGGCTCAACAACTGGGATCATGGCTGTTCTTGCTACAAGTCTTGAATCCTGCTCATTCTGTGATGAGTACATTCCAGGATCATCTGCTGCAACAAGTACCATACCTCCGTTCACACCTGTGTATGCTGCGGTGAACAGCGGATCTGATGCCACGTTCACACCTACATGTTTCATCGACACTATTGATCTCACTCCCGCAAATGATGCACCGATCGCTACCTCTGTGGCTACCTTCTCATTTGGTGACCACTCTGAATAGATATCTCCTTTGTACTGCACCATGTTCTCACTGATCTCTGTACTTGGTGTTCCAGGATATGCCGCTGATACCTTGACACCCGCTTCATAACAGCCTCTGGCGATGGCTGCGTTACCAAGCATAATCTTTTTTTCGCCCATGAATCTTACCCTTCCTGTCTATATTGATATTCTTGTTTTTATTTTTTCGTCTTAATTGACACTCTAATTTGTTATTATACAAGAATTATCAATAAAATAAAAGAGTTTTATACAATGTGATTACAAAGTGTGATTACAAAGCCATATCGAACAGCTCCTCTTATCGACATTTTCCCTATTCAGTTATATTCTGCGTCTGATGTACCATGTCTGCAAAGCCCTGCCACTGCATATCGATAATATCGCCACTGCCGGCTGAACTGTCCACCTTACCGCCAACAAGAGCCATAACCATATCAAAATCTGCAGAACCCACATATTCACTGTTTTTGAGGATCATACCATAGGCCGCCACGGCACTTGCCGCACTCATGTCAACGGACATTTCGCTGCTGTAGCTGTCAGTCTTCACCACACGGCTCACAAGACTGCTCTTATCCCCATCCGGCTCCTTGTATCTTACGTTCACTGTCGCAAGCTCACCGGTATAGTCCTCTGCGCTATCAGACTTATCCTTAACGTCTTGTGATGCAGTCTCCGATGTATTTGCCTGATTGGAATCCTGTCCGTATTTGTGCTCGGCTGCAGGCACATCGAAGTCTGATCCCGCAGGCACTATCTCATAGAGCACCGTCACCATATGTCCTGCGCCTATCTCGCCGCCGTCCACAGCGTCATTTGCAAAGTCCGCATCCGCAAGGGCGCGGTTCTCATAACCTATCTGCCTGTAACCCTTGACATTTGCCGGATTGAACTCTATCTGGAACTTCACATCTTTTGCAACAGTGTTCAACGTGCCGCCCATCTCATCCACCAGCACCTTCTTCGCCTCGTATGCAGAATCTATAAATGCATAGTTTCCGTCACCATTATCAGCAAGAGCCTCAAGCTTGTTGTCCTTCAAATTGTCTGTTCCAAACCCAAGCACGCTGAGAAAAATGTTGTTTTCCTTCTTCTCCTCGGTTATCAGATCCACAAGGTCGCTCTCACTGGTAAGCCCCACGTTCAGATCCCCGTCCGTTGCAAGTATGACACGGTTGTTGCCTTCCTCTATAAAGTTCTTCTCCGCCAGCTCGTAAGCTGTGATGATGGCATCGCCGCCGTTGGTACAGCCCTCGGCTGTCATACTTGAAAGCGCCTCATTTATCGTGTACTGCTCTGAGCCGGATGTGCCCGAGAGCACCACCGTATCCTCACCCGCATATGTGACTATGCTCACCTTGTCGTTCTCATCCAGATTCTCCGCCAGCATGGCAAATGACTGCTGCACGAGTGGGAGTTTGTTATCTTCATACATGGATCCCGAGGTGTCGATCAGGAACACCAGATTTGAAGGCTTCTTGTCTCCAAAATCTATTTCATCCGTGTTGATCCCAACCATCATGAGCTTTGTGGCCTTGTTCCACGGGCAATCCGAATATTCTGTGTATATGGAGAACTTCTCTCCATCCTCAGGCTTCCTTCTGTAGTCATAGGTAAAATAGTTCAGCATCTCTTCTATTCTCACCGCTCCGTCCGGTGGGAGACAGCCTGACTCTATATACGACCTGACGTTGCTGTATGATGCCGTATCCCTGTCCACCGCAAATGTGGAGAGAGGTCTGTCCGCTGTGGATACAAATCCATTCTCCGCCACGCTGTCATACTCTCTCGTATCGTAGGCGATCTCTGTATACATAGAATTTGAAGTATCTGTCACCATCGCTGCATCTCCAGCGACTGTTGCCACATCACAAGCTTCCTCCGCATACATAACATCATTCGACGTACTGTTGAATATTCCACTCAAGCCATTGTCCTGCAACGACTTCTTTTTTTGCTTACTTTCTTTTTCCCTGTACTTTTCTGCGATCCCTGTTATCTCTGTCTTATCCCCATTTTGTTTTTCAAGGCGCATTCCCCTGCCATCTACTGTATCATCGTTACCGCAGCCCGTAAGACCTCCTACCATCATAACCCCTGCCATAACTGCGCATATGGATCTTGCAAATATTTTTGAATTATATTTCATCATAAAAAATCCCTCCGTAATATGAATTTCAAGCTACCGGTCAAGCTTTATATTCTATATACGAAGGGATTATTATTTTTTATGGTAATTTCTGTATTTTTTTAATTTTTGATTTGTTTGTGCTATTCTGCCCTCTCAAATCTGTACCAGTTGCCCTCAACCTTCACTACAAGGCTGCCATCATCACACACAATGTAGGCTGAGTTTCTGGATGGGTTCATGTCAAAGTTGACCTCGCCGTCATTTGCCGGCACGCCATCGGTGTAGCTCTCAGCGTAGGCCGCTTTGCTCTCATCCACGCTGTCAGCATCGACCATGTCGTATGTGTCCCTGTAGAGCACACCATCCAACATGATCATTGGGATATAGTCAGCACTATTCACAGAATTCTGAGCATCAGTATTTCTCTGTACATCATAGCTCGCCGTGGCGTTTTCTGCCATTTCAGCAGCATCGCTTTGAATATCGTCTGCCGCAGCCGCGTCACTTTCTTCTGCATAATAACTTTCATTCGAAGTCACCTTCACACTGTTGTCCTGCGCTGTCTTATCGCTTGCCCTCTTACGGCTGTTCCTTAACGGTCCGGCTACGATCAGCACACACACCACTGCCGCTGCCACAAGACCGGAAACGATCTGGATGGTTCTTCTGTTCCTGACTTTACGGTCTTTCTTGACTCCAAACTTCTTATCTCCAGATTTCTTATCCTGCACCCGCTGCGCATCCACCGCATCAAGTCCTGCCTCTATTTTTCCCCAGAGATCAGGTGCATCCATATTCTCTATATATTTGTCAGCTATTTCCTTTTCCAGTTCATCTTCATGTCTGTTCATAGTCTGCACCTCCTAAGTCTCTTGATCGCACTGTTGTAAAGCCACGTGACTGTTCCCATCGGCTTGCCAACTATCTCTGATATCTCTCTGAAGGTAAATCCTCCAGCCACCTTCATATCAACTATCTCCCGCTCATCAGGCTTAAGCGACTCCATGGCCACCTTCAGTGACACGCTGTTCACAACCTGTTCCTCCATGCTGCCACTCTGCCCGGTCTCCGGTATCTCATCCACCAGAGCCTCACGGTCTATCTTCCTGATCCTGTCCACCGCCATATTCCGGGCGATCGTGACCAGCCATTTCTTATGTCCATTTCCCGGCTTATAGCTTCCCGCAATGCTGTACAGCTTGATGAAGAATTCCGATGTCACATCCTCAGCCTCCTCGCGCTGTCCTATGGTGTCGTACACCACAGCATATATGAGCTTCAGATACGCATCATATATGTGCCGCAGGCTATCCCTGTCGCCCGCCGCCATCGCAGACATGCACTGTTCAAATTCTCTGTCTGTCATAGCTCCCTCCTCATGATAATATACGTTATATCAACTGATTTTTATGGAATATCATTTAACTTTTTAATCTTTTCCGCCTATTTGCAACATCATATCTTCCGCATGGCGGCAAATCCCATCACGTAATTTTTTCTGCCACCAGCCGTGTCAAATGGCCATACCATATGGCGGCTGTCAACCAGCTCCACGTCATAGTTCATATGAAGCGACATATCCTTCATGAGCTGTGCCACACCTTCTATGTGCTCCACCGACTTCATCGTCTCCACATCCCGCCTGTCAAATGCATTTGCAAGCTTCTCTGCGCATGTCTGATCCTCACATGCAGCGACCTCATATCCATATATGAGGACATCCTTTGTCATATGGTACATGTAGTCATTGAGTCTCTCCACCGCCGCCTCGTTCAGCCCCGAGATGGCACTGCTTATGAGTCTAAGATCCTCGTCATGATAATTGTCCCTGTAGTGGTAAAGCAATGCCGCAAATCTGGAATTGAGCTGGCTGTGAAGCCCGACCGCCACACTGTAATCAAATATATCAAGATACCTGTCGGTGTCATTTACTATATCCCCAGATTCCGTTCTGCCAATATATTTACCGGAATTGGCAGTCGCTATGCCTGTCAGGAACTCAAGTATATGCTCGGTGTCCTCACAGTCCTCAAGCATCGCCTCATACAAGCGGTACTGGTCATCGTCTACATGCCAGAATGGAATATCCGCTATTATATAATCCTGTTCCTTCAGCCCATATTCCCTGACTGCCGAAAGCACAGCTTCCCTGTCTCTGTCTATGAGCACCAGCCTGTAATTATCTGCCAATCTTCCTATATCTATATCGCCGGCCGGCCCTATTCCCCACAGTGCAAGCACAGGCTTTGAATTCGCTGCATCTGCATCCTGCCCGGATTCTTTTTTTACCCGGCAGTTATTTTCTATATATTCCGTCACCTCACGTCTGTACTGTTCCCATCCCACATAGGAATCCAGTATACGCTCCGTGGCGATCATCTCATCAAAATAGCTCATTGTCTTCTCCTGACTCTGTGAACTGACAAATAAAGCAAAAGGGTTATGCCTGTCAGTATTTATTGATCATTCACAGGTATTTTATAAAATTTTATTTTTAAGCACAAGTGGAATGTAGTATAATACACATAGTTGTGCAACAGGACACACCATTCCAGTTTTTTTACATTTTGGAGGAGTTATGGAATCAATACAGACAAACGCTCTGAACAGCAAATACATCAATTCACTCCTGCGCCCGGAGGAAAATCCTTTCATGCAGGAGATGCATAGTTTTGAGGAGATCATGATGATGTATTCATGTGCCATCAGAGAGGTGAAGACAAAATTTGAAGTGCTGAACGATGATTTCAGCGTAAGATATAAGAGAAATCCTATAGAATTCATACAGTCAAGGATCAAAAAGCCTGTCAGCATTGCCAAAAAGCTTGCAAGCAAGGGCTGTCCGGTTACATGTGCAAGTATACTGAACAATCTGGATGATGTCGCCGGAATAAGAGTCATCTGCCCATTCATCGACGACATATATATGGTGGCAGAAAAGCTCATAAGTCAGGATGACATCACCCTGATCGAAGCAAAAGACTACATATCGCATCCAAAGCCAAATGGCTACCGCAGTCTGCATGTCATAGTCGAGATTCCTGTGTTCTTCGCAGACCACACAAGGAATATGCGTGTGGAGGTACAGATCAGAACAATCGCGATGGACTTCTGGGCGAGCCTGGATCACCAGCTCAGATATAAGAAGGATATCCCGAACGTAGACATGATATCCGCAAGACTTAAGAAATGCGCAGATGTGATATCCGCAACAGACCTTGAGATGCAGTCCATCAAGAACAGCATTTATGGTCAGCGATATATTCCTGAACTTAAGAGAGAATCACCTGAAGAATAACTACAGTTATTTATTACTGATATTTTTCAACCTCAGGTAGAATGAAAAAATTGAAATATTTGCAACTTTTCATTTGACATTTGCTCAAATCTGTTGTAGTATAACTGATGTTGTTAATCAACATGTGTGCATAGCTCAGCTGGATAGAGCACTTGGCTACGGACCAAGGTGTCGGGGGTTCGAATCCTCTTGCGCACGTGACAAAAGCTGTCTGAATTGTTTCAGACAGCTTTTTATTTTATCTAAATCACTCTCCACCAGCCGAACATTTTTTTAAATAAATGAGCCAGTGTACAAATCCAACTAGATCATACACTGGCTTTCTGTATACATAAGTTTTGCGGCTATATGCCTTATTTACATGAGTCGACGTCGCCGCTTCCCAGATATTCCTCCACCTTATCAGGCGTATCCAGTCTCAGACGCACAATAGTCATCATGATCATGTACCTCAGCACTTCCTTTAATATCTCATTCTCAAACTGCGACTTCATATTTTCCGGATAGGCATGTACTAGGAAATGCACATTGTAGGGGTGAAATGTAGAACGAAAGTCCCGTTTGTAACGCAAGAGTCCCTCTTTGTAAATGAAAATCTCATTTTGTAAACGAGATTCCCACTTTGTAAACGAAAATCCCGTTTTGTAAGCGAATTTCCCGGATTTTCATTTGTACATTGACATGTTATAATACGTTCAGCAATAAATTTGCACACGACAATAAGAGATCAATTCCCGCTCGAAATTTTTGTATTCGGAGAATCCATCCCTGTTTTGAAGTCATTCTGCTGTCTTTGTTCTGGCGGCACTTTGCAAATTTATCTGTTACTTTTTGAGAAGTTTAGGCTTTAAGATGATGTTTTCGGCGGCAAACGGTTTACATCCAAGTTTCTTAAGTATATCTTCTCCGTAATAAAAGCTGAACGTTTCGTATGGGCTACGGTTGTTCAGCTTTTTTCTTTTATAAGAATTGATATGATCCATCATCAGAAAAATATCCTTCTGTGTCAAATCATCAAAGCTGCTTCCCTTTGGCAGGATACGACGTATCAGCTCATGATTCACTTCACAGGCTCCCTTTTGGTAAGGTGCACTTGGATTGCAGTAAAATACATTCGTTAAATCATTACGATGCTTAATCAGAAATTCAATGCATCTAGTTATGGGCAAAATCCCCTAAAACCCCTGATTTATATGTAGGTACGTCACTTTATGACTCACTTTTTAGAAAAGTACTCCACTTTTTGGAGCCACTTTATAAAAGGTGCTCCACTTTTTGACTCACCTATTTCCCTGTATTTTTACTCCTTTTTCTTTTTTGTTTTCCTTTCTGGCAACTCTGGATACATCTCTTCTACCATTATCTGCAACGCATCTTTATCATCCAAAATGGTTACCGGCAACATAAGTTTTGCACCTTCATACGGTGGTTCTGGTAGACTGTCCGGCATATATCTCTTACTTGCCTCTGTAATCTTTACCAAAAAACCATTTCCATAAATTCCGCCAAATATCCGTTCTTTATAGTAAAAAATATATCCGCCCATCATAGGAATATTTCGTATATCTCCCAAATCAGATAGTTGGTCCATTATATAATCTGCAAGTTCTTTATTCTTTGACATAAATACCTATTCCCTTTTCAATGTCTGTACTCTCATTATTACATTTTCACTAAATTCTTCATCTGAAAACTTCGGGTCTCTGGTATCAAACCATATCTTACAAGGCACATCACCACATTCTCCACAGTTTTGCATACATTTACCGTTTCTAACACAGTCATAAATCGGACAAGCCTTTCCTTCCGGTGCATGAAACACTTTTCCCTCGCACGAATTGCAGCCATTACACATTTTACCAAAACAATAGCACACACTACAATCCGTACCACAGACACTTACATTTTCTCTCATTGTTTCTCATCCTTTCCTTCTTATCAGAATTTGAAACTATTTTACTCTAAATTAATAAGAAACAGCTTGTATATTTTCGTCATCTTTTAACGCAATAGTTCTCGCCTCATGTATATCCATAGAATGATATCTTTTAAATTCCCGCAATAAATGAGATTGGTCTGTATATCCATATTTATGAACCGCACTTAACACATCAAAATCCGGCTCCCACAAAATATCTCTCCACAAAAACTGATACCGTATCAAATTGCTTAGCTTCTTAGGCGTAATACCAACATATTCATGAAATAATCGTTCCAACTGTCTTGTACTTACAAAAGCCTCCTTTGCTAATTTTGATACATCCATAGAACCTTTATTTGTCAAAATGTTATGTATCGTCCCGTTAACAACTGTATTTTCTTTCACATCGGATAATCTTTTCAGCAATACTTGTTCTGTATAATAAGCTTTTTCCTGTAAGGTTTTTCGTTCCAACAGTTGAGGTCGGATGGTCCTGTCCAGCCATTCAAACCTTGACCCCACATCAAAGTATCCGTTCATGGTAGATTGTAAAGAATCATCGGCAAATGCATATGCACTCCACGCATAAAAACGAATAGCAAATGTCGATACCATGTGCCCGATAGTTCCGCTGCTATTTGCTTGGAAACTGCAATCATTTATTCCGCAGAATCCACCAGTCACCACATTATCGGTATAATCTATATGGTAAATAATATCCACGCAAGTATCCGGGATTACCAATTTCGGTGAGTCATTGTTTTCGATTTGTATAAGTGGATTTTCTGTTCCCCAATAACATCTGATATAAGAATGCAACTCTTTACAAGGGGGCAACTCTGTGTAAGCAATATTTCTTTTAAGAGGAGTTGCCGTTAATGGATGGTAAATTATTCTATTATTCATATCCAATAGCTCCTGTTTTGCAACAATCTGTTGCAAAATTATAATACACACACCATGATATATTCTTCATCGTTTTCATCAACAATCTCAAATCCAACATTTTTATACATCTTCACAGCATAGTTTTCCTTCTGTACTGCTAAAGAAGTTTTCTTATATCCCCTGCTTTTCAACTCTGTAATCATTTGTTTCATCATTGCTGTTCCGATACCATGTCTGCGATATTCTTTATATAGAGATATGGCAAAGGACGGAACACCATCTTCCACATGTCCATAGTCATCCATGATGCGAACCCAAACTGCTCCAACTATTTTCCCTTCTACTTCTGCGACAAAACAAATATCATCTTTCTGTGTTCCAAAATCCTGCACATAAACCTGTAATTCTGATGCATTAATAATCTCTCTCGGTGGTGCTTCCACTCCCTCAGGAATAAAAATTGCCTCATACAAAAAGTCGTTCAGCAACTTATATTCATTGCCATTTATTTTTCTAATATTTATATTCATATTCTTCCTCCAATCAATTTGCATTACTGATCAGATGTCATTCCACACATATGTGTACCTTCCTTCAATTCAACTCATTCCACACATCCACATAATCCTGCAATCCGCCTGGACGCATTGCAACACTTACATAACTCGCAGGCTTTTCCCTGGCAAGTCTTACCAGATATCCTACATCCTCCATCTCCTCCAATACAACCTGCACCTCTGCCTTATCACAGTCAATTACATGTTGCTTGCCATCCATATCTGTCATAACGACTACATTTCTCTTAGCATTGTAAAAATACAAATTGTATTCCATAAAGTTTTCTTTTCTTCCTAAATATCAAATAAATTCATTTGATTATCTATAAGTGATTTTACTTTTCTTTCCTTTATAACATCTGTATCATCTATTTCGCCAAATAATAAAGGAGATTTTGGATTGTGCATAACAAAATTCTTTTCTACTGTGTTTGAACTATAATTTGCATAACAATACAGACATCCATTTTTACATGTATTATACGCCCCTATATCAATACTTGCCACGCATCCACATTCTGCTCTTTGATTTGTATCTTTATCAACACTAAGTTTAAATTCACCAATTCTCTCTATTCGTTCCCTATCAATACAATGGGCGTGTTCAACCCCTATATTATGAAAATCTCCAATTTCAGCACAAGTATCAATATATAAACCATGCTCCTTTGCTATTTCTACAAATCTTTGTAATAATTCTACTTGCATTTCATATGTATCTTTGACAATATTTAAGGTCTTTACATTTCGTTCTGTATTTCTATACAAATCCATAAAACTCACAGTACACTTCTCTGTATAATCAGCCAATTTTGAGGCTAACACTTCAAAATACTTACAGTGGTACTCCATTGAGTACTGCCCATTAAAGAATATCGGATCATATCTCCATATAACTTTTTCTTTTCCGATTTCTTTGGATAACTTTTGAAATGTCGGAATAATAATTTTATTTTTTGATGGTAAATTTCTTTCAACATCTGGACCATATGCACTCAAAGTAAATTGAAAATAATATGTATAATCTTTAATTTGCTCTAAATATGGCAACATCGGCGTTGGATTTTTTGTCCAAAATACGATTGCATCAACAACATCTGGAGATAAATCTATCTTACTTACCTGATGTATATTCATCGGATTTCTAACCAACACATATTTCTCCGTTAATCTATTAATCAACCATTCCGAATAGTAAGATGGTATATCTGTACGTCTACTTGCACTAATTATCATCAAATCACCTCCAATATTAGTTGGGCACTTTCACAAGACTTGGCTACACAATAATCATAAACAAATCTACTCGGAATTGTACTTTCAAATATATTCTGATTACTTCTGTGTCGAATTGAACCCGCATAATAATTATGCTCTTTAAACCTTCTACGTAATTCACTTGAAACTGTTAATCCAACCCTTTCAATTTCTTCTACAAACAAAGGAAAAGCATCACGTCCCGTGTTAATACTATCTGCATCATTAATAATAATTAATAACGGTGAATTCTTGGGCTTATTCCTAACTATGTTTTCTGCCAATTGCAAAAACCATTTTCGCATTCCAGACCTTCCAACAATATCATAAAAGAATGATATAACATACTGTAAAACAATGACATTGCACTTATGTAATTCATGTGATTCAAAGTATGTCAAAACATCTATATTGTTCCTTAATTGTGCTCTACCTTCTCTAAAATTATTCTCAATATAATTGTGAATCTTACCCCAATACTCATTTTTATCCACGCCAATATATGATATTGGTTGTTCATAATCCATATATTCAAATGCCATCAAGTCAGGCGCACCTCCACATCCTAATGATAAAATATGAAAGTATGGATAACTTGATAAATCCATTTGTCTTAGTGCATATATCATTTCTGAACAGTACTTATACGAATATCTACAAACATAGTAATCAAGCAATCTTTCACAATCATACTCATCCCTATATTGGTGTACATGATAATGAATATCATCTAAACATTCTTTACAATGTTCACCACAATTTCCTTCACAAATTGTTTTAGCCGTACACGGAAAGCAATCGCTTTTCTTATATTCTTCATCACAAAATGAAACCAAATCATAAATCAGCATGTGAAAATCTCCTTTCTCTAAACCATCCCAAAACGCCCTAACGTTTCCCGTATAGCCTTTTCCTTCTCCGCCGGACACTGAGGTTGCCTACTATCTTCCGACTCCGGCAGGTTATAATTCTCCCCAACCTCTATTCCACATTTCCTTTTTACCTGTGAAATATACAAATTAGAAACCTTCAATCCATGCTCTTTCAGCACATACTCCTGAATTTCCTTATAAGTCGCCTTACTCTCCGCACTCGTCACATCCAGCTCATCCAGCTCCAATTCCACCTCAACATAATCATCCGCTTTCCGTTGGGACAAAAGGACAACCGTCTCCACATGCACCGAGACACCATTATGAATGTCAGGGCTCTTACTAAACAGGTCCATAGTGCCTCCTACCAAACAAATCTACTGTTCCAGGTCATTCCTGATATCCTCTATCAAGCGGAAATAAGTATTCTTGAATCGTTCTGGCACACCATCATAACTTCTGAGAGCTGTCTCAGCTCGATTTAAATATCGTACTGCAGAATCCCCACTTGCTGATTTTGCTGATTCTATATACGCTTCGACCTCGCTACACAATTCTTCTATACTAATTGAACGCATACAACCTCCACTACACAAAAGATATCCCCACGCTTCGAAGATCAGTCACTATAGACTGCAGTAAAATTACTTCCACTTATATTTTGGAAAGTTCTGACAGTCTATCACGGATTGCTTGAGCGTATGATTCTTCAAATTGAACTATGGTTAAGAGCCACATTGGATCTTGCTCCTGCGCCTTTTCATCATGATCAGCAATAATTTTCTCAAGCTCCTTGATCTGGCTATCATTAAGCAAGTATTCGTATTTTTGATAATGTTTGTACAAAATCATTTCTTCTTCTGCTGCAACAGTACCAATATTCCCTAACTGCGACTCGATTTCACTACGTTTCAACTCCGAAGAACCAATTGGGGAATTTGCAAATGCATGTGACAGTTTCTTTTCTTCTGGCAATTCTTGCATCAAAATCTCGTAAGCTTTTGTCAGTTGCTCATACTGTGTCTTTTGAATTTCAAAATGATGTTCGCTTTTTTGTTGATTGAGCAATAGCTTATTGTTTCGATAAGCAAGAAAAATCGAAAAAAAGCCTTCAACAATAGCAACCACCACTCCAGCAGATAATAACTGCATATAAAAATCATTCATAGATCTTAATCTCCTATTTCAAAAATTAGGCTTGATTCCATTTATCCACCCCGGTCAAATCATCTGCTGCTCGATCTTCTCGATAAGCGTAATGTCTGCTGGAAGCCACTGAACACTATACAGGTTTTCCTTTGATAGTCACTTAGCGTCTTCTGCCTCCAGGAGTTTTAGCTCCCCATCGACCACCTCACACCAGAAGCAATCCATCGACAGGTGAAAGGTAGGATAGTCATATTCGATCGTTCCGATAAGATCTCCGACACTAATCTTGGTATCCAGCTCTTCATGTATTTCTCTTACCAGGGCTTGCTGCTGTGTTTCGCCGGCCTCGATCTTTCCACCAGGGAACTCCCACTGACCCTTAAACTCACCATAGCCCCTGGCCGTGGCAAATATTTTTTTCTTCTCCGACAGCGAATCACATATGACCGCTGCTACGACTTTGACTGTTTTCATCTATTATCTCTGTAAATCGATGACCGTTTGATGCTTACGTTTTTCTTTTATGTAAGCGTCACGTGCATCAGATTCTTTCTTCCTTATCTCGTCGCGCTGGATCTTGTTTCCGACATGGCTCAGATACTTCCCCAGAGCTGCTTCAACCGTTTTTGTGATCTCGCCCACACGAACGGTCTTCTTTGCTTTTCTATGTGCTTCACGAATTCCGGCTGCAATTCCTTTCAACTTAGCACTTGAAGTAGTATTATTTAGCTGAGCTAACACGCCGCGCAACTCTTCTTCTGTAAAATTCTCTATCAGCCAGACTGGAAAATCCTGATACTGATTAAGCGCTGCAGGGTATAAGTCCGATTCCTTTGGCCCGTCATAATCAGGATAATCCTTGGGTGTCAAATAATATGTACTCCAAGAACCGTCTGATGAAAGTAACCCATGATGCGTCACTTCTTCGACTTTATACTTCTTGGCGCATTCTTCGCATTCAATTACTACAGGGCCATCTATATATCTGTTCCAGTCATCGCCATAACTGGTCTGAGTTATCTTGCCTTTACCACACGGACAGGTGGCTGAGCAAGTATACATTTCTTCCCAACTCATCACTGCTCCTCCTGTACCTTTTTCTTTCCGTAGCTCTTAGGAAAGTACTCCTTCCCGAGCTGCCAAATATATTTGTCTATCTCTTTCATGTTGTACTGGTCGAGACCGTAAAACGACCTGAAATCGATAAGTGTCCTTTTAAACTTTGCATAGTCCTTCAAATCCGGAGTCTTGAATGATGCGAACTTATCTCGATCCCGGAAATAGCGCAGCACCTTTTCCACGTAACTATCATAAATAGGAAAATCCAAAGGACGATGATGGCTGCAATACTTCGTTGCGAATGAATAGAAATTCCTCTTGACTCCGTTGATAGTAACCTTCTGAATATCTGAAACCAGTGCTACATCACCATTCTTAAGCCGATCATCAATATTCAATGACAGGATATGTTTTGCCACCGGATATACAGAGAAGATATTTGTGCTGTAAAAGTCATTCAACGCCGCAACCTTTAAAAGGATATCTGACATATCCGCGTTCTCGGGACAAAGCGTAAAAAAGAGCTTGTCCAATGCATCTTCCTGAAGATGATAGTTTTCCAGCTCATCCCAGGCACGAATATAATGCTCAACCTGCTCAGAAGAAGGATGCGGCACATCGATTTTTACAGTCCTCATACCATCACTCCTCCTTCGAAACTGGAATATAAACCTTCTTGAGCGGGATCATTTTCCGGTACTTTTCACTCAAGTCTTCATAGTATTTCAAAATCAAATCGACAAGCTCAGTGCCATTGATACCACGGATAATAGGTGTGCTCTCCAAATACTTCTGTGCATTCTTCGTATAGTTTGATAATGTAACGAACAGGCCGTAATCACCCTCACGCATAGCTCCCTTCAGAGATTGGATCGTCGTCTCATTTATATCTCCGTTCTGGTTCTTAACCTGCACAAGAATACGAGGCGGAAGCTCATCTTTGTATGCCGTAATATCAATTCCGCTGTCACCACCCTGCGGAGAGACCTTTGTCCTGTAGCCCATTGCGCGTAAAAGATCGGCCACAAAGTTCTCCAGGTCGTATCCTTTAAGTTTACGGCTCAGTTCTTTTAGTATGAAATCTGCCGTATTCTCAATGATATCTTCAGCAGTAGCACCAACACTATCGTCTTCGGAATCGGAAGAGTAATTCTTCTTGAAATCCTTATCAAGTGCCGCCATAAACTCATCAGCATAGTTCTTAACGGTAAAGAAAGACATGGCCGAGCCTATCTCATAAAGTGCCCCTTGCGAAAAAGCGGTGCGCGGCAGATGCTTCAACCACTTCACTTTTCTTGTCTGGACGTAATCAGGCTGAGAAGGATCATATACATAAGTTCCTTCCACAACACCAATATTTACCTCTCGGTTGATTATAGAAGGGAACACCACATAGTCGCCAATCTGTGCCTCATAACAAAAACGATACAGCATACCTGCGCCGGTAGCTATACTTCCTTTCTTGGCATCAGAATATGTCGCCGTATATTTTTCTTTAAAAGCGTCACGGTTGGCTTCAATCTTACTCAGGTCACCCATCTCGTGCCAGCCGATTGCAATCACATTCTCTTTGAGGAACAGGTTGTCATCTTTCGTGTGAATTCCCCATATTTTTTTCTCTTCATTAGCCATGAGCGTGTCTCTCTTTTCTACTATTCTTTTTTAACGTAAGTAAGCTGGACATCGTATCCAAGCTGCTCCATCATCTTTATGTAGGTGGCGTTCACAATCTTCTCCGGGCTTTTAATAAGGCGATTCACATATGAGGGAGAAGTCCCTACCTTTTCAGCTAATTCAGCCTGCGTAGTCTGTTCTTCTACGCATTTTACTTTTACATCTATCTCGATATTATTCTTTAACATATCACCACCACCCATTATTTGATGAAACTTCATTAATACCACACATTTTCTTTTTTACAAAAAGGACAGCTTGAATTACCAGAATCCCATGCTGCCCTTTTGTTATATTCGAATTTGTCTGCTTATATTCAGGGCAAAAGTCAATGTGTTGTCCGTGCATGCTAATATCATTTCCACTGATAAAACACATTCACCGACAGCTTTCTATGGCCTGAAGAACAACGGAACAAGTAGTATACCCCGCGGCAGCATTGAAATGGCCCGCATTCGGAATACATTGCACATCGCCTCCTATTTCCAATGCAAAGCTCTTTAATATCTCTTGCGGAATATTAGGATCATCATCGCCAAAGAAGCTGAATACTTTGTCTGCATAAGCTGTCATATCTAAACTCTCAGCATCCATATAAAAGCTTTCATTTAGCTTATCCATCATTTCAAATCCACTGATAAAGTTATTATATCCAGAAACGCATATTAGGCCTTTGACGTGAATCTTATGAGTCAGCAAATAGTGCACAAGAAAAACTGATCCGCAGCTATGTCCTACTAGTACTGTATCTTCATTAACAACTCCTAGTCCGCAATAATAATCCATCAAGCGTTCCCAATCTGAATAATTCTGGTGTTCCGGAGTAGGAAATGTAGGAATGTTACAGCGTATTTCTTTTTCCACAAGTTTGTTTTCAATCCAGGGGAACCAGTTTTCAAAAGGCTTTCCCATCGTTCCATGTACTAAAAATACGTTCATTGTTATACCTCCATTATTCTTTTTTTGCTACATAAATTGGAAACACATTTGTATACATATCCATTGTATGCTCAAAAGTTATAAACGATAGATGTTCATTTACCTTTCGTTTGAATAACTCTTGAGATGGCGAAAAAAACTTGAACTTCATTTCCGTATTCCATCCTACATCGGTGAAAAAAGAGAACAGGTCTTCTCCTATATATCCAATATTACGCAAATCAACTAGTTCTTTATACATTTGGCTAAAATCAATCAAGTAATTCTTTTTGTCCAAACAGTACAGCCCAAGCTGGTGATTAATAAATGTATACGGATGAATTCCGTTTGACAAATTGTATTCGTCAATAATATTCTTTGGGTCTTTTACGAGTTCATTATCATCCCAGATAAAACTTTTCCCCATGAAAAGGCCGCCCGGTACAAGTGCCTTTTCAACATTTTCTAGGAATTCATCGAATTTCTCAGGATCAACATTTCCTACTGACAGATCACCTATTACGATGTCAAATTGTTCAGAAAATATCATATTCTCCCACAAGGATACATGAAGTTCTTCTTTTAAATTTTTATGTCTGATTTCCCTGGAAACTGTATTGTAATAATCTTCACTTTTATCCACAACATGGATTATCAAGTTTTCTTCATACCCCCAATCGCGAAACTCAGGTGTTGATCCAAGAATCAAAATCTTAATGCGCCTTCTAAAAGTTTCCTGCAGTTGTCTTAGGTATTTCGTGTACACGCACATTTCAGAATTAGAAGGTCTTGAAGGCGCAACATTATTAGTCCATATAGTTGCTAATTCTCGTCCCCATCCACTCATATAACCACCTCCTCGCCGTCTGTTTCAAATGCAGCTACAACATAATGTAAAATCTGCGGAAGCGTACAATACTGCTGAACATTATAAACTCCCTGTTTATCAATTTGGGTTATTACTTTATCGAAAAAGGCTATGATTTCCTCATTAATTCTTTCAAAAGACTCAGGATAAAACTGTTTTGTAACACGGTATACAACAGACGCCAAAGTTACAGCAGACAAAACTGCATTTGCTGACTTGGCCTCTGAAAAGTCCACCTTACATTCCAACCATTCTTGCCGTTGCTCCTCATTACAAACATAAGTTATTATTCTTTCAATTTCTTTCAAATGATCTCTCATCGAATCCCATACATACAATGCTTCTAAGCAAAGTGCTGTTGACTCCCATTTAGTTACCCAGTCACCAACTCCACTTCTCCAATACGCATAATCCTCATTGATTCTTTGATATAAAGAATCAATAGCATCATCAATTATCTCATCCAATTTATCTGCATTCTGATATTGGCTAAAGTCAATCGCTTTTAAACTGATAAGTATTCTTCCCGTTATCCAAGGCACACGGTACGGATACCAACCACCAGAAGTATCAATCGACTCATCACTGACCAACCTATTCAAACATAGTGTCTTGACTTTGTTTAAAACATCAGACTCTTTGGTTGTAGCGTTTCTAACAAGTAACCCAAAATGAAAATTCTGATACATCAACTGAGGGTTGATATTAACAGCCTGCATTTTGGCAGATCTTTTGTAATAGGAATCTTTTTCATCCTCTTCCTGCATACACTTCGTAATGCGATCTGTTTCTTCCGGTGTTATCAGTATTTCTTTATCATCTAATACCAACTCAAATTCGTATGTAACCCTAAATGGTTTTAGGCACTTATTAATTAGATTCTCATAATCATGCTTTTCTAATTTAAGTTGCTTCGCAAGGCACAATAAAAAATACTGAGAAGAAATCGCTTCTGCCCAAGATTTATCATCAAGTCCATATTTACGTATAATCTTCTTCACCTTAGTGATCATTGTTCTGGCTCTATTCCCAGTTTTAAAATCGTTAGCACTTCCAGTACTAGATGCTTTCATCCCTATTGCCATTATTATCACCTCTTTAAAACACTGATAATAGTATCAATTTCGTTTTTCAATTGAGCCCTGGATTCGATAACATTCTGTAGAATTGCAGTCTTATTTGCGGACGGATTGATGTTTAAGATTTCGTAGGCTTTCATTTCAATCATATTAGCCTCTTCAACAAGAGAAAAGAATTTCAGAATTTCATTAAAATCTTTATCCTTATCAAGACACAGTATTGATCCGCTTTTGCTTGCACCGGTCCACACAGGGATAGAATAAGGATTAATATAGATTTCATCATCCTTAATGACAGCAAGTACTTCTTTTAGATTCTTTAGTTCTTCAGCTAATGTTTTCTTTAATTGCTTCCGCAAACTTGTGGTCTTATGCCATTCCCATAAAGCTTCTACTGCAAGCGCAGAGAGGAAAGCTAAAAAGCTAGACAAAAAAACTTCTAAGATAGAAAAGCCGGATGTCGCGGCCTCACATGTACAATTAACAACCTCAGCTCCCATATCTGTTTTCTCCATTCATTTTAATTTAATTTCACTATTAGGTCAATTTATTATATCACAAATTCTTCTAAATTTCACCACTTTTTTAACATACGGTGAAATGTATAACGAGAGTCCCGTTTGTAACGCAAGAGTCCCTCTTTGTAAATGAAAATCTCATTTTGTAAACGAGATTCCCACTTTGTAAACGAAAATCCCGTTTTGTAAGCGAATTTCCCGGATTTTCATTTGTACATTGACATGTTATAATACGTTCAGCAATAAATTTGCACACGACAATAAGAGATCAATTCCCGCTCGAAATTTTTGTATTCGGAGAATCCATCCCTGTTTTGAAGTCATTCTGCTGTCTTTGTTCTGGCGGCACTTTGCAAATTTATCTGTTACTTTTTGAGAAGTTTAGGCTTTAAGATGATGTTTTCGGCGGCAAACGGTTTACATCCAAGTTTCTTAAGTATATCTTCTCCGTAATAAAAGCTGAACGTTTCGTATGGGCTACGGTTGTTCAGCTTTTTTCTTTTATAAGAATTGATATGATCCATCATCAGAAAAATATCCTTCTGTGTCAAATCATCAAAGCTGCTTCCCTTTGGCAGGATACGACGTATCAGCTCATGATTCACTTCACAGGCTCCCTTTTGGTAAGGTGCACTTGGATCGCAGTAAAATACATTCGTTCTGCTGCATGGAATCGTATCTCGTTTTTCAATTGCTTTTGGATTTGAAAACTCTCTTCCATTATCCGTAAGAATAACCGGAAACAACCGTGAAAAATCTTCATTTCCAAGGACTTTATCCAACAGATTTATAATCTGTATGACAGATGCTGAAGTATTTGAATCTCGTAGAAATGCAAGCATTAAACTTGTTTCAACGAAATGTATAGTAAGCAGGCATTTGCCTCCCACACGTCCGATAACACTATCCATCTGTACAACAGCAGACTCCGGCTTTGCTTCAAGAAACTTCTGGAAATCAGTATAGCTTCTACCAATACGACATCCTCTGTCTACCTTGAATTCAGGCTGTTTGTATCGCGGGCGATACTTTACTTTACGAGTCAGATCAATGTTACGGATATCAAAAAGCTGGGCATCAACATAGTTATACAATGTTTTTTCACTGCACATGATTTCATCAACATGCTCTATATAAATCTGATGAAGCGACTGACCATTTTTAACCAATGGGCTAATAATTCCGTTGATTCTTGCTATATCATCCTCATTGGATAAAATACCTGTCCTGGATTCCGAAATAGACTGATGTGCCATTTCATGAGCATCTGCCGGGCCATAAATGCGTTTTAACAAGGTACATTTGGGAAGCTGGCTGCAACCATTACATACATATGGAGGTTTGGTTTTAACGGAGCAGATATCCTCTGCAAAATCCGGACAATGTAATGTACAATCGGAACACAGACTGCATTTATACGCTGATTGATGCGTACAACTGTTTCCGCACAGCTTTTTAGCTTTGCATGTACTGCGATGTTTACATGGATTGTAAGGATATCCTGGGCGACCACTTTTCTTATCATAGGAATGCTTTTTTATTTCCTTTGCAATCGTGGTACGATCCTTGCCTAACATCTTTCCTATAACTCCAAAAGAGACATTCTCCTGAAGGAGTTGTGCAATAACTAATCGATCTTCATATGTTAAAAACTTTGACATGGTAGCTCCTTTCCAGCCGTCAGGAATCAAAGCATAACAAAAAAGAGACCAACAATCCAGTCAGTCTCTTGAATTTGTAAAGGAAAATCCATACCCTTCCTTTACACTTATTACTATTAACTTTTAAAGAAGTCTGAGATGGCGGGTATGGAATCTCAGATTACAATTGACGCCGTGATCTGTATATTTATCTTATACATCTTGGATATGAATTTTACAGTCTTGTCTTCCCTTATGAGAAAACGTCTGTCTGTTATCTCCCCTATGGAAAAGTTCTGTTTATGCAGTGTTATCGCCTGCAGGAATTCTGCTTCCTTGTCGTTCTCAATTATATAATCATATATATCATTCGGTGTGTATGCCATATTGTTCAAGTTGTCCTTTCGTCTATTTGTCTATGATCTATTCGCTAGCACTTTTTTCATTCGCACATCCGGTATCATCACGTCACACTGCCCATCGTAAGCCCAATCACAAATACCACAAATGCACCAATCGTAAGCACGTACCACTCGATAACACGGACTGCAAGTTCCCAGTCCGACGGCTCAACATCGTACAGATTTCTCACTCTGGGCCACATAGCCAATCTGAAAAGTTCATCCGGGAACAGCATACTCACGACCGCAATGATGCATATAATGATTCCGAATATATATAATACTATATTTCCTCTGTTTGTAGTCTGCGGACCATTAATAAACTTCACTATCTCATAAATATCCGGCGGATTTGCATAATAATCTCCTAAAACCACCTCAAAATCATTCCCCATCGTACCATCCGCCTTGTATACCATATAGCCTTCTTTTGAGACAGCACCTCTGAAATACACTTTATCACCATCCATGATCTTTACTCCGATATAATCATCAGATGATAACATGCCATCCTCGGTCACTGCCGGTATGGCAGAATAATCCTCCATCCAGCTATATGGTCCATATGTTACGTCTCTATACCCATCTCCTGTAAATCGATGATAACACTTAAATTCTATGCTCTGGTCATCATATACTGTGATACTTGTATGTCCATCTGTATATGTCACATTTCCCTGTTCTTCTTTTAGGGTCAGAAAGTCACCCCTGAATTCTATTCCCTTTATGGACATTATAATCGGATAAATTATGGAAAATGCTATGATCATTGCCACTATAATGCTCATCAGAACCTTTTGCGTCCTGGATAAATTCTTTATTCTCTCCATATACATTTCCCCCCTCGATCAGGAATTTTCTGTTATCTCCACGAGCTGCGAAACATACTCTGCAGATTTCAAATACATATCGACTGCCTATATTATCCTCCCATGCTATCCGCAGCCCCTGACTACTGCCCGCGCGCGCCTAGAACAGATCCAGCGTATTGTCAAGATATATCTCTTCTCTTACCCTCAGCTGGTACTCTGGCTTTGTCATATAGTATAGCAGAAATTCCAGCACTATGGCACTTCCAAGACCTCTTCCCTCTATCTTGAAATTGGAAAACCCCAGTGGCAGGTAAATGTTCTTTATATCATCTATACCTATAAATCCGGGATTCTCCATCGCTTTGGAGAAACGATAGCCACCTGCTGCGTTCGGCGATGTACAGTGGTGAATTGATTTCTCACCGAGAGCCATACGGCTCACATCCTCATAGCAGGCTTTCCTGTCCTGACAGGAGAACCAACAGCATTCGTTGCACAGGAATTCCACCTTGTCTTTCTGCTTTTGCGAAAGCGCCCCCAGCCTGTCAAATGCTTTGTTCAGCCGGAAATCCGGCACAACATATCGGAATTCATCCCGGTCAAGCTCTGCCGAAAACTGGTCAAAGTCCGTAATGACCTTTGTTGTAGATGAAACCATATATAGTCCCGGATAGTTCTCCTGCAGATAGTCAAGCAACAACTCCGAATGGACTATGACACCGTTTTGAATATCACCCTTCTCAAACGCTCTGCACAAATCATTACACCGTTTATCCGCAAGATGTTCCGGTCTTAACAATGAGTTACTGAAGGTCAGCCTCGCCGATATTCCATACTCTCTCATAAGTTCCAGCACATCTCTGGCACCGCTGTCACCATATCCCACTCTGCCACCGCCCCAGAGGCAGTCACCCGGTGCGCCATACACCGAGCCGATATCACACCAGTCGTAAAAATATTCCCTGTGCGCACGGTATAGTGGCAGGAATACCTTGTACAGCTCGTAGAATTCAAAAAGTCCGGGCAGATGGTAATGTGCCTTGTATTCTGTTTTGTTATTACCTGTCTCTGGCTTTGATCTGCCAGACAATGGCTCATTCCCCATAGTGTTCATTTTCCTGTTTTTCTTTCAGTTCCCATATGTTATCTTAGCTTCTGCATACTGTCTACAATTATATAAAAGTTCTTCATCTGTTGCAAACCATGTTTAGGATATTGTATATTTGAAAGAGGCATCGACCACCCAAAGATCAAAAAGAGGAAGAATGTGGATGCGGAGCTGGACAAGTTTCTGTAGGCAGTACAAACAAACTACGGCGGAGGTTATTATTTATTATGGGAAATACATTCAGGGAAGTTAAGTGTTACAAATGCGGACACATTTTTATGTGGCAGAAAGATGGTATAGAATATCAGTCTGAATATCGTCTGGAAAGCACCAGCGAACTGCTGGGAATTGCGGCATGTCCTAAATGCGGAACGGATATGTTGGTAATTCCGCATGTTCTTGAGGGGATCTCTAAAGATTCAAGTGGAATTGTAGAATCAGGGATACGGGGAATATAAAGACAAAAACAACCGGGTATGTTTCTTCCTGAACATACCCGATTATTTTTTATATGGGAATATCCTACTCATCTGGATTCACGATGGCGCCTATCTTAAACTCTCTGCCGTCCTTTTGCCACTGTCTGTACTCCGCTGTAGCGGCAAAGAGTACATCTCCCGATGAGTTGATTGCCGTCTCAAGTGAATCCTGGACCACTCCGATGATCATTCCGACAGCAACAGCCTGCATGGATATATCCTGTGGGATTCCAAACAGCGAGCACGCCATAGGAATGAGCAACAGCGAACCTCCCGCGACACCTGAGGCACCGCACGCGCCAAGGGTTGCCATAAGACTGAGCATGAGAGCTGTCGGAACGTCAACCGACACTCCCATGGTATTTGCAACGGAAAGCGCCATTATAGTTATAGTGATGGCGGCACCATCCATATTGATGGTCGCGCCAAGCGGTATGGATACCGAATACACATCCGGGTCAAGTCCAAGTCTTTTGCAAAGTGACATGTTCACTGGGATATTTGCCGCAGAACTTCTGGTGAAGAACGCCGTCACACCTGACTCTCTGAGGCATCTCCACGCAAGTGGATATGCATTTCTCCTTAAGACGATAGTCGCAAGGAGCGGATCTACGATCAATGCAACCGTAAGCATGGCGCCCACAAGCACAAGCAGCAATCTGCCATATTCCTTGAATATCGACAATCCACTCTCCGATACTGTCGTGAACACAAGTCCCATGATTCCAAATGGTGCGCACCCAATGATCCACCTCACGACGGTTGATACCGCATCCGATATGGATACAAGTGCAGATTTTATAGACTTGCTTGTCCGTCGCATGGCAAGTCCAAACAAAAGTGCCCACGCAAGTATGCAGAGATAATTTGCGTTGAGTATCGCATTTACGGGATTATCGGTGATGTTGAGCAAAAGATTCTGGAGGACCTCCATGATTCCCGATGGGACGACATCCGCCTGATATGATTCAAGGTCCAGTGTCATGGTTACAGGGAAAATAAAACTTGCGCTCACCGCCACTATCGCTGCGCACAGCGTGCTGAGCATATACATGATCGTCACCATACGGAACTGCTGGCCATTTCCCTTTCCCGCATTTGCAATTGAGCTGATGACAAGGGCAAACACCAGTATCGGCGCAATTGCCTTGAGCGCCCTGACGAACATGGTTCCGATCAGGCCTATTCCCGTTGCCCCCGGCACCAGAAGTCCCAGCACCGCACCGATCACTATTCCAACCAATATCTTCGCGATCAGCGACACCCTATTCCACATCTCTACAATCTTTTTCATGAATCTAACTCCTAACTATATCTATATTTCTGCTTTTTAACATACATTTTCTTTAGCATTCTTCTTTCTCAGAAGAAGTATCCTCACGAGCAAAAGCACTGGGAATATAACTCCCGCAAGGATTCCGCGTTTCTTAATAGTATCATATATCGATCAGGCTTGTATATAACAGATTTCATAACACAAAAAGCGGCGAACAGATTCTTGCTTCTGTTCGCCGCCACTTCACTTTTATAATACTCTATTTTATGACCATACTTCCTCTGCTATCTCCTTAACGAGCTTGAGCTTTGCCCACTGCTCTTCCTCTGTCAGCTTGTTTCCGATCTCACAAGATGCAAATCCACACTGAGGGCTCAGGCATAATCTGTCAAGTGGTACATACTTTGCAGCCTCATGGATCCTTGCAATGACCTTCTCCTTATCCTCAAGAACCGGAGATTTTGTTGTGATAAGTCCGAGCACGACCTTCTTGTTCTCTGAAACCTTTGCAAGAGGTGCAAATCCGCCCGATCTCTCATCGTCATACTCAAGGAACAGCGCATCTACATTCTCATTTGCAAATACATAATCTGCAACTGTGTCATAAGGACCGCTTGTGAAGAATGTTGAGTGGTAATTTCCTCTGCAGATATGTGAAGTGATGACCATATCCTCCGGCTTTCCTTCAAGGGCAAGATTGTTCACTGCAAGCAGCTCCTTCTTGACATCCTCAAGTGATATTCCAAGCGACCTATATCTCTGCTTTGCTGCATCCCCCACTATGGCTCCCCATGTACAATCGTCAAGCTGCAGGTTTCGGCATCCAGCATCATAGAACTGCTTAATAACATCCTGATAAGCCTTTCCGATATCCTGGATAAGCTCCTCATTTGTAGGATAGAACTTCCTTGTGTTTGCAATATTGTCAGGTACTATCATCTGCTGGAATGTCTGTGCAGGAGCCGGTATCGTATACTTTGCAACTGTATTCTCATCCTCGAACTGCTTTAAGAACTTGAAATATTCAACAAATGGATGAGCCTTTGCCTTTATCTTACCTACAAGATACGTATCATCAAGAACCGCAAGCTCTGCATCGAATTTCACACCATTTCCAGTGTTCTCATGGGCAACTCCATCAAGTCCCCACATAAAGTCAAGATGCCAGAATGTTCTTCTGAACTCGCCATCTGTGATCGCATGGAATCCAAGTTCCTTCTGCTTTGCAACGACCTTGGTAATCTCCTCATTAACAACTTTGTCGAACTCCTCCTTGGTGATCTTTCCGTCCCTGTATGCTGCCTTCGCATCCTTGAGTGCCTGTGGTCTCAGAAAGCTTCCTACAAAATCGTATCTGAAAGGTGTCTGTAATTTGCTCATATGTCTTTATCCTCCGTAGTGTTTTCTCGTTTTCTTAACTTGAGGATATTCTAACAGGGGAGGGATTCTATGGAAAATACTATTATTTTGAGGCTTGCCATAGCTTTAAACTATGGAATATGATAAGAGTACTCCACTATCAATGCTTAAAATTCTATAAACCGCCAAATCTATAACAAAAAGCCTGCATAATCCCTATGTGAAATCATCCACAATGACAATCGTCAAATATGATTTCATATAGGCTTATACAGGCTTTCATACCCTATTATTCAATATTCTTTAACTCCACTGCGAGTTATACAGATCCGCATAGAATCCATTCTGAGCCATGAGCTCATCATGGTTACCCTGCTCTATGATGTCACCGTCCTTCATAACAAGGATGATGTCTGCATTCTTGATGGTTGACAGTCTGTGGGCTATGACAAAGCTTGTCCTGCCCTTCATCAGATTGTCCATGGCTCTCTGAATCCTGTGTTCTGTTCTCGTATCGACTGACGATGTAGCCTCATCGAGGATCAGGACCGGATTGTCAGCAAGAATTGCTCTTGCGATAGTTAAGAGCTGTTTCTGTCCCTGGGAGATATTTGTTATCTCCTCATTGAGCTCCATGTTGTATCCACCCGGAAGTGCCGAGATAAATCTATGTGCATGGGCTGCCTTTGCCGCTGCGATGACTTCCTCATCCGTGGCATCCAGTCTTCCGTATCTGATATTCTCCATGATAGTGCCCTTGAACAGCCATGTATCCTGAAGCACCATGCCAAATACATCCCTGAGCTCACGTCTGTTGAAATCCTTTATATTGTGTCCATCCAGAAGTATAGCACCACCATTCACGTCGTAGAATCTCATGAGCAGCTTGACCATGGTGGTCTTGCCCGCTCCGGTAGGTCCGACTATGGCTACCTGCTGTCCCGGTTTTACATGGGCTGAGAAATCCTTGATGATGATCTGATCCGGATTGTAGCCAAACTTTACATGTTCAAATGTAACTTCACCCTTGATTCCCTCTGTGGATACAGGATTCTCTACTATCTGCTCCTCTTCTTTCTCTTCAAGAAGTTCAAATACTCGCTCAGCGGCTGCTGCCATCTGCTGCATCATATTTGTGACCTGGGCAACCTGCTGAACTGGCTGTGTGAGGTTCTTCACGTACTGTATAAATGCCTGGATATCACCTATCTGGATAGTTCCTCTGATCGCCAGAGCCGCACCTGATATGGCAACTGCCACATAGCCCAGATTACCGACAAACATCATAATAGGCTGCATCAGTCCTGAGAAGAACTGTGACTTCCATGCTGACTTGTACAGAGTCTCATTTGTCTCATGGAACTCTCTTCTAACGTCGTTCTCCTTATTGAACGCTTTTATGACATTGTGTCCGCCATACACCTCTTCAACCTGACCATTTATGTGTCCCACGTATTCCTGCTGCTGCTTGAAGAATCTCTGGGATTTCTTGATGACAAACATCATGAGCATGATACTTATCGGAAGTATCAGCACTGATATAAGTGTCATAAGCGGGCTGATCGTGAGCATCATCACGATTACACCGATGACCGTACTAACCGATGTAATGAGCTGTGTGATACTCTGGTTCAGACCATTTCCCATGGTGTCTATATCATTTGTGATCCTTGAAAGTACCTCGCCATAGGTTCTGCTCTCAAAGTAGCTCATCGGCATCCTGTTGATCTTCTCGGATACCTCACGTCTCATCCTGTAGCACACCTTCTGGGTGATACCGGTCATGATGAAGCCCTGAACAAAGCTAAATGTCACACTTAGCACATACAGACCGAGACAGAACAGCAATATCTTACCGATATACGTGAAATCAATTCCGCCGTTGCCTGTTATCTTGTTCATGATCCCCTTGGACAGGGCTGTTGTCGCCTTGCCGAGTACCTTCGGACATACTACGTTGAATACCGTACTTCCAATTGCAAATATAGCAACGACAACAACCGCTGCCTTGTACTTGCCTATGTATCTAAATAACTTTCCTATCGTTCCCTTGAAGTCCTTGGCTTTCTCGCCGCCCATCATAGGACCGTGGCCTCTTCTAGGGCCTCTGAAACTTCTTTGATTATTTGTCTGATTCTGTTCTGCCATGTCCTACACCTGCCTTTCTGAGTCAGTTCCAAGACTGGCCGCTATCTCCGATGGAGAAAGCTGTGACTCGGCTATCTGCCTGTACTCCTCACAGGTCTGCAAGAGTTCCTTGTGAGTTCCCTTGCCGACTATCGTACCCTCGTCAAGCACAAGTATCTGATCTGCTGAGAGTATAGTGCTTACACGCTGTGCAACGATAAATACCGTGCTGTCATTTACGTGCTCGCCAAGCGCCTTTCTGACTGCCACATCCGTCTTGAAATCAAGCGCCGAAAAGCTGTCGTCAAATATCAGGATCTTCGGCTTTCTCGCTATGGCTCTGGCTATAGCAAGACGCTGTTTCTGACCGCCGGACACATTTCCACCACCCTGAGCAACCGCACTGTCGTAACCATGCTCCTTCTCCTCTATGAAGTCGGATGCCTGGGAAATCTCAGCTGCAAGCTTGACATCTTCATCAGATGCATCCGGCGCGCCGAATCTTATATTGGATGCAATCGTTCCTGAGAACAGAATTCCCTTCTGCGGAACAAAACCGATATTCTGTCTCACGCTCTCCATGGTGAGGTCTCTTATATCCTGTCCGTCTATTGTTATCGAGCCCTCCGTAACATCATAGAATCTCGGGAGGAGCTGAACCAGTGTACTCTTACCACAACCGGTACTTCCTATGATTGCCGTAGTCTGTCCAGGCTTGGCCTCAAATGAGATATTCTCAAGTACATTCTCATCTGCGCCCGGATATGCAAATGCGACATTGTCATACTTTACGACACCCCTTGGTGTTTCAAGTTTCTTTGCCCCGGCTGCGTCCTGAACTGTCACATCCGTATCTATGATCTCCTGTATTCTGTCTGCTGCCACGCTGGCACGAGGGAGCATGACTGACATCATGCTGAGCATAAGGAATGACATAATGATAAGCATTGTATATGTAATAAATGCAGTCATTGATCCTACCTGAAGGACACCCGCATCAATCTTGTGGGCTGCCACCCACTCTATAAGTATGCTTATTGCATACATGATGAACATGAGTATAGGCATTGCAAATGTCATGACTCTGTTGACGAACAATGTGTTCTTCGTCAGGTCTTTATTTGCCTCATCGAATCTCTCTTCCTCGCGTTCCTCTCTGCCAAATGCCCTGATGACCGGGATACCTGTAAGTATCTCTCTTGACACAAGGTTTACTCTATCCACCAGCGTCTGCATAACTTTAAACTTTGGCATGGCAATGACCATAAGCGTTCCCATGAGAATCACAACTGCTGCTATACCGATGAATATTACCCAGCCCATTCCGGCTCCGTTCTCAACAACCTTGACGATTCCTCCAATAGAAAGTATCGGTGCATATAGAACCATTCTGAGCATCATAACTGTAACCATCTGTATCTGCTGGACATCATTTGTAGATCTCGTTATAAGAGATGCAGTTGAGAACTTGTTGATCTCAGCATCCGAAAATGCGATAACCTTGTTGAACACCTTCTCTCTGAGTCCGCAGGCAACGCTTGCCGCAACCCTTGACGCCACAAGTCCTATGAGAACCGCAGCTGCTGCCATGAGAAGTGACATTCCAAGCATCTTCACCGCTGCCCACTTCAGATATGACATCTGTCCTGCCTTATAATCGTAGCCAAAGCTGTCGTAGCATATTCTTGTACATGCTATGGCTGTGGATTCCATATAATCCTCACCCATGCTGTCGAGCATGCCATCAACAGTAGGCTTCATCTGTTCACCGATCTGCGCCCACATCTCCTCCGGCATCTCGTCAAGGGTGATTCCCATCTTGTCTAGCCCTGCCTTGATCTCATTGTCCTCGTCAGAGTTCACCATCTGATATGGATAGTAATACATCATAAGCCCCTTCATACAGGCACTATCCACTTCGTCTATGTGTTCCTCGCCGTCTTCTGTCAGGTAATAATAACCATCCGAACCATCTTTATAATATTTCTCCCATACGGCTTTCTCATCGTCATCCATAAATCCGTCTATCACTTTGTAGGCTTTCTCCGGGATCTGTTTCGGACTGCAGTTCTCTATACCGTAGTTCTGTATACCGGTATCTATGAGCTTTGAGGTGTAGTCCGGAAGTGACAGATCACAGTATGCCTGCAGAACGAGAAGCAGGGCTATGATAATGACCGACTTCCAATACGGCTTCAGATTTCTGAATATCTGCATGTCATTTCCTCCTTGAACAATTATTGATCAGATGAATGTATCCCCCTCTAGTCTTTCTATGTGCACAACATAACATCACCTGTACCGGATTGCTCCCGCTCATTTCGGCCTACAGCGGTACTAAGAACCGGTGGCCTCAAATGTCCTGTACAGGTGATGTTATGTTGTACACGTTAATATACATTATGCAGGGATACATTCATCTGATATCTACGCTTTCTTCTGACGGAGAAAATGCCATGCTTTAGCTGACGTTGTTTTCCCCTTTACATTTCCAAGCGTATTCTTACTTTATTTGAATATCTTTGAAAGTTTATCATTGCATATATTCTCAGTCAATTAAATATCTATAAAGATTTAATAATTTTTATGACAAAAAACCGGCAGCCGCTGTTCTCCAGCAACTGCCGTTTTTTCCCCGTTTCTTCTGACTTTCAATCTAAGCCAGCTTTATCCGCTCCGCCGCATCTCTTGTTATAGCAAGTCTTTTTCCCTTTGCCTTGATTATCACATTGCCAAAGTAAGACGATACGACTTGCACCTGATCTCCGGTCTCAAGCTGACATGCGCCGAACAGTGATCTGTCCGCACAATTCCAGGCTATCTCACCTGAGAAACCGTTTACTGCATCTGATAATGACATCACAGTAACCACCCCTTCAAAATAATAGATTTCATGAATCATCTTATGTATCAACGCACTATCCGATATACAATTTATCTTTCGTTTCTTCTATTGTCTACACAATTATAACTCTTCAGGGTCGGTGCAAGTCAATTCTAATTGTTAGTATATGGGGCTAATCTTTCTTACACCGAACTAACTTGGATACACAAAAACCCCACCGACATCCGACTTACCATCAGACATCAGTGGGGTTATAATGTTCTCAATATTTATTATCTTACACCGAATTACTCGATCATTACTCGATTACCTTAAGCCATCCCTCTGGACCTTCGATTCTGCCCATCTGGATTCCTGTAAGAGTATCATACAGCTTCTGGATAACTGGTCCCATCTTCTCCATACCGCTTGGGAAGCAGATCTCCTTGCCGTGGTCGTTGATCTTACCTACAGGTGAGATAACCGCTGCTGTACCGCACAGACCGCACTCTGCAAAATCCTTAACCTCATCGAAGTATACTTCTCTCTCCTCAGCCTCAAGTCCAAGGATATCCTTTGCAACTACCATCAGTGAACGTCTTGTGATCGATGGGAGAATACTGTTTGACTTAGGTGTAACTACCTTGCCGTCCTTTGTAACGAAGATGAAGTTTGCTCCACCTGTCTCCTCAACCTTTGTTCTTGTAGCTGCATCGAGATACATATTCTCATCGAATCCCTCTTTGTGTGCTGTAACTATTGCATGAAGGCTCATTGCATAGTTAAGACCAGCCTTGATGTGTCCTGTTCCGTGAGGTGCTGCTCTATCGAAATCTGAAACCTTGATTGTGATAGGCTTTGCGCCGCCCTTGAAGTAAGGACCAACTGGTGTTGTGAGGATTCTGAACTGATACTCGTCTGCCGGCTTAACACCTATAACTGGATTTGAACCGAACATATATGGTCTGATATATAATGTAGCACCTGATCCGTAAGGTGGTACATAATCAATATTTGCCTTTACTGTATCTACTATTGCCTGTACAAATCTATCCTCTGGGAAAGGTGGCATCTCAAGTCTTCTTGCTGAGTCTGCCATTCTGCTTGCGTTGAGGTCAGGACGGAAACATACAACACGTCCATCCTCTGTTCTGTAAGCCTTCATTCCCTCGAAAACTGTCTGAGCGTACTGAAGAACACCTGCGCACTCGTTTAATACTACGTTAGGATCCTCTGTGAGTGTACCCTCATCCCATGCTCCATCCTTATAATTTGCTACAAATCTCTTATCTGTCTGAACATAGCCAAATCCAAGGTTTGCCCAATCGATATTCTTCTTATCCATATCTACATCTTCCTTTCACTTTAGCTTGTGCTTTTTGTATGTGTCTGTTATATCACATTATTTCGCCTTTTTCCATATGTATATTGAACATTTGCTTGAAAAATTAAGGTTTTTATTCCAAAAACGGCTAATTTTTTCATGTTACAATGTACAATTTGATGATTTTCCCAAGTTACAAGCTTTCCTACTTCAACTTATTACCCTCTGAGAAAGCATCGCCAACCCTGTCGCCGAGTGCAAAATATCCATGTCCGATGGTGTCAAACACGATCGGATGGAACTCTTCATATGTGATCTCGCCGTCATCGCCCAGGATACGGTCGTCTGCAACAACATTTACAATCTCGCCGAGGAACTTGTCCCCGTCTATGATCTCCTTGAGCTTGCACTCCATTGTCAGTGAAAGCTCGTTGATGACTGGAGCATTTACAAACTCGCTCTTTCTGGTTGTAAAACCAGCCTTCTTCATCTTGTCTGGCTCGTCATTTGCCGACACGATTCCCACATAGTCACAGGCTGCCACATGCTCTGCATCAGCAATGGCAACTGTGAACGCTTTGTTCAGCTTTATATTCTCGGTAGTCTTATGACTTCCAAGGTCAAATATGATCTCATTTGCTCCGACTATTCCGCCCCATGCCGCATTCATGACATTTGCATTGCCATCGGCATCGTATGTTCCGATCATCATGACCGGTTGTGGCACCAGCATAGGTTTTGCACCAAGATTCTTACTCATATTATCTGCCTCCTTAATTTGAAGAAACTTACCTTTCTATTTTATGACTACTGCCATCTAAGGGCAATAATTTTTTGGCTAAAATAGTCTTACACAATGTACGACAGCAGTGAATATTGTTCATCATAAGGCACGTTTATTTTATTATATTCCAAATGCATATTAGTACCGCCAGGAACAGCACATTTGCAAATGTGAAGTATGCCAGATATCTTCCTCTGGCGCCCTTGTCCTGTCTCGCCACGTATTTGAATGAGATCAGACTTGCCATGGATGCAATCAAAGTTCCGAGTCCTCCGAGATTGGTACCGACTATCAGATCTGTGTATTTATCTGTAAATCCCGACAATAACACCGCCGCTGGCACATTACTTATGACCTGACTTGCAAGTACTGATGTGATCATCTCATGCCCGCCAAGAACACTCTCCACAAATGTCCTAAATTCTTCTATTCTTCCCATGTTTCCGATAAACACGAAGAATCCCACAAATGTGAATATCAGCGAATAGTCTACCTTCAGCAGCAATCTTCTCTGGCATATAAGGACTACCACAAGCACTACCGCAAATGTCACCCAGTATGGGACGATCCGCGCCACGGTGAGCAGCGACAGCACAAATAGTATGCTATATATACCCACCAGCTTCCTGTTCACCTGTATATCACTGCCTGAAAGTCTGATCCCAAGCTGCCTGTTTTTTCCTTTCATGCATACTATGACACATATTACAAGAAGCGCTGCCGATGCCACTGTATATGGCAGCATAAGCAATACAAACCTGCCTGCGCTGATCCCTGCAAGTCCGTACAGATACAGGTTCTGCGGATTGCCTATGGGTGTCAGCATACTGCCAAGGTTCGCAGCTATGGTCTGGAGGGTTATCACCGGCACCATCCATCTGGTAAGTACTTCCTCTCCTGCCATACCAAGGACCGTGAGTGTCATCGGTACAAATGTTATGAGCGACACATCATTTGTGATAAACATGCTGAAAAAGAAACACATGAATATCAGGACAATTGTCACCGCCCGGAGCGAACCCATACGATTTATCATACTTTTCGCTATGATGCCAAACATCCCCTGCTGTGAAAATCCCGCGACCACTGTCATAAGACAGAAAAGTATCGCAAGTGTCCTGAAATCTATGTAGTCCACATACGCGCTGTCCGGAGGCACGATAAATGCCGATATCACCGCCAGCAGAAGTGCCACGGTGAGCACTGTCTCTTTGCGGACAAATTCTCCGATTTTCTTTATACCCCCGATCATGGTCTGAATGTCCTGAGTGCCTCTATAGTCTTGGTGATCAATTCATCAAGTGACCAACCAAGCATATCTGCACCTCTTTCGATGACCTCCCTGGAGCATCCCGCAGCAAATCCCTTGCTCTTGTATTTCTTCTTAACTGACTTGAGTTCCAGATCTTGAACACTCTTTGATGGTCTCATAAGTGTAACCGCTCCGATAAGTCCTGTAAGCTCGTCCACAGCATAGAGAACCTTCTCCATCTCATGTTCTGGTTTTATGTCAACCGTGATACCATAGCCATGGCTTGCCGTCGCATGTATGATCCTCTCGTCAACACCGTGCTCTCTCATGATCTCCTGGGACTTGATGCAATGCTGCTCAGGATACTGTTCAAAGTCCAGATCGTGAAGCAGTCCGACTATTCCCCAGAACTCTTCCTCATCGCCATAACCAAGTTCCCTTGCAAAATACCTCATGGTTCCCTCTACGATCTGTGCATGCTCCAGATGAAACTCATCCTTGTTGTACTCTGTGAGTAATTCCCACGCTTCTTCTCTTGTCATCTTTTTATTCTCCTCGTATTATATAGTAGTAAATTTATTTCCTTGCATATCTCTTCATTTTTTGCAGAAAAAATTCACACGCCTCTGATTCTGTTTCAAACAAATTCAATCCCATATCTATCTAAGCAGTGCAGGTCTGCACACACGTGCCGACATCTGTTCCTTGAGTTCTGTGATCTTTGCGGCACACGTCGTCAAATTCGCCGCAGCATTTTCAGGCTTCATCGCCGTTCTCACCTGCTCCGGATCACTGTCATCTATCCCAAGCACATTGTTTACTGCATAGCACTCATTGAACACTCCTTCTTTGACGCAGTTCTCCGCGCCATCCCCAAGACATCCTCCTATGGCGATCACATATTTGCCGTGTTTCTTTGCAAGCTTTGCGACTCCCAATGGGGTCTTGCCCATCATGGTCTGGGCATCTATCCTGCCCTCACCGGTTATGACAGTATCTGCCCACTCTACATCCGCCTCAAGCCCTATCTCTGACAGAACTATATCTATTCCCGGCATAAGTTTTCCACCTAGGAACATGAGAAACGCATATCCAAGTCCGCCCGCAGCGCCGGCGCCTAGTGTATACCTGTCGAATTTTCCTGTTTCATTTTCACCTACAGGCTCTGTATCTACGTCAGTTTTTTCATATCCACAGTCAATAAGCTGTGCCGATTTGCTCAAACCTTCTACCGATTCTTCTACAATATCAGCATAATGCTTCATGTATTCTTCCATGAGCTCAACAGTCTCCGCATCTGCCCCCTTCTGTGGTGCAAATACCCGGCTGCATCCGAGCTCACCTACAAGTGGATTCGTCACATCACAGGCGATACGGAATGAACAGTGCATTAACTTTGATACAAATTCCACTTCGCCATCACCTGTCACACGAGAAACTTCAGCTTCTTTCTGGCCAGATTTATTGTCAATACCAAACATACCATCAGGTCTGATCATACGCTCCAGGACGCCAAGTCCCGCCGCTCCATATGGCACATCCTTCCCATCCGCATCAAGACAGGAAAATCCAAGAGCCTGAAGCATTCCTATCCCGCCGTCATTCGTTGCACTACCACCTATCCCGATGATAAAACGCTCACATCCCTTTGAAACGGCATCATTTATCATCTCACCGACACCATATGTAGTCGTATGCATCGGATCTCTCCGGTTCTCCGGAACAAGTGGAAGCCCCGCCGCCGCTGCCATCTCCATGACAGCAGTTCGCCCGTCTGCGGCATTATATATTGTATATTCCGCAGTGATCCTATCACCAAGCGGTCCGGTCACATAACATCGCTCTCTGCTGACACCATCTCTTCCATATATAAGAGCATCAGTAGTGCCCTCTCCGCCATCAGCCACAGGACGTACCCTGACCTCTGTATCCGGTAATATTGACTTTATTCCTTTTTTTATGGCATTCCCCGCTTCAAGACTCGTCATGCTTCCCTTGAAAGAGTCAACCGCCACAAGTATCTTCTTCATAATAACTCCTGTCTGTATACTGAAGCACCAGTCATCCATCTTTGTACATGGCTGAAGCTTCACATCGCCTTTGTATATTATAATACCATCTGCAATTTTTGCACACAAAAAGTGGGGCGTATACAAAACTGTTGTTATGTTCTGTATACGCCCCGTTGTTCAAAAGGATGTTATTAAGCTATTTTACTTTAACTGATTTCGCCTTGCTCCACGCAGAGTAAAATGTCACTGACTTTCCATTTATCTTTACTGTCTTGTAGGTTCTCACACGTACATAATATGTCTTTCTACTCGCAAGCTTCTTGACACTTGTTCTGATCGTCTTGTTCTTGCTTACAGTCTTTACCTTTGTGCCTCTTCTGAAATTCTTATTTGCACAATACTGTAACTGGTAACCCGTTGTCTGTGTCATCTGCTTGTTCCATCTGACTGTCATGCTGCCCTTGCCGGACGCAGTCGCAGCAATGGTGGTTCCCTTCGGATTGATGGTGAAATACATTGTCTTCGAATCCTTATATTTATTTCCGCACAATGTGACCTTGACCGAATATTTTCCTACATTTTTTCTCCCCGCACTGTAGGTGGCCTTGTAATCCTTATTCTTTGTCAGAATATTCCCAGCGGCATCTTTTACTGTAACCGCCGGTGTTCTGACCTTTCCATTATATACATACGAAGCCACATTAAGCTTAATTGTAGACACCTTGGATATTCTGGATGTCGAAAGCTTTTTGCCGCATGACCTACACGTTGTGGTGATGACGCCAGCCTTCGACATTGTTGCTTTTGTTGTCACAGTGTTCACCTTTGTGGCGTGCTTACATACGGTCGTCTTTGCTGTGAGGACGCCAGACGCGGCATTACTATACACCACGTAAGTGTTCTGTATATATTCAAGCTCACCGGATACCTTGTAACCATGTGACAGCATATACTCATTGCTGTAATACTGGTCTCTTGTAAATGAAACATTGTCTTCTGACTTCTCCACCATACAATATGATGACACATTTCCATACTTGTCTGTCACATCGCCAAGTACACCTGCTATGTCATATTTGAAATATGCATAATCTTTGTAGTTATTATCTATTGAATTATATAAAAATACACACTTATCGCCCGTCTTCTCCTCAATGTACACATATGCAGGTGAAGAGGATCTGAAAGAATATCCGGCAACAGATTCTTGTGTATCGGTGTATCCACACTCCTCAGCGTTGAATGTACCCTCTGTAGTCTTCAGCTCATGCATATAATACTTTCCATCGTTTCCTGGTATAGGCATGAGCTCATACTCTGTATATATACGCACATTCTCTGCCTTTATCGTTCCATCTGGATTATACTCGGTACGCACCCCCTCCGTCACAGTATACAATTTCTTATCATCAGCTTTTTTGTACACCTGACAAATGTCACCTTCACCGCTCAGATCAATCTCTATGCTCTGTATCTGCTCATAGTTCATTCTGGTTGCCTGTGTCTTCTGAAGACCTGTCAAACCATTTACAGCAAAACAATCTGCAACCGTTGTGTTCATGGCCAGAACAAGGTTGCCATCCGTCTTTCCCGCAAATGCGTGTACCTCAGCATTTCCGCTTATCTTGAAGTATGATCTTGTTCCCTCCGGCTGTAAAACTATTGCGTCAGTTGACTTCTGCTTCTCGTTGACATACAATTTACCGTCACCAACGATTTCCACAGAACCGCCATATCCATCTCCCCATGCATACAATGCACTTACATGACTCGTTCCCACGAGCTTGATCTTAAAATCATCGCCCATCATATTGGTAACGACCCTGTAATCCGGCAAATTACAATTGGTGAGTGTCAAAGTGTTCGTACTCTTGTCATACACCGCACCTTTGGCACTGGTAGTTGTTCCTGCCTGCGGAGTCCTGAAGCTGTACACATATATCGCTTCGTTATTATCCGGATTGTAGAACTCAACATATGCAAAGCTCCACTCCTCATCCTCACACGGGCCATTGTTTGCGGCCATCGCCGCGACACCGCCTACCGTCAGAATAAAAATAAACGACAGCAGAAATGTCAATCTCCTGAAATGCTTCATAGTCATTCCCCCTTCTATGATATTCTTCGTCTACAGGTAAGTAACTCACCTGTTGTTTTATGTCATAGATTATAGTCATCTGCTGTCGTTTTCATAACGTTACATATGTCTCAATATGTGCTATATATTCAATTTTACATTCATTCATCACTTTTATCTAATCCATATGTGTATTTTCAATCTGGCACACTTATACTTCCATAGCAATCAACTCTCACGCAATCATCATTCCTCATGCCATCCATAATAATACTGAATAAGGCCTACTCTGGTCTTCGTTCCAGTCTTCTCATTCATGGAAGATATATGCCTATATAGGGATGCCCTTGATATGTACAGCTCATCCGCTATATCCTGTACACTGCCATCAGATACAAGCAGCTTCTGCAACACCTCCCGCTCACGTCCAGTGAGGTGATGAGCATCTGCAAAGCATTCAAAATCAACCTCAACTCTTGCGTTAGAATTCTCCGCCGATTTCGTCACTTTTTCTTCATCATATCGTCTATATTGTCCCTTCTGTAGATTTTCAAGCACAAATACCGCAATGCTTATAAGTACGAGCAACAATATGACCACTACACTCATAACCATGATTCCGGGGGAATCTATCAGCATATATGATATTATTCCCACAATACCCGCACCAATGTTGTTGACTGCCCTTCCGGCACCAGACCAAAGCGCTGACCAACGCATTCCATAGGATACATTTATGAATCCTGTCGTGAAATACACTACGAAGAATCCGGCTGCAAGATAGAATACAATCAGACCTATGATAAATGCCCCTCCAAACTCTATGATAAGCATGGCTATAACGGACAACACTGTAACGCAGTACATCATCTGATTCATAAAGCGCTGATCTTTTATATCAAACAAGAAGCCTGCTGCAACTCCGCTTAATGCGAGAAACAACCTTGGCCATTGCCCCACATCTGCCCCGCCCTCAGCGTGGACAACGGTCACAACATTATCCAGTGCGGAAAATATAAACGTCATAAGAAGAACAACCATCACAAGCGCCACAGCCACCGATCCGCTATCAGGAGTTGTTTCGTCACATTTTTCTTTGCAATTCGTTTTGTTCCGCTCATCTACCATGTATGTGTTCACTTCCGCTTCTGCGTATTCATCTCTGGCCAGAAAAAGTATCACTGCAAGTGCCACTATGGCCAGCGAGAACATAACCATACGCAGGATCACATTGTCTATAAGATTATAATTGATATACTGCAGAAGCAGTCCAAGTGCATATGAAATTCCCACAATTACCGTAAGATGCTTTTTATCCGTATAATCGCGGCTCACATCGTGATACACGCGTCCTCCCATAACACCACACACAATAAAGAATATAATTCCATATAACAGTATCAATTTGCCGGAACACAGTATTATCGCTACGAGCGCGGCAACCTCCACTATATTCAAAGCAATAGCCATTATCTGTTTGATTTTGCTGCCGACATATCTCTTAACCAGTGCATATATGAATAGGCCCACCACACTGGCCAGCAATATCACACTCTGATACAACAGAACACTCCTGGCATCCACCACCTCTGCTGCCCTGCTGTCGAAGAAGAATTCCATACCCAGAAATACAAAGCTGAACAGAGCCAACGAGATCACACTTCTGATATGCGCCGGTTCAAAGCCTTTTTCATTATTATTTATTTTTTCAACATCCACTGATCTTTCCCCTGACATATATGGTCATCTCCTGTTTATTCTGTATTAAAGATAATATAGCGCTGAATTTTTGTCAAAATATAAAGTATGCTAATTCATAACACCTATACCCCTTGGAGTATCAATGTGATTGAATCGAAGAAGGACGCCCCCAAAAAGGCGTCCTTGCTATATTAATTATTATCTATGCATTTTCCGTACCGTCATCTTCTCTCTGACACTTTCTTATATACACAGAAAATCTCACAGATGCGGTGAGTGCTATCACAATCCATGTAAATATATTCGTATACCACACTCCCCAGAATCCCATCTTTAACACATACATCAGTATCAGTGCAAATACTATCCTTCCTCCCACCTCAAGAGCACCATTCAGCATGGAGAACACCACATCCCCCATTCCATTTAATGCGCCTCTCATGGTATATATCGTTCCAAGTGCAATATACATACTTCCGGATATCACAAGTCCCTTCGCGCCAAGCCTTATGACATTCTCCTCCTTCACGAAAAATCCCACAACATTTTCCCTGAAAACTGCTACCAGACAGAACATTGCTGCGCCAAGAGCCAGCGTGATGAGCTCTGTCTGCCATACCGCTCTGCGCACCCTTTCGTACTTGCGTGCGCCACAGTTCTGTCCTGCAAATGTAGACAATGCAAGTCCCAGAGAACTAAACGGCTGGAATATGATTCCCTCAACCTTTCCTGTTGCAGTATATGCAGCCATGACCTCCGGACCATATCCATTTATAAGGGTCTGCAGTATTGAGCAGGATATTGATATCATGGAAGTCTGAACCGCCATTGGTATACCGATACTGAAATCTTCCTTCATTATATCTCTGTCAAACTTGAAATGGCCTCTCTTCAGTCTGAAATAGGGATTAGTTTTCACCGCATAACATATAGAGCCAACGCTAGACAGGATCTGACTGAGAACCGTTGCATATGCGGCACCGGCAACGCCCATATCCATGTATATGACAAACACTATATCAAGCACAACATTTATGGCAGAAGCAATCATGAGAAATATAAGTGGGGTCTTTGAATCCCCAAGTGCCCTTAGCACAGCAGAAATTCCGTTATAAATAGCCACCGCTATCGTAAATCCACAGGTGATCCTCATGTATGTATATGCGTAGTCAAATGTCTCTGCAGGGGTCTTCATGAGCCTTATAATAGGCCCCGCAAAACAATATCCCAGTATACTCATGAGTGCACCAACCGCCAATATAACAAACAATGCATTTGCTATGGCTTTTTTTACCTGCTCTTCTTTCTTCGCTCCAAAATGTCTTGATATGACAACACCTATTCCAGATGCCATTCCATTGCACAAAGAAAAAAACAGGAAACTGATCATTCCAACTGATCCCACACCGCCAAGCGCATTTGCCCCTAGATGACGACCAACCACTATCGAATCAACCAGGCTGTATACCTGCTGAAATAGATTGCCTATAAGTAGCGGAACTGAGAACTTCATGATCAGTTTCATACTGCTTCCCTCTGTCATATCCATAACATATTCTTTTTTGTTCAATACCTTTTCCACTATGTTTGCTCCTTGTATATATTTAGATTATCCATGATATACAAACTCATGAATCACCTTGCAGATTTTCATAGCAGCACCATCCGTATTGTAATCCCTGTGTATTAACCCATATGCCTCATCATAACATAAGTTATGCTAAGGTCAAGAAGCTAAATGGCTAATCTTCTATATACTCAACATAATCTCTTTCATCAGCGAAAAGCTGGTACTCTCCGTCCACATATCCCATATACCCTTCCGAAACAAAATATCCTTTTATCATGATCACGCCTCCTGTACACTTTATCTTCCAAGCTTCAAGCCTCTATCAAGCTCCTTAATATGGCTCTATCTTATCTTGTCAAGTGTCCAAAAAAGCGTACACCAATTCTCTTTTATATTCCACAAGTACCGACGCAAATCCGGGCTTGAAGATAAGTGACACGGCATATATAATGTATATAATTTTGAAAAATTTCTGCCATATAAACATGGCACCAAGGAGGAAATATGTACTACGGCGCACTTGAAGCCGGTGGCACCAAGATGGTTTGTGCCATAGGCGATGCAGACAAGAATATAATAGACAGAATATCCATACCGACGGGCACACCTGACCAGTCCCTGCCTGCCATGATAGATTACTTTAAGAAATATGACATATCCGCTCTCGGAATCGGTACATTTGGCCCGGCCGACATCAATCCTAATTCCCCTACCTACGGCTCCATCATGAGGAGTCCCAAGAAAGATTGGGAGGGATTCAGCCTTTACAAAGCATTTACGGATGCGCTTGGCTGCCTGGTTGTGGTGGACACAGACGTAAACGCAGCAGCCTGGGGTGAATACCTGTATGGAGCACTGAAAGGACTCAACTCGGGAATGTACCTCACTGTTGGAACCGGCATCGGCGGCGGTATAATATCCGATGGCAGACTCATTCACGGCATGGAACACCCGGAGACAGGCCACATCCTCATCCCTAGACGAACCGGCGATGATATACCATGTACCTGCCGATTCCACCAGAGCTGTGTAGAGGGTCTTGCATCCGGCCCTATGCTTGAGCGCAGAACCGGAATGAAAGGCAAAGACATCCCAGCCGACTCACCGGTATGGGATCTTGAAGCATTTTATATAGCTGAGGCACTGGTCAACTACACCATGTGCTACTCAGTTGAGAGGATCGTCCTTGGCGGCGGAGTCATGGACAACAAATTCCTGTTCCCTATGATCCGCAATTACTACACTGAACTGCTGTCGGGTTACATTGACATGCCACAGGTCAAGGACACCGACACATACATTGTTCCCGCAGGGCTCGAGGGAAATCAGGGCATCATAGGTGCTATGAACCTGTTCTGATACACACATTTGTCCACAAAAAAACAGTTTCACCGATCGACTGGTGAAACTGTTTTTCTTTTCTATGCTGTTGCCTTCTCATACTCCTCAAAGGTCTTATCCATGATAACCTTGTACTTGCCATACTCGGTCTTGTTGTAGAAGCACTCCTCTGAAAGACTCTTGATACCAAACTCCTCGAACCACTCTTCCTTAAGTTTGTTGAACAGAACCTTCTTCTTTGGTCCTGTGATGGTCTCCAGATGCCACAGACTGAAATGCAGTGCATAGTTGATGTAATCCTGCTCATACTCCCAGAAATTGCCGTGGGCTTCAAGCGCCGCCTTGAGTGCCACAAGAGCCTCGTGGAAGCACTGCCATGACTTCTCTCTGGTGTTGGACAATGACTTTGGATTGTTTCTTCTCTGGTGTGCAAGCACCTCGTCCACTATCTCTATATTTGTTGCAAATGCTATCGCTGAAAATACGAACAGCATATCATTCGAAGTTCTGAGCTGCTGGAATCGGAAATGGTTCTCCTCAACATATTCCCTGCTGAAGAGCTTATCCCAAGCCCATCCCACAAATACCTTGAATATATTGCCCGTGAAATTACGAAAATACATTGGTCTGTACGGTGGAAGCTCCTTCTCGTGAAGTGTCCATCTGACCTGAACAAATTCCTGAAGATCCTCTCTGTACTGATCTGATCTGAACACAACTACCTGAGCTCTGGTCTCGTGAGCCTTGCTCCATGCCTTTTCCAGCATGTCCGGCTCAAAGAAATCATCGGAATCCAGAAATGAAAGATACTCTCCGGTCGCGATCTCAAGACCTTTGTTTCTCGCTGCCCCGGCTCCGGCATTTGCCTGCTGTATAACCTTTACACGCTGATCCTTCGCCTCATATTCCTTCAATATCGCCAGAGAATCATCTGTGGAGCCATCATCCACGCAAATGATCTCTATATCCTTAAGTGTCTGACCCACTATGCTGTCCATGCACTGGCGCAGATAATCAGACACATTGTAAACAGGAAGAATAACTGATACCTTTGTACCCATAGCTTTACCTCTATTTGTTTCGACTAAATAAACTCTTGATCTTTCTAGGTATGAACATAATGACCGCACCGATCCTGAATGTAGGTGTCTTCTTCACTCTGTCCAGATCTGCACGGGTCTGATGAACCAGACCACGGAGTCTCTTGACTTCTCTCTCAAGCTTGCGCTCACGATCTGTACATGCGATTCTTGTATAATAGTAATCGTCAGGGGACTTGATGATAAACTGGATGTTCGCCCACTCAAGCTTTGTAAATATAGTCTGATCAATCTCCTGCATCTCCATTGCTCTCTTGAACTCGGAGCTGTATCTTCTTATATAATCCTTCTTGAATTCAGGTCCGATTCTCCTGATCGTCTCGTTGTAATTGTGGTATTTCTTGAGCCAGTATACGCCTCTGAAACGCTCCCAGATCTCGGGATCCTTTACAAGTATATCTCTGATGTGATCATACTCAACATTGACACAGTATACCTTCTCTCTGCTGTGAACAGATGAATTCGGGTTATCTCTGCGGTTCATATAATATGGCTTGTTCACTATCATAGCTCTCTTGGCATATATAAATGTCTGGAACCAGAAACCATTGTCCTGGAATGATGCTCCCGGAGTCTCGTTGTGTCTGATATGATACTCCTCTATGAAGCTTCTCTTGTAGATTCCACTCCATGTGTTCATAATGAAACGGATCGCACTTGGTGTCTCGCTTGGATTGAACACAACATTATAATCCTCTGCATTCGGTGACAAGTGGTTGTACACCAAAGTCATGTTGCCATTGTCATCGTTGCGCTTAAATCTATAGAAATCTGCCTTTACAAGGTCAAGGTCGTTCTCAACCGCCTTGTTGTACAGTTCCTCATACATATTAAGTGGCACAAAATCGTCAGGCTCAACTATACCAATATACTCACCTGTAGCCTTATCAAGACCGATATTCATGCCTATTCCATAACCGCCATTTTCCTTGTCAACAATAATGATACGGTCGTCTTTCTCCGCATATCCCTTTAATATTTCAAGTGAACTGTCTGTAGATCCGTCATTGATACATATGATCTCGATATCCTTCAATGTCTGATTTACAACACTATCCATACACTCCACCAGATACATCTCTACGTTATATGTTGGAATGATGATTGAAACCTTTGCCATCTTTCTTCTCCCATAAAATTTTATCACAATGTTAGTATGTGCTATAATGCACAATTCATGGGCATTATAGCACATACTATATATATTATGCAATTTTTGATTTTATTTATTTATAAGCTATGCAAATAAGGCAAAATATGCAAGAACTATAACTCCGAGCACGATCCTGTACCAGCCAAATATCTTGAAGTCATGCTTCTTGATGTAGCTCATCAAGAACTTGATGACAACAATGGATACAAGGTATGCAACGACACAACCTATAATAAGTATAGCGAACTCAGCACTTGTAAATGACAGTCCGAATTTGATCATCTTCAGAGCACTGAGTCCGAACATAACCGGAACCGCAAGGAAGAATGTGAACTCCGCTGCTGCCACTCTTGATACACCGATGAGCAGAGCGCCTATGATGGTGGCACCTGAACGGGATGTACCCGGTATGATGGAGAGCACCTGAAACATACCTATAAGAAATGCTGTCTTATATGTTATGTCGTTCAGCGTCTCAACCTTCGGTGTTCTGGTCTTGTTCCAGTTCTCAATCACAATAAATGCTATTCCATAAAAAATAAGGGCAATCGCTATGACAACCGCTGTGTGCAAATGCGCCTCTATGTAATTATCAAACAGTATCGTAACTATCGCTCCAGGTATACATGCAACAACTGTCTTGAACCACATACTCCAGGTATCTTTCTTCATGACAGGCTGTGTCTTGTCTTTGAGCTGGAAAGGCCACATCTTATTCCAGAATATGGTCACGACAGCAAGTATCGCTCCAAGCTGTATCACCACGAAAAACATTTCCTTGAAATCAGTGCTCGCATTCAGTGAGATAAATTCATCCACAAGAAGCATATGTCCTGTGCTACTGATCGGGAGCCACTCTGTGACTCCTTCCACGATACCAAGGAATACTACCTTAAGTATCTCGATAAAACTTAATGCCATCTCTTCTCTCTCCTTTTAACTTCATTATGAGTATTCTATATTCACAGCGGATATCTGACTCCATCCGGCTGCGGTCTCTATGATAACATATTCTCACTCGTTGTACATCATTCTACAGAAAGCTTTTGAAAATGTTATGTATGAGTTTATCTTCTGTCTATAATTTGCATATATCCGGTATCTCAGCACCCCAGATGTCAACCAGCTTATCCACCGAAAACGCAGCATTTGCCGGGCTTGTGGACGGAAGTACAACAGGTTCTATGCCAAGTATCTTCTGCTGATATTTTGCATAAAACTTTCCTGAGGTCTTGCCGTTGCATATCACTTTTGTGACCTTGGAAGCTTCCACTATCTTCGACAGATCCGTGGGCGTAACATTCTTTATACTGCTGTCGCTTGAACCTATGATGTCACAACTGTAGATCGCATCCCACAGGGCTATGTGGTGTGCATGCAGCATGGCTTTCTTCTCATCTATGGTCACCGGAAGTTTCTCGCCAAGCACTCTGCTGATGACCTTCCAGAATCTGTTCTGCGGATGTCCGTAGAAGAACATCTGCTCCCTGGACTTCACCGATGGCAGGCTTCCCAGTATGAGTATCCTTGATTTCTCATCGTATAGTGGGGGAAATGGATGTACTATATGTTCATATCTGTCCTTTGTCAATCTTCTCACCTCTCAGATAATATTCAAATAACTTTTTCCATTTTTCTGGTACATTGTACGCCACCTGCCGGTTATTTTTCAATTAAATTCTTGCTTTTGCAGCTATGTTTTAAGTCATGTCCACATTATTTAATTTACTTCCAAATGATATTCATGTATATTAATTAAGTTAACGTAATTTACGGACTATGAGGGAGGTCCGCCAATGCGGTAACGAACACATTTGGGAGGAATTATACATGAAAAAGAGAGAATCTTTTAACAACAAATGGGGCTTCATCCTGGCCTGCATCGGCTCTGCCGTGGGCATGGGCAACATCTGGATGTTTCCTACAAGAGTCTCCATGTACGGAGGCGGATCCTATCTCATACCATATTTTATATTTGTGGTACTCATCGGATTCACCGGAGTTATCGGAGAGATGAGCTTCGGACGAGCTACAAGATCCGGTCCAATCGATGCATTTGGAATCGCCATGGAGAAAAAGGGCAAGCGAAAGCTCGGTGAACTGCTGGGCGGCATACCTGTGCTCGGCGCACTGGCAATGGCCATCGGATACACGGTCGTCATGGGCTGGATACTGAAATACATGATCGGAGCTTTCACCGGAAGCACACTGTCACCGGAGGATATAGACGGCTTTGCTTCAAACTTCGGCGGAATGGCATCTTCATTTGGCAACAATGCATGGCAGATCATTGCACTTGCCATCGGAATCACCATCCTTATGTTCGGCGTGGGCAACGGTATTGAGAAGGCCAACAAGATCCTGATGCCGGCGTTCTTCGTATTGTTCATCATCCTGGCCATATATGCGGCATGCCAGCCGGGAGCCATAGAAGGATACAAATACATCTTCCGCATAGAGCCAAAGGTACTTGCAGATCCAAAGACATGGATATTTGCGCTGGGACAGGCATTCTTCTCACTCTCAGTTGCGGGAAACGGAACTCTGATATACGGCTCATATCTGCCAGACGATGAGGATATACCGGGGGCTGCCGGACGTGTTGCACTTTTCGATACGATTGCTGCCATGCTTGCCGCACTGGTAATCATACCTGCCATGGCAACTGCCGGAGCACAGCTCAACCAGGGCGGTCCAGGATTGCTGTTCATCTATCTGCCATGCCTGTTCAAGTCCATGCCTGGCGGTTATATTGTTGCCATACTCTTCTTTGTGGCTGTGTTCATGGCGGGACTGTCATCACTAATCAACCTGTACGAAGCACCAATCGCAACGGTGCAGGAGAAGCTTGGAGTTGGCAGAAAACCTGCATGTGCCATCATCGGTGTCATAGCAGTTGTGGTATCCATCTGTATACAGGGTATCGTATCTGACTGGATGGATGTACTGTCCATCTACATCTGCCCACTTGGCGCAGGACTTGCCGGAATCATGTTCTTCTGGGTATGTGGCAAGAAATATGTTGAGACACAGGTCAACACCGGAAGGGAAAAGAAGTTCACAGAGAAGTTCGTGCCTATATGCAAATACATCTACTGTCCTGTATGTCTCCTTGTATTGATACTTGGTATCCTTCTCGGAGGCATAGGCTAGACAGACATTTCAATATAATTAATAAAAAGCAGTCTGACGGATCATCACCATGTATAACACTGGCGATGTCCGCAGACTGCTTTTTACTTACTGTATCATTATCTCTTTAATCGTGTATCTTATTGTGTTTAATGTCTGTATCCCGCAATTATATGTAATGCCTTATCCTCATCAAGTGGCTTTGCTATGTGCTCATTCATGCCCGCCGCCTTGCACTTCTTCACATCCTCTGCGAATACATTTGCAGTCATGGCAATGATCGGAATGGTTCCGGCATCCTCAAGGTCTGAGCTTCTTATCTGCCTGGTGGCCTCAAGGCCATCCATCTCCGGCATCATCACATCCATGAATATCACATCGAAGCTTCCAGCCGGATGTGATCTGTATATCTCAACAGCCTCACGGCCATTTGCCACAGTTGTGGCAACAGCACCAGCCGTCTCCACCATAAATGTTGCTATCTCCATGTTGAGCGAATTGTCCTCAACCAGCAGTATCTTCATTCCATCAAGTCTGACTGCCTCGTGATCCTCTGGCTTCTCCGGCTCAACGACATCTGTACAGATCTCAAATGGTATCTTCATGGTAAATGTAGAACCCACACCCGGCTTACTATCAACCTCTATGCTTCCACCCATGAGGTCGAGAAGCTCCTTGGTAATAGCCATGCCAAGACCTGTTCCCTGATACTTTGTTCCCGCATCAGTGTGCTCCCTTGAAAATGGCTCAAACAGGTGGCTGATGAACTCCTGGCTCATTCCAACTCCTGTGTCAGCTATCCTGAACACATAATTGGAATGCCTGCCGTCTACAGGTATCTCGTCCATCCACGCCTCTACCGTTCCGCCCGGCTTGTTGTACTTGATGGCATTTGTCAGTATATTGAGAGAGATCCGCTGAAGATGAAGCGGACTGCCTATAACCATGTTGTGCTTTATATTGAAATGAGCACCCGTAAGCTTCACATCGTTCTCCTGTGCCATGACCAGGATCGGATCATATCCACTTCTCAAAACCTTTATTATGTCAAACGGTTCACTGGTGAGCTCCGTTCTTCCGCTCTCAAGTCTGCTCATATCAAGCACATCGTTGATGAGCAGTTCAAGCTGTTTTCCAGCATCATCTATCTTGAACAGCGCATCCATCACTCTGTCCCTGTCATCTATGCACTGTTCGGCAATTCGTGACATTCCAAGGATTCCGTTGATAGGTGTTCTTATGTCGTGTGACATGCGTGAAAGAAATTCCGTCTTCGCTGTATTTGCACGCTTGGCCTCTTCGTAAGCATCGGCAAGCAGCTTCTGGGCACGGATCTCCTCCTTCTTCTCCTCGTCGATCTCCTGAACACCTATGAGTATACGGGTGAGTTCACTCTCCTCATCCGTCCTGACTGGAATCGCCGTTATACGGCACCAGCCATATAAAGTGTCCCGGAAATCCTTACTGACGCTCTTCTCCGTCCTGAGTTTCTCCGCCAGCCTGTCCAGATTGTAGAATCTGCGCATCTGCTCACGATCCTCTTCAACCACACAGTCATTTATCACATTTTCTATTGTCTTTCCTGCTTCGTAATCCGCATTCTGTGCCGGCTTTCTGAAGGTATCACCTTCCTTGATAACCCGCACCTTACCGGTCTGAAGATCGAATATACACACAATAAAATATATGCTGCTAACAGCCTTGATAACCGAATCCTGCTCCCGGAGTTTCTCCTTGTGAGCCTGTTCCGCATTGCGCACAGCGGTTATATCCTGATGGTAGCCTCTGACTTTTATGCCATCGGTAAAACTCCTGTCCCGAACACCGCCACATCTTATGTGCAACAGTCCTCTGGTTGGATGCATCCAGGTATATATAACCTCAGCCTTGCCGTCGCGTCTTATGGTCTCCATGTATTCAGCGGTGGCCTGCTGTGACTCCTCAGTAATGCCTGCTATCCACTTTACATATCTATCTTCAGGCGACAGATCATCAGTCGTTCCAAGAAGAGCGTTCATCTTCTTGTTCGCATACAGCATGGATCTGCCGTCGTTCATGAGCACCATGGTCCACATACCAATACCGGCCCCGGCCAAGGTCTCTTCTATCTCACTCTGTACCTTTTTCTCCTGTTCCTCAGCGCTCTGATTAGCTTCATTTTCCGTCATTATATCAATCCTTTTTCCATATACTTTTCTATAAATATTTGTACCATATAACGACAGATTTTACCAGTTAAGAAACTCAACTATTATAAAGATTATTCATCATCTTCATCCAGTCCGAAGCCTTCCTCCAGAAAACGGTTCCACTCGGCATTGTTGCTCTCAAGCTGCTTCTTCTGCATGATACGGTTCCGGTCTGCGAGAATGGACAACATCTCATCCACAATCTCCTCAAGAGGCAGCTCCTGATAGTGAGACAGGTATCCTATCATCCTTCCAGCAGTGAAGTCGGTGTTCAGATTCTTTGTTATGAGGTCACAGAACTCCTCTGGATACCCCCGGTCAAGCATCATATCATATAGTTCCATGCTCATCTCTGATCTCGGTTTCATTCAGATCTCCTTCCTATCACAAAGCTTGCCACCACTGTAAATATTGCACTGATTATCAGCTCAGTATAGTATCCCAGCCCTCTGCTGAGTATCATGCCCGGCAGGAGCAATGTGCTGCCAAATATCGGCAAGAACATCTCCATAAAGAGTTTTTCACTGATTCCCATACCACCCGGAAGGGGAAGCATATCCACCGCAACTGCTATGGCTCCCTGCATGAGAATGATAAGCCATGATGATGATCCTGAAAGTCCAAGCGCCTTGTACACAAACCATGTAGCTGCAAATAGTGATAATCTTTGCGCAACTGTTATAATGAACACTACCACCAGCATCCCGAAATGTCCTACCATGTAATCCGCAGTCTGGTTGTACTTTTCCATTGATGCCGCGAGTTTTTCCTCACGGGACTTCTTGTGTCTTAAAAACTTCATCCGCTCAAGGAGTCTACTACCATTCACCACAAATGCCTTTGCAAGCGACGGGTGAAATGCGAACAGCACCATTCCTGCCACACACACAACGTTCATCACAAGTCCAAGATAAAATACCCACTGCACATCATCTATATATGTATGTATAAAACTCTGTCCAAATATAGCTATTCCAAGTCCAAGTAGCACCAGCACCAGCTTGTAAGTGATCGTCACTATAAGCAATACCTGAGTTGACACCGGAATAGGGATCTTCTTTTTCTTCATATAATATATCTGAGCCGGCTGTCCACCTGATGCAGATGGCGTGATACAGCTGAAAAAGAATCCAACCGACGAGAACAGGAAACAGGTTCCCCTGCCTACATTCACTCCAAGATTTCGCATCATATAATGAATGATAATTGATTCTCCCCATATAAATACCACAACACATACCACTCCCGGTATGAGCCACCAAGGATTCACCGTCTGAAGTATATCAGATATCTGTCCTATATCCTCGCCGTGAAACACTCCGTATATCGTTCCGGCAAATATGAGAACCAGGAACAATACGTTGAACACCGTCTTTTTCTTATTTCCCATTTAGCTTACTATCCTTTTCATAACTGGGGCAATACCCCTTTAAATACAGCGTGAACGTCATGCACAATGCTAGTATATCATGGATCATTCAATTAAATGGCAAAAAAGGGCGGTTTTTACTTTAATTATTTGTAATGTGAGTTTTATGTGGCATACACATTCTATTTTTCACTGTTCAGGATCGGCAGGTTCTGGTTCTCCTCCCAGAGAGTCGCAACCTCGGTTCCATCCTTGTGGCAATACACAATCTTATTTATAACTCTTGGCTCCTCATCGCCATAGTATATATCTGAACTGCCTGTATCCTTATGTTCTGTCTGAGGGACAGCCGCGCCCTCTCTATATCCCCCAAAGCTCTGATACGCCTCACTTGACATCCACGACCTTGCATTTCCAAATATATCAAGTGATGTCAGCCCCTGCTCCCCGAGATAGAATTTGAATACGCCGCTATCCATTTCATCTGAAGTACTTATATCTACTATCTGTCCCATTCCCTCAAGACCATTCTGATGAAGGTACAACATTCCATCTATCTCGACAACCTGGGCAGCCTGTTGTATCCCCTCCGATGTCATCTTTGGCCACACCTCAGCCCACCTGCAGGTTATCGCCCAGTTGAGCACTATCCATAGCAGCACAAATATCAATATAACCGCCAGCGCTCTTCCTCTTATCTTTTTATTTACAAATTTCTTAAATCCCTTTACACCTGAACTATCCTCCATCGGAAGCACAAGATGTGATTTCATGCGCTCAACCGTCATCAGGCAATCAGGACAATGCTCTATATGCTCCTCAACCTTTGCCTTGCTCTCCTCGCTGCACACGCCATCCACGTAAAGTGGTATGAGATCTTTTATAATTTCACAATCTTTATTCACTATTATACCTCCTGTTTCTGTTACATTTTATCCATTATCATCATTCTGGCACGGTGATATGTCACTCTCGCCCAGCTCTCCGTCTTACCAAATATATCAGCGATCTGTCCGAATCTCAGTTCACCGAATACCCTGAGCGTGAACACTTCTTTATACGGTTCCGGCAGATCATGCAGTATTCTGTGAATCTTTATAGCCTGCTCCTTATCAACCGACTCAGATATGAGATCATACTCCGCAGCCCCCATAAGTGCAGCCTGTGACTCTGACCGGTTATTTACCGCGTCACCATCCACCTGCTCCCGGTTCTGTTTGCCCGCATATGTAAAGTATGTATTCTTGGCTATCTGACAGAGCCAGACCTTTATATCACAGTCTCCTTTGAACCGATCCACAGCTTTTATCGCTTTAACAAATGTCTCCTGTGTTATGTCTTCGGCTATGTGGGGATTCTTAGACAGTGCCAGCACAAAACGATATACGTCTTTGTAGTACTTTTCGTATATTTCTTCTATTCCATTTTTTTCTTTTCCTGACGCCAAGTTTTTTACCTCCCTTCACATATAAGACCAGTATAATTGAAAAACGTTACAAAAGGAGCAGACGCATGTTAGGCGCTTCGCGCGGCGTCTGCGTACTTCACAAGGATTCCTCCCACTTACGTGGGTCCCTCCTTATGAAAATAAAATGCTGTGAATTTCGAAAATTCTTCACAGCATTTTTCATCGTTTATATTTTGTCAGATTTTCTTCTCTTTGACTAGAAGCTGTGGCCACCGCCACCTCCACCGATGCCTCCGCCTCCAAAGCCGCCTCCACCAATTCCGCCATGGCCGCCGGAACCGGATCTTGTACTTCTCGTTTCAGTGAGCATATCATATTTCTGATTCATGTTATATGAAACCTTTGTACCGGTAAGCAGATTTTTTGAACCAATGTCATATACCTTTGACGTCTTCTTCAGCAGAAGATAATTAAGCAATATAGAAAATATTATTGCAAGGAGTATGTTGCTAATATGCTTCATTGGACGGCTTATCTGCTCTCCTACCAGCAGCATATTTATCTGCTTGAATGCCTCATTTGCGCACTCAAAATATTTCTCTTCACTTGCATATTCATAGACATTGTCTGTTATCGTATACGCATTTGTCTTGGTGATGATCTTATACGGTTCGCCATAAGAATAGATGTATATCTGTCTATTATACAAATCAATGAGGAACATAACACCATCCAGGGTGCCCAATTCCCTTTTGTAGGATGACTCAGCATGGTACGCTGAAGAATGGAATGCAAATTCCGATATCTCGCATAATACATTACAATAACGGGCTGTCTCCTGCATAGTCTCCATCAGTTGTTCTTCCTGACTTTTAGTCAACACATCTGCATAGTCCTTGATTATCACTTTATGGTGGTAGCTATACGAATCATCCTGATCCTTCTCAGATGCGTGAACAGGTACTGCACAATCAGACCCCACAACCAGAAACGACAGCATGATCATCACAGTGATCATCACTCTGGCAATTACCGCTCTACGCACGATGATCACCTCCCTTGTACTCAAACTGTGGAAGTGGTCTTGTGGACATCCGGTTGTGGCTGATAACCAGGTCTATAAGCGTCAGAATGGTTGCAGCACACACCAGGAGCACGCATCCATAATAATACTTATCCATAACCGGTTTTATCAACACAACCACTACAGACAGAATGGTGGCAAAGGCAATAAATAATCCCATGACGCCACTTTTTCTTTTTACTCTTCTCACGTTTGCTATGCCTTTTACTGCTCCATAAATGGCAACCAGACATGAGATGACCGCCACAACATAACTGGCCTTTCCCATAATATCCCAGTTAAAAAGTAAAGGATTTATTCCAAACTTCAGGCAGAAAAATAATATCATGCATGCTATCAGCTGTATGACTTCAAGAAAACAAGAAAACTTTATAAATGAAGTTATCTTATTTTTTAATTTTCTTTTTGTATTTTTTTGTGGCTTTTTTGTTTGTAGCTTTTTTATTTGTAGTTTATTCTTCCTGCCTCCACTTTTCTTTGCATTGAGTGTATGCCTTGCGAAGAATCCCGGATCATTTTCATGAGTCTCTACATCTGCTATCTTCTCCATCTCATCGCAATATATCATGGTCACAAGCGCACCTATCGCAGATACAAATGCGAGCAGAACGCCAGGTCGCACCGTAAGAAATAAGTTCAGCAAAAAGTATAATGGAGCCACTCCTATCAGGCATCCCAGCAGGAACTTGCCGATATCAAGCGGTATGTCTGCAGCCACTTTTCCCGTGCTGCCATTTACCGCTGCATATGCAATACGCTTACCGTTCTTGTATGACAAAAGCCACACAGGAAACAACCCGGTCTTTGCTCCAGTGATCTTTATATCCATCGTTTCTGACAATGGCTCCTCCGGTTCACCGATAGCATCGTATGTACATAAATGATGCTTTATCTTACTCATCATCACATCATACGCCATATCACCTGTCACCTGCGCTATCTTATCCCTGTACACACCATAATCCACATCCGGCAGATCCGCGTAGAACCCGCTCAGATATCCCATGGAAAATGGTTTCATATCCGCCGAGTCAAATGGTGCCACCTTACTGCTGAGATCATCCGGAAACAGCGATGATGCATCCATGGTTATATTCTCATAATGATTATCCGCAAAGCATCTTACATTATATGTATGACTGACTGTATCAACCCCTGAGCTATAGCTGTCCGTCGCCCTGACAGCTGTTTTACCTTTCTGGTCAACATCACACAGCCAATACGGCATGTAGATTCCACGGAACTCCTGCACATTTCGTCTGTGTTTCAGCCTGTTCGGAGCGTATATCGCCCTCTTCATAACTGTGGCATATGATGCCTTGCACATGTCCTTCGTCACCGCAAACGGTATCACATAATCCGGTCTTCTCTCGCTTTTCAGCCGGCTGGAAAGCATAGTCGCTGCCCCGCAGTAACTGCAGAATCCCGTCGCTGAGTCATCTGTACTGTATATCTCCCCACCACACTGCGGACAAATGAATACAGTAAGTTCCATAAGCTTGCGTTCCTCGCTGTCCTCATCCTTGTCGACACTCTCCGGCTCGTATTCATTTCCACATGCTTTGCAGTACATTTTCTTTCTTGCTATATCATATACCAGATTGCTGCCACATCCGGCACATTGTATCATATGTATTTCCCCCTGTAATATAAATTGTGAAAGATTATTGACGAAATAACCTAACTCATTATACTACCTCTTTTTATAAAGAACCAGTTCCGGATTTGTCCCTTCCGCCTCATATGTCGATATCAAAATAAAATCCATATCCGCCAGAACTCCAAAGTATCTGTCTCCGCCGAATTCGCATTCCAGCTGATTTCCCAGATACGTCTTCTCGTCATCAAGGAATTTGACATTCATGCCATTTGGCAGACGATACTCGAGATTCACATATTTGCCAACAAGCGCATTGAGTCTTTCAAGACGGGGCATTCCTTCTATATGAAACGCATTGATCTCATCTATGAGCTTACCTTTAAATACCTCAAACTGGCCGCCATCACTTAGCTGCTCATAACGCTTCCAATAGTCAAGTTTCGGCAGCATCTCTTTCAAATATTCTCTCGCCTGCTCCTCAGTGAAATTCTCCCCCACCATATTCTTCACACATACATCGATCAGATCATCCATATTGCTATAGGTATAGGTGCCGTCGGCGTAACACCATTTGCAGTAGTCCTCGTTCAGCGCACCATCACTGTCCCGTCCCATAACGGCAGCGTCCTCGAGTGGCATTCCACAGCACTGACATATCAATTTCCTCGGTTCGCCAAGCAGAGTGTTTATCGATACATCAAACTCTTTTGAAAGCAGTTTCAACGTATCTGTATTCGGCACTGTATCGCCGTTTTCCCAACGTGACACCGCCTGCCTTGTGACCATGACCTTCTCTGCCAGGTCATCCTGGGATAATCCCCGTTTGGTTCGAAGTTCTAATATAACGTCCTTTGTCTCCATTGTACTCACCTCCGTTATGGATATCATAACAGATTGCGGGGATTGGGGAAAGCAACGGGGTGTTGCTCTGTTCCTATACCGACTTCGTAAACCGGCATTTCGGGAAGCCCGAGCAACCTATGAATTTGCCAAATTTCCCCGATCTTTCAACCAACTTTTTCCCGCATTCCGGGCATATCATAGACATCTTTGCAGGTGCAGACTTAACCTCTTCGGTCTTATCGCCAAGCAGCTCAGCAACCTCTTTATCTGTTAGTATCTCGACAGTGCATTCTCTCGCAACCCTCACCGGCCTGCAAGTCCATACCGACTTATCTCCTATCATGTAAAATCTAAACTTCGCCCTTGTCGCTGCAACATTGACGATATTATTGTTCACCCAGTTGACTGCTCCCATAGATTTGCTGTCACATCCGAGTAGGAATATAACCTCATCCGTTCCCTGGCCCTGGAAAGTATGCACTGTTCCAATGTTATTTGCATTAAGCCATTTTCTGACTCTTGGCTCTTTTCCATATAACTCCGATTTCTTTATCATCTCCAGCATTCCCTCTTTGACCGATGTAAATGGTGTGATGATAAACAGCCTCGGAATATCGATAGGATCCCGTTCAAATTTTCTCTCCAGTAGTTTCAGAACAAGCTCGCCCTGCGCCTTGACAAAGTGATCCTTCTTGCCCGAATTCTCAGCACCTGCTACATCTATCCAACAGCTCTTGTCCAGGATAAATGTTCTTGCCCTGTCCTCCTTAGGAGCTACCGTCTGCTGCTTCATAGTTCCATCATATGAAAGCACATTTGAGATTGTGTACATCGGGTCAATGCAGCGCCTATGGACTACCAGTGGGCAGCCTACCCACTCTTTCTCCTCATCTTTTCCAAGATAAGTTCCATACGGATTTATATAGTCAGCAAATGCCTGCACAGAGATTTTCTTATCCTTGTAACCTGCCAATATCTCTGCGGTAAGCAGCTGTTTTATCATGTCAGTCTCTGCGGTAACCACAGGCTCGATCTGCTTTGGATCTCCGACTATGATCGCCTTTCTGCATCTGAACATCGCACCAACTGCCATCTGTGGCTGTGCCTGTCCCGCCTCATCGACGATAAGAGTTCCAAGCACTCCGCTTTTCTTCACATCGCCCAGGAAAGTCTGCGCTGATGCAAATGTCGTGGATATCACAGGGGTCAGCAGGAAAATGCTCTGGAGCATGTACGGCATGGCTTCTTCTCTGTCAGCAAGCTTCATCCTCTCACCACAATCATCAAACACATTCCACGCAATCATCAGGTTGATGATATTATGCCGCATGCATTTTGAAGAAATGACGAATTCCTTGTGCAGCTTACATGCATACAGGAATAACTTTTCACGCTCTCTATTGTACTGGGCGGTAAACCATGGATTGGTTATCTGTGCTTTTGTTGACAGCCTGTCGTCCTCGGATACATAACGTTCCATAAATGCAGCGTCCACCGGGGTCATCTTCATCTGCCCATGCGAGTATTTTGAAATACACCGCTGGTATTCCTGAAGATTCTGCAGGCCTGATATCCTATTGTTCAAAGAAGTTATCTCTCCATTAAGTTTTGATATTGTTGCTTTCTTCTCCTGAATGAATATATCTCTTGCGGATGTATCCTTACGCCTTGCGAACAATCCCTTCGGTCTGCTTTCCTCAAGCTCGATCAGCTCTTTTTGTTCAGCAAATAACTGACGCTCAAGTATCTGCCGCTTTCTTTCCACATCACTTATTTCACATGACAAATCCTCTGGTGCATCTTCCTGCAGCTCCACAGGAACCGAACCTGCCAGAGCACAGATCTGTCCTAATTCTTTTCGTAAGTTTTCAACCAGTTTGTACTGAGATAAAAACTTTTTTCTTACCTCCAGATATTTTGCCTTATGCTGCTCTCTGACATCATTTGATCTGTAGTCCTCCACAAATGGCTTCAGGACCGAATTGCAATACTTACGGATATTTGCCTTTCTGCCAAACGGAGCGGATATCAATCCCCAGCAGTCAGCTCCGCCTAAAAGTTTATCCGCATAACGCGTAAAATAAATGTCCTTCTCTTCATGGTTCTTACCATATCTGGTTATAGTCTCCACATCACCTGACTTGTTGATATCAAACAAATCATGAACCTCATCTAGACCGCAGCGGATCTCCTCTTCATCATCTCTAGACGACTCCAAACTGTCAAGTATATCCCTCGCCTTCGGAAGATCTATCGTGATATTTTCCACCGCCGCATTGTTACATGACGCGACCAGCATACTATAATTGTTGATCTCATCAACATTTATCGAATAATAATGAGGCGCATACTGGTAATAGGCATTCGCATTTGCCTCTAGCGGTCCATGTGAAAATGAATGCATCTCAAATAAAGAGTCTGGATCTTCTGCATTCTCAGCGAGGAGTCTGGCACGCTCAACAATATTGCTTGCCACGATCTCCTTGAGCAATGTAGTCTTTCCCGTTCCGGGAGGTCCGTTTACAGAAAAAACTGGAGCATCCCCGTCCTGTCTAATCGCAATATTGACTGCAACCTGCTGCATCAACGCCGGCATATATTTGGCCGGCCATTTTCCCCTTGGCGAATTTGTAACGTTAAGAATTCTGTCAAAGAACAACTTCATCTCACTTTTTCCCGCATCCGGCGAGATGATCGTTCTCGGTAAATCGTCTGGGTCTTTCGACTTTTCGTACCCTGCCAGAATGTACTCGATCACCTTCTTCTCATATTCATTTCCATCGCCAAAGTTCCCGTTCTGAACCAGCTCTGACAACTGGATAATGTCATTCAAAAAGAAGCTTTTACCCTGATCCGCATAGTCAAATGCGTCTTCGTCCGCATCTCTGACCTGTTCGCTCGCATACCTGTTGTATTCGGCAATTCCCATCGATTCCTGAGGATCATCTAAGAACCTGTGTTTCACATACTCGTTAAAAATCTTTTCATATATGGTTGAAATGAACTCATCGACATTCTGGTCCTGCAGTTCCTCATCGATCTCTCCAACAAGTTCTTCATACTCGCTAGTATCGAGAGAAAAGTCATGACTATTATGTGCTCTTGACTCATCCCACTTGGCAACTGCCCACAGTATCGATGACAGCTGGAAACTGTTCTTAAGATACACACCTTTCGTATCTGTCTTGAATGAGCACCATGCGATCGCACTCTTTTTCGGATAAGCTATCTCAGGATTATCGGATTTATCCTCTATAAACTTCTCAAGATAATCAACTACTGTGTTCCGCTCTACCTTTCCCAGGCAAAAATGGATCTCTTCACCAACCGAAGGAAACTTCGCATAGCCGTCCCTGTCATTTTCCAGGATCATTTCCAGATCAATATCAAGAGATGACAAAACTGGCAAATCAAAGAAGACCTCGATCTTCTCTGCCTTAACCTCTTTGCCATTCTTAATATTCTTAATTAGCTTTTTGTTCTCTGTACTTTCCTGTGGAATGTCGATCTGACCTAGAAATTCTGTGATTTTCCAGTAGTTTAAGATTTCCAGGACTGCTGCCTTTTGCTTGTTTTCCATTTGGTGTGCTCCTTGTGGTGTAACCTGTGCAATAACTTTTTATAATTATATCCTTTATTTTTCCTTAACATTCTTAGCCGTTGAAGTTGAACTATTCACCTTTGTTACCACACTATTTATATGTTTTATTCTATCCATATCTTATAAACTCTTATAGTACCGTTCAACAAGTTTCGCCATAAGAAAGCGTCTCTCCTCTAAGAATCTATCATAGTCATCTATCGTCATTTCAACAACATCATAAGGAATTGCATTTTCTTCAAGGTTTTTCATCATTGTTCCCTTATCAGATATATTTCCAAATGCAATGTTGCCGTTCTCACACTGTTCTATAACTTTACCGAAATAAATATTTGGAGCATCGTCTCTTACCGCCTTATTAACTTGCGTATCAAGATATGTATAATTTGCTACCTGATTATACCTTCCTTTTGCCTCAACTCCATTTCTTTTAAGATAAGCCTTAGGGAAAATATGGTGTACATCTCCCGAAATATTAATTAGGTCAGATATCATTGTCCCATGCATAAATAATGAATTACAATTCATGTTAACTTGGGCTGCAAGAAACGTATTGAAGGCAGGGCTATTTGTAGAAGTATCATAATGATAGTCTGCTTCCCGAACATTAAATTCTGCTTCAATCGCAACTTCAAATTCAATCTCTGATCCCGGAAGATCATTCACCGACACATACTTTATCGTAATATCAGATAATTCAATACCTCCGATACGATTGACCTGATAAAGTCTCAGATTAAGATCATCTGAATTTTCTTCCGCAAAATCACTTATGGCTGCAAACAGTTCATTATAAAATCTATCTGCAACATAACTTGTAAATGAACGTTGTAGAGCCATTTGAATATCCCTCCTACATTAGTAATCTCTTACAATATTCCAAAATCGTAGTAATAGATGTGCCGCCTTCTTCCTGAATTGTAAATTCCCACTCAGTATCAATTGCAACATTAAGCTGATTATAATAGCGCGGTTTTTCCTCTCTACTATTAATTTCGTTTCGTTTAAAATAAGTGTTACTGGTCCCATCTTGCGTCGGAAAAATATTACCAACGTTTTTACAATTCAACATAAGCGCATAAGCTAATATTTGTAATCTGTCTGGGCGAGATGATCTAGAATTCAATGGATTCTTATATTTCACATCAAAAACAAGGTAATTATCATTCTCATCATTATAAATAATAATGTCTGGTTTTATATTACCTGCAATATACTTAGAATAAGTTTTTGTTCTCTCACGTAAGACAGCTGTTTTATCGTCATACTGCGACAGTTTTATTCCCGGCTCTTTTGAATCATATGAACCGATACCTGCTTTTTTCAGATATGCTCTAACATACATTTCAAATAGCTTATCCATCGAAATAGCATATGGAACGACATAACTTGTTATCGCGGTATTTCCCGTGGCTTCAAGAGTTATTTCGCTTAAGACCATTTTTGCAGCATTGATAACTGGTTTATAATACACATATACCCCAGTTGTCTTAATGTTATTTAGATCCAACCGCGATATTTTCTTATATGAAATATGATCCAAAGCATTCCTACAGTAAGAGACCATATCTCTAAAAGAATTGTTATTACCACTGGCAGAACCAAAGTATTTATTCAAGAACAGCTCTGCCTTATGTAATGCAGCTTTTAAGATTTGATTTTCAATAATATCCTCTGTATATTCTAGATATCTGCAATAAACCCTATCATCACGACCACGCAAGGTATTTTTCTGAATATTCTTAGAGAAAACTATTTTACCTTTTACTTTCCCAGTAAGATTTTCCTCTTTCTTTTCCATTCTACCCATTAGAGGTCTGGTACACAGACTCTTCAGCATAGTGATAAAAATGCTGGCAGTTATAATACTGCTCTCGTGTGCAATGCTGTCCTTTAAAAATATAGGATCTTCATTCTCGAAAAAATGAAAAAGCTCATTATCATTCAAATCTTCGATTTCACGATATGCTTCGTTTATTCTATTTGTTTGAGGAGCCAAATATCGCTCAAATTCATTATCATCACGCAGAGCATTAAGCATATCAACCACTGATACAGGAAATCTTGGTTCAATTTTCAAAATCACTTCTCTTCCATCAATGGATGCTATATTTTTTCCATTCAGACTTTTTATTCTGCAAACACCGACATAGTTACCAGAGTACAACTTACCATTTACTCTTTTGATTCCGATATTCTCAATTTTTTCATCTGAGGAACATAAGACATCATCAATTATTAGTTTTTCTGAAAGACCATCCAAGGAACTATTATCATTTGCATAAAATATCCATTGCTGCTTGGATCCTTCCTCCCAATAACATTTTTCTATCATAATAATCCTCTTTTAGCCAATTTTTATGAGTTTTTCAAATATATCCTTAACTCTATCTTCTTCAGTATTAATGTCCACCGTTCCATTTATACAACCAAGCAGGCCGTACCATCCATCAGTATCTGTTTCCGGTGTTTCGAGCTGGAACATACCGTCTTTATAATACTCCCTTAATATAGGAATAATCTGATATCGAAATCTTAAATACAACTGTTCCTTGGATGTTACAAGAAAATATGTATGACCAATCTGTACATCATCTTTATAATATTCAGAGTTCAGATTCTCGGAGTTGAACAACTCTGAAACGCGATCAAATAATGAAACAGCTATCTCATTTATTTCAATTTGCTTCTTTTCTTCGTCTGGATTAGAACATTTTCCCTTCCTGAATTCTAAAATCGTTTTTCTTTCAGGAAGTAATGAGAAAAACAAAAAGCGTCTTCTAATAGCATAGTCTATTCCGCCTATCGATTTATCTGCTGTGTTCATTGTTCCGATAATATAGAGATTATCTGGCAGTTCCACTTTGTTACTATTCTTAACAGTATATGGTGTTGCAACGCTTTTGCCTCTATACTCAAGCCCATATATTAATTCACCGAATACAGTAGCTAAGTTTGCTCTATTAATTTCATCTATTACCAAGTAGAATTTCGTCTTCTCATATTCTTTTCTTGAAGCAACTTCTGCTATTTTTCCCAGTATCTTATTTACAGTTTCATAAGATACATTGCTTCCTTGCTCTGTTTTTATTGTTCCAACTTCTATTCCACGTACAAAATCTTCGTATCCGTATGAGGGATGAAACTGAACAATATCCCAGGCTATACCAGGATTCTTCCCGTTATTATCTTTAGCCCAACTAGATATGATAGCCCCCTCTTTATAATCCGTGATTTGTAATGCATCCAAATCACTATCAGATATTTCTCTTCCATTGACTTTACAAGCTTCGTATTTTAAGTATTCTCTTGCAGAATAGGTTTTGGAAGTGCCAGGAGGTCCTTGCATAATCATCTGATGAATTCCCAACGTCTCCATTGCCCTTGCATATTCTTCGTATCGTTTTGAACTGTCCACTTTGTACACTCCTTCCACTAAAATAGTCTGTCCACCAACAGAAATTATCTCTCCTCTATCCTTCCAAAATAGGACTAAGTCATGAATTACATCTCTAAAATCATCATTCGCTTTTGCGTTGACCTCCTTTTCATCTGATACTTCCGGATGGAGTTTTCTTGATTCACTAACAAGATGTTTATACTCTTGCTCCGCATAAGCTTTTAACCTTGCTATATTTTCATCACCAGGATATTCACTTAAATACCCACCATAATGTTTGCTTAAAGCTCGATAATAACTCCTCAGAATGCGAAACATTATGGAATTTGGTGAAGATGAATATCGCTCATTCTCTTCGTTTCCACTATCCAGTTCTTCGTACCAACGTGAATATTCTCCAGGTTGCATTTCTGATGCAATTGCATAATCGATACCATCTACACTTACTGAATCGTTTGCACTACCAGAATAGAAAAATCTTGGTCTCTTAGCAACTCCAGATTTATTTTTTGTAGTACCATATGTATATATATCCCTATTTGACTTCTCAATATATAAATAGCCAGGAGTAGGAAAATCTCTCTCAACCTTGTCTAACTTTGCTTTTTTTCTAACAACAACTTGAGGATTAAACATTATATCATTGGCAATATCTGTATCATCAACTAACCCTTGTTCTTTTATTCGGCTCACAAGATTTACCAATGGCTGATGCGTCAATCCCTCCGATCTGAACGAATCTGCTGTAATTCCAGTCTTCTGTAAAACGATACGATTAACATCAGCCAAAGTACGAGCTTTACTGTATCGCCCATCAACAAGCTTTTGTAGAGCAGCGATACTAACATTTGCCGTTTTCGCTAATACATTATCTTTTACATACTGCCTTAATAATGGAATTATTTGATTACGAGCAATCATTGCTGTTCCAGTATCTTTGTACATTCCGTGACCGATAACATACCGTTCCTTTTCAACCGAGGACATCTGATGACGGTGTCTTAAATGATCTGTAATAATTCTCTTTGTACGATAGAACATAGCATTGGCCGACATATCATAATCCGAATATACATCAGTCGCAGAATCACACATATACAAATAATCATTGTTTAATTGATACTCATAAAAATGTCTCAAAAAGCCATAATTCATCTGCTCAACAGAATCTATAATAGTGCTTCTCGTTGCAATAATATAAACATTCGGAGAAACAGATATAGTCTTTCCGTCTCTTAAAACTGTTTTATATGTGGTCTGACCGTGTGGCTCTATCAGTGGTAGCATATCTCCCAGTATTCCAGAGATTGCACCTCTCGAAATATCATCTAAAATCAAGAAGTATTTCTTATCTTCTTTTTTCTCCCAACTCTCGTTTGCCTTCTTAAGCAATGTCAAAAAAACTTTATCTGCATAATGAAAATTAATATTTCCACTCTCTGTATCTATGATTACTCCATTCACAAAGTCTTCATAGTAAAAGGATGGATGGATAGAAATCAATTCTGTCTCAATTTCATAAGCCCCACCTTTATTAAAAATACCTTGAGAACAGTATTTAGCGTCAAAACTTTTCTCTGCAATTAAATTAGCAAGATATGTTTTTCCAACAGCCATTGTACCAGATAGAATCAAATATTTACTTTTATCAATTATGCCGCATAATTGATCTATCAACTCAATCGTTGCCTTTGTCATAACATACACATCCTTATAAATTGTCAAGAACTTCAGAAACAGCAAGACCCACGCACTTAGCTAGTAATGGTGGCACAGCATTTCCTATCATTATATATGTATCTGTCTGATTCCCAATAAAATCAAAATCGTCATCAAATGACTGAATTCTTGCTGCTTCTCTCGGTGTTATATCCCTTCCCTGTTCTGGATCATAATGAATAAACCTATTTCCGTCTCTGTCCAAATGCGAAATTATCGTAGTACTAGGCTCATCCGCTCTAAGCACATGATATCTATGAATAGGAGATTTCGCTCCAACCTTTTCCTCGTACAAATCACTTAACGATTTACTATCTACATATTCGTTTCGTCCAGATTGGATATCATCGGCTAACATCCTATATATTTCCACATCTCTTAAACTATGGTGTCTTGCCCTATGCCATGTTGTATGGCACTCTGGTTTACTGTAACCAATTCGACTCTTTAACTCTTCATCATTGATAATAGGAACAATTTTAGGCAAATCACCAATTGCCTCAGCCACAGTTTTTTTCTTTTTTGATTTGTACTTTGGCAATATCTCCAAATAAAACCTATGAAGAAGGGCTTGTACATCCTCACTCAAATCTTTCCGAATTCCCAGGATAATTAAACGTTCTCGATTTTGTGGAACTCCATAATCACTAGCATCCACCTTTGCGTATTTTTTTACATCATCAACTATTTCATAGCCGATACCAGAAAAACCACTTTCTATCAGTTGTATGATGGGGGTTCCATCTGGCATTGCGCTTAATAATCCTGGAACATTTTCAAAAACAAAAATTTTTGGTTGATACCTGTTTACTACACTCAAATAGTGTTCAAACAAATAGTTTCTGTAATCGTCTTTCATTCCATTATCATCCCGAACACGACCGGCCACAGAGTAAGCCTGACAGGGTGGTCCACCAATAATAATATCTATGCCACCTGCCGCATTTACAAAATAATCCAACCCCTTGCCATCACCGTAAGGGCCTGTCTTATAACGACTGGCTTTTCCATTAGGCAACATTTCTCTCGAAGGTGCTTTTGAGTCATCGCTCCAACCTTTGAAAAGTTCATCTTCTCGTTGAATATCGAAACACATAACACGTTCTTTCGCATCCTTTATGCCCCATTTAGTTTCTAACCTATTAATCAGGGTTTTTACTTGTGGTTGTAGCCACTCAACAGCTGCAATATCCTCATACTTTCCACTCTGTAAAAACCCATCTTCAAGTCCACCGCAACCAGCGAACAAATCTATCATCTTATAAGACATACAATTGTCCTTCCCTAGATATATTTCTTTAATTGTTCTGCAATAGCCTGTCCCAACATCGGAGGAACCGCATTTCCTACTTGTTTAAACTGATCAGATTGATTTCCATAAAAATGAAAATCATCCGGAAAACTCTGTAATCGTGCACATTCTCTTACCGTAGGAATTCGGTTCCATTTGTAATGGAAATGTGACCTATGTCCCGTATTTATTGTCAAAGAAGGTTTCTTACTATGATAGCGTGTAAGTGCCTCATGGTATTTATATAAACCTCTATATTCATCTGGTAGTGCCAAGTAATTTTTACCCTCTGGTACTAATGCAATCATTTTTCGCGTTTTTTCAATCGGAACACTGCCAATGTGATTATAAACTTGCAAAGAATCCTTTCTCATTTTTCTCTGATATTCAGACTGAGGCGGCAACATATATTCCTGCACCTTTTCTCCTTTTAAAATATCTCCTTCCTCCGTCTGCAAACTTGGCAGATCAGATATTGCCTCTTCACATGTAACAAAGTGTTTTTGATTCACCAATGCACTAGGAAATTCAAATTCATCCTCCGAATCCTTAAGCCCAACAAAAAACACTCTTCTTCTAATTTGAGGAACGCCATATTCTGGTGCAAACAATACTTTCGGTACCATTTTGTACCCTATTTTTTCAAAGTCATCTATTACTCGCTTGGCACCTACGCCTCCATTTGCTTCTATCATTGCCAAAACATTCTCTAATAACACTGCTTTGGGTTTAAGTTTCTCTGTCAGCTTTACCATAGCAAGATACAAAAAATTTCTTTTGTCATTTATGTCCATTTTGCCGGCATATGAAAAGCCTTGACAAGGAGGTCCTCCAACCAGAACGTCCAAATCATCTATATTATTCTCTTTAAGAAAATCTACTATACATGTAATATTGTCATGATTATATAAATCCAACTTCATAGCTGTTGCTGTCCCATGGTTATCCTGGAATGTTTTCAACGCCGACTCATCGTAATCCACTCCCAAGACAACATTATAACCAGCATCTAAAAAACCCTTTGAAAGACCTCCTGCACCACAGAATAAGTCCACTACTGTTTTCTTTTTCATAAACTAGCTCCTCGAAACTCAAATTTCTTCACTTATGTCAAAATCAATACTGTTCTTTTTACAATATTCATCTATTAATTTCATTGTTTTAAGATTTGGCTTTGCTTTTCCAGTTTCCCATCTGTTTACAGTGGCAAACGATACGCCTATCTCCTTCGCAAAATCTTCCTGGGTCATAAATGCTTTGCGTCGTATACGTTTAATATCTTCTGAAAAACTCATTCTTATTTACCTCTAGCTCACTCTTACAAAATGATCAAACTACAATATTATAAATATAACATTTATCTCGCATTTCATCAACATTTTTATAACATTCTACATGCATTCTTATGACCTTCATTTTTAATTATACTCTTGATATGTCCCCCAAAACGGACTTATAACAATATCAGTTACAAGCCCATTTTCATAATCTTTTCTTCTATTTCTCTTTTTTCACCTAATTTTCCTTCCCCCCATCTGCCACTTATCATGGCTCTTAATCCCTCTCACTGCCTGCCTTAGCGTATTCGCTCTGCCGTGCTGATGGTATGGATGCGAAAACTTATGTTTATGAAAAATAACCGCAGAACCTTCTCCCGGATACTCTGGATTATGAAGGTACCAGTAATGCCCAGTATTTCTGGACATTATGGTCACATCATAATCAACAACTGCGATGATGCAGAAGTATTTCGGATCAAGTCACTTCAAATCTTCTGTATTAAACAACCGCAGCCTCCTTCCCTTCAAACCATGCAGCCAACGCCTGCTCTACAACTGCTGCCATCTGCTTTGAATCCATTCCATCAAAATATTTACTGCAGATAGCCTTAGGAAGCTTGAAGCTTACACCGGCATTGCCATCAGTATGTTTTACCTGCAAAGCTTCAAGAATCTCTGCCATTTTCTCTTCTGTCAGACTTCCGGATGCCTTACGAAGCTTCTCTGCATATGCGGGTTTAACCTTAAGCCCCTGACGCTCCACAATATTCCAGAGCATCTGCTGCTCTTCCTCCGTGAGATAAGACACATCAACTGCTGCCAGCAGAGCAATCTTGTTTTCATCCATCAGATTCTTAAATGGTTGAATCAGATAATTAAGTCTCAGATACCTTGCTGCATTTCTGCTTGAAAAACCATATTCCATAGCAAGTGCATCCCTACTCTTTAACTTGTGGCCATTATGACCACAAGTTGATTCTGTCTCATTTCCACCAAGGAGTTCCAACTCTCTAATGATGTCATTGCGCTTACCCTGGCAACAGGTCTTATCATACTGCTCAGCCATAACTGCAGCCTTCTCACTTGGAAGCAAATCTGTAAAGGATCTCTGCATCAGATTCGTTTCAATCACATATACATATGCCTCAGCCTCTGACAGACCAGCCTTTACAATCGCAGGTATCTCAGTAAGTCCTGCAAGCTTGGCTGCATTGGCTCTGTTGTGACCGGAAAGCATTTCATATCCATCATCTGTCTTAAGCACAATAACCGGATTCAGGACACCATGCTCGCAAATGCTCTCCACCATATCATCAAGACACTCTCCCTCGTACAGATGGAATGGATGATTATGAAATGCCTTTATGGAATCAATTGCAATCTGCTCCACACCGTTCTCTGACTTAACCTCAGTTGTCTGCGCCGAAGTATCCTCAGTCAGCAGATCCACCGCATCAAATATTTTTCTCTTACCTGAATTAGCCTTCATAAGCAATCAACTCCTTTGCCAAATTCTCATAAGCCTCACAAGCCTTGCATTCCGGAGCATATTCAAGAAGCGGCTCACTATAATAAACAGACTCTCCAACCTTAACTGTATTCGGAATCTTACTGTCAAAGATTCTTATCTGACCTTCAAATGTATCACTGACCTGCTCTGTAATGACCTTGCAGAGATTAGTTCGGGCATCGCACATAGTAAGCAGTATTCCTGCCACATCCAACTTGTCATTGATGCGACTCTTAATCTTCTTCACGGTCTTAAGGAAGTCCTGCAATCCCATCATTGCAAGCAGCTGAGGATTTACTGTGATAATCACTTCATCTGCTGCAGCCAGAGCATTAATGTTCAGTGCTCCAATTTCTACGTGTTTCCAGCAGATAATTTGTAAAGAAAAACTCTGCTGTTGCATGCTCAAATTCTGTTTAGTACTCATTAATATCTGCGGTACTATCAAAACAGGTATCATATAGGTATCACGATAAAAGAAAAAGCCCCATAAATGGCTTGTTTACGCCATTTATGAAGCTCTGTTTACTATTCAAACTCTTCCCGAGGTTTTTATCGGTTTCTCTCAAATGCTGATAATTCCTATATTTCTGATATTTCTATTTCACGAAATATTGCTCTTTTCGCATTTTTTTTAAACTTTTAGTAGCAAATTAGTTGCAGTATCTGCACCGGAGTATTCTCCATCGGCAAGATATAATCTACTTTTTTATTACTCACAATGAATAAATTCCTGTGGCTGTCAGGTTATCTATTACACCTGCTGCCACAGCCAAACGAAAGGAGCTATACCATGAGCAATCAACATAAAAACCCAACCATTAGCTTCAGAATTACTGACGCTGAACGCAAACAAATTGAAGCACGGATTCTTGCCAGCGGAATGATGAAGAAAGATTACTTTGTCCGTTCTTGCATCTACAACCAAATCTGCGTTGTTGGTAAGAAAGAAACTATATATCCTTTGGTTCAGACAGTGAATGCGTTGTATCTGCAATTACTTGAAATGCAAAAGGCATTTACCTCACCAGACTGCACTCCTGATACTCTTCCTTCTTTGGAAGCCATTAAAGAATTACAAATCGAATACACTAATATGCTAACAGCTATTATCGACCTGCTGGATGGTGCAAAATATCTGTGGGAGGATGACTGCCATGAACAACAATCTTAATTTCCAGTTTGATATGTACGAACCAGCCACAGACTCCGTTATCATCAATACCGGCGAGAACACAATTTCTGTTATCCGTTGTAAGGAATGTAATTCCTCTGTTACCTTTGATGATCTGACTGATATTGTATATCTATACCGGCTGGTAGAGGAGTCACCTCTGCTATATGCCAAACTGGCATTGAAAGAAAACGGATTGCAGGATTATATGGATGCTATGAGTAATTTCCATTAATTGTTCCCCAAGTTGGAGAAACATTTTGCCTTAGTCATCCTCATCTTGGTCTCACCAGTCTCATATTAATTTGGAGACTGGTGAGACTACTATCATAATATTCGTTATATACACATCTGTTATACATCATATTCAACTCTATTATTTTGGAACAACTGCTTTGTTGGAAACGCGTCGACGTACTGTCGCACACCATTATCCCAATAACGTCTTCCTTTTTCTGAGAATAAATATATTCTTTTTTTTGCTCGAGATGCAATTACATATAAAAGTTTATTCGCCTCTTCATTCATCTTATCATAGCTAGTATAAATACTAGGGACTTTGCCGTATAATAATCCAAACGCTATTACAGTATGATATTCTTCACCTTTTACTCCATGACATGTATTAATTACTACACCTTCTTTTTCTTTGAACATAGCCTTAAATGTATTCAAATTATCACTTAATTCAAATTTAGGATTTTCCAGTCTATATTTCATTTTTTCAATAAAATCCTCATATGTTTTCATTAAATCGGGATAGTTTTTCATCGAACAATGTAGCATATCAAATACATTTTTTATCCCCTCTTCTATAAACTCACTCCCCTTTTCGCAATTTTTCTTTGCCAAAATTGTTATATTTAATAAATCTGTACTTTCAATATCAAATGACTCTCCTGTATAAATCTCAAGTTCAGCCAATATTTCTTTTGCTAACTTATTTCTGTAAACCGTACTTTTTATAGATGGTTCTGTTAACAACAATCTAGACATCTTATAAAATACATTAAGTGGATCTCTTTTTATTGGCGTTATATCCGGAGCATCAAATTTCACATTAGGTAATCTTTCTTGAAGCCTTTTGGAAAATGGATATAGCATATTCCAGACAGGTGCTATTACACATATTTCAGACTCTGGAACTCCATCCTTAATGTTTTCTTCTATGATTTGTGCAATAACATCATATATCTGTTCCTTTTCAATGCTGTAGTTATATTTAATAATTCCTTTGTCATTTTTTATAATCCCTTTTGCATCAACGCTGTATTCATCAACCATAAAAGCCTTATAAAAATCAATGATTCTTTTTGTACTACGATAACAACCAGACAAAGTCTTTTCTACAAATTCAATTGTCCTAAACTCTTGATTTATTAAATCCAAACTCTTAGCAGTACCTCCAAGACTTCCATATATAGCTTGGTTAGGATCCCCAAAGAAATTAACTTGCATATTTTGACTATCATTTGCATTTGCTATTTCCTCAATAATTGCATACTGCAAATCTTGAGTATCTTGATACTCATCAACACATATTAATTCTACACAATCTTTTATGTCATTAACAATAAATGCATTATTTTTCAACAAACTATAGGTAGTGACTAAGATTTGCTCAAAATCCAATTCCTTATTCTTCACTAAAATTTGATGATATGCTTTAATCACTTTTCTCTTATCAGAATTTTGCTCAATTAAATGTAGTTTTCTGTCATAGGATGTATTAATATCACTCCAATACATATTATACCCTAAAGCACTAATTGTCTCTGATAAATATCGCTCCTTTACACGCTCATCAATAATCTTAAACCCTTGACTTAACGATCGCGTGTACATCTTATATCGCTTTAAAATCCATTCTAGACAAAACTGATGTATAGTTCCTGTCCATACTCGTTCTGTATCAATTCCTAATTCCTCAATTCTTTGCATAATCTCATTAGCAGCTCTGTTAGTATATGTAATAGCAATTAATTTCTTTATATTATTAGGATTTTTCTCTATTCGATAAGCCAATTTATACACGATTGTTCTAGTTTTCCCACTACCAGGACATGCTTTTACTAATAAATTCTTCTCAGACTCGCAAATTAACATTTGCTCTTGACTCAATTTTTCATTATAGTTTATCATTTACTCACCGCTTTAAATAATACTCGAGGTACTGTTTTATCTCTATTTTCAATAGGTATTAATTCCAAAATATCCTTCAGTGTTTTATCTTGTTCACTTGCAATCAAAGTTAATATATTTACATCATTATACTGCACACCATAACTGCGCAACATTTTTAGATAATTACGTTTTTCAAGTATTTCATCCATTGCAACAAAACATAGTGAATCTAATATATAATCTGGAATACTGCACTTTTCATCCAATATCTCAGCTAACATAACCGCATTCCACCCTTTTTTATTTGCATTAGCTAACTTTAACACAATATCTCCATATTTTTCCACATTGCTATCCCTTAGAGCATTCTTTTTTTTGCTTTTAGTTTCATCGTTTTTGTATGTCTTATCTATCAGTTTATCAATATATTCTTCATTGCCGCGAACCATTTCTACTTCAAACGTATATTGTCCAAAAAAGCCTCTGATCCATGGATTAGTTTTACTCTCACATTCTACTTTTTCTTTTCGTTCTTTTCCTCTTTCATACGCAATTTTTTGACCACTGTCCGAACTATCAATTGGTGTATCCAGATCAGATACTATTGCACATTTTTTACAAATTCTCGTATCATGAAATAGTTTATATATATTGGAGAACCCTACACTTCCGATATTTATTAAACTTACACCCAATTCATCCAACGATATTCCTAAACATTTTTTTACCATAACGGGGATGAGTATTTCCTCGGCATCTCCTTCTACCAATATGACACTTTTCGAAAATAGCAACTCACTTCTTTTTACATCTAAATAGCGTTCAATATGCATAATCTCTTCAGCTGTCAAACCTGTATATGGTTGCATAACTCGGCTTCCTTTATTTCCCTTGGAAATGATATTCATTCTACTGATTTTAGAAGATGCTGATATATTATCCGAATGCGTAGTCATCAATACCTGTATACCTTCATTAACATCAATTCCAGTTTTTTCAAATAAAGCCATTTGTATATGTTTATGGAGATGCGCTTCTGGTTCCTCAAACAAGAGTATGAAATATTTACTCTGAATTTCTTCTAATTCTTTTACATAAGAATATTCCATCAATTTTAATGCAATATAAATTATATTTGTTGAACCCAAACCAATTGTATCCAAATCAAATTCTTTATTTTGCTTTGACTTTATTTTAAGTTTCCTGAAAATATCTTTAATGTCTCCTGATACTTCTGATCTCAACATAATATCAGGAGCATAGGTATTTCCCACAGACTCTAATATTTTATTATTAATTCCTTCAGATAATTTTTTTACTTCCTCTACTCCTGCTATGGTATCATTTACACTACCTATTAAATTTTCTACTTTCTCTTTATCAGATGGAGAAATCTTTGTTTCTATTTGTCTTAGCATAGTCATTAAAGGATTATATTGTTGCTTCATATCATTTACTGCATCTCTCAACGCACTGATATATGTAAAATCAACTAATTTATTCCGAATGAAATCTATTCCATTAAACCCTGTTTTTCCTTCGCATCCATAAAAACTTTCGTTCAGTTTTTCTGTGAATGCACATATACTACTCTCTAGTTTACCCACCATTTTTTCATATATTTCATCATCTAAAAAATCTACATATGCACCACATGTAATAATACTTGTATAATTATTTATCGTTATTTTTTTAAGACATTCACACAATTCTCCTTGATTCCTACATTCTGATAGTTCTTTACGCATCTTCGAATCAGGCAAACAAAACCAAGTCAATGCTCCTTCCTTATTCTGATTACCTGATAAATATTTTAATATTGCTTCCTCTTCCTTATTTTCATCCAGTTCAGCAAATCTCAATGAAATAATAATTATATGCCCCCTCCAATCATCTAACATATCCGGAAACATTTTTTCAGAAATCTCTTTATCTCTCCAATCCATTCGTTTATCTAAAACTAATCTAATTGCTTGCATAAGATTAGTTTTTCCAGAATCATTTTCGCCTATTACAACATTTACGCCTTTTTGAAATAAGAATCTGGCTTTTAAAAAATTTTTATAATTTCTAATCTGTACTTCTTTTAAATACATAACTACCTCCAACTTAAACTCTTTCTTTTCAATCACCTGGTTTTCCGTCATATACTTAACAATCGCCATAATACTAACTGTCAATACTTGTCATATTTTGAATCGTGGAATCATACGGATTTATAACTAAAACATTTTCAATAACATTATTATCCTCATCTCTTATATGTACAAATCGTTTTATCATCAATAAACTATTCAACTTATGATGAAAGCCAACAAGATCATCATATTCAATATCTATACACATTTTAAAAGGTTCTTCTAGCATTTTATTACTATATTCCTTCCATTCACGCTCTGATAGTTCCTTGTAAAACATTAAACATATTCCACTAGAAGTAGCAATTTCCTTATATGTCCTTAATTCAGTATCCCATGTACTTCCTTTGGAATCCAAAATCAAAGAACTAATTTTTATATTATTAGCTTCTCCTCTCCCTATATTCAAGACATACAAACTAATACTAATTCTTTTTTTATTAAATTGAATTTCCATCTTACCATTCAACGATAATGTATTTTCTATATAAAACTTTGGACGTTTTGACATCCCAAATTTAATATCATCTATATAATTTGAATCAAATGTAACTGTCAAAATAGGCTTATACTGTGCAGAGAGATTAATTTTCGTATCGTTATTTCTTTTTTCATATTCCTCTTTTAATTCCTGTTCATGCTTTCTAAAATCTTCTTTCCTAGTAAAATCGGTATAACAAATAGTCAAAGCAACTCCTAGCAATGTTATTCCACTACCTATTAATGAGGCATAAAAACTAATCCATACTTCCTGCTTTTCTATTGGTATAAATCCTATAGGTGAAGGCGTCGACACCCAATAATTTACAAATGGAGGTATAGCTAGAAACACCACTAATATGCTTACAAGTATTAAGATTTTCTTTTTCACTTTTTATTCCTCCCATAAATTTTATTGCACTTTCCCGATGATACTATCTATAAGAATATGTATTAACCTAACCACATTGGTTAAGATGTGGTTAGCTTATTTTCTTACGAAAAGTATTTCTGATTTTTACTTGATGGCTTTTCCGGTATAGTCATCTTTAACACACTATTTTTCAGCATAGGAGTTAAATACTTTCTTCTAAAGCTTGTCCTGCTATCAAAATCAAATTCATCCATTATTTCTTGGACCGACTTCGGGTCTTTACAAAAATCGATAATCAGCTTATTCACATCCTGACCATTTTGGTTAGGATGATGGTCAGGATGCTGACCATCATCTCTCAACAACCTCAAATACCTATCACAAGCCTTGCAAAGAACCATAATTCCAGCCTCATTAATCTCGTATTCCGGCAATGGTCCATCATACAACGCACAGGCTTCCCTAATCTTCTCAAATCCTCTTCCCCAAGCTTCAATCATACCGCTTTTGAAAAAGATATTAGCCAATTTCGGATTATAAGGCTTTGATGAATGCTTCATAAACAACTTGTCAGTAGAATCCAGATTTGGAGGCATCTCTCCATCATTCCAAATATATATCTTGTCCTCGTAAACGCTAATCTGAATTGGATTGCAACCGCTGTAATCCTTATGAACAATGGCATTCAACAAAATCTCACGGAATGCGTCCTTGTGGAACATAAATTGCTCAATTCTCTGGACACCCTCATAATCAATCAATGCCTTCATATATTTCGTGTATACCAAATCTACAGTCTTATCTACCTGCTCTATCAAAGGCCCGTGCACCTCATCCTGATACACCAAATCCGAATCCGATTTTCCAAAATATCCGATTTTGATATAAGAACCTGTTACCCACTTCTCTGGATCCTTATAAAACGCAAGCATTGCTGCTCTTATCAAATATCCATCTTCATCAATTAGGTGCAGGTTATCCATCAAGATAGTATCTTTCACACTAACTTCTTCCTTCGTAAGCCTTCCTCTTTTCACTGCCTTATCTTTGAATAGCTGTATTGCATCCTGCTTTAAATCAGATACTGTCAGTTTTGGTAGAGGCACACCATCCCATGTTCTTCCCTGCGTTTTTAACAAAGCTCTTTCCAATTCCTTTCCAGTAATCTCACGCATGGTACTTCCGGAACGATAATAATATTTTCCACGAAAACTTATTAAAGATGGATATTTATCAACAATTATCTGCAAATACTCAAGTTCGCCTTTATATAACAAATTCACATCTGCAATGATTCCCATTGTGTCCGTAATTTTATTAGGAATTCGCTCTAATAAATCTCTTGCATTATCAATACCTACAACATTACCATTGTCATCCGTACCTATGTATATTGTTCCACCGTAGGCATTGGCATATCCACAAATCCATTTTAAATACTCATCCTGCCATGATTCCTTCCACTCTATGGATTGATGTTCTTTTTCCTTCATATATCCACCAACTTTCCAAATTACTGCTTGTCCACTTCCGTAAAGAAGTATTCCAATGTATCCACAAACATATTATGCTCAAACAATTCCTTAATTCGTTCCCGATTCATCCATGCAACCTGCGCCACTTCATCTGTTGTGGCATTGCCTAAATCAACCTCTCCATCGTAATCAAACATCCAAACATCCATAATATCATTAAAGATTTTTCCCTCAATGATTTTTCGTGTCTTTGTAAAAAGAACTTGTCCATTTTCCGGCATCAAATCAACTCCAACTTCTTCCTTTGCCTCTCGAATTGCTCCTAATAAACTGTCCTCACCTTTTACAACCGAACCACCTACACATTCCCACAGCAAAGGGTTTGTCGGTCTGTTTGCAGAACGCTGCGAAATAAGGTACTCTCCCTTTGAATTACGAATCCATACATGCACCACCAAATGATATCCATCTATCGGTAGCTGCTCTCCTCTTACATGGTCTTTTCCCAGAAGCTCTCTGTTCTCATTATACAAATCCCATATTTCTGCATCCGGCATGTACTCCACAATATCCCCAAAATCTGCATGTAAAGTTTTGCAGATTTTGCTAAGAATCGTTAGGCTCACCT
>ERZ779889.117-NODE-117-length-106309-cov-11.031669_pt1 | contig 106309 bp, 84 predicted proteins | sample MGYA00511030_ERZ779889 | MGnify/ENA primary metagenome ERZ779889 (study PRJEB29588, sample SAMEA2160616) | human gut metagenome | biome: human gut; feature: human-associated habitat; material: faeces | place: Denmark | collected 2008/2010 ...
TATAATTCTATATGAAAAGAAAAAAATCGGTTTTTGAGCGAAAAATCTTGAAATAGGAGGGGGCATTCTGTAAACTGAATCAAGCATGGAAATGCCGACTTGGCTCAATTGGCAGAGCAATTGATTTGTAATCAATAGGTTACTGGTTCGATTCCGGTAGTCGGCACCATTATAAAAAAAGCGTGGATTTATCCACGATTTTTTATAGGTGATACAGATTTGATACAGGTTTTAAGAAATGAATAATCCGGGAAAGTTACTCTCCCGGATCGAATCGCTCGATCAGACGATCGATTTTATCGGTTATGGCGCTTTGCCGTTCTTTCGTCATATCGATGTAGACGTCCATTGTGACATTGTGAAACTTGTGTCCGAGATACTTTCCGATGTCTTCGAATGAAATTCCTTCGGCATACAGGTAACTGGCTATTCCGTGCCGCAAACCATGCGGGGTAATGTGTTCCAGATGATGGGTCTCTTCGATTTGACTCAGATATCTCCGTATGGAGGATTCCGAGTTTGGCATTCGTCTTCTTTAAACCAAAAAACAGGCGATCTGTTTCTTTTAATTGATGGGCTTTCACATAGTTCTGAAAGTACAGGATATACCGATCCGAAAGGTAATACTTTCGATTGGAAGCACTGCTTTTCGGAATCAGATCCAAAGACTTTTTTACGCCGCACTTCGAGGTAGTCACCTGATAGACGTTCAGGGTTTTCTTGTCCCGATCAAATGCTTTGACCTTCAAACCCCTTGCTTCTGAAATGCGTAATCCGAAAATGTACGAAGTAAGAAGATAGAATTTAAAGTAATCGTTCGATGCAGCATAGTATTTTTTCAAGAGATTAAACTCGACCGGTTTGTTGACCGGATCTTTATCGATCTCTTCCGGATAGTAATTCTTGAACTTTGGAAGACGTTTTGCGTAGGGAATATCGATTCCGAAATAAATATTCAGGTAATCGAATATCGCTTCCAGAATGTCCAGAATGTTGAGAATTTTATTCTTACTCTTTAAAGACGATTGAGACAAGGCTTTCCGGAAACAATCAAAGTGGCGCATGGTTAGTTTACCGACCGGTATATTCGGAAAATTCTTTAAAATATATTTATCAATCCGACAGCAGAGGTCGTAGTGAGTAGTTGGCTTGACCTTTACTTTGATGTAGTTCTTGTAATGGTGTATCAGGGCATAAAAAGTCATCTCCCTTTTGTATTTCGTCTTTGTCCGATTCTCCGATTTCAAGAGGACTTCCGCTTCAAGGGCATCTCTTCTGGAAGAGAAACCACGTCTGAGGAACTGCCTTCCGTTTAAAGAGCATTTGAAGAACCACATTCCGCTTTTTGCTTTGTAGACAGGCATTCTTTACCTCCTGTCTTGATTGAACACTTTACTTTTTGAATTCGATCGGATAGAATATCTTTACGTTCAGATGACGCTATTTGGATCGATGGTACCCCTACACTTTGTGTGGGGGTGGTTTTTTATTTTTGAGTTTTCTTTTTCCTCCTATCTTGCTTTTTGTGCCCCCATTCGCATATACTATAAGTAGTCCCGCTGGGGACACTTTGGCGATATCGCGTCGATATCCTGGCGACGGCCACACGGTCGCCTTTTTATTTGCTGAACCGGTTTTTTGTGCATATTTTGATTTATCTATCATTCGTAACTTCCATAAGGGTACACTAATCATTACTTTGTACATCATCATACTACTTTACAGCCTTTTTCTGCTTCTTGTTTTTTCTTCGTTTTACGTATTAACTTTTTATAGAAATGCATCGAATAAGCACTTGTTCGCAAGATTGCGATGCATTTTTTACAATTTTTTTGACTTTTTGATTCATGAATTATCTTTTTTTATAAAGAGTTAAAATAACTCCGCATTCTTCCGGTCTTTCTATTGACAAACAGTACATCAGCCCTTAGAATATTCCACGTAAGCGCTATAAAATTGGTTGGATTGTTTCATCGCATGGATGGATTCGATACGGCACCGCGCTTATTTTTTTTTGCTTAAAACTTTAAAAACAAAAGAAATTCGTCTTAACGCTTGATAACCTTTACCAAGTGTACGTTATTCGGAATCTACACAATTTCAAAACGCGCAGAAAGCGAAATAATGAAGAGAACGATCATTTATTGTTGCGAAAAAGGGCGGCCAGAAACGGCTTTGGTTTCTGGACAGCCCCTCTTTTAAGATTGAGTTTCAGGCTCGATTATTTCCAAATACGCCTTCGTTTTGTCTTCGGTCTCGTTCTTTACGTCGAAATTCATTTTTGAATAAACATCGAATTTCACGCGTTTCGGGAACTTGTCCGGATATTTTTTCTTGATCTCGCTGGTGATCGAAGTCAAAAGATATTTTCCCGGCTTATGCGTGTCCAAAAACTGTTGTACCAGAGGCTTGAATTCTTCGAGAAAACGAATTTCCTGATTCTGTTTTTCCTGTTTTCTTTCCTCTTCCAACCGTTTTTGTTCCTCTTTCAGCCTTTTCTGCTCTTCCCGTGCGGCATCGTCCTTGACGGACTTCGCCGGTTTGAGTTTCGGCTTCTTTTCCGGCTCTGCTTTCGGATGAGCAACTTCCTTGCTTTTCTCGAATTTCATCGACAGTTCTTTTTGCTTGACGGCTATCTGCGACAGCAAGTCTTCGCAATAAATGAATTCGTCGAACAGAGAAGCGTATTTTTCGCTGGTATTGGCGCGATTGCCGACACCGATCAGATATTTTCCTCTTTGTTTCAATTCGAGAACCAGTTCCGTATAATCCTTGTCTCCTGCGGCAAACACGAATCCGTCGGGATCGTCGAGATAGAAGCAATCCATGACTTCGATATAGAACCGAAAATCGGCATTGTTTTTATTTTCCGCTTTTTTGGATTCGCTGTTTTTGGCCACGCGAAGTTTTTTGTACGAAACCACGACTTGCAGAAAGTTCGTCTTAACGGCTTCGGTTAATGACTCCGGGTTGGTCAGTTTGCTCATGATTATTTTTCTTTTTACCGAAAAATAATTCTTTTTTTGCAGATAAGAGAAGATTTCCTCGATCAAAGCGAGTTGGTTGACGTTTTCGTAATCGATAAAAACTCCTACTTTTTTATCGTACATCTTTCCTCCTTTCCTAAGGATAAATATAGCACAAACCGATTTTTTTCGATAATAAATGTTAAAAAAAAGTAAATTTACCGATATAATAGGGTTATTGGAGAATAAATTATGAAAATGAACGCGAAAACGAAGACAAGAATCATCCTTCCTCTCATCGTCAGTACGGTTGTTTCGGCGATCGGTTTGTTTCTCGCCGCGGTGCAACGCATCGAAGATACTTCCAGCACGATCGAATCGTGGAACATCGTCGCCGACGTGCAGGACAACGGCGATCTGCACATCACCGATACGATCGAATTTCATAGCGACGGGTTTCATTTCTTCGAGTACGAGATCGGGTACGGAAAGAAAATCGTCGAAGGGAGCGGAACCGATTCGTCTTTCGACTACGATTCTGTTTCCATCAGCGCGTACGATAGCAACGGGAAGTATTATTTCAACGAAGCGAAAACCGCGACTCAGAATTCCTCAGACGCGAATAAAATCGCGGACTGTCTCGGTTTTTCCTGGAATCCGGGCGATAAAGAGAACGGCGGATTGCCGTTAAGTTACTACACTTCGGGTCAAAAGAAGGAATTGATTTACATTTATGTCTACGAAGGTTTTGCTTCGACGATGTATTTCCAGTATGAATATACGATCAAAAACGCCGTCAACAAATACGAAGACGTCACCGAGTTGAACTGGCAGTTCGCTTCGCCCCTGGAAGAGATCGCCGTCAAGAACATCACGCTGAGTTTGAATTTTCCGGACGGAAGTTCCCGTTACCTGATCGCCGATTCGTGGGAAGAGGACGGAATCCGAGTGTTCGGACACGGGACCGGGAACGCCTCTTTTACGTCGATTTCCCCGACCAAAGTCGAAGTGTACGGGAAGAAACTGAGCGAAAGTCTGGGGGACGTTCTGGAAGTCCGGTCGATCTTTCCGAACAGTCCGTACGATTTGTTCGGATCGGTCGGAAATGAAAATCGCGTCTCCTCTTCCCGAAGCGGGATCGAAATTCTGAAAAGCGAAGAAAACCGGCTTGCGGCTTTGGACGAGGAGTCCACGAGAATCTACCGGTCTCACTACAACGCGTTCATTTGGGGAAATCTGATTGCGATCGCCGTCGTCGCTCTGGCGATCGCCTTCGGTTATTTCTATTTCGATAAAGAGCGGAAACCGAAGTTTGACTCCGAATATCTGCGCGAACCTCCGGCAAAACTCGCTCCGAGCATTCTTTCCTATCTGGTCAACGATCAGGAAATCACGACAGAGGCTTTTACTGCGAACATCATCAGTCTGGTTCGGAAAAAATATCTGGAACTGGACTCCAACCACAGCCTGCTGACGGACGAGAAAGCCAATTTCATCATTCGTAAATGCGAAGAACAGCCGGATCGGGAATTGATGAATGACGACGAGTTTTTCGTCTACGATCTCCTGTTTAAGAAACTCTTCGCCGGCGCGGACGAATTTACGATGGAAGATCTCGAAAAAAAGATGAAAAAAGAGACGACTGCGGGAACCTTTTCAAACAGCATTTCGGAGTGGAAAAAGAGAAGCATCAAAACGGCGAAAAAGTGCGACTTCTACGATAAACAGACGGTTTCAGGCGCTTTCTCCCTGATCGGTTTCGGCGCGTTTGCCTACGGCATTTACAGCCTGTTCGTTCATTATGTCGATTACTTTCTTCCGATCGCTTCCGTGATCCTGTCTTTCCTGTCGGTGGGACTCGGTCTGTTCGCCATGATCTATTTCGCTTCGATCACCCGAAAATCGAAATACGGCATCGAGGAATATGCGAAGTGGATGGCGTTCAAGAAATTTCTGAGCGAATTTTCTCATTTTGAAGATTATGACATGATGAGCGTCGTCGTCTGGGAAGAATATCTGGTTTATGCGACGGTGTTGGGGATCGCAGATCTGGTCGAAAAACAGATGCGCGTCAAATTGAAGCAGGAAGACCTTGCGGAAGCGACGAACACCACGCTGAACGGCTTCGACCTGTACATGATCTTCTATCTCAACCGAATGTCGAGGCGAATGGTTTTCTATTCGACGGTCGCCAGTCAGACCCTGACCAAAGCGAGAGCCGCGCGTATGGCGGCGACGGCGGGAAAAATCGCCGCTTCGGGCGGTTTCGGCGGCCATTCTTCCGGAGGCGGAGGCGGTCACGGCGGCCGGGCGGGATAAAATCGCAAAAATCTATTTATCTCTGCCGATAAAACTGATATGATTAAATATAGAAATGGAGGAAACAAAAATGATTCATTTTCTTTTAGGAACCGGCGCGTGGATCGCTATCGGGGTGGTTGCCGTCGTCGTTATCCTGATCATTGTGATCATCGCCTGGTTCGTCAACACGTATAACAAGTTGGTGAAAGGACGAAACCGCGTGGAGAATTCGTGGGCGCAGATCGACGTTCAGTTGAAAAGGAGATTCGATCTGATCCCGAATCTGGTGGAAACGGTCAAGGCTTACGCCAAGCACGAAAGCGATATCCTGACGAGTTTCGCCGATGCGAGAAAAATGTACGACAACGCCAGAAACAGCGGTTCCGTTCAGTCTCTTGCGGAAGCGGACGCGAATCTGAGCAAGGCGCTGAACATTGCGGTCAACGCGGTCAAGGAGCAATATCCGGAATTGCAGGCCAATTCCAATTACAAGCAACTGATGAACGATCTCAAAGATTGCGAAAACAAGATTTCCTACAATCGTCAGTTTTACAACGATACCGTGCTTTCCTATTCCAATCTTCGCCAGTTGTTCCCGTCGAGCATCGTCGCTTCGATGTTTCACTTTGAGCCGAAAGAATACTTCCGTGTAGTAGACGAAGAGAGCAGAGAAGCCCCGAAAGTCAGTTTCTGATGAATGAACAAAGTTTTTAAAGAGGGCACATTTTTCGGAAAAATTGAGGCGTTCTTCTGGAAACTGTACAACAAAGAGCCGTTGCGATTCATCTTCTGGGGAGGAATCAATACGTTGATCACGCTCGTGAATACGATGCTTCTCAATCTGTGTTTTACTCAGGTGGAGTGGTCGACGAAATTTCTGGGCAGAACGATCGATATTCCTTTTATCATCGCGTTCGTGATCGGAATACCGATCGCGTACACTACGCATACGCTGTTCACCTTTAAGGTTCGTTGGTCCTGGAAGAGGCTGGCGAGGTATCCGTTGAGTTCGATCCCGAACTTCTTGTTGCAGTCGGCGTTCATCTACGTTTTCGGCGAACTTTGCGGGCTGAATCCGTATGTGACTTACGTTCTCGCGGCGATATTGCCTCTTCCGGTCATGTTCTTCATCAATAAGTTTCTGGTCGAACCGATCAAATTCAGAAGCAAAAAGGCGTCTGATTCACCCGAAAACGGCGAATAGACGCTTTTTCGGTTATCCTAAATACGATAAACTCTTCTCTATCGCTTATCATTGGAGGGGAGAAGTGATATAATGATAAAATCGAAAGGACGAAATCGATGGCTGAGCAGACGAAAAAAAAGAAACTGACGAAGCAGGGACGGAAATACGCGATCAACATCACGGTCATGGTCGTCGTGACGGCCGTTGCTTTTTACTTTATTCTGAAAGACAATCCGGGACAGGTGATCCGAAACCTGTCGAACTGCGATTTAAAATACATCTTCATCGCTTTGGGGATCATGCTGGGGTTTTATCTGGTGGAATCGCTGATTCTGACGGTTCTGGCCAAAATGTACAAGCGGAATTACCGCTTTCACAAGGGTTTTCTCAACTGCATGATCGGCGCGTTTTTTTCGGGAATTACGCCGAGCAATTCGGGCGGACAGTTCGTTCAGGCGTATACGTTTTCCAAACAGGGAATCAAAGTAACCAACGCGGCCTCGATTTTGCTGATGCATTTCATCGTCTATCAGATGGTCAGCGTGCTGTTTTCCGCAGGTATTCTGATTTTCAAGTTCAATGAGTTGAGGGCGTACACGCAGCCGATCAGCATCTTCGGCTTCGACTTTGAAATTCTTTCGCTGTCGATTCTGGGGTTTGCGATCAATGCGGCGGTCATTCTCGTTCTTTTCTTCGCCGCGTTTTCCAAAAAGTTGCATCATTTGATCACGACGACCGGCGTGAACATCATGTATAAACTTCACATCGTCAAGAACAAAGAGCAGAAAGCGCTGGAACTGAGTACGAAATTCGAGACGTTCCGCATCGAACTCCGAAGACTGTTGCAGAACGGCTGGGTGCTGATCGTTACCGTCTTGCTTTTCCTGATCAAGATGATCCTTTACAACCTCATTCCGTATTTCGTGGCGTTGGCGTTGGGGGTCGGATTCCGAAGCGACAATGTTTTCATGAACGTGGTCGATTCGACCTGTATGTCGCTGTTCTCGACGACCATTACCTCGATGGTGCCGATTCCGGGCGCTTCCGGCGGCGCGGAACTCGTCTTCCGGATGCTCTTCGATAACTTCTTTATTGCGGACAGTGCGCAGTTGTCGGCCATCATTCTTCTCTGGCGGGCGATCACGTATTATCTGGGACTGATTCTCGGCTTTTTGGTCTTTATCTTCTATCATGAATCGCCGAAGCAGGAATCGCTTCACGGCAATGCCAAAACGCTGTTGCAGTTAAGAATCGTAACGCTTGACGAAGAGAACAAGACGTTGACCATGGCGGACGACGACGAAGACGAACCGACCGACGAAGTCGAACTCTCTCCGGAAGAGGTCGAAGAGCGGTTCAAGAAACTGAAAGAGGAATTGGCGCATCAACTGAAAAAGAACGAGGATTCCCTCGATAAGGAGGAAAAGAAATGAGAATCGGACTTTTTTCGGAGACTTATCCGCCGGAAATCAACGGCGTGGCGACGGCGACGAAATCGCTTTACGACGCTTTTAAGCGAAACGGGCATGAAGTCTATGTCATTACGACGAATCCTTTCGGGAAAAAGATCGAATTCCGCGACGACATTCTTCGCATTCCCGGGATCACCTTGAAGTTTCTGTATTCCTATAAAATGGCGGGTTTCATCAATCCGAAGGCGACCAAGATCATCAAGAAATTACGTCTCGACATCATTCACGTGCAGACGGAAGCGGGAATCGGCATCTACGGGCGCCTCCTGGCGAATAAACTGAATATCCCGCTGGTATACACCTATCATACCATGTACGTCGATTATACGTACTATGTAACTAAGGGTGTAATGGATCCGGCGGCGAAAGGAATCGTCAAAAAGTGGACGAAGGCCGTTTCGACGAACGTGACCGAAATGACGACCCCGTCGTTGAAGACGAAAACCGCTTTGCGCGAATACGGCGTCGACCGTTACATCAGCGTGATCCCCAACGGCATCGACCTGGAAATGTTTGAAGAAAAGAATATCGATCAGGCGTTTATCCGGGAATTCAAGAAGAAATACCGTCTGGAAGGAAAGTATCTGCTGCTGAGTTTAGGGAGAATCGCCAAGGAAAAGGCCATCGACGCCTTGCTTTACGGATATGCGGAATACCTGAAAAATCCTTCTTTGAAAAATACGGTGCTTCTGATCGTCGGTGACGGTCCGGATAAAAGCAATCTGGAAAAATTGGCGCTGGAACTCAAAATCACAGATCATGTGATTTTCGTCGGCAAAGTCCCTCACGAACAGGTTCCGTATTTCTACGCGATGAGCAATCTGTATCTGTCTGCTTCGACTTCGGAAACGCAGGGGCTGACCTTTATCGAGGCAATCGCCGCGAAAACGCTGGTCTTCTGCAAGTACGACGAAAATCTCGAAGAAGTGATCAAGGAAGGAAAAACCGGTTATTTCTTCTACGATCTCCGTTCGTTCGACCAGAAACTTCGCCTGATTCTGTCGATGAACGAAGAAGAACGTAAGCAGATCATCGAGAATGCCTATGCGGAGAATCAACGCTATTCGATCGACGCGTTTTACGAAAATATGTTGGAGGTTTATCATCGTGCCATCCGAAAAATGTGGTAAAACCGTCGCGGAAGTCGTATTCGGAAAACAGGAAAAGGTTACGATCGTGTTTCAGGATCGGACGGAATTGTGCGTCCACGCGCGCACGTTCGGCGATTTCTACCTGTATGCCGGAAAAACGCTGACCGGGTCCGAATGGACGACTTTGAAGAATGCGGCGGAAGCGGAAAATTACAAGGATTACCTTCTTCGTCTCCTGAATCGGAATCTGTACAGCGAGAAAGAGATTGCCGATCGGCTGAAAGCGAAGAAATGCCCGGAAGAGATCGCGCGGAGACTGATCGGGGAACTGAAAGAAAAAAAGTGGATCGACGATGACCGCTACGGGACTCTTCTCAGGGAAGAATATGAAAGCAAGAACTGGGGAAAGTATAAGATCCTTCGGGGAATGAAGGAAAAAGGATTGTCCGAATCGATCGCGGAAAAATGGGAATTTCCGGAAGAAATCGAGGCGGAAAAAGCGGAAAGAATCACGGAAAAGTATTGTCGCGGCAATCAAAAATCTTTCTGGCAACTGAAAGCGTCCCTGTACGCGCATTTAATCGCCTGGGGATTCGATCAGGCTATCGCGGAACGCATGGCGGAGAAAGCGGAAGATTACGTTTGTCCCGACGGCGATCTCGGACTTCTTCGGAATCAGATGGAAAAGATGAGCATCGCGCGTTCCGTCGATCTCTCGGATCGGAAAGAAAGAGAAAAGTGGATCCGGAAGTGGATTCAGCGGGGATTTGCTTACCGGGATATCGAAAAATGCATGGAGGAAATTTATGGAAAAATGGATTAAGGAATTTTGCGAAGGAGACCGGCTGGAAACCTGTCTTCTGGTTACCAACGTGAACAAGGGCGTCAGCAACGCGGGATCGCCGTATCTTTCCATCACTTTTCAGGACAATACCGGAGTGATCGAAGGAAAAAAATGGGATGCCGGAGAAAACGACGCGCTGACATGCGAAGTCGGGAAAGTCGTGAAGGTCAATGCGGACGTCATCGATTATCGGAACGCGTTGCAATTGAAAATTCTCTCGGTTGCTTCCGTGGATCAGACGACGCTGGATATTCAGAAATTCGCGCTTCCGTGTCCGGCGGACGTTTCGGATCTTACCCGGAGACTGACGCACTATATCAATGAGATCAACGATCAGGATTGCAAGAAGATCGTCAGCCGTATCATCGATAAGTACTATTCCCGGTTCATCACTTATCCGGCCGCGACGAAGAATCACCACGAGTTCGCTTCCGGATTGCTCTACCACACGGTTTCGATGGCGGATATCGCTTCGCTGATCGCCTCTTATTACGAGGGGGTCGACAAAGATCTTCTGATCGCGGGGTGTTTGCTTCACGACGTGGGAAAAGTCATCGAGTTAAGCGGACCGATCGCCACGAAATATACGCTGGAAGGAAAGATGCTGGGGCATATTTCGATCATGGTCAGCGAAATCCGGAAGACGTGCGAAGAATTGTCGATTCAGAGCGAAGTCGGCCTTCTTCTCGAACACATGGTGCTGTCGCATCACGGAGAGAAAGAGTACGGGTCTCCGGTTCCGCCTCTGACGAAAGAGGCGGTGATTCTCCACATCGTCGACGATCTCGATTCCAAAATGAACATTCTCAGCAAGGCGCTGGAAGTCACGCAGGAAGGCGAGTTCACGCAAAGATTGCTCGCGATGGACGGACGTTCGTTTTATAAACCGAAGAAGAGATGAAAAAAAGAGGAGAAATCCTCTTTTTTTGTTCAGATTTTTTTCGATATTTCTTCGGCGATCGCCGGGAGAGAAACGTGTTCCAGTTTGTTGGAACGGAATTCGAGTTTCAAACAGTCCTCGTTTGAATAACGCGGAATGACGTGAACGTGAAAGTGCATCACGGTCTGTCCGGCCACCGGATTAGTGTTGTTGATCAGATTGACTCCCTTCGCGTTCAGAGAACCTACTTGCGCCTGAGCGATTCGCTGAGCGCTGCCCATGACTTTGCTCAGAATGTCTTTCGGAACGTAGAGCAGATTGGCGAAATGCTTCTTGCTGATCACCAAGGTATGCCCTAACGTCGTTTGAGAAATGTCGAGAAAGGCGAGAACGTCGTCGTCTTCGTAAACTTTATAGCAGGGGATTTCGCCGCGCACGATTTTGCAGAAAATGCAGTCATCCATATCCTATCCTTCTTTCTGCTTTCTATTTTAACACGGAAAGAAAAAAAAGAAAGGGAGTTTCGACTCCCTTTTCATTTATTTGATGATTTCGGAATAATTGCTGACGATGTAATCGTAGAAATCCTGATCGTGAATGTTCGATCCGACATCATACTGTTGCAGATAGTAGACCAAAGCGTTGCGCTGGTTGGTCGAAGAATCGGCGAGACCGTAAGCGATATCGATGATATCGTCGGTGTACGTCACTTTTCCGTCGACGGTGTTGTTTTCGATCAGTCCGTTGATGACGGAAGAAGTATAGTACTTATTGACGACGACGATGTAGTACGCGTCGCTGGTCGAATCGTAGGTGTAATACTTGCCGAGAGAACTTCCGTTCAGCACGTCTTTCGGCGTCAGGAAGGCGACGCCTCCGTTGTCTCCGGTCGAAATGTAGGAAGCGATGCTGGCGGAGAACAGCCGGTCGGTGACTGCGCTAGGCAGATCGCTGATACCTGCCGAACGGGTATAAATGTCGTCGCCGGTGAAATCCTTCTGGTACAGTTCGCGCACTTTCAGTTCTTCGCCCCATTCGACGGTGTACGCACCCGATCCGGTGTAGGTATCTTCGATATCCTGGTCGGTGTCGTCACGACTCAGAAGAACGTAATTTCCGTTTTCGTCCTTTTTCAGGTTCCCGGTTTCGTCTTTTTCAACGATCTTGGACAGGTCTTCGTCGATTTCATTGGCCAGCGTATAGTAACGCGAAATGTAATCGTTGATCCGTTCGGCGCGGGTCAGTTCGTCTCCCGTCAGCCCTTCGGTATCCTGCTCGACGCCCTTGTAGATGGCCTGCAATTCGTCGAGGTCGATTTCGCCCGTCGGCTGGGCAATGTAATTTCCCAACCATTCGAGAATCAGTTTGTTGACTTCGCCGGCCTTGTTCTTGAAGTTTTCCAGTTTGATGTACTGAACGTCTCTCGCGCTGGCGCGGCTGAGGGAAGAAATCGAGTTTTCGCAAAGGTATTTCGCGGTCAGCAATTTTTTCAGAACTTCCGGTTTGAGTTGTTTTTCGATGTATTCGGTGTAATCCGCTTTGAAGACATCTTCAAACGTGTCTTCCGGCCCGATCAGATAGAGTTTGTTGTAATTGGTTTTGCCTGTGCTGTCGGCGAAACTGATCGTCGGATACGAGGAACGAAGGGAATTGACGTATTTCTCTTCGTCGAACAGGCGGTTGGTGGAATAACTTCCTCCTTTGACGGTGTCCAGAATCATATCCTGACAGATTTCGGTGATCTTCGCTTCGTCGGTAAACGAACCGATGACTTCGGTCTCCGCGATGCGGGTGACCAGTTCGTCGAAAATGGTCGTGTTGGTCGTCCCTCCGTCGACGAGATCGTCATAGATGGTTTCGATGGTATTGCGGAAGTAGTCCGTATCCTTATCGACGAAATCGACGATCGGAGAGTCGATGTTTTTCGGCTGCGCTTCGACATCGCTGCTGCAACCGGTGAGAACCAATCCCATCGAAAGACAGGACAGAACGAGTAATGTTTTTCTCCATTGAATTTTCATTTTCATCTCACTCCTTTCTTACAGGTCTTTCGTATCGGTGAAATACTGCTTGGTTTCGTTGAAGTCCAACTGCTTTGCCTTCTTCTGGACCTTCTGGAAGTTCAACAGTTGAAGGTAGGAAGTCCAGGAAGTGAGGTTGCTCTCTTCAAAATCGTAAGCCGTATTGTTTCGTTTGGTTTCGATATAGTCGAGAATGTTGTTCAGAATGGTTTCGTCAATCTGAATGTCGCTTCGGACGGTTTTGTCATCGCTTCCGGCGTAGAGCAGTTGCTCGAACATCTGGTACTGCATATTGCTGTCGTACCCGTTGATCAGGTCTTTCAGTTCGTCGGCGCGGTCGCCGTAAGTGGTACGGTTGGTTTTGATGTAGGTGACGAAGCGGTTGTCGTTAGTCACGTTGGCGCTTCCCGACGGAACGTCGAGGGAATAGTAGTGCATCAGTTCTTCTTCCAGATTGTTGAGTTTGACTTCGGTTCCGGAAGCGCTGTCGGTATAGTCGGTGTAGTTGTCGAAACGCTGATTGATCGGGGATTTCTCGATGATCATGAAGTGAAGACCGGTCGACGGATTATAGGTTACCAGAATCGGATTGCCGTTGTCCGTCAGGATTTTTCCGGAGAAATCGGTTCCCAGAACCGCCTTCAATTCCGCGCTAGGCGCGGTCCAGTTCGGATTGTTTTCGGTGCTTTCCGGATAGCCTTCATCGGTAATGAAAGAAAGTCCGTGGCTGTTGAAATACGTGTTGAACAGGACGTTACGCGGGTAGTAGGAAGAAGTGATTTCGTGTCTTTCCGCGCCCGGGACGATGTCGTTGGTGAAATTCAGATTGTTGATCGTTTTGGTGGAATCGGCGTAGTCGTCCAGCATTTTGACCGCGGAATACGGAATGGTCTGCACGGAACTGTCCAGAATCGCTTTCGTGTCGAGGGTCTGTTCGCTTCCTAAGGAAACGGAAGTCGGAACGTTCAGCATAGCGAGGACTTCGTCCGAAGATTTTCCCGTATCGTTCTTTCCGGAGAGCATGGCGTCGTAATAGTAGACGCTGAACTTGAATTCGCTGACGAAAGAAGTGTCTTTTTCCATCAGGCCGACCGAACCGTACAGCGTATTGGAAGTGTCGTCGCTGGCGTCGTAGGCGATGTCGCCGAAGGATTCGGAGGAAGAGGCCAGACGGCTGACCACCGAGTAAATCTTCTTGGATTCGTCTTTGGAAATCTCTTTGTTGTACACGCTGCTACCGTCCACGTCGTCGGTTTTCACGAGAATGTGACGGATGTGATACGGTACTTTTTCTTCGATGTAACTCTTGGTTCTCGATTCGATGTTGTCGTCGTAGAAATTGCTTTCGTATTTTTCTTTTTTGACTTCGAGTTCTTTGAGTTCGCGATATTCGCCGATCGAATCGACGCCCGCCGCTTCGAGACTGTCGGACAACTCGCTTTTATAAGTCGTTCCGTTATTGGAAGCGTTGGTTTTGCATGTATTGATGAATTCGTCGACTTTTTCTTCGACGTCGGTTTCCATTTCGCTCGTCATTTCCTGATCGTTGCGGATCAGAATATCGTAAATGGCGTTATAATAGGCCTGAATTCCGGTTTCGGTAGAGGCGTAATGGCTCAGCAGGTCATCAGCGGTATAGTAGACTTCGGCACCGTCTTTTTTGATCGTGACGATGACCTGTTCCCCGTCGGCCGTCTTTTTGCTGGTAACGACAGAACACGAAGTCAAACCGATTGTCAGTAAACTAACCATGGATAACGTAAGCAACCGTTTTTTCATTTCGTTTTCCTCCTTGTTTTTAAAACATAGCGGTATTATTCTACCCAAAATGGTTTTTACTTTCAAGCATAAAGGAGAAAAATGTATAATATTTAATATTATAAATCAGCGGTTTTTTCAGGAATCTGGGCGCGGAAGCGATTTTTGGAACTTCCAAAGGACATTCGCTTTTTTGACGCATAAGATAAATTGAAAACAAAGGAGGTAAATCTATGAATTCTTGTACGGGACAGTGCCAGAGTAGAGGCGGAGTGTTTTTCTCGTTTATACTTGTTTTGTTTATCTTACTAGCGTTGTTCGGCTGTTTCTGCCGATAAGAAGGAGGTTCATCTTATGACTGGTAATAGTACGTTTGCAATCATTTTGGTCTTGTTCATTCTCTTGGTGATCATCGGATGCGGAACGACCTGCGGTTCAACTTGTTCATCGAATTGGTAGTGAGTCCTAGGGGTAAAGTGAAAACTTTACCTTTTTTTATTTTCCGGGCCTTTTTTGACGCCCGAAAGCGGAAAAGAAAGTCGATCGTTTTCCGCTTTTTTTCTTTGAAAAAGCGCGATTTCCGATGCAGGAGAAACCGCTTTATTTTTGTAAAAAATAATGGCTTTGTCTTTTTTTACCAAGAATAATGGTGTAGAATAGATACGCTCGAGGTAAAAGTATGAGAGAATTAACCATCACCGATCTTCACGTCAGCGTCGAAGATAAAGAAATTTTAAAAGGAATCAATCTGAAAATCCTGCCGCATGAGACGATGGCGCTTTTAGGACCGAACGGTCACGGAAAATCGACTCTTCTGGCGACGATCATGGGAAATCCGCGATATACGGTCACTTCGGGGAGCATTCTTCTCGACGGAGAAGACGTTCTTTCCATGAGCGTCGACGAGCGGTCGCGCAAGGGAATTTTTCTGGGAATGCAGTATCCGAGCGAAGTTCCCGGCGTCGTCAACGCCGACTTTCTGAAAGCGGCCATCAACGCGCGGCGAGACAGCCCGGTCCGGCTTTACGAGTTCTATCGCAATCTCGAATCGGCTTCCAAAAAGATGAACATTCCGATGGACATGGCGCAGCGTTTTCTCAACGAAGGTTTTTCAGGCGGAGAGAAGAAGAGAAACGAAATTTTGCAAATGCTGTTGCTGAAACCGGATCTGGCCATGCTCGACGAGATCGATTCCGGTCTCGACGTCGACGCGTTGGTGTCGGTCAGCAATGCGATCAAGGAGATGCAGGAAACGACGGCCATGTCGTTTTTGGTCATCTCTCATTATGCCAGACTGTATTCGATGATCCGTCCGTCCCGCGTCGCGGTCATGATCAACGGTCGCATCGCCCTGGAAGGAGACGAAACGATCATTTCCCGGATCGACAAAGAGGGATACGAATGGATCCGGTACGAACTGGGCATCGACGTCGCCAAAGAAGACCGGACGATGAATCAGGTTTCGATCGGAAGTTGTCCGACCAAAGATCGGTTTGCGAAATAAGCGGGTGATTGAAATGGACAATTTACGGAAAGAAATCCGGGAGAACCGCCTCGTGCTGAACCGGTCGTTCCCGGAAACGGTTCAACTCGATTTCGCGGAACTGGATACGGACAAACTGGAAATCGACGTCGGTGAGAACGAAGCGGTCTCTCTGCTGCTTCTCGTCGATTCGACGGAGAAAAACCTATTGTTTCGGGTGCATAAAAACGCGCGTTTATCGCTGAATCTGGCTTCTTTCGATACGGCAGACGGAAATCGGATCACCGTCGAACTGGAAGAGGGCAGTTCTTTTGAAGGCGCGTACGCCGACTTTTCGCGGGGGCAGAACCGTTTTGCCCTGACTTGCGATCTGAACGGGCGGAACTCGTCGGCTTCGTGGCATCTTTCCAGCGCGGCCCGGAAAGAAGACAGCAAGGTGTTCACGATCGATTTTTATCACAAAAACCCCGATACTTTTGCCCGAATGGACAATTACGGCGTTTGCGAAGATCAGGCCTCTCTGGATTTTCTGGGAACGAGCAAAATCGAAGAGGGCGCGAGAGGAAGCGCGACGCATCAGAAGGCGAAAATCATGGTTTTCGATCCGAAGTGCCGCGCGAAAGCCAGCCCTTGCCTTTGCATCGATGAAAACGACGTTCAGGCTTCGCACGCCGCTGTCGTCGGCCAAATCAACGAAGACCATATTTTTTATCTGACAAGCCGAGGAATCCCAGAAAAGGAAGCCAAAAAATTGATCACCTTGGGCTATCTTCTGCCGATCCTCGATCATTTCGGGGACGAAACGATCAAAGCGCAGATCCGCGAGCGGATCGAAGGCGGTATCTGAAATGGATGTCCGGAAAATCAGAGCCGATTTCCCGATGCTGAACCGCCCGGAGAAACGGATTTACTTCGACAATGCGGCGACGACGTTCAAGCCGCAGTGCGTGATCGACGCGGAAATGGAATACTACCGTTCGTATTGCGCGAATACGCACAGGGGCGATTACGATATCGCCTATGAAGCCGACGTCCACTACGAGGAAGCGAGAAAAAAAGTCGCCGCGTTCATCGGCGCGGATAAAAACGAAGTGGCGTTTACTTCCGGCGATTCGATGGGACTCAACACGGTTGCTTACGGATTGTTGAAAACGTTGAAAAAGGAAGACGAAATTCTGATCAGCGTCGTCGAACATGCGTCGAACGTTCTGCCTTGGTATCGCGTCGCGGAGATCGTCGGCTGCCGCGTCGGTTTCATTCCCGTCGACGAAAACGGCGGGATTTCTCCGGAAAACCTGCTGAAAGTCATCTCGGATAAAACCAAAGTCGTCGCGCTGGCGCACATCTCCAACGTGATCGGCTCGGTCAACGACGTCAAGGCGCTGGCGGAGATTGCCCATCGTTTCGGCGCCCTCTTCGTTCTGGACGGCGCGCAGAGCGTTCCGCATCTGAAAGTCGACGTCAAGAATCTCGACGTGGATTTCCTGACTTTTTCCGGGCATAAGTGCTACGGACCGACGGGAATCGGCGTTCTCTACGGAAAATACGATCTGCTGGAAAAGATAGAGCCGTATTTTCTCGGCGGAGGAATGAACGCGTCGTTCGATCTGTGCGGCCATATCCGTTACCTGTATCCGCCGACGAAGTTTGAAGCGGGAACGCAAAACATCGCCGGCGCGATCGGCCTGGCCAGAGCCGTCGAATATCTCGAAAGCATCGGCATGGACGAGATTTACCATTACGAAACCGACTTGAAACGCTATCTGGTCGGACGCATGAAGGAACTCGACAACGTGACGGTTTACAATGAAAATACCCCCAGCGGGATCGTCGCCTTCAATCTCGACGGCGTTTTCGCTCAGGACGGAGCCTCTTTGTTCAACCGTTACGGGATCTGTCTTCGGAGCGGGGAACACTGCGCGAAACTGCTTCACCATTATCTGAACGTCGATCAGACGCTCAGGGCGAGCGTTTGCTTTTACAACACGAAAGAAGAAGTCGATGAATTCATCGAAGTCTGCAAGAAAGGTGGCGATTTTTTAGATGCATTTTTCGCTGACTAACGAAATGATGCGGGAGATCATTATGGATCATTACCAGAACCCGAGAAATCGTCGGGAGACCGACGACCCTTCCTATGAAACGGTGTACATGGATTCCGTTTCCTGCATCGATAAAATCTATATTCAGGTCAAAATCAAAGACGGCATCTTTCAAGATGTCTGCTGGCACGGAAAGGGGTGCGCGATTTCGACGGCTTCCACGTCGATCATGAGCGAACTTCTGAAAGGAAAGACGGTCGAAGAGGGAAACCGGATCATCGATAACTACTATGCGATGATTCACGGAAAGGAATACGATCCGGATTTGCTCGACGAAGCGGTGGTTTTCATGAATACGGGGCGTCAGCCTTCCCGGATCAAATGCGCGACGATTTCTTTCCGCGGAGTGAGGAAAATACTGGGAGGTAGCGACGATGAGCAATAACGAAGAATACAAATACGGATTCCGGAACGAGGACGTTTCGACGTTCAAGACGGGAAAGGGACTGAACGAAGCGATCGTCCGGGAGATTTCCGCGGCCAAACACGAACCGGAATGGATGACGCAATTCCGGCTGAACGCTTACCGCGCGTTCAGGGAAATGCCTTTGCCGGATTTCGGTCCCGATCTTTCCGGACTGGATTTCGGCTCTTACACGTATTTTACCCGGCCCAGCGACGCGGAAACCGATTCGTGGGATAAAGTTCCTCAGACGATCAAGGAAACCTTTCAGAAACTGGGCATTCCCGAAGCGGAACAGAAGTTCCTCGCCGGCGTTTCCACGCAATACGAAAGCGAGGTCGTTTATCACAATATGCTTCAAGAGGTCGAAGACAAGGGCGTGATCTTTTTATCGACCGATATGGCGTTGCAGACCTGTCCGGAATTGTTCCGGAAGTATTTCAATAAAGTCGTCCCTTACCGGGACAATAAGTTTTCGGCGCTGAACGGCGCAGTCTGGTCGGGCGGTTCTTTCATCTATGTGCCGAAAGGGGTAAAACTGGAAAAACCGTTGCAATCGTATTTCCGCATCAACAACGAAAAGAGCGGACAGTTCGAGCGGACGCTGATCATCGTCGACGAAGGCGCGGACGTCCATTACGTGGAAGGTTGTACCGCGCCGATCTATTCCAAAGAATCGTTACACGCCGCCGTCGTGGAGATTTATGTGGAAAAAGGCGGCCATTGCCGTTATTCGACGATTCAGAACTGGTCGAACAATATCGTCAATCTGGTCACCAAGAGAGCGTTGGTCGAAGCGGACGGCCTGATGGAATGGATCGACGGGAACATCGGCAGTCAACTCAACATGAAATATCCGTGTTGTGTTTTAAACGGTCCGGGAGCGAAGGGAAACTGCATTTCGATCGCCGTCGCCGACCGGATTCAGTATCAGGACGCCGGGGCGAAAATGATTCATCTGGCGAGCAACACGACTTCGACGATCGTCTCCAAATCGATCGTGAAAAACGGCGGAGTCGCCAATTATCGGGGGAAGGTGCTGATCGCAAGTTCCGCGTCGAACAGCAAATCGCACATCGAATGCGATACGCTGATTCTCGACGATCAATCGAAATCCGATACGATTCCGACGAATATCTGCAACAACAATACGTCTTTTCTCGAACACGAGGCGACGGTCAGCAAGATCAACGAAGATCAGTTGTTTTATCTGATGTCGCGGGGATTGAGCAAAAAGGAAGCGACGCAGATGATCATCATGGGATTCATCGAACCGTTCTCCAAAGAATTGCCGATGGAATATGCGGTTGAACTGAATCAACTGATCCGTATGGATATGGAGGGGAGCATCGGTTGATGGAGTATGAAGTGATCGTCGTCGGCGGCGGACACGCCGGGGTAGAAGCCTCTTTCGCCGCGGCGCATCTGGGTTTGAATACCCTGTTAATCACGTTGAATAAAAAGATGATCGCCAATATGCCTTGCAATCCTTCGATCGGAGGAAGCGCGAAGGGCATCGTCGTGCGGGAAATCGACGCGTTGGGCGGAATGATGGGCATCGCCGCGGATTTCGGTTGCCTGCAAATGAAAATGCTGAATACCGGAAAAGGTCCTGGCGTGCAGTGTCTCCGCGCGCAGGAAGACAAACTCGATTATCCGAAGATCATGCAGGATTTTCTCGACCGCTGTCCGCATCTGAGCGTGGCGGAAGGAATGGTCGACGATCTGATCGTCGAAGAAAACCGCGTGGCGGGCGTCCGGGTTCAGGGACGGGAAATCCGTTCCCGCGCAGTGATCCTGACGACGGGAACGTACATGGAAAGTCAGATTCTGCGCGGACATACCGTTTATAGCGGTGGCCCTGACGGAGAAAAAGCCTCTTCGGGATTGTCGCCCAATCTGAGAAAAATGGGAATCAAAACGATCCGCCTGAAAACCGGAACGCCACAGAGAATCCGAAGGGACAGCATCGATTTTTCGCAATTGGAAGTGCAATACGGCAGCGAAAAACCGCTTCGTTTTTCGTTTACCGAAAGCAAAGTCGTCCCGTTCGACAAGCAGATTCTCTGCTACCTCACCTATACCAACGAGAAGACCCACCGCATCATTCGCGAACATCTGAAAGAGTCTTCGATGTACGGCGGCGTGGTAACCGGAGTCGGACCCCGTTACTGTCCGTCCATCGAAGATAAAATCGTCCGTTTCAGCGATAAGCCCCGTCATCAGTTGTTTCTGGAACCGGAGTCGCGGCATACCGATTCGATTTACCTGCAAGGATTTTCGACTTCGATGCCGGAAGACGTGCAGGAAGAGATGGTTCACTCGCTGAAAGGTCTGGAACACGCGGAAATTCTCAAATACGCCTATGCGATCGAGTACGACGCCGTAGACGCTTCGGAATACGATTACACGCTGGAAGTCAGAAAGTGGCCGGGGCTGTACGTCGCCGGTCAGATCTGCGGCACTTCCGGTTACGAAGAGGCTGCCGGACTGGGACTCATCGCCGGCATCAACGCCGCGTTGAAAATTTTGGGAAAAGAGCCGTTGATTCTCAGGAGAGATCAGGCCTATATCGGCGTGATGATCGACGATCTGGTCGGAAAGGGAACGAAAGAGCCGTACCGTTTGCTTTCTTCGCGCGCGGAATACCGCCTCCTGTTAAGGCACGACAACGCCGATCTTCGTCTGACGCCGATCGGATACCGGATCGGTTTAATCGACGATCAGCGCTATCAGAAATTCATCAACAAGACTTCGCGTCTGCATCAGGGAAAAGAGATTCTCGACTATCTGCGTATGGGGACGAAACCGGACTTTCTGGCCTATATGAAATCGCTCGGATACGCGGATTATCCGGGCGGATTAACGGCGAGCGAAATCCTGCGCCGTCCCGAAGTGAAGTTAAAGGATCTCTCCGCCTTCGTGAATCTTCCGCCCCTGAACGAAGAGGAGACGGAACAGTTGGAAATCGCGATCAAATACGAGGGATACATCAAGAAAGCGATGAATGAGGCTCAGCGGTTGATCAAACTCGAAGAAGTCGTTATTCCGGAGGGACTCGACTATCTGAATATGGACGGTCTTCGTCTGGAAGCGAGACAGAAATTCGATGAAATCCGCCCGCGGACGATCGCGCAGGCGAGCCGGATTTCCGGCGTCAATCCGACGGATATATCGATGTTGCTTCTGCATATCCGGAAAGGAGTCCGCGAATGAAAGAAAGGGAATTTATCGGTTTTCTCGCGGAAAACGGCCTTCTTCTCTCGGAACGTCAGATTTTCCGTCTGGAAAGATACCAGCAATTGCTGGAAGAAAAAAACCGGGAGATCAATCTGACGGCGATTACCGAAAAGGAAGAGGTTTTCGAGAAGCATTTCCTCGATTCACTGCTTTTTTCTTTCGGAGAAAACATGGAAAACAAGCGGTGCATCGACATCGGTTCGGGAGCCGGATTTCCCGGCCTCGTCGTTGCGATCTGCTATCCGGAGGTCGAGATGACGCTGTTGGAACCGATCGGAAAACGCTGTCTGTTTCTGAACGAGGTTATCCGGAATCTGGAACTCGATAACGTCCGGGTGGTTCACGCCCGGAGCGAGGAATATTGCCGGGAACACCCGGAAGAATTCGATCTGGCTCTGGCGCGGGGCGTCAGCAAACTGAACGTTCTTCTGGAAATCATTTTGCCTTTGCTGAAAGTCGACGGCCTCTTCATCGCTTTGAAGGGAAAGATTTTTCAGGAAGAAATCGATGCGTCTTCGCGCGCTTTGAAAACGCTGAACGCCGAAATCGTCCGCGTCAGGGAGGAAACCTTGCCCACGAATCGGGAAGTCCGGGCGAATCTTTTTATCCGAAAGAAATCGCCTACGCCGAAACTTTACCCGAGACCTTACGCGAAGATCAAAAAACAGCCGTTGTAGGGAGGAAATCGCATGAATAAAATTATCGCCATCAGCAATCAGAAAGGCGGAGTCGGCAAGACGACGACCGCGATCTCGCTTTCCGGCTGTTTCAGCAAACTGAATTATTCGGTTCTTCTGGTAGACATGGATCCGCAGGGAAACGCGTCGAGAGGAATGGGACTGGATCCGACATCGATCCGGAAAAACATCTTCGACGTCCTGATTCAGGCTTCGGACATCAACAAGACGATCCGGAAGACGCAGACCAAAGGCGTGGACGTACTGCCCAGCAATCTGAAATTAGCCACCCTCGAATCTTCGATCGACGGGGTGGAAAAACCGTTCAATCTCTTAAAAGCGGCTTTGTCTCAGATCAACAGGCATTACGATTTCATCATCATCGATTGTCCCCCTTCGCTGGGCCTTCTGAATCTCAATGCTCTTTGCGCCGCCGACAGCGTGATCATTCCCGTGCAGTGCGAATATTACGCGATGGAAGCCGTCGCGCAGATTCTTTCTTCCATTTCGCGGATTCAGAAAGACTATAATCCGGATCTGGAAATTCTCGGCTTTCTGTTAACGATGTACGACTCGCGCATCAAACTGGCCACCGAAGTGACGACGGAAATCCGCGGGCTTTTCCGCGAAAAGACTTTCGTCACGCAGATTCCGCGCAACATATCGCTGGCCGAAGCGGCTTTTTACGGAAAGCCGATCAACCTCTTCCGCCCGAAAGCAACCGGAAGTCTGGCCTATCTTTCTCTTGCCAGGGAGATCGTCGGCAATGGCTAAGGCGAGAAATCTGGATTCGCTGATCTGGGAATATCAGGACGCCGATCTGATCGGGACGATCGAAAAAGGTTATCAGAACGAAAGCGGCATTTTGCTCGAATTGGATCAGATCCGTTTCAATCCGATCGTGCGGAATCAGTTTTTTCTGAACCGGAACCTGAAAGAACTGACGGAATCGATCCGGGAAAGCGGCGTGCTGAGCCCTCTTCTCGTCCGACGGAGAAATTACCGTTACGAAGTGGTTTCCGGCTATCGTCGCTTTTACGTCGCGCGGAATCTTCATCTGGAACGCGTCCCCGTCGTGGTGAGGGAAATCAGCGACGACGTTCTGATTTATCTGGTTTTGTCGCGCGCGGCGCAGAAGACCAACGACAACATTCTGAACAGGACCTACGTTTTCGATATTCTGGTCAACGAATACAACGTTTCCCGAAAAGACATCGCCAAGATCAGCAAAATCTCCCTGTCGCAGGTGAATAACATTCTGCGCCTCCGGAATCTTTCCGAAGACGTCGTCGCGGCGTTGAAAAAAGAAAAGATTTCTTACGGGCAGGCGCGGGTTCTCGTCAATCTCGGCGAAGAAAAGCAGAAAGAATACCTTCGGCGAATCATCGAAGAGAACCTTTCGGTTCACGACATCGAAAACATCGCCAAAAGGGAAAAGCGTTCGCCTGCGTCTTTGAAAGAGATCGAAGCCTTCGAGAGCAAAAATAAGGCGGGCGTTCACATCGGAAAGAAAACGTTGCATCTGAAATTCAAAAAGAACAGCGATCTGAAACGTTTTATCAAGACGTACTTCAACGATTTCAAATAAAGGAAGACGAAAGGCGTCGCTCTATTAGGTTTTTATGAAAAACTAAAATTTACTGACAATTCTACTTTCGAGCGATCAGCAAACAAGGATTTGGATTTGTTTCCGAGTCCATTTTATATAGATGTTACGAATGACAGTAACTTTGTTTTAGCAATCCAATCGCTCAAACATCTTGATAAATCAAATCAAATCGTTTATGATCTAATCATAAATACCTTTGATTAGATTAGAATCTTGGAGGTTATGATGAAAGAAACCCAAACAATTGAATTCAAAAGACAATTTGTAAGCGACCTGAATAAGGAAATTATAGCATTTGCGAATACAAACGGCGGTGAAATATTGATCGGAATAGACAATAATGGCGTAGTTGCGGGGCTTTCCGATATCGAAGCAGTTGAACTTCAATGCGTCAATCATATTTCAAATACAATTAAACCTGATATTTCTATGTTTGTAAAATATGAGCGCATAGTTATAGAGAATAAGGACGTATTGAAAATTACTGTAAATAAAGGCAGTATGGCCCCATATTATATTTCTTCAAAAGGTATGAGACCAGAAGGTGTTTATGTTAGACACGGCACAGCGTCAGTTCCCGCAACGGAAACAGCGATTGTTTCTATGATTAAAGAAACAACAGGAGATTCTTTTGAAGAAACTCGCTCGTTGAATCAAAATCTGACATTTGTGCAGGCAGAACAAGAGTTTTCGACTGCCGGACTTCCGTTTGCCGAGGCGCAGAAACGCTCGCTTGGAATTATCGGAAGAGACGACTGCTACACAAATCTCGGTTTGCTTTTGTCCGATCAATGCGACTATAAAATCAAATTTGCGGTTTTTGAAGGAACTGAAAAAGAAATTTTTAAAGACAGACACGAGTTTTCCGGGTCTATATTCCGCCAATTAGACGATTTAATGAAAATGCTTGACAACTATAATAAATTGAGCAGTCCGAAAATTGAAAAAATCAAGCGCAAGGACATAAGGGACTACCCCGTTGAAGCAATCAGAGAAGCAATCTTGAATGCTTTTATTCACAGAGATTACGGGTTGGGCGGCTATACACTCATCAGCGTGTTTGACGACCGTATTGAGATCATATCGCTCGGCGGACTTATGCGTGGCGTGGAAATGGACGATATTATGCTCGGCGTTTCCTATCTGCGGAACAAGCGCCTTGCTGAAATCTTTTATCGTTTGCATTTTATCGAAGCATACGGAACCGGAATTTCCAAAATCAAAAAATCTTATGAAAAATTCAGGAAACAGCCTGTTTTTGAATGCTCGTCAAACGCTTTTAAGGTGACATTACCAAAAATGACCGCTGTGGCACTTGATAAAAAAACGGAACGGGAAGACAGAGAGACTCTTGTTTTGGACTTGATTGGTAAAAAGGGAGAAATCGGACGATCTGATGTGGAAAAGATATTAAATATTTCTGCCCCAACCGCAACGAGAATATTAACAAATATGGTACAAAATGGTTTAATAAAACGTATCGGTTCAGCAAGGAATATAAGATATATTTTATAAAATAAACAAAAGTTTTTAGAAATATAACGAAGCATACCCTCTTTATATAAACAAATGAACTTTGGAACTCTGAGATTTAATCTTGATATTGAGCAGAGAAGAGAATGTATGTGTCCCTGTTCCATAGTGGCAGTTATATCCCGAAACAGCAAGACCAACAGTATGTCCAAAACATTGTAGTTAGATACAACGATATAGCCGATTGTTGGAATGATAAGATTACCAAGGATAATGTAGTTCACTTCGTTTATCGGATAAAAGAAAAAGTCGCGCCTTCCAAAGTTTGGACCAATAGCGATGAGTTTGCCTATGTGATATTGGAAACAATGAACGACCGCGGTCTTTCCTTAACGCAAGTTGAGATGCTCCGTTCTTATTTGCTTGCCCATATATACGCTCCGAAAAGAGCGAGAGCAAGGAGAACTACTTTCGAAAATGTAGTGAAACATCTTATGAATAATAAATTGAACTCTAAATCAAAAGCAAAGTTTGAGTTCTTCAAGATGTATTTCAAGGTTCATTATGCCGAAGACTTTCCCAAGCAAAGAACTCCGTGTCTGACTTTTTCAATTCTGCAAGATTTTAAAATATGGGCAATAATGACGGATATTTCAAGCATGCAATGGAAATAAAACTTTATTAGAACCGTTAAAACCCCGGATTTCGACGAAACAGGCAAGGGAAAAGGCGTGGCATAGTGCCGCGCCTGATTCTCAAATCAGGGCCTTTACCGAACATTTCCTAATGGAAATGCGATAAGGCTCTTTTTTTTGTATAGCCAAAACGCATTCGGCATATCAAAAACTCAGAACGATTTGTTCTTAAAGCATCTAGCACAGATTGTTCTACTTTATAGTATGGGGTATGAAAGCGAGACAATTTTGATTGATGCAGTATAAGAATTTGAAACGTCTTAGAGAAGAAAACGAAATATCTCAGGCACATCTTGCCAGAATTCTGCACTGCACGCAGAGAGCGTATTCCTATTACGAAAACGGCGAAAGAGATATTCCTACATCGATTCTGATTGCACTGGCGAAATATTACCACGTTTCCGTCGATTTTATCTTGGGAATCAGCGAAGAAAGAAATTAAGCGACGGGTCGGTTTTAAAGGGACGCTTCTTATTCCGTATCGAAAAATGTTGACGATAAATCACATTTTTTAAAATACAAAGATCGATCGTTTGGCTCGACCGTCTGAGTATGTATGAGTTAATTCAAACGATACGAGAATTTCAGGAAGCGCCTACCGACGAAAATTTTGTCCGTATCATCGGTGAACTGGAAGGGAGAAAAATCCGGGAAACGATGCGGGTTCCTGCTTCTTTTCGGGAAGATTATGCGCAGGAATGGCTGATCCGTCTCTTTCTTCTGGTCCGAAAGTTCCGTTATCTTCCCTGTCCTGTGAAAGTCGGGGATTCAGACGACGATGCCCGATGCGCCTTTTCTTCGATTGCTTCGGATCCTTTGTTTGAAAAGTGGATTCGGGAAGAAGGTTCGCAAATGCGGGGAGAGTCCAGTTCGGAAGAGATGAATCCGTCTGTCTTGATCGAACGGTTCACGCTGTACGCCAATCAGGTCCGGTTCTTGCACCTGTTGAAAAGGACTTCCGATTTTCTTTACGCCGACTTTTGGAGAAAGGCGAAAAAACAAAGGGAAACGCCTTCGATCGTCGATCGGTTTTGGACAGAGGAGCCGAAATCCGTTTGCGATTTTTCCTTTCTAGAAGAAAAGGACAGGGAATTTCTTTTGCTGTTCATCGGCGAAGGCGATCTTCTGAGCGAAAGGGAAGTGGCGAAGAAATTGGGCGTTTCGCAACAGGCGGTTCATCGACGCAAGGCGAGAATCGTCCGAAAAATGCGATCAAGAAAGGAAGCATGAATTCGATCGTCGCGGCATAGGATAGGATTATGAAATGGTTCATCGCTTGGTTCTTACCTTTCTGCATGCTGTTTTCTTCCGCCGAAGCGCCGGTTTCAACGCCCTCTTCGGCGCGGAATTATATCGTTTACGATCCCAATTCTTCCGAAATTCTGGAAGGAAAGGACTATGAAGACGTCTATTCGGTCGCGTCGATTTCAAAGATCATGACGGCCGTACTGGCTCTGGAAAGTTCATCGCTCTTTGAAATCGTCACCGTCGGCGACATCATCTATTCGATCGAAGGATCGTCGCTTTATCTGGAAGTCGGCGATCGGATCACGCTCATCGATCTGGTTTACGGACTACTTCTCAGAAGCGGCAACGATGCGGCGGTGCTGATCGCGGAAACCGTTTCGGGAAGCGTCGAAAAGTTCGTCGAATCGATGAACGCGAAAGCCGCGGAAATCGGAATGGAAGACACGGTTTTCCACAATCCAAGCGGTCTGGACATCTTCGACGAGGGAAACCTTTCCACCTGTCTCGACATGGCGCGCTTAATGGCGTACTGTCTCGGCAACGAATTGTTCCGGGAAATCGTCGCGACGAAAAACTATCGTTCGCCTCTGAAAGGCAACTGGGCCAATAAGAACAAACTGCTTCAAACCTACGAATACTGCATCGGAGGAAAAACCGGGTATACCCGAAAAGCCCGAAGAACCTTGGTCACCGCGGGGGAGAAGGACGGTCAGGAACTGATCGTGGTGACGTTTTCCTGCGGAAACGATTTTGAAGTGCATCGGAACCTATACGAGCATTACTTCAACGATTTTACCTATCTGGTCTTTCTGGAAAAAGGGGAGAACCGCATCGACGACTATTGCATTTATTCCGAAAAAGTCGTCGGAATGCGCTTGGACAAGACGGTGAAGAAAGGTGTCAAAATCTATTATCTCAACCCGATTCTGAACCGGCTTACGATCCGTTTCGTCGATGAAAAGGGCGAGGAATATACGCTGAACGCCGAATTTGAAATCTTTTATACCGGGTCGTGAGAAAGAATTTCCGTTTCCGTGCATAGAATTTACCGAACGATATGAATAAAATTTTTGTAGGAATTATCAGCCTTTCCATTCTTTACGGGATTTTGACGGGAAGGTATCAGGAAATGGCCACCGCCGTGCTGGCGCTACCGCAGGACTGTCTTTCGCTGGTCTGTACCTTGGTTTTTTCGGCGACGTTTTGGTCGGGCATCATGATGATCATGTACGATTCGGGACTCATCGAACAGATCGCATTGGCCCTGAATCCTCTTCTGAAACGGATCATGCCGAATCTGAACGATCAGGAAGCGAAGAACTACATCGCAATGAACATTTCGGCAAATATCTTTGAACTGGGATTCGCCGCGACGCCGGCCGGCTTGAAGGCGATGAAACGGCTCAAAGAGATTTCCACCGAGGAAGATCCGTCCGTAGCCAGCGACGAAATGGTCACCTTTCTGGTTCTGAATACCGCAGGCGTGACGATTCTTCCGACCACCGTGATGGCGATCCGGCAGAAATACGGCGCGGTCAACCCGGCGGATTTCCTGATTCTGGCTTTCGTGGGAACCTTGCTTTCCTGCGTCGGAGGGCTTTTTCTCGATTATCTGTTCCGTAAGGCGAGAAAGCGGAAAAAGCGATGATTCTCATCGGCGTTGCCGTCCGGGAAGACGGAAACGATGCCCTTTTCGTGCGGAAAGGCTATCTCGATCTCCTGAAACGATACGGATTCGTTCCCGTGATCGTGCCTTATTCTGAATGGTTTCTTCTTGAAAAGTGCGACGGCTTTCTTCTTCCGGGCGGCAACGATGTGGACGCCGGCTATTACGGGGAGAAAAACGACGCACATCATCTTCCGGTCGATCCGGAAATCGACCGGCTGGACTTCTGTCTTCTCCGCGAAGCGGTCGAAAACGGAAAGCCGGTTTTCGGAATCTGCCGCGGTTTGCAGGTCATCAATGTCTTTTTCGGAGGGACGTTGATTCAGCATGTCGATCCGTCTTTTCACCCTTCCGGCGAGAACCGGGTTCTGCGCCTTGATCCGTCTTCGCCTTTTTTCAGGCAAATGGGAAAAGAAATCGAAATCAATTCCTATCATCATCAGATCATCGATCGTCTGGGAGAAAACCTGATCGCGCACGGCGTGTCGGATGGCGCGGTCGAATTCATCACGCATCGGCTTTATCCCGTGATCGGAGTTCAGTATCATCCCGAGAAGCGCCCGGACGATCCGAACACTGAAATTCTGATGAGGGCGTATCGCAAACTTTTCGGGAAGAGATAAACTTTCTTTCGGTTCGATTCACAAAGCCGATTTTTTCTGCTATACTGATCCGGTAGAGGTCAGGTATGAAAGTCGTCAGAAAGCAAAGAAACAGTCGGATGTGCATCATCTGCGGATTGGATAATGAATACGGGGTTCAAGCACCGTTTTACGTAATGGAAGACGGAAGCGTGATGACGCGCTTTGCTTTCCGGGAACGGCATCAGTCTTATCCGGGTCGGGTACACGGAGGAATGATCGCGGCGATGCTCGACGAGTTGGGGCTTCGTTCGCTGTGGATCGAAACGGACGATATTTTCGGCGTTACGACCGGAATGACCACCAGATTCAAACAACCGGTTCCGTATGGCGTATCGTTGAAAGGAAAAGGGCAAATCATAAAGAACAGCCCGCTTTTCGTGGAAAGCAGGGCGGAAATCTACGACGAGGAGAACCGTCTTCTCGCTTCGGCGGAAATCCGTTACCTGAAAATGCCTGTCGAACGGATTCAGGAAGGCATTTCCTATCACGAAGAGATGTGTTACCTTGTCGAAGACGGCGTGAAGGAGATCGATTGAAGTGAATATGGCAAAGAAAACAGGGAAAGTCGTCGCCGCGGTTTTGATTTCCCTCGTCTGGCTGATTTTGCTGGTGCTGACCGGGTTAAACTGCGCGAAGCGATTCATCTATGCGGAGTATTATTCTAATCGGAAAATCGTTGCGAAGATTCCCGATCTGAACAGGGGATTCGTGCCGCAGGGACTCGGATACAGCGAAGAAGAGAAACTGATTCTGCAATCGGGATATCTCGCGGGAAGCAATTGTTGCGTCATCTATCTGACCGATGAAGACGGAAAATCGACGAGAATCCGCGTCCTCGATCCGGACGGTGTGAATTACGTCGGTCATTTCGGCGGAATCGCCTGCTCCGGAGATTTCGTTTACGTCAGCGAAGACTATTGCACGGACGAAGTCGATCTCAGCAATCGGCTCTATGTTTTTTCTTTGCAGAAACTGATCGCCGCGTCCGAAGAGGGTACGATTACCCTCGGGGATTATCTTTCGGTCGATGCGGAAGGGGCTTGCGTGAGTTGCAACGACGGTTACCTTTACGTCGGAGAGTTTTACGATCCGGGAACGTATGAAACCGATCCGTCGCACGAAGTAACGACGCCGGGAGGAAAGACGCAGAACGCATTGATCTCAGCGTATCCGTTAGATGAAACAAAACCGTTCGGTCTGGGCGAACTGGAATATCAGATATCCGTTCCGGGAAGAGTGCAGGGGTTCGCCAAAATCGGCGACGTCGCGGTCATCTCGACCTCCTGGGGACCGCTTTCGTCGCATATGGGATATTACCGTGTCGGGGATACCGGAACGACTTCCGTTTCGTCGGGAAAAGAAGTGCCGCTGTACTATATCGACGAAACGACCCGATTCAAAAATCTCTCCATGCCGGCGATGAGCGAAGGAATTTTCATTTCCGACGGACGGGTGAACGTCTATTTTGAATCGGCCGGGAACAAATACGTCTTCGGCAAATTCTTCAATGCCTGTTATATCGTGAATCTTCCGTTTTTTCAATCCTGAGCATTTCATAAAACCACGCGGGCGGACATAGAATTCTACTATGAACAACGTCAGCCTGATTTTCATTCCGCTTCTGATCCTCTTCGTTCTGTTTTACTCGCTGAAAAAGAAGAACAATGCGTACGATTCTTTCATCAAGGGGACGAAAGAAGGACTGGGACTTTTCGTTGAAGTTTTTCCGTCGGTCTGCGCGATGCTTCTGGCCGTTACGCTTTTAAAGACCTGCGGATTCATCGACGATGTCAAAGGAGTCATGAGCCGGTATCTTCCTTACAGCAACGTCTTTTCGGATCTGGCTCCGATGATCATTTTCCGTCCGATTTCCGGAAGCGCGGCGGTCGCTATCCTCGATCAGATCTGTTCCAACGGGGGAGACACGTTTTCCTGCAAAGTGGCTTCCACCTTGCAGGGAAGCACGGATACGACGATTTACGTTCTGAGCCTCTATTTCACCAGCGTGGGGATTACCAAGTGGAAACACGCTTTATCGGTCGGCCTTCTCGCCGATGCGATCGGGATTATCTCCGGAATCGCGCTGGCATTTCTCTTTTTGAGATAGATTTTTATTTTTATAAATTCCGTGCGAATTCTTTCCTTGAATCTTTTTTTATGATAGAGTGAATGAAAGCAAAAAAAGGAGGGTTAAAATATGATTTCAAAAAAACTGGCGATCGAAGTCCTCAATATCGCCGCTTCGACCGGCGCGGATTTCGCCGAGATTTATCTGGAAGAGAATCGCTCGGCTTCGATTCTCGTCGACAACGGAAGAGTCGAAACCTGTCAGGACGATCTGACTTACGGCGCCGGCATCCGCCTTCTGAAAGGATTGCAGAGCGTGTATGGTTCGACCAACGACCTTTCGCGAAAAGGTCTCTGCCTTCTGGCGGAAGAACTCGCTTCTTCGTTCTCCGGCGATCGAATCGTTTCGGTTGACGCGATCAGCAAAGTCAGGGTGGGCAAAAAGCATCGTCCGAGAATTCCGTATTCGGAATATCCGCGCGAAAAGATCGTGGAATTGCTGAAAGATGCGAGCAGAATCTGCCTGGATTACGACGCGCATATCGTCCGTAGCACGGCGGGATTCACCTATAACTACAAGGATGTCGAAATCTTCAACACGAGAGGAAAACAATTCAACGAAGTGCATTGCCGGGGACGGGCTTCGATCTATGCCTATGCGTCCAAAGACGGCGTAATGGAGTCGTTCGGAAGTGCGCCGGGCGCGCAGAAGGGAATGGAGTACTTCCTGGAAGAAGTCGATCTGAGAAAGGTCGCCTCGGAAGTCGCTCAAACCGTCGTTACGATGCTCGACGCGAAAGACTGTCCGTCGGGAAAAATGGACGTCGTGATGGGAAACGGCTTCGGCGGAGTCATCTTCCACGAATCCTGCGGCCACGCTCTGGAAGCCAGCGCGGTTTCCATCGGTCTTTCGGTGTTCGCCAACAAGAAAGGACAGCAGATCGCCTCTGAATTGGTATCCGCCGTAGACGACGGAACGATCGAAGGCGGCTGGGGATCCGGGAACATCGACGACGAAGGCAATCCGACTCAGCGGAATCTCCTGATCAAAAACGGCGTGCTGAATTCCTATCTGGTTGACGACTTCAACGGTCGGAGAATGAACGAAAAGGGAAACGGCGCCACGCGAAGGGAATCCTATGCGTTTGAACCGACGTCGAGAATGTCCAACACCTTCATTCTGGCCGGGAAATCGACGCCGGAAGAGATTATTCGGGCGACGAAATTCGGCCTTTACGCCAAATCGATGGGCGGCGGAAGCGTCAATCCGGCAACGGGCGAATTCAATTTCGCCGTCATCGAAGGATATATGATCGAAGACGGAAAAGTAACGTACCCGGTGAAAGGCGCGACTTTGATCGGATCGGGAAAAGAAGTCCTGATGAATATCGACATGGTCGGCAACGATCTCCTTCGCGCGCAGGGCATGTGCGGCGCTGCGAGCGGTTCGATTCCCGCGGATGTGGGACAGCCGACGATCCGCGTCAAGGATATCACCGTCGGCGGAAGTGGAGGTGCGATTTAATGAACTACAATCTGTTTTTTGAAAAAGCCTCGGAAGAAGGCATCGACGCTCTGGAAATATCCATCGTCAAATCCAAAAAACTTTCGTTCGGATTTTTCCGAAACGAAATCCAGTCCTATACCGTTTCGGATAGTTTCAAACTTTCCGCGCGGGGGATTTATCAGGGAAAACTCGGTTCGGCGACCAGCGAAAAAATCGACGCGTCGACCATCGGGTTCCTGATTTCCGCGATCAAAGAAAACGCAACGCTCATCACCAGCGAAGACAAACCGTTTATTTTCGCGGGAAGCAAGAAGTACAGCCGGAAGAACGTGTACAGCAAGAAACTCGACGCGATGGCTTCTTCGGATAAGATCGCCCTGATCAAGAAACTCGACGCGGCGGTCAAGGCCAAGGACGAACGGGTCGTCGAAGTCGAAACCCAATACCAGGAAGAAAGCGAAGAATACGTTCTGATGAATTCGTTCGGACTTCGTCTGAAATCGAAGACCAACTACGCGGTGGTGTATTCCAGCGCGGTGGCCAACGACGAAAGCGGCGAAACCAAAAACGGCTACGAGTTGAAAATCCTCAGCGATCTCGAAGACCTCGACATCGACGAGTTCGCCTCCAAAGCGGTGAAAAAGACGCTGGATCAATTCAATTCGGGACCTTGTGCCTCCGGCGCATATCCGTGTGTTTTCAATCCGGAAACGACCGCGGATTTGCTGAGTTTCTTCATTCACAGCCTGTCCAGCAAAGAGGTGCAGCGAAATACCTCTCTTCTGAAAGGAAAACTTCATCAGCAGGTCTGTTCCAAAAAACTGACGATCAGCGAATTGCCGTTGACGAAAAACGTATTCTGCCGTTATTTCGACGATGAAGGCGTCGCCACTTACAACAAGACGTTGATCAAAAAAGGCGTTCTGGAAACGTATCTGTACAATCTGTCGACCGCGGATAAAGACGGCGTGGAGACGACGGGAAACGGCTACCGCAGTCGCGGTTCGATGGGAATCAGAGCCGTCAACGTGGCAATCAAGCCGGGAAACAAGAGCGAGGAAGCCTTGATTTCCAACGTGAAAGAGGGCGTTTACATCAATAGTTTAGGCGGACTGCACGCCGGAATGAATGCGAATTCGGGGAATTTCTCCCTGATCGCGCAGGGATTCATGATTCGGAACGGCAAACTCGCGGAACCGCTTTCGCTCATCACGGTCGCCGGAAATCTCTTCGATCTCTTCATGAACGTGACCGACGTCGCCGACAACGCGGAATTGCAGACGAATTCCTATTCCGTTCCTTCGGTTTTAGTCAAGTCGATACAGGTTTCGGGAAAATAAAAAAAAGTCCGGTTCAGTTACCGTAGTTCCCATAGGGGATTTTCGGTAAGCCGTAGGAAGTCGAAAATTTAAGCGTGGCATGAAGCTGCGCTTTTTGTTTTACCTTCTTCGTGTGGATGAATTAGGTTACTTGTAGCCTAGTGAGAATATGGATATCGTATAATTTTTCTTGTTTTTTCGCTTCCAATATGTTCTAATGGTTGTACGATAAATAGTAATTTGTCGGAGAAAAACATGATTGAGACAAATAAGGAAAAAAAGAAACTTTGCGATAAAATACTAAATGAGTGCGGTTTATTTGACGAACTTAAAAAGATAGGCGTTCCCCACGTTATCGGCAGTTACCGCATGGATATGATGGTGAATAACGACCTTGATATCGATGTGGAAAACGATGAAATGTCGCTGGAAAAATTATATAAATTGACTGCGTTTGTCCTCAAAACTTTTCGTCCTATCTGGTATGAAGCAAAGCAGGAGGTTAATGCTGAGGGGAATACGGTTTGGTTTCATGGTTTTGAATTTCAAATCGAGGACGAATTGTTTAATGTTGATGTTTGGTTCTTTAACCGGGATGCGATTGCGAAAGCTGTGGACTATTGCGATAAGATAGCGGGTCAATCAACTGCGGAACAGAAAGCAGTCGTTATCTCTCTTAAACGCGAGCTTATCAACCGCGGTTTATATCGGTTTGATAAGTATACAAGTATGCACGTTTACGAGGCTGTACTTGAAAAGCACATTACGGATATAGAAGCATTACTAAACTTCTATCGGTTATAAGTTAAATTCCAATTTATCTAAATATACTGCTTATGTATAAGTAAAAGCCCTCGGATAATTTGTCCGAGAGCTTTTGTCGTTGCAGATAATCATGACTCTATAAAATATTAATTCCCTATGGGAAACGCGCTTTCAGACCGGACTTTTTCTTTTGTCTGCGCTTCGGACGGCGTACAGCGCGATGAGGTACTGACTCGGAAGATAGAAGAGCCACATCAGGTTGCCGGAGATGTCCATGAGCGCGTTCTGCACGTTTGCGGGAAGCGAAAAGTAGTTTCCCAGATTGAACAGACCGACGTTGATATCGCAAGCCAGAAACAACAGCCAGCCGAGCAAAAGAATCCGGTTGTTCTGATTTTTCGGACAGAAAAAAGCGAGAACGACGATGTTCGCCAGAAGGCAAAGCAGATAACTGCCCGAAAGAATGACTTCCCATTCGCCGGTGATTCCGCCTGCAATCGGCACGACGATATAGAGAGCAAGACGGAGAAGCGCGTGAATCCGGAAGAAGCGGATTTCTTTTTGCAAACCCAGAAAGTACAGATTCTGCACGAGGTTGAAACTGATCAGCCCGATCCAATAAAAATCGTCGATCAGAAGAAGAAAAGTGTCGGCGACGAGCGTGAAGAGCAATCCGAGCGCGAAAAAAACGGAAATGCGACGGACGATCAGGGCGTCGAGAGCCACGTAGATCAGAAGCAGAACGATGCCGGCGTATTTCAGACAGACGGTCGGAGAATCGAAGAAGAAATCCAGAATCAGAAAAGACGCGTACAGGCAGAATTCCAGTGCCGTCCATGCGGCGAATAAGGCGATCCGGGCTTTTTTCATGCCTTTATTATACGTAAAAAGCGGAAAATTGAAAATAGGAATAGATAATTTATCGATTTTCGGTATAATGATAGATGATTTTGAGAGGAAAAAATATGGAAAATCGTTTTTGCGAATATCAGGGGATCCGTTTAGGAAAAGAACCGGGTCCGGAGGTCTCCGAGCGGGAAATCGACGAGGCGGTGGAACAATTGTTGAACCGGAATTCCGTTTCGGAAAAGGTCGATCGGCCTTCGCGCGTCGGCGATGTGGTCAACCTCGATTTCGAGGGCTTTTGCGACGGCGTCGCCTTTGAGGGCGGAAAGGGAGAAAACTACGATCTCGAACTGGGGTCGAATACCTTCATTCCGGGATTTGAAGACCAACTGGTCGGCTGTCTGGAAAATCAGCGCAGGGAAGTCCGGGTGAAATTTCCGGAGAATTATCACGCCGGGAATCTGAAAGGAAAAGAAGCCGTTTTCAAGTGCCTGATTCACGAGGTGAAAGAAAAGAAACCGGCCGTTCTCGACGACCTTTTCGCCAGAGATCACGGAAGCGAAAACGTCGAAGCCCTCAGGCTTTCGATCAAGGAAGAGATCGAAGAGGCCAACCGCCAGAAGGCTGTCAATGCGTATTTTGACAAACTCGCGGCTCATCTTCTCCGACACAGCGCGATCGAAGTTTCCGCCGAAGAAGAAGAGATCAGTTTTCAGAGCGTGAAGGCCTATTACGAGCAGATGGTCGGGCAATACGGCATGAATCTGGAACAGTACCTGAACGCTGCGGGGAAGTCGATGGAAGAATTCCGGAAGATCATTCGTCCCGAAGTCGTGCGAAACGCGAAACTGACCGCGTTTCTTCTTCATGTCGCCGATCAGGAGAAACTCGTCTGCACGGACGAGGAAGCCGAAAGGGAACTGAATGCGATCGTCCGGAATTATCATCTGAACGCAGTTCAGAGAGACGAATTCAAAAAGCGGCACTTTGACGAATTGAAACAGGAGATCACGAAGCGAAAAGCGACGGGATTTTTGGTCAGTCACAATGAATGAGCCGAATAAAAAAATCCGCTTGCAGAAGTATATGGCCGATCTGGGACTCTGTTCCAGAAGAAAGGCCGAAGAATGGATCGCCGAAGGAAAGGTGAAAGTCAACGGCGAAACCATCACCGCGATGGGCGTTCTCGTACAAGGGAACGAAACCGTCGAGATCGAAGGATCGGCGAAGAAGGTGAACACCGATCCGGTTACCTTTCTTTTCAATAAACCGCTAGGCGTTCTCAGTTCTGCGAAAGACGACTGGGGAAGAAAAACGGTGATCGACTATTTCAATCGGGAAAATTACCGCCTTTATCCGGTCGGAAGACTGGATTACAACACTTCCGGCGCGCTTTTGGTTTCCAACGACGGCGACCTGACGTATCTGGTTACCCACCCGTCGACGCATTTGAGCAAAACGTATTGGGTTACGGTGCGGGGACAGGTTTCTTCTTCGGATTTAACTCGCCTGAGGGAAGGAATCCCGTTGGAGGACGGCATGACGGAGAAAGCCGAAGCGGAAATCGTTTTTCAAAAGGAGAACGAAACCTCTGTCCGGATGACGATTTACGAGGGAAGGAATCGCCAGATCCGGAGAATGTTTGAATTTCTCGGCTATTCGGTGAAAAATCTGAACCGGGAATCGGTCGGGTTCCTGACTCTGGACGGTCTTAGACGGGGCGAATACCGGAAACTGAGCGAAAAAGAAGTTTCCGAAATTAAAAGAATCTGCACGGCGAACAAGAAAAACAACCGGATTCCCGACTATAAAAGGAAATAAAGAAACCGGGTTCTAATTTTTTACGTGTATTCATACATTCAAATGAAGATATCGGGAGGATTTATGGATACATTACAAGTGTTGAGAGATATAGGTCAGAGAAACAACGGTGACGTATACTTAGGTGTCGTGGGACCTGTCAGAGTAGGAAAATCGAGTTTTATCAAACGGTTCATGGAAGTGGTCGTTCTGGATCAGATTCAGAATGAGGACGATAAAAAGAGGGCGAAAGACGAACTGCCGCTGTCCGGACAGGGAAAAACGATTACGACGATCGAACCTAAATTCATTCCCGCGAACGCGATCGCCATACCGGTCGACGATGCGCTGAGCGTCAACGTCCGCATGATCGATTGCGTCGGTTATATCATCGATTCCAGCAACGGCTATCTCGAAGACGGGAAGATGAGAATGGTGAAAACGCCGTGGTTCAGCGACGCGATTCCTTTCGACGAAGCGGCGAAAATCGGAACGCAGAAAGTCATCAAAGATCATTCGACGCTGGGAATCGTCATCCTTTCGGACGGATCGGTGAACGATTTTACGCGATTGGATTTCTATTCGGCTGAAAGAAAGGTCCTCGAAGAAGTGCAGAATCAGGGGAAACCTTTCGTCATCGTTTTGAACAGCCGGACGCCTCACAGCGAACAGACGCTGAAAATCCGCGAAGAACTCGAAGCCACTTATCAGGTTCCGACCGTGACGATGGATGTCGTCAACATGACCAAAGAAGACGCGACTCAACTTCTGAAAGAGGCGCTGTATCAATATCCGATTTCCGGCATCGACATTTCTTTGCCGAAATGGGTGGACTCTCTGGACGAAAGCCATTATATCAAGGTTTCGATCAACGAATCGTTGGAAAAAGCCGTCGATCAGGCGAAGATCGTCAAGGACGTCGACAAGATCAATCAGGTTCTTCTGGAAAACGAGTACCTCAGTGAGGTCAAGATCACCGGCGTCGATACGGGAACGGGCATCGTTTCGGTTCAACTCAACGTCAAGGAAGACCTTTACGAGGTGGTGCTGGAAGAACTGGTCGGGTGCAAGATCACCGATAAATCGGAACTGATTCACCTGCTGAGCCAGTACGTCAAAGCCAAAAAAGATTACGACCTGATCGGAAGCGCATTGGAAATGGCCAACGCCACCGGATACGGATTCGCTTCCAGCCCGATCGACGAGATCAAAATCGACAAGCCGGAATTGAGCAAGAACGGAAACCGTTACGGGCTGAAAGTCAAGGCAGCCACTTCCTGTTATCATATCATCAAAGTCGACATCAACACCTGCTTCGAGCCGATTCTGGGCGGGAAAGAGCAGGCGGATTACTTCCTGGATTATTTGAACAAGGCTTACGAAAACAGCGAACTGGCGATTCTGGATTGCGAACTGTTCGGAAGAAAATTCAAGGATATTCTTCAAGAATCCATTTCGTCGAAACTCAACAATCTGCCGGAACCGATCAAGCAGAAGTTGCAGCAGATCATCAAGATCATTTCCAATAAGGGAAAGGGAAATCTGATCGCGTTCGTCTTTTAAAAATCCCGACTCGTTGTTGAAATCGACGCAAGATTGTGTTACTTTATTCCCGTATGGGAGTTTGCGAAACGATGAACAAATCTGAACTGATCGACGAGGTCTTCAATCAAACGGTCATGCCGAAAAAAGATTGCGTCCGCGCCGTCGACGCGGTGTTCGGGATTATTCTCGCGGAATTGGAAAAGGGAAACAGCGTGAAAATCGCGAATTTCGGAACTTTTGAAATCAAACAGGTTCCGGAACGAAAAATCACGGATCTTCGTAGCGGAGAAGTCGTTTCCGTTCCGGCGCAGGAAACGGTTCGGTTCCGTCCCGCGCGAAAAATCAAAGCGAAAGTCAACGCAAGGTCATCCGGAAGGTGACCTTTTTTCTTTGCCCGCCCAAGATTCTTCTTTGACGGGGAATAGGATATCTTAGGAGGATGTCTTATGGGAAATATAAATCCAGGACCTTTTTACTTCTTTCCGTTTATGCCGATCCACAAGGTCGTGGAAGAGGACAAGAAAGATGTGGCTTATTACGATGAAATTTATTCACCCGAACTTACCTTATTGCACGGAAACGCGTTCAAAAACGAATACGTAGCCTATAAAAACTACGCGCCGTCGATTCCTTTCGCCAAGGATCAGCAGGAAAAATTGCTCCGCGATATTCAGATGAACAGCCTTCTGGCGCACGATCTGAAACTTCATCTCGATGTTTATCCGAAGGACAGAGCGATTTACGAATTGTTTAAAAAATACGCCGACGAAACGCATCGTCTGGTCAAAGAATATCAGGATAAATTCGATCCGCTTTTCGCGGGCGGCTCCAAATTCGAGGGAATGTTCACGTGGGTGGGCAATCCGCACGGGGAGAGGTATTGATTATGTTTGTTTATGAAAAAAGATATGCTTTTCCGGTAGAAATCCACCATCGGAATCTGCGCCTCGCCAAGGCTTTGTACGCGCAGTTCGGCGGACCGAACGGAGAACTCGGCGCTTGCCTTCGCTATTTCGCACAATCGTTTACCATGCCGGACGAAAGAGGGCGCTGTCTTTTGAAAGATATCGCCACGGAAGAAATGGGACATGTCGAAATGATCTGCGCGATGATCACGAAGTTGACCGAAGGCGCGAGCGTCAAAGAATTGGAAGACGCCGGTCTTTGCTGCGCCTACGCGATCAACGGAACCGGACTGGGAATCAACGATTGCAACGGCGTGGCGTTTTCGACCCAGAACATCGGCGTTACGTCGGATTATAAAGCCGACCTTACCGAGGATATGGCGGCGGAAGAGCGGGCGAGAAGCACGTACGAGCATCTGATCGACCTGACCGACGATCAGGAGTGCATCGCGATTCTGCTTTTCCTGAGGCAGAGAGAAGTGGTTCACTACAATCGTTTCAAGGAAATGCTCGAAGTCTACAACAAAGAATTTCAGAAGTAAGGGTCAGAATTCGTCGAGTTCGCGGATGAATTCTTCGGCGCTCATATCGCTCGGAAGTCTCAGGTCGCTTCTCGGCGAAAGGCTGACTTCGCTGATTTTCGGTCCGTCCGGCGAACAGGAACGTTTGAATTGATTCGTAAAGAAACGTTTGAGAAAACGGCTCAGCCATTTCTTGATCGTTTCTTTTGAATATTGGTCGGAAAAAGCGTTCAAAGCGATGAAGTACACTTTTCTGACGCTCAGCCGACGATAGACGAAATGGTAAAGAAAGAAATCGTTGAGATCGTAAGGTCCGACCGCATCTTCGGTGATCTGCGCGATTCCGCCTTTCTGATCCGGCGGAAGCAGTTCCGGCGAAACCGGCGTTTCGGCGATGTCGAGCAGATAATCGGCGATATCCGGATATTTTTCCGCTGCTTCCCGTACCATTTGGCGGATCATCGTTTTCGACAGCGAACAATTGACATTGTACATCGACATATGATCGCCGTTATACGTCGACCACCCCAAAGCAATTTCGCTTAAATCGCCGGTGCCGACGACGATTCCGCCGATCTGGTTGGCGTAATCCATCAGAACCTGCGTGCGCTCGCGAGCCTGTGCGTTTTCATAGGCAACGCCGCGTTCATTCGGATCGATGCTCAGATCGCCGAGATGTTGCATCACGGCCTCGCGGATATCGATCGAAGTCAGGGAGACTCCCAGTTTTTCGCACATTTTCGTAGCGTTGTCTTTGGTCCTTTTCGTCGTGCCGAAACAAGGCAGGGTCAACGCATGAATGTGTGTCCGGGGAAGGTTCATTTTATCGAAAGCGCGGACGACGGCGAGCAGGGCGATTGTCGAATCGAGACCTCCGGAAACGCCGATGACCGCTTCGGTGCAATGAATCCGGTTCAGCCGGTTCATCAGGGCGCAGGCCTGCATCTCGTTGACTTTTTCAAATATCGGTTTCTCCGGAACGGAAAACGGGGTTTTCGCATATTTCCGCGTTAACGTTGGCGTTTCCAGCGCGCACGCGAAATACAGGATTTTTTTCGGACCGTCGCTTTTCTGGTAGCCGTTGACTCTTCGGGCGATCAGAATCCGGTCGATATCGATTTCCGACATGGTAATTCCTTCGGAAAACAGGTCGGATTCGTTCAGCATTCCGTCCGGTTCGGAAAGGATGCAGTGTCCGGAAAAAACCGCATCGGTTCCGGATTCGCTCGGAGAAGAAGAGCAGTACACATAACCGACGAGACTTCGCATCGCGGTTACCCGGACTAAGTCCCGGCGAATCGATTCCTTGTACAGCGTTTCGTTGCTCGCGGAAAGATTGCAAATGATCGTCGCGCCGAGATCGGAAAGAACGGAGGCGCGCGGAGAGTTCACCCACAGATCCTCGCAGATTTCCACGCCGATGACTTCGCTCGGGTATCGCTTGTTCACGAACAGAAGATTGTTCCCGAAAGGATAGATTTTTCCGTTGATCCGGACGGAGGAAGTTTCTCCTTCGAAACCGTGAAAATACCTTTTTTCGTAAAATTCGTTGTATTCGGGAATATAGGTTTTCGCGACCACGCCGAGGATTTCGCCTTTGTGCATGCAGATCGCGCAGTTGTAGAGTTTGTTTTCGTAGATCATCGGCGCGCCGAATGCGTAAAAGGCATCGATATCCGCGGTGTTTTTACCGATGAAAGCGACGGCTCTGTCTATTTTTTGCAAGAGGGCGTCGGATTGAAAGAGATCGCCGCAGGTGTACGAAGTCAGACTCAGTTCCGGAAAAACGATGATCCGGGAACCGTTTGAATAGGCTTCGCGCAATCGGCTCACGATTTCTTCGGCGTTTGCATCTACCTGTCCGATCTTTCCCCGCATGGAAACGGCGCTGACCTTGATAAAGCCCGTCGGATCGTCTTTTTCCCCGAAATCTTCGATCCCGGAGGTTTGATCGCCTTGTGCACTCTTTTCGACGGTTCGGGCGTACGTTTCTTCGGACATGATGACCAGATCGGAATAGCCGTTTTTCGTAATGTGAATCGGCGTTTCGCTTCGGTGGCAGAGGTCCGAAAGTTCGTTCGTCTTTCTCAGATCGGTGATAGGAATAATTTTTTTCATACTGCTTTGTCGCTCCTTGTCATTATTATACCATAATTACGGACGAAGGAAGTGTTTTTCTGAAAATGCGACGACATCCTTTTTTCTGCAAAGCGTTTTTTCTATAATGAAGAGGAAAGGAGATCTCTGATGTATCCGGAATGCACGGCGTATGATTTTGAACGGTTTCGCGAGGAAACGGCGCGGATTTTAAGAAAAAACGAGGCTCGTCTTGTCCTGGATCTTCCGTCGGAAAAGCAAATGCAGGAGGGGATTTTGTATTTTGACCTGAATCGTTGGAAAGGAAGAGGGAGGTTTTCCGATGAAAACAAGGCGCGGAAGGGCGTGCTGGATTTTCTTTCGGACGTCCGGAATCTTTTCTCCGGGTGCTTTTCTTTGGCGACGATGGCTTGCAAAGAGGTCGGCGAAAGCGAAAAATACCGACTTTTTTTCCTGAATCCGGAAAGCAAACCAGTGACGGTGCTGAGATCTCATCTGACGAAAGAAGAAAGCGAGGCGCGGACGGAAATCGAATTGCCCGATGTTTCCGGCTGGATCCGGGAGTATCGGAATCTTCTGAGTACCTCCGCTTGTATTCCGGCGGATTCGTTTCCCGTTTCGATCGGATTGGTCGTTCTGAACGAAGAAAAAGCGACAGTCGGAAAGTATAGCGAGGAGGTCTATGCGCTTCTGAAAGAAAAATATACCGTCGAAATCCTGCACGCGGCGCGAAACTATCGGGAGGAAGAGAACCGGTGGCTGGAAACCGGTATTCCTTTGATCGTGGAGATCGGGAGGATCGCGGCGAAAAAGAATCAGGTGATCCTCGTCGGAAGAGAGCAAAGAGAGCCTGTTCCGCTTGAATCTATGATGCATGAGATCGAACGGATTGATCGTCTGCGCAGGGAAAGTTTTCTCGACGCATCGTTTCGTCGAAACGCCGCTTGGTCGGAAAACAAAACCGAATTTGCGTCGTTACGGCCGGGAAACCGATTTTGTTGTTGCCTGAACCTAGATTGTCTGAACCGGATCCGGACAGAAAAAGGATTTGAAATTATCGCCCAACCCTTCTCGAATCGTCTGTTTTCGGAAGTGTGTGTGGTCTGCAAGGGAAAAGCGAAGACCTGTCTTTTCGGCCTGGCGAAAAAATGAAAAAAGAAAAAAAGAATTGATATCCCCTTTCGGTTATGCTAATATGATTGAGCGACAAGGAGCAATACCCAAGTTGGTGAAGGGGCGTCCCTGCTAAGGACGTAGATCGGGTAACTGGTGCGAGAGTTCGAGTCTCTCTTGCTCCGCCATCAGGACCAGTGGTGTAGTGGCTAACATGTCTCCCTGTCACGGAGAAGATCGCGGGTTCGATCCCCGTCTGGTCCGCCATTATGCAGGTGTAGTTCAATGGTAGAACTTTAGCCTTCCAAGCTAACTACGCGGGTTCGATTCCCGTCACCTGCTCCATTAGAGTTAAGCATAGTCGACACGAAAATATCGGCTATTTTTTCTTTATATAGTGGTAAAACTGCAATAAATATGTAAGCGAAAAAGAAAACCAGGTTCGAACTGTAGAACCTCTTGAAATAAAATAACAGCAGGAGGAAGTGAGGCTTTTTTTATTTTTAAATATTTGTGAAACTGTCGTATACGTCAAAATTCTACATCATATATAAAAGAAAAACGAACCAGCATAATAAAGTGAATCGTATTTATGAGTTTAAATGGTTATAATCCGCCAAAATCCGCCAGAGAGAATTGAACTCTCACTTTATTTCTTTGCTACAAATGTATATAAATCATCCCAACAGTCTTTGGTATATTTTATTGCTCTTTCTAACGCTGAATTTTTCACTGGATTTGAATTATATACTAGTTCATAGAGTTTTTCTTTTATAGGTGGAACATTTTTATTTCTTGCTTCTACTATTTGACTTGGGGTAAGTTTATCTTTCCGGTATTGCTTTTCTAAATCAAACAACTTACTAATTCCTTTTAATATAAGATATGCCTTTGAAATTCTTTATTGTGGTAATTCACCTTCATTTTTTAAATTTATGAAGAACAACATCAATAGAGAATTTCTTTTGCAATATTTTTCATTGGTAAATATTTCTTAACTGGAGTGATTTCTTTAATTATCTATTTCGTCAATTTTGAGCTTTTTCTTAAAACTTATCCATTCATCTTCAGTTATAATATTATCTTCAAGTAATTGATTTAGAAGAAGAGGAACAAACCTCTATTTAATGTTAATTCATTAGAGTCGTGTCTATCTATCACGCTAAAGGGGTTAATTGTCAAGTCGTATAAAAATATTTATCTCTCAATTTCTTTACTATTCTCTCATTTTGATATATAATTTACGAGAAAAAGGTGAAAATTATGAGAAAGTTTGATTATTCTAATTTAAAAGATAAAGTGTGGGATTCTTCAATTATAAATAAGATTGCACATATTCATGAAGCAAAAGGCAGGCAGGAGCTTTATTTAGCCCAAAAACCAGAAGAATTAGATAAGTTAGTGGAACTTGCTAAGATTCAAAGTACCGAAGCAAGTAACGCTATTGAAGGCATAAGAACTACTGATATAAGATTAAAAAAGATTGTTAAGGAAAAAACAACTCCTAAAAATGGAAGTGAAAAAGAAATAGCTGGATATAGAGATGCATTAAATACTATTCATGAAAGTTTTGAATATATTCCATTAACTCCAAATTATATATTACAATTACATCAAATATTATGCAGTAAAAATGATGAAGTATCATATGGCGGTAAGTTTAAAAATGTTCAAAACTATATAAGCGCTACTGATGAAAAAGGGAATTCATTTACTTTATTTACTCCAATATCTCCGCTTGAAACTCCAATGGCTATACAAATGTTATGTGATGAATATAGGAAAGCAATTGAAAAAAGAGAAGTTGATCCGTTAATTTTAATTCCAATATTTATTCATGATTTTTTATGTATTCATCCATTTAATGATGGAAATGGAAGAATGTCTCGATTGCTTACAACTCTTTTATTGTACCGTTCAGGATATGATGTTGGTAAATATATATCATTGGAATTAAAGATTTCTAAGCTTAAAGATTTATATTATGACGCATTATATGATTCACAAATTGGTTGGCATGAAGAAAATGATGATCCAACACCGTTTGTAAGTTATTTATTAAGCATAATTTCAATGGCTTATGATGATTTTGAAAAAAGAGTTGAAAGGATAACTAAAAAACTTAGTGCATATGATACAGTTAAAAAAGCGTTAGATGTGAAATTAGGTAAAGTTACTAAATCAGATGTTGCCGAATTATGTCCTCTATTATCCACTAGTTCAATTGAAAAAGTATTAGCAAAAATGGTAGAAGAAGGAAAACTTGAAAAAGGTGGGTCTGGAAAGAATTCTTTCTACATAATCAAATTATAACTTGCTCTCATTTTTGCGCTAAATTTGAGAGAAACCTTATTTTTATGAGAGAATCAAGATATTCGCATCTTTTTTCTTGTATGGATTACACATACCTAACCTAAGTTTGTTTCACTTTCACGTTTGTCACGTGTCACATAGGAGTAAGTCCTGAAAACATAGTTTTAGAGGGTGCGCTCATGCTACAAGCAGGTTCAATGTATTAAGTGTGCTTACCTTACACAGCAGAATTGAAATTTCCCTCAAAAAGATGGACGAAATGTTCCAATGAATAGGGGAGTTTTTATTTTGAAGTATACAATCGAAGATAAACGGAAGATAGATATAATTCTATCCCGTTCCTGCCTGCAACAGTATCAGTGTTCCCTGAACAACCCGTTAACATGAAAGAAATCAAAAGGGAACTGACCAAGTTTTTTATTATGTTCATTTCTTTATACCATATTGTTTTAAATTACTTAAAAAAAGTACTAAAAATTAAGAGTATATGGGTCCGTGCTCCTTTGATAGTTCATATGAAGTCTTGAAGATAACCTTGTCATCTTTCTTTTCAAAATGTATAAAAGCATCAAGGTCAGCACCATACCGCCGGGCATATTCTATAATCACATTTTCCATGATTTTTGAATGAATATCATCATAGTAGTTAATACAATAACCAATAAACCCACTATCCAAATCCACTGATTCAAAGTCGAAAGTTTCCACTACATAGGTAGAGTAATGATCGATGTATCCATCGTAAGTGCCCTCAATGACCTCTTGGATTAAAGGATATCTATCGAAGCTGGGGAAGTCATCCAGAATTTCAACAATATCGCCGCTTTGAACCATATTGTCCTTTTCATCAAAAATCACTCTCTCGATTGCAAATTTTCCATATCCGGGATTACAAGGATCCCCATAATCCTTTAAGTGTATTTCAAACAATTTTATAGCACCAATATAGACATTGAACTCGGCATTTAATTCTTGCTCGCGTTTGCATGTGAGTGCTATTCCAAATTGTGATGCGTAATTACAAAACCTATGACGTTCGTCAAAACCCACTTTGATTATTTCGTCCGGATCATAGTGATTGCAACCTGTCAACAGCAAGGCACAGCCCATTAATGATGCCAAAGATTTTTGATATTTAACTTTCATAACTTAAAAATCCTTTCTATACCTCTGTTTTTCCATAGTTGGTTAGATAATATTGATTATTACTCAGCCCTGATTTAGTGCTTAAGACAATATCATCGATCGAAAGTCTGCCTTTGTTCCTATCTCCTGATGAAGTAGCGCTGCATTCGAACCTGATATCGTAAATATCTTCTGTGGAATAATATGTATAGCGCAATAGTTCTTGTTCTTTGGTATATTAAGTAGTGATGGTGATATGTCTTTTAGTTTGCTCCAAGTGCCGCTGGAATCTTTGATTTTTATGTGGATACCACCATCTAAATTCTCTATGATTTCCTCCGACCTACATTTTAATTGTAGCATTTGGAATCAGAATTGTTAAGAAAATACTTGCAAATCTTCTTTGGCTAGCGTAGGATATAATGATTTGGCGATGCTACACTGCTAAATGGTCGGATCGGGGCAAAGAAGGAGTGATTTTATGTACCATTATGTAGAGGACAAGGAGTTTTTGCGCAGAGCACAATCGGACTCGTCAAGGAGGCTAAAAAAGGTTGAAAATCTCTTAAGAGATGAGTACGAGGTCAATTCTCAGATTTTTCTCGTCGGTAGCGGCGGAAGAAACATGGTGACGCAGAATGAGAATCAGCCCATCGACTTCGATTACAATCTGAACATCATATCTTGCCCGGATTGGAACGATGCCAAAGGCATCAAGGAATCTGTCAGGAAAGCGATGAACAGAATCATGCAGGAAGAGGGATTGCGTGATGTTCAGGACTCAACATCATCATTAACGACATATTCTATGTTTTTCAACGATGATATAGATAGCAATTGGTCTATCGATTTGTGTATTGTGAAAAAGAACAATCAAGGAGAATGGGAAAGACTCATCCACGAAAAAACCGGCTTCACTTGCAACGATAGGTATTTTTGGAACACAGCGCCAAGCTCCAAGGAGTATTCCGAGAAAGCAAAAGCCATAAAAAGCATCCCCGGATGGTGGAATACTGTCCGCGAGAAATACCTAAATATCAAAAACCTTTACCTGACTCGCAACGATCGCAATCACCCATCGTTCATCTGCTACATCGAGGCGGTGAACAACGTCTATAACGAGATGAGGCAGAAAAGGATAATTTAATCCTAAGATTCCATCAGCCCATGGGATATGAAGTCCTGTGGGCTTTTTCTTTTGACAGAAATCTTTCGCCTTTCCTGTGTGACCCGAAACTGCACCGAATCAGAAAGGCTGATTCCGCGCCTACCTTCCGTTTTTGTGCGTGAAAATTAGTAATGGATTTTTCCAAAAAATCGGATTCGCTTTCATCGTAAGAGAGGGGCAGATTCGTATTTTTTTGTTGCGGTCGAAACCGCATTGTGAAATACTGATAGTAGATGTTTGACATAGGAGAGAAACGATGAAGAAAAAAGGAAATTTGATGATTCTGAGGGCGGCGGAAGTTCTCCTGTCTTTGGCGATTGCCACCGCTTTGTTCTGGGGGACGGCGGACGAAGAAAGCGGACTGATCCTTTCTTCCGGAATCGCATGGCTCCCGTCTGTACTCGCGTCGGTCGTATTCCTGCTCCTTCTTCTGGAATTTTTCCGGTCGAGACCTTGGGTGCGCGCGGTCTATTTAGCGATCGTGTTGCTCACGCTCCTTTTTTCGATCAACGAAGGTCTGGCTTTCGTCAACGCGGCTGTCTGGCTTTTTTTCACCATTTACGCGGTACTTGCGCTTGTCGCTTTGATCCGGACGAAAAGAGGCTCGGAAAAGGAGCCGGAAAACCGCGCGGAAAAGACCTATTCGCTTGGTTTCTTTTCCAAAAGGCAGTCCGTTCTTTCAATCTCTTCGACCGTTCTTTTTGTTCTTCTGATCGGCGCGCTGACGATTCTGTTTCTCCATTATTCTTATCCCGTTCCGCTTTTCGCTTTTCTCATCTTTTTGGTTTTGTTCGCCTATCTTTGCTGTATGTTTTTTACGATTTCCAAGGAAACGCCTTCTGCCGTTCTGAAACGGTTCAACCGCGATTGCCGCTATGAAGAATTGAAGCGTTCGTTGGACGAAATGCTGTCCAGACCTTTGCATCCCGACGACAGAAGTTATGTCGAAATCCTCTTGACCAGCGCCTGCTCGCTCGTCGATCTCGAAGAGACGAAACAGCATTTTTCGACCATCGTCAGACCGAGTCAGAAGAACTATCGGATTCTGTACGATATGCTTCGCATCGATCTGATGCTGACGGACGGAATGACGGAAGAGGCGGAAAACGCGATCCGCCGGTTCCAGGAGACCTATCCGCGGAACAAGAACGGAGAATATCTGAATCGGGCGCGGCTCATTCTGACAACGGAAGAGACGATTCCTTCGGTGGAAACCTATTATCCGGTCAATACGAAGAATCCGTATCTCAACATCGTCAATGCGAATATGCTGCTCAACTACTATCGGGTGCGAAAGAATTGGGAAAAGGCGAGGATATACGCGGAAAAGATTCTGAACCAGCCGAGCGATTTCACGGAATTAAGAGCCTTCGCGGAAAAAATCGTGAACGGAGAGTCCGTTGAGAATCCGGAAGCGTAAGAAAGCGATTCGCTTTGCGTAAGATGAAACGGAACAGAGAAAATGAGAAATGAACGATCCGATTCGCGTCGAATTTGAAAGTCGATAGGAGGGAAGAATCGCCGATAGTTTTTTCGAGAAACGGAGAATGTTTCTCACGATGCTAACCGGCGTTTAGGCGCTGACGGAATTGCAGATCGAAGGTCTGATTGCTTTGAAACAGGCGATGAAAAAATAGACTTTATTTCATTTGTGTAAAACAGAGAAAAAAGGCGAATTTGTATTCTTGATCGCCTTTTTGAAAGAAAATGACGAATTTTGTCGCCGTTTTCGTCCGTTTTTTGCTATTTTTTTGGGGGTGTCGCGTATTTTAACCATAGGGTGAAAATTCCACCAAAAAAGCAAAGTTAGTTTTTTTCGACATTCTTTTGCTTGCAATTTTCCGAAATGCTAGAATCAGTTTGACAGTTTTGTCATGGAGGATTATATGGATCGTAAACTCGTCAAATTATTAGCCTTACCTTTGATTTTCGCTTCTTTGTTCGGATGCAGTTCAAACAAAGACAATGCGAGCAGTGAAACCGGAAAATCGGAAACGGTTTCCGAAACCACTTCTGCGGGAGAAAGTTCTTCCGTCGAAGACAGCAAAGAGCCGGTATCTTCGATCGTCGAAGAATCTTCGGTCTCTTCGGTAACCGATGAAATCTCTTCGAGTTCGTCGGAAGAAGAAACAGGCACGCAATTGGTTTATAACTTCTCGACTTTAACCGAAACCGGCGTGGAGATGACCGGATCGGTTCTGGAAGTTTTTCAGGGGCTGAACGACAGCGCACTCCTGACGGACGTAACGGCGACGAAAGTGTATAACGGAAACGGTACGGGTGGCGCATACGAAAAGACGGCAGGTTTGTTGAAATTCGGCACCGGAAGCGCGAACGGCGAGTTGGCGATGACCTTTGATGTAACGGCCAGCATCGTGAAAGTGGATTTGCTTTGCCACGACTGGTATACGAAATCGGAGCAATATCCGACCAATTCCAATACCGTTTCGGTCAACGGAAGCGAAGCGGTACTGGCGCCGTACAATGAAAGCGGAACGTTCGAGGTGCTTTCTTTCGATCTCAGCGGAACGAATACGGTGACAATCACGTCGGTCAAGCGGATTTTCTTAAAAGAAATCGTCGTCTATCTGGCGGACTGATCGCAAATCGAAGAGGAACTGAAAAGTTCCTTTTTTATTGGTCTTTTGTCCGGTAGTCGAGTTGACCGACGAACGCGTAGGAGTGGATCGAATAGGCATAGACGCTCGTCGAACTGATGCACAGAACGTAGGAATCGGTCAGGACGATCCGGAGAATGTAGTCTTCCGGGAAGGTCAGGGTTTTCAGGTGGGAAATCGGATTCGCGACGGAGAAAATCTGTACGCTTTGTCCTCTTTCGCTGAACATCGGAAAATAGATCGTTTCTTCGTCCCGGACGAAGGCTTTCGGATTGTAGCGCACTTCGGTGCTAGCGTATTTTTCGTCGATCCGGAAAACGTTTGTCAACGACAGATCCGCCTTATCGAATAAAGCGAGGACCAGACCGTCGGAAATCCGTTCTTCATCGTAGGAAGTTCCCAGCGCGAAGAGGTGATCGGCGGTCGTTTCCAGATAATCGCAGGAGAATTCCACTTCGGTTTCTTTCGTCTCAACGATTTCAGACGGATCGGAGAAATCGAAGATGAAAAGGGGATCGATGTAGAGGAAGGTCGAAAGATAGCAACGGTTTCCTTCGAAGCGGATCGCGTAGATGCTTTCTCCGGGCGCGATGCTTCTTTTGGCTTTGATCCGGAAATCGCTCAGCGCGATATTGTACAGTTCGTTAAAGGAGGTATCGTCCTTGAAAGAACAGGTCGCCGCGCGAAGATAGCCGCCGTAAGACGAAAGCGCGTCGGGATTCGCCAGATATCCGTCGAGAACGACATAGCCGTCGTAAGTCAGGTTTTCCATCGAAAAGACGTGAATCGCCGTCTGGCTTTCTTCTTCGTAAAGCGCGGACGACATCAGAATCCGATGATCGGAAAAAAGCAACGTTCCTTCGATACCGAGAATCCCTTTGAATTCCATCGGCGCGGTTTCTTTTAAAGACAGTCTGGCGATCAGACGGATCGAATAGGCGTTGTTCCCGGCTTCGGACAGATAGAGGTCCTGTTCGCTCAGTTTCTGTTCCTGATAAACCGAATCCCGGTAACTCGGAAAGATGAACGTTTTGCTCTCCGGGTTGAAGACGGTGTAATCCGACAAAGCCAGATACAGATAGTCCTCATCGATCGCGGACGACAGATAGTAACTTTCCTCGAAAAAGACGCTGCGCGACAAAGAAAAATCCGCTTTCGAGACGATGAAAACGCCGCATTCGCTGATCGAATAAGGAAATTTCCTTCCCGGAAGCACCTCGATTTCGGTTTCGGTCGACCGAATGCCGAGCAGAATGATCGCATCCGCGGTCAGAATGACTTCGGAGGGCATAAAATTTTCAAAACGGAGTTGATTGACGCACGTTCGGGTATCGATGTCGACGATGTTCAGTTGCGCATAGTCGACGATGTAGAGATATTGATCGTCGCGCTGAATGAAATCGCCCTCGTCGACATCGTCGCACGGATAGTCAACGTCTTCGATCGGATCGATCACCGGCAGATCGCTTTCGTTGCGTTCCTTTCTGAGGAAATCGGCGGCCTGCTGAGCCGTGATCCGTTTCACGCCGATGTCGTCGGTCTCTTTTTTCGGAAGAAAAACGGCGGCGCACAGAATCCCCGCGAGGACTACGCCGAGCCATAGCCTTTTTTTCATAGAATCACCGGTCTTATTGTGCGGATTCTTTCCGTTTGTATGCACGCATTCGCGAAAATCGTTTTTTCCGGAATCCTTTTTTGCTCCTTCCTTGTCTTATTTGACGATAATCGGAAGGAGAAAGCGAAATGAAAAAGAAAAAAGCCGTTGCCTTATTCATGGGCGTCGTCGGAGGTCTTTGCCTTCTTTCGGTTCCTGTCCTCCTTATGCAAACGGAAAAAGAATCCAGTTTCAGAAGGTATCGGAAAAAGTACAGCCTCGACGAATGGAAGGCGATCGAAACGGCTTCGTTCCGTCCGTTGAATTCGATCGTCTATCCCGACGAAACCTACAAGAAAGAAGAGGTCGATGAGGCTTATATCACGGCGGTTTCTGACTTTGCTTATCGCATTTACGATCGGATTTCCGCGCAAAAAGCCAATAGTTCTTTTTCGCCTTTGGGTTTATATGCCAATCTGGATTTGATTTCGTCGATTTCCTCCGATGAAGCGGCGAAAGAAGAATTCGATCTTCTGCTCGGATTGGATGCGGACAAACGAAAAGCGAATTTTTTCCGAATGCAGCGAACCGATTGCTACGTCGAAGAAAACGGGACGATTCAGATGCATAACGGCGTTTTCTTTACCGACGATTATTCGGTCGATCCGACAGTCGTCGGGGAGTTGACTTCGCGTCGCGCGGAAGCGTATCAGATCGATTTTCAGAATGAATCGGCGCGGGAAAAGATGCTCTCCTGGATCGACCGTCAAATGGGAGAAAAGGGGTTTATCGACGAAAAAGACCTGGAAATCGACGCGGATACGGCGATGCTGTTTTTGACGACGGTTTACTTTTCCAACCGCTGGGAGAACATGTTTTCCGCTTCAAACAGCGAAACGGACACTTTTTACGGATCGGAAAGAAACGAGCAGATCACCTATATGCGACATACGTACGCGGGCATCGTTTACGATTACGGGGATTACGTTTCCTTTTACGACGCGTATACGAACGGTGCGAAAATTCAGTATCTAATTCCTAAATCCGTCGAGGATTCCATCGACGAACTGGTCAAGGGCGTCGATTTTCTGAAAGAAGACGAAGAAGCGCGACTTCCGGGATGCATCATCGATCTGAGCGTGCCGAAATTCACGTCGGAAGCGCAGTTTGATTTCACGGAAACGCTGAAAGAAGAAGGATTGAACCTCGTGTTCGACCGGACGCGTCCCAGCCTGAACGGAGCCTTTACCGATGCCGATCAGGTCGTTTATTTGCAATACGTTCGTCAGAAGAGCAGCCTTTCGTTCGACGAAGACGGAACCGAGATCAAATCGCTGACGTTTTCAAAAGGTAGTAACAAGGCCATCGGCCCGGCGATTGAAGGCGAAACGATGAAGATTCAGTTGAACCAGCCGTTCCTCTACGTCGTTTACGATTCCAACGACCTTCCGCTTTACATGGGAAAAGTCGATCAGCCGAATTAAGCGTTCCCCTTTCCTTTTCCGGGTGATATAATGGAAGACGGAAGAGGAAGAAGTATGATCACGAGTTATAAAGAATTCATCGAATGCGAATCGCAGAAAGAATATTACCGGAAACTGAAAGAATTCGTCGTGGAGGAATACCGGAACCATACTTGTTTTCCGCCGTATTCCAAAATTTTTCATGCGCTTTCGATCACGCCTCTGGAACGGACGAAAGTCGTCATTCTCGGGCAGGACCCTTACCACGAGGTCAATCAGGCGCACGGTCTGGCTTTCAGCGTGCTGTGCGATCAACTTCCGCCGTCGCTCGTCAACATCTACAAGGAAATGGAAGACGATCTCGGCGTCAAAGTGCATCAGGACGGCAATCTCGATTATCTGGCCAGACAGGGCGTTCTTCTGCTCAACACTTCGCTGACCGTGCGCGAACATATCGCCAATTCGCACGCCAATCACGGCTGGGAAATCTTTACCGACAATTGCATTCGTCTGCTCAACGAACAGGACAGACCGATCGTGTTCATTCTGTGGGGGAGAAACGCGATCTCCAAGACGCGTTTACTCGACAACCCGAAACATCTGGTTCTCACTTCGCCGCATCCGTCTCCTCTGTCGGCTTACGGCGGTTTTTTCGGATCGAAGCCGTTCTCGAAAACCAATCGTTTTCTGATCGAGCATCAGATTGAACCGATTCGCTGGACAAAATGAAACTGCACGAAAAAACGGATCGCCGTCGCGGTCCGTTTCTTTTTAATTCAGGGAGTTCTTCAATTCCGCTTTCCGATTTTCCGCTTCGGTTTTGAAACGGAGAAGATCGTCCGCGTATTGCTTTTCAAATTCATCGAAGAAAGCGTCCTTGGCCGCATTCAGGGTCGATTCGGTTTCTTTGGCTTTCTTTTCGATCATGGAAGAAATCTCTTTCGAACTCGCTTCGAGGGTTTCCAGCGAATCGATGATGCCGTTCAGGATCGTCTGTGCGGCGTCGATGGAATCGTTCGCGGTCGTTTGAAGCGAGGTCAGCGTCCCGATCGCGGCGTCTAAGGCCTGCTCTTTCAGTTCCAGTTCTTTTTTCAGAAGGGTCAGAGACGGGCTGTCCGCGTCGATTTCGGACACTTGCTTCCGGAGTTGAATGACTTCGTTCTTACTTTCGACCATCTGGCTCCGGGTTTTCTGATAATCCGACTCCGGATCGATCAGGGTGTCGTAACGAATCTGATCGAGCGAGGCGCCGGCCTCTTTCAGTTGATTGATCATCTTCGCGTAAACTTCGACGAAGGTCTGAGAAATTGCGTCGATTTCTCCGATCGCTTCCCGGAAAGATTCTTTTTCGGTAAAGGCGATCTTGTGGGCTTTCGCGCTGTTGTAGAGGTCTTCGAGTTGCTCGGAGAAGATCTCCGCCGTTTCCAGATGATAGAGGGAAATCACGTCGAGCAATTGCGCGTACGTCAGGCTCTTCGCTTTCTCGGCGCTGAGCGTCGGATCGCACTCCATCGCCCGTTTTTCCAATTCTTCGCGCGTGTACTTTTCGACTTTCTCGATCGTTTCATCGATGTCGTATCTGGCGCAGATATCCTCTAACGAAGCGACGATTTTTTCTTCTAAATCCGCGACGTTCTGGTTTTCTGCGGTAACCGAGACGCTGATCTTGTTGGTGTCGACGCTTGCGCTTCCTTCAATCAGATATCCGGTTTCCGATTCGACTTTCACGATGATTTCGAGGGCTTCGTCCAGCGTCTTTCCGATAAAATCTTCGCCCTGGACGATCATCTTTCCTTCGTCGTTTCCGCCGTAGACGGAGATGACTTTATTCTTTTTATCCAAGACCAGTTCGATGCTCGGATTGACGTCGATGCTGACCATTGCGTGGGCATCGTCGCCGCTCTTGTTTTTCGGCCAGAAGACGAATGTCAGCGCGCAGGCGGCCACGAGCGTTCCGCTTAATAAACAGATCAGCGTTTTCTTTTTCATAAACTTTTCTTCCTTTCGTTTGCTGAGATTCAGTTTCGCTGCGGTTTCTTCATAGCAGTCCGGGAATCTCAGATGTTCTTCCATATACCTTTTGAATTGCTTTTCGGTTCTTTTCATAACTGACCTCCGTCGAAATGTTTTTTGAGTTGCCGAATCGCTTTGTAGTAGCGCCCCTGCACCGTGTTGAGGCTCAGGTTCATTTCATCGGCGATTTCTTTGAAATTGTAAGAGAACAGGATTTTCAAAGTGACGATTTCCGCGTCTTCCGGGGAAAGGGTTCGTTCGATCGTCAGAATAGTGTCGACATCGTCGGCGGGACTTCGGCTGACCAATCGGTTTTCGCTTTCCTCATCGAGATAGATTTGCCTCTTGTTTTTTTGTATGGCGTTGAGCGACTTGTTTTTGGCGATCGAGGTCAGATACGACTTCAAGGTTCCGCTTTCGTTGTATTCTTCGATGTGTTCCATCAGGGAGAGAAAAGTCTCCTGCATGATGTCTTTGGCCAGTTCTTCGTCCTTGACGATCCGAAAAGAGATGTAATAGATCAGACGGTAGTATTCCTGATAGACGATTTCAAAAGCATATTCCTGACGGTTTTTCAGATCCGTCAAAACTTTTTGACTGATTTTCATGGGTGCACCTCGGGAAGGCCTTGTTTCGACCTCCTCACCCAATATAACAGACGAACGGCGAAAATTATTTTAAAAACAATAATTTTTTTTGATATTCGATTCAACTTCTAATTTTTTTCGCCGTTTGATACAATAAAGCGTATGAAAAAGATCAGAAGCCTGTTGAAAATGACCTATGAAGAACGAATGGTGCTGACGACGATCCTCTCGTTGTCCGGCGGCGTGATTCTCGCCGCGGGTAAAATCGTCGCCGGATTGTTCTCGGATCTCATTCTCTTCGCTCTGGGCGTTTTCAACCTGCTTCTGCTTCTGGCCAAATTGCAATGCCTGATCGGAATCAAAAAAGGAGAGAACAATTTTTACGCGCGGAATCTTTCGGTTGCCGTCCTGCTTTTCATCGCCGGCGTCGTTTATATCGCTTACGTCGTTTCCGATTTGATTCTCTCGTATCCGGACAAGGTGTACACGCGTTTTACCTCCATCGCGATTACGGCGATTGCCTTTTTGGAAATGGGATTGGCGATCCGCGGCTTGGTGAAAACCAAGTATCGGGGACATTATTACCGGGATATCAAGATCATCAGCCTGATTTCCGCGATGACGGCGATGATGACCGCGCAGATCGCCTTGCTCTCCTTTTCTTCCGAAGAGGATATGTCGGTCTACAACAGTTACGTCGGCATCGCCGTCGGGGTAATCACGCTTCTGTTAGCGATTTACGTGTACTTCGCGCCGGAAATCTCTCTCTCCGATCGGAGTCATCAGGTTTTTCGTCCCCGAAACGCGAACGTGCCTTTTCTTCCCGACGGAGAGATCCTCTTGGTTTCGAGTCGGATCTACGGCGATTACGTGTTTCGTTTCGAGCGGAAAGACAGCCTACTGGAAGGCGATATCGTCAGGAAACCCGGTCTTCTCAGAAGAATGCCTCTGGGGGCGAAAATCGTCTGCGCCGTTCTTTCCGAAATTTTGATCTTCGTCTGGCTGATCGGTTATTTCATTACCTTTTTCCGCACGCTCAACCTTCCTCTGAAACTGCAAAAGCGAATGGAAGAAAGCGGATTTGAAAAAATCGAAGAATCGGAAAAAGAAGCCTTGACAAAGGGCTAACGGTTCGCTGAACCGTTAACCCGAAAGGGCTTCGGATATGCTATCGTGATCATGGAGGTGATACGATGGCGGAAGAAAGTTTTGACGGTCTGATCAATGCGATTCAGAACGCGTTTATTCGCGTGAACCAAATGGCGGAAAGTCAGCATCTCGATCTGATCAGCCAGTATTTCGACGAAAAGAATCAACCGATCTGCGTCGAATTTGTTTATCCTTACGTCGATGCGACGGGAGAGTCCGCGGAAAAGAAAGTCCGGATACCGAAACTGTGCTTAGTGCCGATTTCTTCTTTGAAACTGAGCGAAATCAGCGTGGATTTCAAGGTTCGTCTGGCCGGAAAGGTGTCTTTGAAAACGGGAGAAAGCGAAATTCCGAAACAGGTCGACCGTCTGCTGAAAAGCGATCGGGAGCGATCGTTTTTAGGCTATATCCCGTCGGGCAGAAGAAATCACGAGGAAAGTTATGCGAACATCGTCCTGAAATTTCAATCGGAAGATCCGCCGGAAGGATTGATGCGCATTCAGGACGAGTTGATCAGGGTTACCGCATAAAGGAGGAAGAATATGGCAACGGAAATACAGAATCAGTTTACCGGTCTGGATATGGCCGCGTTGATCGGAGGGCCTTTGAAAGCGGTCTGTTCCGCGCAGGCGATGCTTGCGGTTTCGACAGCAGATTTCATCACCGATGTGTGCATGGAAAAGGATTCCGAAGGCAAGCCGACATCGCTTTCGACGGCGAATTTCGCTTTCGACCGCGTCGTTACGAATTCGGAAACAGGTGCGATTTCGACGGAAAAAGTCAATATGAGCATTCCGATTCTTTCCATCGTCAACGTGCCGAATCTGGAAATCGACGATGTGAAAATCGTTTTCGACATGGAAGTGAAAGAAACCACGTCGCATGAAGAAAAAAAAGATAAAGAGGGAAAACTCGACGCCGACGCGCATTTGAAAATCGGACCGTTCAACATGAACGTGAAAGTGTCGGGTTCGGTCTCCTGCCACGAAGCCAACACGCGAAGCACCGACAATTCGGCGAAGTACCACATCGAAGTGCACGCGAGCAACGGCCCTTTGCCGGAAGGTCTTTCCCGCGTACTGGACATTCTGGCGGGTTCGATCGCCCCGATCGGCGGCAAGTAGCGGTGCGTGAGGAAAAAAACGTCTTTTCCTATCCGGAAATCGTCTACGTCCGAAGAGTCGTCGTCGGAAACAGCCGTCCCGATAAATGGCTGAGCGAGGCGGAGATCGAAAAGCAACAAGAGGAAGTGAACCGTCTTCTGAATGAATTTCCCCGTGGACGGATCATCGGTCTTGAAAAAAACGTGTATTTGCTGAATTGGGGAGAGCATCAGGCGATCGTTCAGTATTTGGTTTACCACATCGGATTTACCAAAAGAATCGGAAAGGAGTAAAAAATGCATTTTGTAACGGTTTATTTCGACGGCGAAGGTCCGAATCGGGAAGACAGGTATTCGATTCTTCTGCCCTGCGTGTGGAAAGAAAGCGGTCTGTCCGATACGATTTTCCGGAAACTGATGGATAATTACGGCGAAAGTTGTTTCGATATCGACGAAGTTTTCGATGAGATCGAAGGCGATCCGTCGGAAAACCTCATTGTTTTGCTGGAAGAAGACGATCTGGAAAGGGTCAAATCGAAGATTCTCCGCTTTATCCTGAACATGGAGTTTCTTTTGGAATGGCTCTTCGGCTCAGATGAATTGGACGAAATCGTCGCGTTCGCCACGAACGGCGAATACACGTCCTATTCGGAATACAAATTGGAGAAGCAGGAAGCCTCGACGGCGGATTTTTACATCGGAAACATCGGAGGGCGGTTTGTCTATCGGTATCGGAATACGCTTCGTTTCGATCTCTGTTATCCGTTCTACGACGGAGGGAAACGGCCGTTGAATCCAATCGCATTCAATCAGGCATGCCTGGCGATTCTTCAAGAAGAAGATGTGGCGGACGTTCCGCCTTCGGTTCCTGCGTTTCTGAACTGGTTCACCGAAAACTGCATGGAATTTGAAGACTGGTTCGACGCGATCGGCGAAGACGAATTCGACGCTTACTGGAACAACGCGAAAGACCGACGCGTCATCGAACTTCTGCGCCGTTTTCCGAGAGGAAAACACGAATGGCTGATGGTTTCCCGAACCGATCGGTTCAAGAAAATGGGCGTTTCCGCGAAGATGCTCGACGATCTGGTGACGCCGACCAAAGACCTGCTTTTCAAATCGGGCGGAAGACACGGAGGAAAGCGAAGCGGAACTTTCCACCTCGCCCTGAAAAATCGGATCGATGGCGCCGGAGATTGCGACGGGTTGTTTGCCGGACTGAAAACCTTGATCGCGGAATGGGTCAAAAGCAAAGATGAATCGAAAAAACTGACGGACCTGATCGACCATTATCGGTAAGCGCGAAAGCAAGCAAGCCCTTGTATTTTTTGGTGGATTGCAGGGAAAAGGCGCGGTATAATGAAAGCGGAAAGTCGAGGAAATCAAAATGAGAAAGAATCTGGGCGCGAAAACTTACCTTTATCCTCTTCCGGTTCTGATTATCGGAACGTATGACGAAGAAGGAAATCCTGATGCGATGAATGCCGCGTGGGGCGGAATCAGCGATTACAATCAAATCGTCCTTTCTCTGGCATCCGAGCATAAGACGACGAAGAACATCCAGTCGAAAAAGGCCTTCACGGTCAGTTTCGGCACGGAAGAACATCTGATCGGTGAAGATTATGTCGGTATCGTCTCCGGGAACGAAGTCAAGGATAAGTTCGTCAAAGCGGGATTTCACGTTCTTGCGAGCGAATTCGTCGACGCGCCTTTGATTGCCGAATTGCCGATGGCTTTGGAATGCCGTCTGATAAAAGAGAGCGAAGGCGGCCTGTTTTTCGGCGAAATCGTCAACGTCAGCGTCGACGCATCTTTCATCGACGAAAACGGAAAAATCGACCCGTCGAAGATGGGATTCGTCTCCTACGATCCGGTCAATCACGACTATCTCCGCATCGGAGGAGTCGCCGGGAAAGCCTTCTTTGAAGGAAAAAAGCGAAAGTAAATCAGATCGTCTGCCGGATATAGGAAATGAAGTTGTCGATGATTTCGCATTCGTCCATCGCGCAATCGTCGAGAATCCACGATTTGAACACGCCGCTGGCGCCGTTGAGAATGAACGAAAAATAATACTTCGTAAACGTCGATTTTTTGGAATCGCCCAGCGAAGCGATCATCAGTTTGTCGATTTTGTTTTTGAATTTGTTCTCGAAATGATCGTCGGTTTTTAAGAGAAGAAGTTTGAAAACGGCGCAGTTTTTCTTAATAAAGCGGGCGATTTCCGTGCATTTTTCTTTGATGTTGTCGGCGTGAAAACCCAGACAGATGCGAAAGATCGGTTCGATCTGCTCTTCCTCGATCTGATCGATCAGATCGTTGATGTCGGCAAAATGAAGATAGAACGTCGAACGGCTGACGTTGGCTTTGTTGCAGATATCGATGACTTTGATCTCGCTGATCTTCTTGGTTCTGATCAGGGAAATCAGCGCTTTTTTGATCGAAGAAACGGTTTTGATCGGCCGACGGTCCATAGAATACACCTCTTGCACATATTATAAACATTTGTCCATTAAAAGACAAGTGTTGCGTCGATGTGCTTTTTTATTGCAGAGATTTTAAGCATAATGACCTTAATCGAGGAGGACGGCGCGATGAACGAATATGTGATTGAAACGGAAAACGTGTGCAAAGAGTACGCGGTCGGCGAGCAGAAGATCGTCGCCAATTCAGATATCAGCATCCGGATCCGACACGGTGAATTCTGCGTGATCGTCGGTCCTTCCGGCTCGGGAAAGACGACGCTTCTGAATCTTCTCGGCGGCATGGACCGGATCTCCGGCGGGAAGATTCTCGTCGACGGAGAAGATATCGGCCGGTACGATGACAGGAAACTGACGCTTTTCAGGAGAAACTCGATTGGTTTCGTCTTTCAGTTTTATAACCTGATGAGCAATCTCACGGCGTTAGACAACGTGGAAATCGCCGCGGAAATCTGCGCGCAGCCTCTGAATTCAGCGGAGGTTCTGAAAAAGGTGGGGCTTGAAGAGCGGGCCGACAACTTTCCTTCCCAACTCTCCGGCGGCGAGCAACAGCGCGTGGCGATCGCCAGAGCCATCGCGAAAAATCCCAAACTCCTTTTGTGCGACGAACCGACGGGGGCTCTGGACTACCAGACCGGAAAGAAAATCCTGGCCTTGCTTCACGAGATATCCAGAACGATGGACAAAACGGTGATCGTGATCACCCATAACAGCGCGTTGACGGCGATGGCCGATCACGTCATCTGCCTGAAAAACGGCACGGTCATCAAAGACGAGTACAATGCTCATCCGGTTCCGATCGCGGAGATTGAGTGGTGAGCGTATGAAAAAAGCCTATTTCCGTTATTTTCTCTCTTCGATCCGAAGAGATTTTTCCAGAATCGCTTCAATCATCGCCATCGTCGCGCTTGGAGTCGGATTCCTGATCGGCTTGATTTCCAGCGCGCCGGATTTATACGCCGGCGTCAACCGTTACATGAAAAACGTGAATTATCAGGATATCAACATCAAAAGCAGCGTCGGATTCAGCGAGCGGACGGTCGCCTATCTCCATGAAAATCTGGAAGACATCGCCGTTTTTTCCGCAGTAAAAGAGACGGAAAGCGCGGTCAAAGCCGGCAACGTATCCTACTATGCCAAATTCATCGAACAGCCGACGGAAGTTCATCTGGTGCTGAAAGAAGGGCGTTTTCCCGAAAGCAAAAACGAGTGCGTGGTTCTGAGCGACAATCCCACGCTTACCGATGATCTGGACGAAATGACGGTTGAAAGCGGCGGGTTCTCCTATCGGGTCGTCGGCAAAGTCGTCGATCCGACCTATATCATCAAGGAGGACATCACGTCTTCGCTCAGTTCCAAGAAATTTCAGATCGTCGCCTATCTGGATTCTTCGTTCGACAATGACCGGGTCGAAAACGCCGCGATCACCGATCTCTGGCTGAAAGTCGGCTCGTTGAACGAACTCAATGTTTTTTCTTCCAAATACGAAAAGAAAGTCGATGAAAAGATTTCGGAAATCGAGGATTTCTGCGAGGCGAACGATCTGATCGCGAAGAATTACCGTTACGTGCTGGAAGAACAGATCGTTTCCTCCGCGCTGGAAGCGCTGAAAGATCAGGGATACGACGAAGAAGCCCTTTTTCAGATTCAGCAGAGCGAAGCCTTTCTGAATCAGATCGCTTCTGCGGTCGAAGAGGAATTCGTCGCGACGTACGACGCCTCGAATCCGTCGTTCTACTATCTCGATCATCATTCGGTTCCGGCTCTGGAAACCTTTATCGTCAACGCGGAAAAGGTCAATCTGGTTGCGAGCATTTTTCCGGTCTTCTTCTTTGCCATCGCCGTATTGGTCAGCCTGTCTTCGTTCGGCAGAATCGTCGCGAAAGACCGGATGGAGATCGCCACGCTGAAAGCCAACGGCTATTCAAGCGGAAAGATTTACGAGAAATACCTTCTTCTCGGCCTTTTCTCGACGCTGATCGGTTGCGTGTTCGGCGTTTTAGGCGGCGTGTTCTTACTCCCTTACATCATCTATCAGATGTATTACACGCTGTGCGCGATGCCGCCGATCGTCTTTACGTTTCAGTCGCTGTACATTTTCGGCATTTCGATCCTGATGATTGCGGCGATCCTTCTCGTGATCTATTTCGTCGTCAGCGGTTACAACCGGAAGAGCATCAGCGCCTTAATGCTCGGAAGAGACAACGGTTCGGGGAAAAAGATCGTGCTGGAACGAATCCCTTTTTTCTGGAAACGCCTCAAATTCAAGTATAAATCGATGTTCCGGAATATCTTCCGTTTCAAGAAAAATCTGTTCATGATGATATTGGGCGTCGGCGGTTGCAGTGCGATTCTTTTGGCCGGGTTCGGCCTGTCGGATTCGATCAACGTGCTCACGAAAACGCAATACCGCGAAATCTTCAAGTACAACCTGATCGTGGAGACCGACAGTCCCAAGATCGACAGCATCGACGAACAGATCGAGATTCTCTATTACGGAAGCGGGCATATCGAAGGCGACGAAAAATACGATCTGACGCTGATCGCCGGCGGCGATGCTTTGAACGAGTACATCTGTTTCACTTCTGCGAAAGGGAAATCGCTGACTTTCAACGCGGATTCGTGTTTTCTGACCAAACAGGTCGCCGAAGCCCTTCACGTCAGTGCCGGGAAGGAATGCACCTTTGTTTTTCAGAATCGGGAATGCACCCTGAAAGTCGATCAGATCGTCGAAAATTACGTCGGGAATTATCTCTACGTCGGCGAAAACCGCTTTGATTTCGACGGCTGGGAGAACGGGCACGCGATTCTCGGCTATAAGGATTTTTCGGGCATCGATGAAAACGAATGGCTGGACGAACTTTCCCTGTCCCACGAAATCCGTTCGGTCGTTTTCACCGAGCAATACTTTCAGGTCTACAATTCCTTGGTGGAGAATCTGAGGGGAATCGTTCTTCTTCTGGTTCTCATATCCGGCATTCTGGCGATCATCGTCATCTATACGCTGGTCGACATCAACCTGAACGAAAGAGTCAAGGAAATGGCGACGCTTCGGGTGCTGGGCTACCAGAAAAAAGAAGTGGTGATGTACCTCTTCCGCGAAATTTTCGTGATGAGTGTTCTGGGTTTCGGATTCGGCATCCTCTTCGGCGTTTATCTTCACCGTTTCGTCATCGAGGCGATCTGTTCGCCTGGACTGATTTTCGGTATCCGGATCAATCCGCTGAGTTACCTGTATTCCGGATTATTGACCGTGCTGTTTTCGTTAATCGTCGTCGTCGTGTTTTCGCCGAAGATTCTGAAAATCAATATGAGCGAAGCCCTTAAATCCTCCGAATGATCAGAAGCCCGAAATCAAACAGGTCAGATAGGAAAAAACGAGCGAAGAAACCAGACAGATCGCGACGATTTTCATCGCCTCTTTGCGCCGACCCTTCTGTTTCAGCAGATAGATGAGGCCTAAGCCCGAATTCATCAGAAGACCGCCGAGAAGCGCGCCGAAAGAAAGACCGCCCAATAGATAGAGTTCGCTGAGAATGACGCTGGAAGCGCAATGCGGAATCAATCCGATCAGCACCGACAGAAGCGGCGCCAGATAACGGTTGGCCTGAACGAAACGCATCAGGTTGTCTTCGCCGACGGCGCCGATGCATAAACCGAAGAGGAGATTGATGATCAACAGGTAGAAGAAGATTTTCAGGCTGTGAATCAGAGGGTGAAGAAAATACTTGCTGAACCGGCTTTCCTTTTCGTCGTCGATCGCGTGGTGACAGCAACCGACGTGCACTTCTTCTTCGTGCTGACAAGGATGAAGATGCTCTTCGACCTGCGCTTTGTCCTTGATTCGGCTATCGACGATCCAGCCGACGAGAAAGCCGATGATCAATTTCAGAAGAATCAGGGGAATGACGGCGAGGCTCCGACGGCTGTGGCCGGCCAGAAGAAGGGGGATCGCCTCGTCGGAACAGGATAGAAACACCGCGACGAGGGTTCCCGTCGTCAGGTGATCCTTGATGTAAAGGTCGCTGGCGATCACGCTGACGCCGCATTGCGGAACCAAAGCGAAAAGAGAACCAAAAAGCGGCGAAAGGCGGCTTTTTTTCGTCAGCCTTTTGGAGATACGCACTTCAAACAGAGCGAGAATCAGATAGATCGCAAAGATGAAGACGAAAGCGATCGCGCTGTCTTTCAGACTGTCGAGAACGATTTCCTTGCATTCCGTCCAATTCATTTTTCTTCCTCCCTTCCGCATTCCTGACACGTTCCGTAAAAGACGACAGTGCCCCGATGAAGATTGAAACGGTGTTCCGCGTAGATGTGATCGATCAGGTTTTCGGCTTTCCGGCACGAAAGAACGATCCGTTTGCCGCAACGGGAGCAGACCAGATGAAAGCAGGGCCTCTCCGGTTCAAGGACGTATTGATAGCAAAAACCTCGCTCTGTCGCGTATTTCCGGACTTTTCCTTCCCGTTCGCACTGTCGGACGAAACGATAAAGCGTCGCCTGCGGAATCGGCGTATCGTCGTTTTCCAGTTCCTTTTTCAGTTCTTCGACCGAATAGGACCGCTCGAAATGCTTCTCCATGAAGGCGAGCACCGACTGCTTCTGACGAGTCTGATAGGATTTCATCGTACACCTCAAATTGATAATCGTTATCAATTTCACAAAGGGTAATCTATCAGCATGAAAAAAAATTTGCAAGATTTTACGCGCAATTCTTTGAATTTGCTTTCGTTTATAGTATGCTGTTCGCGGAAATGCTTTTCCGGACAGTTCATGAACCATCCTGTCCTTAAACAAAACTAGGACATTTTTTCTTTGTCTGAGATGGTCGTTTGGACCCTTTTTTATTTTTTGGAGGAAAATGATGAGAAACAAGAATGTAATCCGACTGACTTTTTCCGCGATGATCGCGGCCGTCTACTTTATCCTGTGCTTTTTCGAGCAGAGTTTCGCTTCCGGCGCGGTGCAATGCCGCCTTTCGGAAGGATTCACCTTGCTGCCTTTGTTTTTTCCGGAAGCGATTCTCGGCATTACCGTCGGCTGTCTGATTTTCAACTGCACGACCGGGATCGTCTGGGATATGGTTTTCGGCACGCTCTGCACGCTCGTCGCGGGAATCTGCACGTATTTCATCGGGCGGTTCGTCCGGAAAGACGCGCTTCGGATTTTTTTAGGCGGAATCCCTCCGATTCTGATCAACGCGGCGGTGATCCCGCTTGTGTTAATCAACGGCTATCAGTTGAGCGATGCGTACCTGTATCTGTTCGCGACGGTCGGCGCGGGCGAAGCGATCGCGGTTTATGCTTTCGGCGCGATCGTCTATTTTCCGCTGAAAGCGCTGTTTGAAAAGTACCGCCTGATCGAAGCGTAAAGGTTTATTTGTTGAAGATGATCTTTTCGTTGTTGAACATTTTCGTAAGCAGATAAAGCGCCAGCCCGATATAGGCGATATTGGAGATAACAGTGATCAGAATGAGAAGCGGCTCGTAGTTCATCGAGAACAAACCGGTCAGAGACAGCGAGATGTTGTAAATCGGAATGAAGTACAGCGCCGGATTCGACGACGGAGACGAAATCATGAAATTGGACATGGCCAGGAACATGATCAGAATCATCACGACGGACGAGTAAGAGGTCGCTTCTTTGACGCTTTTCGCCAATGTGGAAACGATCGTCAGAATCGAAGTGAACAGAAGCACGGTAACGACGATGAGCACCAAAAGCAGGACGAATGCGGTGATATCGTAGGCTTCGAGGCTGAACGAAATGCCCGTCAGCGCCGGAAGCGAAAGCAGAATTCCGATGAAACTGACCGCCGAAGATAAAAGGCCGGTGATGCCGAGACTGATGATTTTTCCCAGAACGATATGGCTCCGTTTGGTCGGCGTGATGAGTAAAGTCGCGATGGTTCCCCTTTCCTTTTCGCCGGCGATGGATTCGGTCGAGATCGACATGCAGCCGGTGTAGAGAAAAATCAGCAGGACGAACGGAAGCATCATCGAGAAAATGTAGACCGTCGTGTCCTGCGCGTCGGCCGTATCGAACGCGATTTCCGGATCGCGGTTGATGTCGAATTTGTTGGAAAGCGAATTTTCAAACTGATCGAGACAGGAAACGTAATACTCGTAGAGAAATAAAGAAGACTCGTTCGTCGAGTTGTAGTAGATGCGGATTTCCGGCGCAGGGGACGTTCCCGGCCGATACGCGTCGATTTTATTCATGAAGTCTTCTTCGTAGACGATGTAGAGATCGACCTCTTTGCTTTTGATCTTTTCGATGATCCGGTCTTCGTCCAGCGTTTCTTCGTTCAACGCGACTTCCCATTCCGGAACTTCCAGCAGAACGCCCAGTTCTTCGGGGACGTTCGCCGCATAGACGGTAAAGGAATCGTAGGTCGGCGTGGTCGCCTTGTTCATGATGTTTCCCATCACGGAATAAATGCAGAAGATCAGAATGCCGGGAAGAAACAATCCGGCGAGCATGCGCTTGTCGGTAAAAAAGCGTTTCAGTTCTTTTTTGATGATGATGATCAGACTTTTCATTTAACGTTCCTCCCGTTGATTGTACAGGTCGAAGAAAACTTCTTCCAGACTCTTTTCTTCGATCAGGCGGACGAGCAGATCGTCTCTGACCATTTTTCCGTCGAAGATGATGCCGACGCGGTCGCAAACCCTTTCCACCAGAGAAAAGATGTGCGTCGAAAGGATCACGGTTTTTCCTTCTTTTTTCAGATCGAGAAGAAAATCGATGACCGTCTTCGCGGTGAGAATGTCTAAACCGTTGGTCGGTTCGTCGAAAATGATGATCTTCGGATCGTGAATGATCGAGATCACGATCGAAACTTTTTGCTTCATTCCGGTCGAAAGATCGCCGATCCGGACTTCCTGAAACTGATCGATTCCGAATTTTTCAAAGAGATATTTCTTTCGTTTCTCTCTTTCTTCGTCGGAAAGATGATGAAGGCCGGCGAAGTAATCGAAGAGATAGTTCGGGGTAAAAAAATCTTCCAGTTTCAGTTCGCTCGTGAGAAATCCGATCTTTTTCCGGACTTCTTCGGCATCTTTTTTTACGGAAGATCCGTCGACGAAAACGTCGCCCTCGTCCGCCTTGATCAGGGTGGAGATAATCCGGAGCGTCGTGGTTTTTCCCGCGCCGTTCGGCCCTAAAAGCCCGTATACTTCGCCGCTTCGGACGGTAAACGAGAGATCGTTCACCGCGATTTTCGTCGCTTCGCGGGTCTTCGCAATCTTCTGTTGCTTTCGCGACAGGCGGAACGTCTTCTTCAAATGACTGACTACCAATAGTTCTTCCATAGTTTCTCCTTCAAACATTCCCATTCTATCACAGCGAAGCCGGGAATAAAAGCGATTCGGCAGGAAGAAAAGTCAGACAGAATCGAAAGAAATCCGAATTTATGGTGAACCGGAAAAAAGATTGTGTTACTATGGAAAAAGCGAAAGGAGGAATCACGATGAAAGAAATCGAAAATCGCACTTTTTCTGAGGAACGCGCGCTTTACCATGCAAAAGATCTGCGCTTAAAAGCCTGCCGCTTCGCCGGCGAGGAAGACGGAGAATCGGCGCTGAAAGAAACGGAAAACATCGAACTGATCTCCTGCTTTCTGGATTTACGCTATCCGCTTTGGCACGGAAAGAATCTGAGGATCGTCGATTCCCAGATGACTTCTTCCTGCCGGGCAGCCTTATGGTATTCCTCTCGGATTTCCATCGAAGACTGCCGGATGAACGGCATCAAGGCCCTCCGGGAATGCGAAGAGATCGAAATGAAAGGAACCTCCGTCGTTTCGCCCGAGTTCGGCTGGAAAAGCCGGAACATCGTCGGGAACGATCTTTCGATCGAGAGCGAGTACCTGTTTTTTGAAGCGCGGAATCTTCGTCTGAACGGCTTGAAATTCAAAGGGAAATATTCCTTTCAGTATGTGAAAGACGTCGAAATCGCCGACAGCAAACTGGATACGAAAGACGCGTTCTGGCACGCGGAAAACGTCGTGATCCGCAATTCGACGGTCAAAGGCGAATATCTGGCCTGGTATTCCGAAAACGTGACGTTCATCGATTGCACGATCATCGGAACGCAACCGCTGTGCTATTGCAAAAAACTGACGCTGATCCGTTGCCGTTGCGTCAGTTGCGATCTCGCGTTCGAGTATTCCGACGTAGACGCGGATCTGATCGGCAGCATCGATTCGATCAAGAATCCCCGCTCGGGAAAGATCGCCGTCGACGAAGCGAAGGAATTGATTTATACGTCAGACAGCGTTTATCCTCCTCTCGGAAAGGTGATTCAGCGAAAAGAGACGCTCAGTTCGGAAGAACGACGTTGACTAAATTTTCGTGCGCGTCCGTGAAGGCTTGAACCGTCATTCGCTTTCCGTCGTAAATCACGCTGTCGCAGGTGATGAATCCGTTTTTCGCCGCGAGAATGAGCCGATGATGAAAGACCGACTGAATACCGCCGTAGGGAAGGTATTGCATCGTGATCGGTCCGTCGTAAAAATAGACGTTTTCGAGGATCAGCGTTTTTCTTAAATAGGTCGTAACGATATTCATTCCGGGAACGACGGGATTTTGAAAATCAAAGAGAACCATCGGCGTTTTCCTTTCTTTTTTTCGGTCGGTCGCCTTTTTTCAACGATTTCAGTGCCGTCATCAGAATGAAAACAGAGGAAAAGGCTATAACCAGAACGGCGGTGATTTCGCTTGTAAACGACAGCATATTGTAGATCATCAGGATGGCGAACAGGACGAGAAGCACCATTCGGTTACTGACGGAGAAGCGGAATTTCAGACGCTCGACGAGCAGAAGCACGAAAAGAACGAGGAAATAAGGAATAAAGAGAATGCAGAGAATCGATACGGAAGAGCGGTAAAAGGAGACGGCGGACAGGATCACGGCGCCGAGCGAAACGAGGCATTCGGAAAGATGAAGAATTCGTAGCGCCCGATAGGAGTCGTTTCTGTCCGTGCACAGACGCCAAATCAAAAGGATCGTCGGAACGATAGCGAGGATCACACAGGCGACGACAAACACGATTAGACCGATCAGAAGGGCCCAAAGAATCCAATAGGAAGCGTTTTGGACAATTTTCGGTCGGGAAACTTCGCAAAGGCTGAACCGGAGTTCCGTTTCCGGAAGCGTATCGCAATGGGCGAAATAGCCCGTTCCGTCTTCGTTTTGTTCAAAACGCAGCGTAGAATCGCTGATGTAGAAATCCGTGTAAATCGCAATATCGAGGTTTTGGAAATTTGACCAGGATTTCGCAGGAGAAAGAAGATAGGTGTATTCGTATTTCGCCGGCTCGTACCGGTCGTTAATGGAAGGGTATAACGGCGCGAAAACCGTATTCGTCGCACTTTCTCCCGGCCTGAGTTTCAACCGGTAATCGTACCAGCGAAGCAACCGATCGTCTTTGGCAAGATCAAATTCGCTTTCGTCCAGAGAGATGATGCGGCCGTTTCGGTTAGGATCGTCGGCGAGCCGATCGTAAAACGCATTGTTCCAATCGAGCCGGCTGATCGGCGCGTTTTCGTCGTAATATTTGAAAATCAGATCGTCGAAAAGCATTTCCTCTTTGGAAATCAGGGAAAGCCTTCCGTCAAGAGGTAAATGAGAGTCGGAAGATTCGTAAAACGATGCCGATTCGATGAAGTCCGGATCGTCTTCGCCGACGAAATAAAAGTCATAAATCTTGTTTCTTTCCACCGGAAAGGAGACCGTATTGCCGTTGATCGAACAACGATTCGGAGCGATCAATCCCTTCGAAGTCGAAAAAGACGCGCGGACAGGGAGACCTTCCTTTTCCGGATCGAAAAGCGCTTCGACCCGATAGTGGAAAACGTCTGCGTTTTTACGGAAAAACGCGTCTTCGATCATTTCGTCGCGGATCTTGCTCATATCCCGATCGAGATCAAAAGCATAGGAAGAAGAATAGGTGTGCCGGAGTTCTTTTTCGACGACTTCGCCGTTTACGAGGACATCGAAATCGGAAAGATCGTCAAGGCCGTCCGAATACTCAGGAGCCGCGCCGAAAGGAAAGACCAGTTCGGCATCGATGTCCAGATTGGTCGGATTGTAAAAAGTGTATTCGGCGGAAAGATAGGCGCCTCCTGAGGGCTGATCGGGAAGAACGGGAAAAGAAGAAACGTAAAAATTCAGTTTTTCCCCTTTCACTTCCAGCGGACAGTTTTCGCTTTTTGAAACGACGCCGTTGCTATCGGTTCCAAGCGTCACTCTTGACGCCGAATTCGCGGAAACGACTTCCGGAGAACGGAAAGAAAACGAAAAGCAGAGGGAGAAAAGAAAAGTCAGAATCGCAGCGCTTTTTTTCTTCATCGTCTTCACCTCAGAAATCCGCTCTCACGAGATAAGAGTATTGTACCACAGAATAAAAGAAAGGCAAAGCAAAACAGAAGCGAGTAGGGCGCACCCTTTATCGGAAACCGCGAAAAGAAAATTCTCCGCACGTGGGTTTTCATCGCGAAAAGCCGGTCATTTGAGATAAGTCAGGCTTTCTCCGATCTGAGCGAGCGTTCCGGTGGAATCGTTTTCCCATACGTAAATCCGGGCGTTTCCTTTGGAAACGGATTCGGCGGTTAACGTTGAGGAAGTTACGGAAACTCTTCTTCCGGAAACGACGTCGACATAGGTACCGTTCGGAATTCCTTTGAATGTAGCGCCTCCGGAAACGCTGACGCAGGCAAGGGAATCGATGTTTCCTTCGGTGTAACGTCGGATATACGCCATGTTCCCGGATACATTCTCGGTGGTGTACTGTCCTCTTCTTAACGCCGGGACGGCCAGACGGATCCGGTTTAGTTTTTGCAAATGTCGGGAAAGCGTCGCGTTCAACGTTTCCCGGATCGTTCCGTTCGCCGTGAACAGTCCGAAATCGGTTGCCGATACTTCGCCGGCAAGGTGATCGCCGTAGTAGGCTCTCCCTGTTTCGGACAGCACCGTGTTCGTGCCGTTATCGATGACTTTTCCGGCCTGAAATTCGATTTCGCTTCCGTAATAGAGGCAAGGCACGCCGCGGAAGGTAAACATCAGCGACAGGTTTTCCGCCCAGGCGTCGGTACCCTGATTGTACCGGACGGTCTGTATTTCGTCCGGCGAATAATCGTGCGAATCGACGTAGACGACGTTGTAAGTGGCGTCTTCGTAATAACGGTCGTTGTTTTTCGCGACGTTGAAAGCGTTCCGGGCTTCGAGAAAATTCCAGTGCATCGGGAAATCGATGACACCGGCGCCGCTGGCGAGGCGGTGATCCGGCGCATGATAGGCGACGCCGTCGAGGAAAGCGTTGGTCGAAGTCGGCTGACCCGAAGTCGTAGAATTGTCTGTATAGGCTTGTTCGATGCTGGACAGATTGGTCTCTTTGTCGCCCCACGGATACGCTTTCGTCTCTTTCCAGGTGTAGAACGGCGCGCTTAAAGCCGGAATGCCGTGGTTCCACACTTCCCGGACGCGCGCGCAGACTTCGCCGAACATATAGAAATGATCGTTGCCGCATCTTCGGGCGTATTCGTAAAGACCCGGCAGAAGATAATTGTTCAGGGTCAGACGGGAAATGTGTTTCATCGTGTCGATGCGGAAATAATCGACGCCCATGCGGATAAAATCCCCGTAGCATTTCACCAGATATTCGGCGACGATCGGATTTTCCGTGTTGAGATCGACGCAATCGCCAGCGATCTGCGCGACCTGTTCGCCGAAAGTTTCCCACGAGAAGTTACCGTAGTGATGATAGATGTCGTTCGGATCGGAACCGTCGTTTTTCGTGTTCTTCATGTTCGCAATCCGCGCATCGTACTGCTGACTGCCGCTTAAAGAGGCATAATCAGAAGGCAATCCCGAATTTTCCAGCAATTTCATGCAATCTACCGCGGAAAGATCGCCGCTTTTTTCAAACATCGGAAAGAGATTTCTTTCGCCGAAGTTTCCCGTATGATTGAAAACGACGTCGAGAATCAGTTTCATATCGCGGGAATGCACTTCTTCCAGCAGGGTTTCAAAGGAGACGTCTTCGGACTCGTAACGCGCGTCGACTTTGGAAAAATCGAAAGCATGGTAGCCGTGATAATCGTAGCCGGAGGCGTTTTCCACCACCGGGGTGATCCAGACCGAAGTGAATCCCAGCGCTTTGATGTAATCGAGTTTTTCGATGAGTCCCTTGAAGTCTCCGCGCCATGCCGGATCGGAAGAGGGATTCTTGCTGTCCCAGCAATCGACGTTGTTGGACGGATCGCCGTCGTAAAAGCGGGTGGTGATCGCAAAGTAGATCGATTCGTCGCGGAAATCGGTTCTCTTGCCCCGATACGGGTGAAGAACGGTGAAATAATCTTCGCCCAGTTCATTCCAGATAGAGAAATTTTTATACGAATCGGCGACGACCGGATCGACCGGCGTCTGTCCTCCCTGACTGCCTCCGGAAGCGGAAAACTCGCCTCCGTAGACATCGGAATGACTCCATTTTCCCTGATCGTACCAATGATAACCGATGCCGCTGACGCTCAGATCGGCGGTCTGACTGCTTCCGTTGTCTTTATTGAAGATCAGATTGACCGAAGTCAATCCTTCCAGGAAATCGTAGCAAAGCCAGGTATCGTCGTATTTTTCCAAAGCCGTTCCCGGCCATTTTCCCACATATTCGACCGTGCCGTTATCCGAACTGTTCCACGCGTAGATGTGCGTGTATCCTTTGACCAGTACTTTGATGTTGGAAATGACGGGAAGAATCTCACCGGCAGAACCGCTTGATTCCGAAGAAGAAGCGCCTTCGGAAGAGAACGTCGCTGTGTTTCCGGAATGCAAAGACGAAGCGCTGTCTGAATCTGTCCCGGAAGAAGATTCGCCGGACGAACTCGTTTCTCCGCCTCTTCCGCAGGAGGAAAGGCCGACGAGCAAAGACAAGGCGAAAACCAAAATCCATTTTTTCATAGTTGATCCTTTCGATAAATCTAAATCCAGTATATTCGATTTCTTTTATAAATGAAAGCGTTTTCACAGAAAAAGAGCGAAAAAATTTTTGAAACGTCTTTCATCTCTTCTGAAAGGAGAGCAAAGTCCATTGATCGTTCGGGTATTTCGCTCTTTCATCTTTGCTTTCACGATATCCATTTTTTCGCGGTTATCGAAAACCAATGCATTATCGGATTTACAGGATTTTTTTTAACCAGATCACTTCGTCGGTGCGATATTCTTCGGTAAATGCGAATTCTTGGAAAAGGCGAATGGCAGGATTATCGATCGCCAGATTGTCGTAAAGTTCTTTCAGACCCGCCTTTTTCGCATTCTCTAAAAGAATGTCAAGACCTTTTCTTCCATATCCGAGTTTTCTGTATTTTGAATAAATAATAATGTTGGCAAGATAAACGCGGTATTCTTCGTCAAAATGGTAAGCGATTTCGCCGACGAATTCCTTTTTTTCATTGACTAGGTACCGATAGAATCTTTGATTTTGATGATCAGAGATCCAATGCCGATACCACTCCGGCCATCTTTCCTCAGGAAATGCAATCGTCCCGCCCCAATGATGATTATAGGACATCGTCTCTTCATCGCTCATAAGCCGTTCTCTGAACCACAAGTCTTCCAGTTCAGGTAAATATACTTTTAAACCTTGCATTTGCTTTATCTCCGTGCTTTGTCTGCGTATCGATTATACCACGAAACGGTATTGAGTTTATTTAATTTCAATCGTATCCTTTCTTCTTTTCAATCAAAAGCAACAAAAAAAGCCTTGATGCTAGATGTATATCAGATCAAGACTGACTTTCTTTTATGGTGCCCGCGGTCGGACTCGAACCGACACGACTCGCGTCGAAGGATTTTGAGTCCTTTGCGTCTACCAATTTCACCACGCGGGCAGTTTTTATTCTGGTGCGGCATACAGGAATCGAACCTGCATGGTCTCCCACTAGATCCTAAGTCTAGCGCGTCTGCCAATTCCGCCAATGCCGCAGGGGAACTCGCGGACTTATTGTAGCACAAAAAGAAAATAAGTAAAACAAAAAAAGAATAAAACTTGATTTCAAAAAAAGTTTCGCTTTTCAGCGGAACTCTTCTGTCAGATGCGGTGTTTGGAAAAATAGAAGATAGCCAGCGTGCCCGGACCGGAGTGAATGCCGATCACCGGGGAAATGTAATCGATGAAGATATCTTTGACCTGAATCCGTTTGTTCAGTTCGTCTTTCACATATTCTGCTTCTTTGATGCAATCGCCGTGCGAGATATAGATAACTTGTTTTTCCGGTTCGTCGATCGTTTCGACGACTTTGTCGATCATTGTGCGCAGGGCTTTTTTTCTGCCGATCACCTTTCCGATCGCGGTCAACTTTCCGTCGTCGGTCACGTGCATGATCGGTTTGATCTGAGCAAATCGGGCGACCAGATACGTGGAGCGGGTGATTCTTCCGCCGTTGTATAAATAAAACATCTCATCTACGGTGAATAGATGAGACATTCTCAGTTTGTTGGATTCGAGAAATCGGGTAACGTCTTCCAGACTTTCTCCCTGATCCCTGAATTCGCAAGCGTAGGTGAGAAGCAAGCCCTGTCCCAACGAAGCCGAGAGAGAATCGACGATGCTGATCTTCCGATCGGGATATTTTTTTCTCAGGGCATCGCAGGCTTTGAGTCCGTTGGCGTACGTGGCGCTTAAACCGGAAGAAAAGGCCAGATAGAGAATGTCGTTTCCTTTGATCAGTTCCTCTTCCAGCAGTTTGGTGATCGTAAAGACGTTCGCGCAACTGGTCGAAACGCTTTCCTTGTTCCGCAAAGACTGATAGGTTTCTTTCATCAGTTCGTCGGTGATCGATGTGTATTCCTTCCCGTGCATGATATAAGATAAAGGAATGATTCTGACGTTCATCTTTTTCGCCATCGAATCGGAATAGTCAGAACCGGAATCTGAAAAAATTACATAACTCATAATCGTGTCCTCCTTGAATTTACGCTACTATCTTATCATAGGGAAAACAAAAACATTCATTTTATTTGTCTACGTTTGCTTTCGCCGAAAGTAGAGCCCGTTTTTGAAAAGTAGAATGAACGAAAATCACTCTACTCAGAGTAGAATGCGGAATTTTGCTTGACAAAATCCGAAGAAATTCAGTATATTTTTCTTGTATGACGGACGAAAACAAAATCAGGCAGACGATTGCCTCCAATCTGGTGCATTACCGGAAACTCTGCAATTACAAACAGTCCTACGTGGCTGAAAAAATCGGTTACTCCGACAAGGCGATTTCCAAGTGGGAACGAGGAGAAGGCGTGCCGGATATTTACGTGCTGTATTCGCTCGCGGAAATTTACGGAGTCAAGGTTTCCGACCTGCTCGCAGAAAAGAAACTCAAAAGACTGCCTTCAAGCAATCACAACAAAATACTGGTTACGTTTCTTTCGGTCGGACTGACATGGCTGATCGCGACGATCGTCTTCGTTTTCATGCTTTGGTTCGGCGACGGCACCGAGTGGTTCAGAGTCTGGTGCTATATGCCGTTTATCTACGCGATCCCCGTCTCGTTTATCATCATGCTGGTTTTCAACAAAATCTGGGGGAAGCGGATTTTCTCGTTTTTCATCGTTTCCGCTTTGATCTGGACGATCGGTCTTTCTTTGGAGCGTTCCTTTTATCTAGTCACCGATTGGGCCTGGCTTTTCTATATTCTCTGCGTTCCTTTGCAGATTCTGACCTGCTTCTGGTATCTCTTGAAAAGAAACAGCAAGCACGGCTATTCTTCGGATTCGAAAAATTAAGATTGCGCCGCTTTGAATGGAAATCGCCGAAACGGGGGAAATTAACCCTTAGGTGATGCGTGTGCGGAAAGCGACGATGATAACGGGCAGTGCAAGCGGATTGGGAAAGGAATTCGCTAAGATTTATGCGGAAAGAGGCGACGACCTGATTCTGGTCGACTGCGATTTCGACAAACTCAAAGCGGTGAAAAAAGAGATCGGCATCCTGTACGGCGATGTCGAAGTTGTCGTTCTCGAAGCCGATCTTTCCCGATACGAGGATTTGAAGCGAATCCGGTACTTTTGCGAAGAGGAAGGCTTTTTTGTCCGCTGCCTCGTCAACTGCGCCGGATTCGGCGATCAGAACGATTTCCGGAAGATGGCGGTGGACCGGCAGATCGAGATGACAGAAGTCGACTGCAACGCTCCGCTGTATCTGACCCGGGTTTTCCTCGAAAACATGCTGAAATACGACGAAGGACACATCATCAACGTCTCCTCCGTGGCCGGACTCTATCCGGGTCCGTATATGGCAACTTACCACGCGTGCAAGGCTTATCTTCTTTCTCTGGGAACTTCGGTCGCCTATGAGTTGAGAAAGACGCCGGTCAGGCTTCTGAGCCTTTGTCCGGGTCCGTTCTACTCGGATTTCGTCGATCGGGCGCATAACGAATACACGTTTACGAAAATCAAACCCGTTCGCGCCGAAACGGTAGCGCGTTACGGATACCGCATGTCGGAGAAAGGAAAATCCTTTGCGATCGTCGGGGCGAAAAACAAAATCGCTTTCTTTTTGTCCCGTTTTCTGCCTCGCCGGGCGATTGCGTTCATCAGCGCGCGTCTGATCAAACCGATCGTGTAAAAAAAGAAGAAATTGCTCAGGTGTCTAGAAACGACGGTAAAATCGCTTTCGACATTTTTTTTGTTGATAAAATAAAACGGTTGTTGTATAAAGTCAAAGAATAGTCTTTTAATTTATTAAAAGGTCTGATTTGGAAGGAGTACTTTATGCGCAAAGTAAACAAGATTCTCTTCGCTTCTCTGGGCGCGGTTACGCTGGGATTATCCGGTTGCAGCGTTTTTGCCAAAACGATTCAGGATCCGGGCGATACTCAGGAGTCGGAGGGACAGTTAAAAGTGCTCAAAGCCGATTACGATTGCGAGCAGTTGAGTCGGATTGACAGCATCAAGGCGGAATACCTGTTGGAAAACAAGGGTTATTCCGAAAACGATACCGTTTCGGTGATTCTGGAATTGGAGCAGAATCCGCTGATCGATCGTTATCTCAACGCGGCGGGCGACGCTTATGAATCCGTCGGCGATTATGCCGTCACCGCCGAAGGAATGCTCAGCACGAAAGTCATCGAGAAAGAGCAGGAAAAACTGGTCGGCAAACTGATCAACGCCGGTCTGATCGATTCGGTGGATTACCGGTACAAGACGATTCTCAACGGCATTGCCTGCACGACGACATACGGCGACTTTTTGAAACTCGAAGATTACGTCGGCGTGAAAAACGCCGTTCTTCAAGACCGTTACAATCCGGCCGAGACGACTTCCACGGAAACCGGCGGCGCGGTGCAGAATCTGGTCGATGTCTACGAAACGGGTATTTTCAATTCGTCTACCGTCGATTACACCGGAAACGGAACAGCCGTCGCCATTCTCGATTCGGGATTCGATTGCAGTCACGAAGTTTTTGCGAATCAGCCGGAAAAAGGACTGATCGATCAGCAATACGTCGCTTCCGTCCTCGACGAATCCAACGCCAAGAAAACGACGCCGGACTTAAAACTCAGCGATGTTTATTACAGCAAAAAAATTCCTTTCGTCTACGATTACGCGGATAAGGACGCCGACGTGACCCCGTATGATTCCGAACACGGCACCCATGTGGCGGGAATCATCGGCGGAAAGAGTTCGACGATCACCGGCGTGGCGGTCAATACGCAACTGGTGCTGATGAAGGTCTTTCCGAATCTGTCTTCCGGCGCCGATACCGACGATATTCTGGCTGCATTGGAAGACGCGGTGCTTCTGAAAGTCGACGCGATCAATATGTCCTTAGGTTCTTCCTGCGGCTTTTCGCGCGAAGAAGACGGCAATCTGATCAACACGGTTTACGACAAGATCAATCAAAGCGGAATCAGCCTTCTGACCGCGGCGAGCAACAGTTACAGTTCGAGTTACGGTTCGGAACAGGGCAATACCAATAAGGTAACCAATCCAGATTCGGCGACGGTCGGATCGCCGTCCACTTATGAGGCGGCGCTGTCGGTGGCTTCCATCAGCGGAACCAAGAGCAAGTACCTGATCGGCAACGGCGAACAGGTCATTTTCTTCAACGAATCGAACAATCTGGCCAGCAAGCCGTACGATTTCTTTGAAATGCTGAACCTTCCGGAAAGCGGAGATAAGGTCTACGAATACGTAACCGTTCCGGGCGTCGGAATGCTCATCAATTACTCCGGGCTGAACGTGAAAGGAAAAATCGCTCTCGTCCGGCGCGGCGACAATACCTTTGAAGAAAAGGCGAAGATCGCGGCTTCTCAGGGAGCGGCGGGCATCATCATCTACAACAACGTCGCCGGCGACATTCTGATGTCGATGGGAAAGGATCTCAGCATTCCTTGCATTTCCATTTCCAAAGACGACGGAACGGAACTCGCGAAAAAAAGCACCGGCACGCTGACGCTGAACCGCGAAAATCTCGCCGGTCCTTTCATGTCGGACTTCTCCTCCTGGGGGCCGACGCCGGATTTGAAAATCAAGCCGGAAATCACCGCGCACGGCGGTAACATCAAGTCGGCGATTCCGGGCGGCGGTTACGACGAACTGTCCGGGACGTCGATGGCGACTCCGAATCTCTGCGGCATCGTCATTCTGATCCGTCAGTACGTCAAAGAGACTTTCCCTGAACTGAGCGCGAAAGAAGTTTCGGTCAGGGTCAATCAGTTGCTGATGTCGACGGCGACGATCGCCTTGAACGAAGAGGGCATACCGTACTCTCCGCGCAAGCAGGGGGCCGGATTGGCCAACCTGTTCAACGCCGTGAATACGAACGCATACATCACCGTCGACGGCATCGATCGGTCGAAACTGGAACTGGGCGACGATCCGAAGAAGACCGGAACGTACACGATGAATTTCAATGTAGTGAATACGTCCGATCACGCGTTGAGTTACGCTTTTGACCTTACGGGCATGACCGAAACGGTTTCCTCTTCGGACAGCGATTTCGTCGCGGAAAGCGATCAGATTCTGCAAGGAAAGAGCACGATCGAGGTTCTTTCCGGCGGGAGCAAGACAGGTGACGGAGAAAAGACGATCGTCACGGTCGATGCTTCTTCCGCTTGCAAACTTTCCGTCACCTACGTTTTGTCGGACGAAGACAAAACGATGCTGAACAACCTCTTCCCTTACGGCATGTTCGTCGAAGGTTTTGCTAAACTGGAAGCGGTCGATGAAAGCGAAATCGATCTTTCCGTACCGTTTCTGGCTTTCTACGGCGACTGGACGGTAGCCCCGATTTTCGATAAAACCTATTACGAAGTGGAGTCGGAGGCGCACGATTCGAGCATCGACGATGAAGACAAGATCAAAGCGGACGTGCTGGCAACCACGCCGTACGCTTCCTATTACAACAATTACATCGTTCCGATGGGAACTTACCTTTACGATCTGGACGAAGAGGCGTACGATCCGATTCCGGCCAGCGAAGAACACGCCGCCGTATCGACGCTGTTCGGCTCGGCAGACGGAATCGCCAGCATCTACGCCGGCTTGCTCAGAGGTGCGAAGACGATGAACTTCACGATCACCGACAAAGTGACCGGCGAGGTCGTTTACGAGCATCTCGCCTACAACGCCAACAAATCCTATTCTCTGGGCGGATCGCCTTATCCTTATTATGAAGACATTCAGTGCAAGTCCAGTCAACTCGGCCTGATCAACAACCGGCAATACGAGTTCAAAATGTACGGACTACTCGACTACAAGGACGGCGGCGCGACCACGAACGTGCGCAATACGTTCAGTTTCACGTTTACCTGCGACGATCAGGCGCCGATGATCACCAACGCTTCTTTTGAAAAGAAGTACGACAAAACCTTGAAGAAAGACCGTTACTATATCTATCTGACGGTTTACGACAACCATTACGTTCAGGCGATCACGCCGATCCTGTTCACCTCCTCTTCTTCGTATACGACATTGACGGAGAATCCGATCCCGGTTTACGGAGAAAAGAATTCATATACCGAAGTGAAATTTGAAATCACCGACTACATCGACGCGCTGTACGACGATAAAGTGATCACCAGTTCGCTGGCCTTCATCGTCGACGATTACGCGCTGAACTCCAACCTCTATCTGGTGCAACTTCCGGGTACGGACGGCGATTTCAAATTCACCGAAAACGGCCAGTACGACGGCACGCCGGTCAATGCGATTTCCGCGTATGTTGGCGAAACGATCGATTTGACTGATTATCTGGCGAGCAACGATCCGAATCTCGACGCGGATAAAGATTACCTCAAATATCTCGACTGGACGTCTTCCAACGAGAAGATCGCCGTCGTCAAGGAAGGTCAACTCAGCGCATTGAGCAAAGGGCGCGTTCAGGTTACCGTCGGCGAAGTGCTGGACGGAAGGAAAACGTCCGTCATCATCAACGTCAAGGACAAACCGGTTTCGCTTGCGAAAAACAAAAAAGCGGCCGTCAACAACGACGAAGTGAGTCTGGAAGAACTGAAATTCACCTATTTCACCACGACGTATGCGTTCCTCTCGGCCGGAGATACCAGCGAAATCGGCGATACGGGAACGACGCATTACTTTACGGAAACGCCGAAAATCAATTTTTATCCGGGAGAAAGAATCCGGATTCATTATTCGATCACGCCTTGGTATCTGCCGGAGAGCCGGTACGAACTGGTTTGGGAATCTTCCAATCCGGAAGTGGCGACCGTCGATCAGAACGGAAATGTGGAAGCGATGAAAAAAGGAAACGCCAACATCAGCCTCCGGATTCTCGTCGACGGAAAGATGTCGAACATCATGGCGTCCACCCGCGTGACCGTCAAGAGCGAATTCGTCATCGAAGATCGGACCTTAGTCGCCTATAAGGGGCGCGGCGGAGACGTCGTGATTCCTGACGACGAAGGAATTTTCTACATCGGCTCTTTCGCTTTCTGCCTTTACGATCTGAATAACGATATCATCATCGACGAAGACGATTACGATGCGAACAAAGTGCCGGCTTCCAATCTTTCGGTCACGAGCGTCGTCGTCCCGGAGGGCGTCGAGGAAATTCAGAAATATGCTTTCTACAATTGCGAAGCACTGCAATCGGTTACCTTGCCTGAATCGATCAAATACGTGCGCGAATACGCCTTTTACAATGACCAGAAACTGGAAACGGTCAATCTGGAAAAAGTGATCGTCATCGGCGCGAACGCTTTCTACAATTGCGTTCTCCTCGACGGCGTCGACCTGTCTTCGATTTATGCGATCGGCGTCCGCGCGTTCGACCATTGCTCCTCGCTTTCTTCCGTCGACCTTTCGACCCTGAGAAACACCGGGAAAGAGGCCTTCCGGAACTGCACTTCGCTGGAAACGCTGACGCTGTCGGAAGATACCAAACTTTCCTACGGAATGTTCGTCAACAGCGGCATACGTTCTTTGACGCTCGGCGTGGACCGGATCCCCGATTTTGCTTTTGCCAATTGCGCGCAATTGGTTGACCTTACGATCAACGGCGACGTGATCGACATCGGAGAAGGGGCTTTCTCCGGAGATACCGCGTTGAAAAACGTCACGTTCAACGGAACGCTGGAAGAAATGGGTGATCAGGCGTTTTACAAATGCACCTCGTTGGAGACGATCACGCTTCCGAACAGTTCGGTCCGTTACGGGAGTTACGTTTTCTACGACTGCACCAATCTGAAATCCGTCGCGTTCGGCGAAAATAGTTACATCGAAACGTTGGGCGGAAGTTTCCTCGACAATACGGGCGTACGTTCTTTCGTCGTCGGGAATTCCAATTTCTATTTATCGACCGAAGATTCGCCATACCTGGTCAGCAAAGACGGAAGCGAATTGATTCTCGCCGCGCCGGATTATCCGTATGAGACGGTTACGCTCGAATATGCCTCTATCGGCGCAGGCGCGTTCAGCGGTATCAAAACCCTGACGGGCGTGATTTTCACCGATCCGAATACGGTGATCGGCGATTACGCTTTCACCAATTGTGCCAATCTGGCTGCTCTGACGCTTCCGGAAGGGGGCATTACGATTGGAAAACACGCTTTCCAATACGCGGAAAATCTGACTTCCGTCGTTCATCTCGACCGGGTGGCGGCGATCGGAGACTATGCGTTCGCCAATACCGGATTGACCGAAGTCGTCCTCGGCGATAATGTCGTCGTGAACGAAGGCGGTTTCTTTTCCAGCAAAGTCGTCCGGCTGACGCTGGGCGCCAACGCGAATATCGGCTTCGGCGCGTTCCAGAAATGCACGGAACTGGAAACGGTCGTCATGCCGGAACATGGCGGCGTCACCGTCGGAACTTCGGCTTTCGCCGGCGATACCAAACTGAGCGAAATCGATCTGACGAAACTGGGCGAATCGATCGGCAATGAAGCCTTTTACAATTGTTCTTCCCTGACGAAAGCCGATCTGGCTTCGGTCAAATTCATCGGTGACTATGCCTTCGCCGACTGTTCACGCCTGAAAGAAATCTCGCTTTCTTCGGTCGTTCTGATCGGGGAGGGAGCCTTTGCCCGGGTCAGCGAAACCGGCGGCGCGCCGATTTTCACCGCGCTGGTTCTTCCGGATACGCTGGAAGGAATCGGCATGGGTGCTTTCCTCGGTTGCGGGGGCTTTACCGAAGTGACCCTTCCGGAGGGATTCGAAACGATCGAAGATTTTACGTTCAGTTACTGCACGGGTCTTCTTTCGGTTCATCTTCCGGACAGCCTGACTTCGATCGGCGAATATGCTTTCATCGGCTGTTCCGCGTTGGTGTCCGTCGACGGAGGGAAGATCGCATCGTTCGGCGATTACGCTTTCGCCTCGACGACCGCTTTGCTCAATTGCGACCTGTCTTCCGCCGTGCGCGTAGGAAACTACGCTTTCCTGAACTCGGGATTGAAAAACACCGGCTCGACTGCCGGAATCGAAACGATCGGCGAATATGCCTTCCAGGCCAACTACTTCACCGAATTCGACGCTTCGGGCGCGGTGGAAATCGGCGAGGGCGCGTTCAATTCCAACCAGCAACTGACGAAGTTCGTTCTTTCGGAAAAAATCGCATCGTTCGGCGATCTGGCCCTGCTCGGCTGTTCTTCGCTGACGAAAATTACCGATCCGACCGGTTCGGATACGGTTTTCCTCAACGATTACGCGCGCTTGGAAAAGGGCGTTCTGTACACCTCTCTTCCGAACGGTTTGCTGCAATTGGAAGCCTATCCGGGCGGAAATCCGAACAGCGAATTCAGCGTTCTGGAAGGAACGGTGCGCATCGAGCGCTATGCCGGAAACATGAACGCGCATTTGGTGAAACTGATTCTTCCGGATTCCCTGAAATCCATCGGGAATTTCGCTTTCAACGGCTGCACGTCGTTGAAAACGGTCGAATTCAGATCGTTCACCGCGCCGGTACTAGAAAGCACGTACGGAATGACGAATCTGTCCGATCCGACGCTCAGCGAAACCGATCCCGGCTATGATCTCCTGCACGGCTATTTCGATATGTTCGGCGTCGAAGCCTACTATGCGCAATTTATCGACCTGGTCGGGAAAAATCGTCCGATTCAGATGATTCTTCCGGCCAACGAGGGAATCAAAGGATACGATACGATCATCTTCGAGGCTTACTTCGGCAAAGTCGGAGAAAGCGCGCGAAGCACGTACGTCGCGCGGGACGAAAACACCGTTCTGTTCCTCGACTATTACCGTCTGATTCCGGACCTCGATCAGGTAACCGTCAACGACGCGTCGAACATCGATTCGGCCCTGACGGCATACAATGCGTTGAAGCAGGATCTCACCGCTTACGGATATACCGAAAGCGAGATTCTGGCGATGAAAGAAAAACTCGATGCCGCGAAGAGCGTGGTTCAGGAAATCCGTCTCTCCACCGCGACGCAGAAAATCAAGGACATTCAGGCAGAAATCAACGCACTGCCGGAAACGTTCTCTTTGTCCGATCTGGCTCTTCTGAAAGACCTGACCGACCGGATCAACGCGTTGAAAATCGAAGAAAAGCAAATTCTCGATCTGAGCGCGTACAACGCTTTGACCGACGCGTACAACGCGTACCTGAATGCGCTGGAAAGCGATATCGAACAGGCTGATTCTTTGTCTTCGGGCGCCTATGACTACGCGGCTCTGGCGATCGCGGGTTCTCTCGCACTTGCAAGCGCGGCGGCAGGCTGGGTCTTTAAGAAAAAGTTTTTCTGAGAGGTGTAGTGAATATGAATAAGAAATGGTTGAAAACGATCCTCGTTCTCGCTTCGCTGACGTTGACTTCCTGCGGCGAAGACCCTCTGAAATCCTTTGAAAAGAAGATCGGTTCTTCTTTGAAAAGCGTATCGAAAGTCGAAGTGACGACGACGATTCTCGACGATGAAGTCGAAGTCTACCGCGCCTTGAAAACCGTCGAGTTGGAGTATGAGGGAAAGAACGTGCGCGGAAACGTGACGCTTTCCGTGACGAGCCTGAACAGTTCCTTCGGATACGAGAGCGAAGAAACGACCGATTCGTTTGAAGGGGCGAGCAAAGACGTCCTCTTCGGACTGAGTCTCGACAAAACGTATTTCGTCACGTATACGCTGGAAGAAGATGTCCTGACGGGTGAAGTGGACAAAGAGAAAGCCGGAAAGTTCTTTCAGATCGCCGATCTGAACGTTCCGGAGAATCCGGAGGTGACGATCGCCCTGACGGACAAGAAGATTTCTTCGTATCGGTGCGCGTACGTGACATCGGGTGAAAGACAGGTTTCGATTACCGCTTCGTATACGTACTGACAGTGGCGATGAATACGCTTTCATCGGAAACAAAAAAAGATTTTATCCGCGCTTTATTGAAAATAAACGTCGAATCCAGTAACATGAATTTCGAATTATCGTTGGTTTTGCAATAGCGTGCGGATGAATAATTAAAACAAGGAAGGAAATGCATATGAAAAGAATACATAAAATCTTATCGATTCTGGCGATAGGTTTATTGGTCACTTCCTGCGGCGGCAAAAAGGAGAACAGTTCTTCTCTCGTCGACAGCAGCGTCGGTTCGAGTTCGCCTTCTACTTCGGAAGCAAGTTCTTCAAGCAGTTCGGTTCAGCCGGTAAAACCGGATCTGACCGAAGCGATGTTCGATGTCTTCGACACCGAGTATATCGCTTTCGACGGCACGGATGAAGTGGCTTTCTACGACATCCGGACCAATAAGTTTTATCAGAGCAACACCATGAACGTGTCCACGAGCATGGACGGACAGCATTGGAGCGCGACGTACGAAGACAGCGCGACCGGAGCGGAGCGGACGCTTTACTACGCCGATCACAACGGAGTGGCTTGCGAAGTCAGCGTCAGTCTGATGAACGACGAAGAGTACACGCCGATGCTCGACGACGGAAACGAGATTCTCTGGGCGGACGCGGGGCTGACCAACGCGCTGAACCGTCTGAGCGTTTCCGACTTTACCTATAACGAAGAAACCGGAAGATACCATTACAACAAGACGGATTTTTCCCCGATCGACGCTATCGTCAGTTCGGCGAATCCGTACGAGTTTACCTCCGATGACTTTTCGCTCATCATCAGCGACGGCGAAATCATCGGGATTCAGGTCAGCAGTACGTTCGACACGACGTTGGCTGCCGGATACAAGGCCGAACAGACCCTGATCGCCACGATCAATTACGGAGAAGAAGCCGTCACCGTACCGACGATTTCCAAATTCAGTTATGACAGCGATTATCACGTGTATCTGAGCGAGGCTCTAACGAATATGCAGGCGTTGAAGCGTTACAACACGAAAGTCAAAATCTACGCGCAATCGATCTACTCTTCCGCTGTTTCCGCAAGCGGATACTTTGAAACCGTGACGGAGGATGATTGTTATTTTCAGACGATGAACGTGGCGACGACCACCGATCAGGAGGACACTCCGGAAGAGGGAAGCGCATACGGATTCCACCGGTTCTCGGAAACGGAGTACAATTCCTTCATGAGTGAAGCCGACGGGTCGCTTGCGGCGACGAGGGCGTACAGAGGTTCGCTCGATCTTGTGAAACCGTCGTTCGCGTTCGCCCCGGAGATCATGACCGGAATCGGTTACGATCAGAACACCAAAGAGTACTACTATTACTCGGATTCCAATATGTGTTCTGTGGCTTCGACTTTCTACTACGGAGTCGGCAACGACATCAACACCTATTCGATCTTCGCGACGACAGGACAGACTTCGGCCACCGATTCCTTTACGCCGTATGTCGTCACCACCCAGATCGACGGAAAGTGGTACATCACATATTCGTGCTTCTACTTCAATCTCGGATTGATGCACGGCGTAATGGAAATCACGTACAGCGATTTCGATTCGGCGACGTTACCGGAAAACGTGAGCGTCGATTTCGCAAAGCGGGAAATTCCGTCTTCCTGGAACGATCTCACCTTCATTAAGTCCGACGATTCTTCTTCGACGACGGAAGACGATACGGAAGTCAATGCCGGCGAATTCCTGAAAGAATTTTACGCCGATCCGGAGATTCTGGACAAAATGCCGTTCTTCGGCGGAGTCGATTATCTGGGCGATTGCTTCGGCTTCGGACTCGTCAGTTCCTACCGGCCGGACGGAATGGCCTATTACGTCAACGCGATCACCCTTTACTACGACGTACCGTTGGATCTGAACTATTCGATCGACGCGTCGCTAAAAAAGGTATATCAGTGTCTGACGGACGCGGGCTTCACCGATGTCGGCAATCACGTCTATGTCAAGGGGGACATCACGGTGGAACCGAAAGACGTGGAATTGGATCTGACTATTTATGTATATCGGACTTCGGATAATCCGAATCTGACGAATAATTGAAACTTTTGATTGATTAGGAGGAAAGAAAATGAAAAGTAAAAAATTGTGGGTTCTGGCCCTTTCGGCTCTGATGCTGACCGCTTGCGGCGGAACGAAAGACCCGTCTTCTTCTTCGGAAGTCAGTTCGGGCGGCACGGATTCGGTCGATTCGTCTTCGTTCAACAATCTGGACAGTTCCAGTTCCAGCAGCGTCATTCAGGGACAGGTCGGCACGCTGACCAGCGCGATGATCGAAACCATCGCCAACGCCTCGATCACCGTCGACGGACTTCTGACCGATTATTACATCGACGGAACGGAAGGAACGACGACCGAAACCAATTACAACATGAAAGTCGAGATGAGCGAGGGCGCGTGGCGCGGCTCTTACTGGGTCGATGAAAAGAACGTGACCGTCGACAACTACCGCAAGGGCGATATCGTCAACGACGGCACCAACGAAGGTTCCGGCCTGGCGAAAGTCTACATCGACAAGGACAATCAGGTCTCTCAGAAGGTGGAGACCCTCTACGACGGAACGCCGTTATTCTGGGCCAATCAGCACCTTTGGAATCATCTGGGACAACTGGATGTCAACAAATTCGAGATCGACGAAGAGAATCAATGCTATTCCTACCGGATCGATCCGGCTTCGACGACCGATTATTCGCAGGATCAGTACCTGATGGCCTATCTGGGTCAGTCGCTGACTCCGCTTCTTTCGGGAGACGACGGCCTGATCGATACGCTGTACGTCTATTGCAATGATACGGAAATCACCAAAATGGAACTGATGACCGAAGTCACGGTTCTGTCGACGGACGAAGACGGCAATCCGATCGATCAGTCCTATTCAAAAGTCGAACTGACCTTCTCCGGAATCGGGACGACGGTAACGCCGGATCCGACTCCTTACAGCGGAGGCCTGTACAGCGAGGAACTGTCGCTGGCTTTGAATAAAATGAAGAACCTGACGAATTACACTTTCCGCGCGGTGGAAACCACCACAAGCGCGCCGTCGGGCGATTCGGGCGATTACGAAATCGAATCGACGTCGGGAACTTCTGCCGCCTCTTTACGGAGCAGAAAGCACAACAAAGTCACCAACGGAACGGCCAGCACGGGAACGATCGGACGGGTCGGAAAAGTGACCGAAGACGCGATTCTCTACGCGGATACGGGGAAATATTCCTACGGTCTCGACGACAAACTCTACTGGACGAAATATTCCGGCTTGAAACAGAACGACGACGGAACGTACGACGAATTTGAATACCAGGCGACTGCCGGCACGTTGGTCGGAACCAAGAAACTTCCGGGCAGTATCTTCGATAAAATGCCGAGTTTCGATTTCTCTTCAGACGTCTTCGTATTCGACGGCGGATCGTTCGACAAAGAAGGAAACATGCTCTTCAACTTCGCGTTGAGAGATTCGGCGATCGCGCAGGATGTCGCGCCGTTAATCTCGGCGCACGGAAACGCGAAAAGCGCGACGGCTTCGGTGACGCGCAAAGTGACGCTGACGGTCAGCATCACCACCGATCCGACGACCGGAGCAAAAGACGCGACCATCGTTTCGACTTCGTTCCCGTACAGCCTCGTCGCGGGTACGTATCTCGGATACGTCACCACCGAATTCTCCGATGTGGGAACGACCGTGCTCGACGAGGACTTGTTCGACGGCTACATTCCGAGAACCGTCGAACAGTCGTGGAGCGAATACACCGACGTCACGTACTATCCGACTTCTTCCAATCAGGTCTTCGAGAAGAAGGCGGCTTCGGAAATCCTGGAAGGAATGTACGGCGATCAGGCGGCGAACTTCATCACTCCGGCGGACATCGTCAGCGTGTTCGGCGACTACATTGCCGGACCGTGGCACGAAACCAACGACCGCACGGACAGCAACGGGAACGTCACCGGTTCGTATCAGTGCTTCTCCTTCAATCTGCAAAGCACGGAACTCGATTCCAACAACCGCATCACCAACTGGACGGATCTGATGGATCGGTTGAATACCGTCCTTTCCGCGAAAGGCTACACCATCTCTCCTTCCAACACGATGGACAGCCCGAATCAGAAATACTGCACGTTCATCAACGGCGATATCGAGATCGTCTTTGAAAACATCGGATATAAAACCATTTATGTCGAATGTTACGTCACGGGCGACTGGACGCTGAACCGATAACCTTCAAGCAAAGAACCGGTCTAGGAGGAGAGTATCCTTCTAGACTTTTGCTTAATTACGAAAGGAGTCAAACATGAATAAAAACAAGAAAAGACTGATCGTTTATCCGATGGCGCTGGCGTTTTTCGTCACGGGTTTGGTCGGCTGCGGAAAAAAACAGCCGGATTCATCGTCTTCCTCCGGAATCATCGGGGATTCCTCCTCTTCCTCTTCTTCGGAAAAAGAAAACATACAGATCACGCCGGTCAAAGAGAGCGTGACCATCAAGAATACGCAGATCAATACATTCGATTACACGGCGCTGTTCACGATTCAGGTGAACGGCGATTTCGTCGCGGTAAAAAACGAGATGATCGACCGTTCGGCGGTCATCAACAAGGAAGGAACCTACACGGTCACCTGCACGTATCAGGACGTAGTCGCGTCGATTCAGGTCGTCGTTCAGGACGAAGTTTCGGTCGTGATCACCTGCAAGGTCGATTCCTTGACGCTGAAACTGAAAGAAGTCGCGGATTACGATTTCGTCTCGCTGTTTTCGATCACCGAAAAGAGCCGTCCGGTCAGCGTCAAAGAGAGCATGATCGCCCACGACATCGAAGAAAAGGAAGGCACATATACCCTGACCTGCACCTATAAGGGCGTGGCGAAGAGCATTACCGTCATCGTGGAGGAGAGTTACAAAATCGAAATTCTCGAAGCCTATCCCGATCTGAGCGTTCCGGAAAGCCGGATCGCTTCGCTCGATTACAAAGATCTTTTCTATCTCTACGTCGACGGCGCCGCGGTGGAAATCACCGACGACATGATCGACGCTTCAAAGGCGCTTTCTCCGGAAGTCGGAGGAACCTACGAAGTCACCCTTTCGTATCAGGTGGAGGAATCTTTCGCCGAGAAGACGGTCTCTTTCCGCGTCGTCGAAGATCAGGCGATCGTCATTACGTCGCAAAACAGGATCGTCTATCCGGATTCAAAGACCATCGACCTGACCGAACTTTTTACGATCGAAGAGGGCGATCGCGTCGTCCCCGTTACCAAGGACATGATTTCCGGCAGCGTCCGATACGACCAGATCGGCACGTATACGATCACGCTGAACTATCAGGGAATCGAGAAGTCCTGCACCGTCGAGGTCAAAAAGGGCGTTCATATCTCGTACGCCTCTTCAAGCAGTGTTTTCGTCAAGGAAGGCACCGATCAGAGCGTATACAACTTCGCCAACGACTTCATCGTCAGCGTCGACGGAACGCGGTTCAGCCTGAATAATTCCTTTATCGACACCGAAGCGGTGGATTTCTCCGCGGAAGGCGAATATACGGCGACGATCGTCATTCCTTACGGAGAGAAAAACGCGGTAGACGAAACGGTGAGCCTGACCGAGTATAGTCTGACGATCACCTATCTCGTGCGGAAAAACAACGCCGTTTCTTCGGCAAAATCCGATGTCGTGACGATCGATTGCGGAACGTCTTATGACTTTTTGAGCAACGTTTCCTGTACCTATAACGGAAAGAACCGTCCGGTTACCGACAAGATCGAATGGGCGGACGATCCGACGCGGACTTACGCGGAAGTCGTCTCCTCGCCGGTCAATACGCTGGTTCCGGGAAGTTATTCCGTCGTCGTCAACACCTATCCGTACGGACTGGACCAGGAACCGATCGTCGTCGAATATACGCTGGTCGTCTCTTCGGGCATCGTCATCGAAGAGAAGAACACCACGGTCTTCGTCGGCGATTCCTGCTATCCGAAAGATTTCTTCACGGTTTCTGAAAACGGCGAACCGGTCGAAGTGGAAAACGAAATGATCGAAGGGAAAGTCGATTTCTTCCAAGCGGGAAATTATTCCTTGACGCTGACGTATAAAGGCGAAAGTCTGGAAATCAACGTTTCCGTCATCGACGGCGATCTGATCGGCACGTATTCGACACCGTATTCGACCATCGTCAGCGTCTCGGAGACGTCCTCTTCCGACGACACTGACGGCGGATACGACGTTTCCGAAGATGAAGAAGAACCGGAAGTCGCTCAGCCTCTGAAAGACATGGTCATCACCAAAGACGGCATCGTTTCCATCGACGGAAAGGCCGTCAGCGAATGGAAAGCCGTCGACGCGAATCACTTTACGTTCAACATTTCCAGTTTCGAGTACGAGATGTACTACGAAAACGGCATCGCCGTTCTGATTCCGTTGAACGACACGCATATGTCTTACACGGAAAGCAACCGGCCGTTCGTCTATTTCAACGACCGCGTCTGGGAGGTCGAACGGAAACTGTTTGTCAACAGCAGCATCAACCACGTGTTTGCCTGCACTACCGCGAATTATTCGCTGGATTTATTTCAGATCACGAACCGGATCGATCAGACTTCAAAGTGGTTCGGTTTGCGGAATACCTTGGTCGAAAAAACGTCGGCCGATTTCTATTACTCCCTCGAATACGGAGAATTCGTTCCGCCGGCTGATTTCGATCTGATCGTCGGGAATACCTATTCGATCCGCTTTCTGGGCGTCGATTACACGTTCCTTCTGAGTGCGGACGAAGTCGGAAAAACGATCCGCGTCGAAGACCAGGAGAGAGCGTATGCCGGAATGACGTTTACGGGCGAAGTGGATGGTCAATCCGCGACGCTGAGTTTCAATGAATACCAGACGATCAGCCTGAAAATCGGCGAGCGGGAGATCTTCAACCGGATTTACAGTTCGTACGTTTCCTTGACCAACGGCGGCGTCAATTACGCGGAAAACACGATCGGCATCTACGACGTCGACGGCGGCTATTCCTACCGTTTGAAGTTGAATCCGGCCGATCTGACGTTCTCCGTCGAAGAGAAAACCGGCCTGTTCGGTTATTTCACGACCGACGAAAAAGAAGCGGGAAAATCGATTTCTTTCTTCTTCGACGGATACGGGAAAGGTCTTGCCTACGGCTTGACCGATTCTACCTATCAGTCGGTTTCCTTCGTTTACGAGGAAAAAGACGGCCTGATCGAAATCGCTTTTCCGAGCGTACGAAGCAATTTTGCTTACAAAAACGGCTTTACTTTCCGCATCGACGCTTTCCGGAACGTGCTGACGGTCGTCGAATCGGATCTTTCTTCTTTGATCGAAGTCCGTTACGTCAACCAGCACATCGTCGACGGGGCGTACGTTTCCTTTGACAAAAACGTGGTCTCGATGCACGAGGACGTTTCCGAGTCGGTTGCCGAACTTCTTTCTTACATTCATATCGTCACCAAAGACGGCGCTGTCGGCGAAGACGAAAAAGCGTCGTATCTGGATCTTTCCTACGTCGATTTCGACCGACCGGGCTTCTATTCCGTCGCGGTGAAAGCCTATGTCGGCGATCAGGAAACGCTTCGTTATTACGGAATTCACATCAACGAACCGCTTTACGCCGATCACCCTCTCGTGGGCGATTACGTTTCGGTCAACGGCGACGGATACGCCTTTGAATTTAACGCGTTCGGAAACGCGACGCTGACGAAAACCGCCTCTTCGGGAACGGTGAGTTACGAGGGTGCGCTGATCTTTACCGAATCCGGCTTCACTTTCGACGGAAAAAATCCGGCGGATCAGACGATCAAAGTCGTCGGCACGCTGGAAGGAACGGGCTTGGTGTCCTTGACCGTTACGGGACAGGAAAATATGACAGGATACTTTACGTCCGATTCGGTCGTTAGCAAGGTAACGGGAATCGGTAACCACATTCTTCGCGCGTTCGACAACGGAGAAGAAGTTTTGTATTTCCATTGCGCCAGCGCGACGGGAAAAGGAATCCGCGTCGAGTTGAATGTTCTGAACGAGTTGACGCCTTTCGATTCCGGCGCGATCGTTTCGGCCGTCGATAACGGAGGAAACGAGGTGCTGTATGCCAAAATCCTGAACTGGAATTCCACCTATTCCGGTCTCCAACTCGCCGATTCGTATAAAGGGACGTACACATGCGACAACGCGGACAGCCTGATTCTCGACGGGTTCGGAACGAGCGAGAAGAAACTGGGCGAAGCCGTGATCGGCGCGAAAACGTACGCGTACTATGCGTTCAATAAAGAGATCATCGCCCTGTTTGACGAAAATCTGCAATCGCAGGGCTATGCGCAGATAGCGTCGGATAAGCGGACGTATGTTCTTCTGAACGCGGATTACGCCGACGTCGGTCTGGTTGGAACCTACGGACAGGTTACGTACAACAGCATTTCGACTTCCGCTTATCAGTTCGTCGTCGATGCCTACGGCGTCGGGTATTATAGGACCGGAGGTTCATCGGACGACGAGGAATACGAAGACTATTCCGAAGACGGCGATACGCTGGCTTCTTCCTCTGCGGCGACGACCTATTACGGGCGGATCGTCGAAGTCAAAACGGTTCTGAACCGGACGGTCTACGTGTTTGAAGGAAGCACGCTTTCGACCACGCCGGTGACAATCACATTGACGCTGACGATGCTCGACTCTTATCTGGCGCGCGGCGAGATTGCCGGAGAAGGCATCAGCGAAAAAATTTATCTGGCCAGCCATTACGGCGAGAAAGTCCGTTACATCGGCAATAACCGCGAAAAATACATTTCCACGATTCAAATCGACGGGAAGGATATCTACCTGTACTATGCGACGAGCGACAGTGCGCTCAGCATCGCCACGATCGAAGTGCTGAACGACATCGCTTTCGGCACCAAAGGCTCGCGGTTCAACCTTTCGGTCGGCACGAACGTCCTCATCGAAGACGCGATGTGCACCGAATCGGTGATGAGTCCGATGTACGGCTACGTGTATGCGAACGAATATCAGGGAACTTACGCCAACGCTTCCACCGGAGACCTCGTCCTCGACGGATTCGCTTCGTTGGATTTCGATACCGAAGGCACCGCGACGTACAACAATCGCGCGCGGACCTACCGGATTTATTGCGATAACGTCATCGTTTTACAGATGAGCGCGACGTTGGAATACTATTTCGCGCTGGATTTTGAAAACGGCACCTACACGCGGGTGAACGCCAATTATTCCGGCGATCTTCTGGGCACTTTCACCAAAGTTTCGCAGGATGAAAAGAATCCGACGATCGCCTTCGATGCGTATTCGCTGGCTACGTATACGACCGCGGCGGGAACAATCTATCATTGCGTCGTTACGCACAATGCGACCACGAACGAATTCTCGCTTCACGGCGATCAGGTCGGCGACATTTACGGCGCGGAACTGAACGTAAGCGGAAAACTGATCGGCGACGGCGTCTTGCGCTTCGTCGAGGAAACCGACGGAAATATCCGTTCTTACTATTTTGTCCTGAACGGCTATGAAGCCGATGTCTATACCGGACAGAGCAAGGAAGCGGGCGTGATTTACCGCGTGAAGGATCCGGAAGGAAACGTCTCGTATTACTACGCCGAAACGGCTTCGACGACGCTGGATTCTCCGATCGTGCTGGTCAACGAAAAGGATTCTCCGTGCAGCGAAGCGACCGAACTCGGCGCGGTGTTCTCGGTGCAGAAAGACGGAGAAATTCTTCTCGTGGCGCGCTTGGAAGCCTATTCTTCGGAAGGCGGCTACGTTCTGGCCGATCTGAGCGAACGGAATACCTATACCGGCAAAAACGGCGAAAGCCTCTTCACCGACGGTTTCAGCGAATCCGCTTCGTCGCGGGGCAAAGCCTGGATCGACAAAGAGGAATACACCTATTACTATCACCCGTCGTTAGACAAGACCATCGTGCTGTACGACGCGGCGGGAAATCTGGCCAAATACGCCCTCTATGCTTCCGATCTGAGTTTCTCGATCGAAGAACCGTCTCTCAGCGCGGATACGTTCGATATGGGAACGTATAAAAACACTAAATCTCCGGCTTACGCGAAAGGCTTTATCACCTTTGATACCTTCGGTTATTTCTCGATCGAGAATTACCTCTGCCACGCCGTCTTTGAAGCGGATCTCTCGGCATTTACGTTCACCGGAAGAGACGGAAATTCGTCGATATCCGGGACGGGAACAGTGCTGAAAAGCGGGTTGATCTTCTTCCAATACAGCGGAAGTCAGTCCGATTGTGCGTATTATTCGACTTCGGAAAACATTCTCAGCGGCGGCAGCAACGGAAAGAACATGATTTATCAGATCGAAACCGAAAGCGGCTTTGACTATCTGTTCTCGAAATCGGTGCTTCGGAACGCCCCAGAGGATTACATCGGCTATGTCGATGTGACGCTGGAAACGCCGGATCTTCCGCTAGGAACGATCGGCTCGGTCTTTACGGTGACCTTGCCGGACGGCACCTTTCTGACGCGGGGAAGATGGACGTCGACGAACAACGGCAATTCCAACGTCGGTTATGAAACTTCGGATCTCTATTACGGGACTTACGCCCATACAAGCGGTGAAACGATCGTTCTCGACGGCTTCGGTCTGGCTGTGAAGGGCGATCAAAGCGGAACGTACGGCGTCTCTTCCGTCAACGGGAAAGACCGACTGAGCGTCGTCTTCGACGGAAAAGAGAGTATTTACGATCTCGATCGGACGGCGATGACGTATGGCGAACCGACGTACGACCTTTTGAAAGATCAGACCTATTCCTGCTCGGCCATCGCCACGTTCATGACCGCGAATGTTTCGGGACGCTTTACCTTCGACGGCGCGGGCGGAGTGAGCGTCTATCTGGATTGCAGCGAGGACAACTATTACGCCCGTTGGGGATATGACGCGAAAAACGGAGTCAAAGGCACGTATGTGCTGGAAGGCACCACGCTGAATCTGAGTTTTTCCGGCGACTCTTACCACGATGTCTACGCGTATGTCTTTGAACTGGACGACGCGTCGAATCCGACGAAGATGACCTGCCAGAGTTCCCTTTTTGAATCGTACCACACGGGTTACATCGCTTCGGGAAAGGAATTCATTCTGAAATAAGCGCGAATCTCCGGGACAAACTCCGGAGATTCTTTTTTAAAGCGCTTTCATCGGAGAAGGGAAGCATTTTCGGAAAAAAAGATTCCATTTTATTTTGAAATCATCTAGAATAGTAAGAAATAAATATGTCGAATATTTATCGATAATTTTCAGGAGGAATTATTATGCAAAAAAAGAGTAAGAAAACCTTGTTTGTTTTCACCTCAGTCGTGCTTGCGTCTTCCCTGTTCAGTTGCGGAGGAAAAAAGAACGATTCTTCCAGTTCGAGTTTTTCGAGTGTAAATTCTTCGGACGCCGGAAGTTCCGTTTCTTCTTCCCATACGCACGCGTACGGTGACTGGAAGATCACGGTAAAACCGACGCTGAGCGAAGGAGGCAAGGCGACGAGAACCTGCGCCGACGACACGACGCACGTCGATCAGGTCGATTTGCCGGCGTTAAGCGATACTTCCGTTTGGAGTGTCAAATCCAGCACCGACCCGGATTGCACGAACAAGGGCGAAACCGTCTATACGTCCGTCTACGGCGACGTGACGGTCGAAAAAGAAGCTCTGAATCACGATTTCAGCGCCTGGCATACAGACATCGAACCGACGCTAACGGAAGAAGGGCTGGCCTATCGGACCTGCTCCCGTTGCGACGAGGAAGATACGAAAGCGATTCCGGCGTTAAGCGATGCTTCGGTCTGGACGAAAAACGAAGAGAATTCCGTGAATCCGACCGAAACGACGACCGGCAGTTTCACGTTCGATTCGGATGAATTTGAAAGCGTGACGATCGAAGTACCGGCTTTGTCGGATACGGCGACGTGGTCGAAAGAATCCGTTGCCCCGACCTGCACCCTCGACGGGAAAGACACCTATACTTCCGTTTACGGCACGGTCGAAATCACGGTCGCTAAACTGAATCACGCCTATGGAAACTGGGAAATCGTCGTCGAGCCGACGTTGAGCGAAGAAGGATCGGCGGAACGGGTTTGCGCGAACGATCCAACGCACGTCGATCCGGTGACTTTGCCGGTGTTAAGCGATACGTCGGTCTGGGAAGTCTACGATCACGTCGATGCGACGGATTCCTCCGACGGATATACCGTTTACGATTCCGAATACGGTCAGGTTCGCGTGATCGAACCGGCACCTTACGGACAATGGACGCTTCCGTCCGACGCGGAACTGGATTTCGGACAGGAAGTCACGCTGACGAAATACAGCCAGACCGGCGGGGAAAACCTGACGGCAACGGTGACGACTCCGTCGGACAACATTCAGGCTTCGGACGTACTCGAAGGCGATTCTGCCGCGTATTCGTTGACGCAGGGGTCTTCGTACGCGTTCACCTATGATCCGGAAACGAAGACATACACCTCGAACAACAAGGGAGTCGGCAGTTCGACGGCTACGATGACCTTTACCGCGAAAGTAAACGGCACTTTGACGTTCACCGTATACTGTTCGGGTGAGACAGGTTGGGATTATTTCTTTCAAAGCGGAGATTCAAATGAAAAAGTCGGCAGCAGCGACGGCGTGACCAAAGAGTATGCCATCGAAATGACGGCTGGAGAAAGCGTTACGCTGAATTATAAAAAGGATGGTAGCGGAGACAGAGGCGACGATTGCGCGATCGTCTCGCAACTGAGTTTCTCTTCGGTTTCCGATGTCAAGGATTTCGTCATTCTCGACTTTTCGTCGATGTGCGATGCGGTGATCGAACCGATGATCGTCAACCGCGGGGGAAGCGTTACGCTGAAAGGTGCCGAAAGAAGCGGCTACGTCTTTGAAGGCTGGTACGACAGCACTCTGAGCGTGCCTTACGGCGAGAAGGCCGCCTTCACGGACGATTACACGGTTCTTTACGCCAAATGGACGAAAGGCTACACGGCAACCGTTCATTTCAACAACGGCGACGCGGACGAAGTCTATGTAACCCGTATCGGAGACGAACTCGTTCTTGCAAATCCGACTTATCCGGGATATAAATTCGCGGGCTGGTTCACCAGCGCGGATTTCCAGACGGGAACCGAATTCGATCCATCGGCATACACTTCGGAAGATATCGATATTTACGCCAAATGGGAAGAAGCGCCGGCTTACACGGGCGTTTACCACATTTACGAAATCTGGTCGAGCGCCAATTGCTCTTCCAGATCCGACCTGACGATCGACGAAGAGGGAAATGTCTCCGGACTTAAAACCGGAACGGTGGTCTCCTACGACCCGACGAGCGGAAAAATCCTCTATGCGTCCGGATCGAGTACCTACATGATGTACTATAAGGACGGCGTCATCGCCGTTCCGTATTCGGATTCCGCGACGACGTTCAAGAGCGATCTGTATGTCGGCGTGAAGGAAACGGTTTCCAAAGCCGTGCAGTACAGTTTCACCGGCGACGACAATACGTCCAACGGAACCAAACTCGCTACGCTGACGACGGCGGAAAAAGTCTACAACGTGATGATCAAAGGCGATGCGCTTTACACGAATCTCACGTTTACTTCCACGGACGGAACGCCATCCGATCTCAGCAAGACGACTTCGATGGGAACCATCGTCGTCAAGAACGCAGAAGGCGAAACGCTCCTGGCCAAAGGGTATAACGGAAGCGCGTGGACGGATCTGGACGAAGTCTACGGCGTCTACACCCGAGACGGTGTCAGCGTTACGCTGGACGGAATCGGCAATTACACCGATACGAACGGAAAATCCGGCGTGTATACGATCGGCGAAGGCGTGGTCTCGGTCTGGATCAGCCAGAACAACACGGTTACCGAGTATCTCGAATACGTCCTTAACGGCGAATCGTACACGGTGAGCAAGCCGGAAGTAACGATCACCTACGTGACCGGAGAAGGACATTCTGCTCTGGAAGCCGTGACGGTCAACAAGAACGTTCCGGTCACTCTTCCGGAACTGAGCGAGGAAAACTGGGTCTTCAACGGCTGGTTCCTCGACAGTCTCTACACCGAAGCGGTGCCGGAAGATTTCGCTCCGGGCGCGGACGTTACCCTGTATGCGAAATTCTCCGAACCGGTCAACCTGATGATTCACTACAACAGCGACGCGTTGACCGACACCGTTCGGGTCTACTCCAAAGGAGATACGACGGACGTTGAGGATCCGACCCTTTCCTGGGAAGGACACCTCTTCGCGGGCTTCTACACTTCCGATAATTTTGCGGAAGGAACGGAATGGACGAATTCCGTCATCGAAACGGATCTCGCCATTTACGCCAAATGGGAAATCGCTCCGTCTTACGTGGGCACGACTTACGGCTTCACGCTGGAAGGCTCGACGACTTCGGGCGGAAAATCCTCGTGGCGGACTTCTCTGACCGCGACGGTAGACGAATCTTTGAGCGGAACGGGAACGGCATGGCCGTTAAACGGATTGTTCACGATTGAAAGAGACGCCATCGATGCGAGCAGACTGACCATCGTCAAAGGAAGTTCGACCTATCCGGCGTACTACGACGCCGACGAAAAAATCTGGGTCATTCTTTACAGCAATACGATGCCGATTATTCTTTCCGCGAACGGGGAAACCGGAAGCATTTCTACCGGCAATGTTTCCTCTTCTTACTGGAACGGCGGAAAGAACCGGGCGATCCGCTATACGGATCCGTCCGGAAAAGTGCACAACATTTACATCGATAACGGCACGGTTTACTTCGGCGTTCAGTTCGCCGACGGATTCCTGGACGACGTTACCGATCTGGACACGCTGTACAGCCAGCCGTCCGTGACGATCACCACTTCTTCCGGAACCCAATTCTTCGTCTATTCTTCGTCCGGATTGCAATCCGTCGAAGCCAAAGACGGATATGAAGGCACCTACACCGGAGGCGATCTGGGCGAAATCCGGATCGACGGACTGGGCGTCATCCAAACCGGAGACGAAGTCGGAAGTTACGCGTACAACGCGGAAACCCTCGTCTTTGAAGTCTATTTGGGAAATGCTTACTACGAAATCGCACTCGATGCGGCGAACAAGACGTACACCTCGGTGCAGCCGACGGTAACGCTGACCTTCAATGTTCCTTCTGAGGGAACGATTGCCACCGAAACTTCGGTGATCGTCAACAAGAACGTGGGCTATACCTTGCCGGAAGTCACGATCACCGATCCGCTTTACGAGTTCAAGGGGTGGTATTTCGACGCCCTTTACACCGAAGCGGTTCCGGAAGAATACGTTCCGGACGCCGACGCGACGCTTTACGCGCGGATCGAGGAAGTCCCGCAGGGCTTGTCCAAAGGAACGGCTACGTTAATCGAACTGACTCCGGTCGAAGGCAAGAGCGGTTCTGAATTCACGATTGCCGGTGCGACGACCGATGAAGAGCATCTGAACTATTACTTCAAACTCGTCGTAACCGAAACGGAGAATTACTACTTCAAATACGACGATCGGAGCCATATCGGGCATACCGGAAATATCGGAACTTCCACCTATTATCAACGCTTCGTCTTTGAAAGCGAAGACGGCACGACGATCGGCACGGCGAAGAGTTTCAGCGACATGTACAACAACAATAAAATGACGTTGGAACCGGGCGTCTATTACATTCGGGCGAACTTCGCCGAGGGCTACACCTCCGGCGTGGCGACCAGTTGGGGCTCGTTCAGTTTCAGCGTCGCGACGAGCGATCACGACGATGTCGATACCGCAGTGGCGTTGACGATCGGAGAAAGTTACACGACGGCGATGATCGAACGCACCGACACTTATCTGAAATTCGACGTTGTCGCCGGCAAGACCTACACGGTTTCCGGTAGCAAATCGCCGACGATCTATCTGGGCGATCCGTCCGTAAGCGGCACGGCGACCAACAGCGATATCAAATGGTCGGCAGGCACGGCTACGATCACGGCGGAAGAAACGACGACGTACTATATCCAGACGATGTACGACGGAGTTACCTTCACCGTTACCGAAAGCGAATAAAACGACGGAAAGAAACGACGTCCGGGAGCAATCCCGGGCGTTTTTCTCTGTGCGCGGAAATTCCATTATTTGCCAGTTGATAAAACGGAATTCGTCAAATCCTATTCATTGAGTTCAGAAACTCAGAAAGGAAAAAGAAAAAATGAATTCCAACAGAAAAGTAACGTGCAGACCTTGCAAGGAAGAACACAACTGGGAAATCGAAACCCCGGACGGACAAGTTCTTTCCCACCACTACCAGACGAAGAGAGATTGCGTTTGCGCCGGTCGCGAACTGGCGGAAGAGTACGGATGCGAACTCGACGTTCAGGACTATTACGACGAAGACTAAGCGAAAAGAAGCGGGAAGAAAAGAGCCGGAAAAACGCGGCTCTTTTTCCGTTTTCCGGAAGAAAGTCCGACTGGTTTTCCTTTTCGGCGCGATCGGCGGGAAAGCGAAAAAGAATGAAACCCTTTTCCGGATCCGTTCCGCGAAAATCTATTGATTATTTTCTCCTCCGTGAATACAATTGAGAATGTTCTTGCAAGAGAAGAATTTCTCAGAAAGTTTACTTGAAGTTTACCCTTTGTTTACGATTTATTTACTGAAAGAAAGGTAAGATAGAGAAAATTCAGGAGGAAAGAGCATGCTGAAACTCGTCAATATTCAGAAAGATTATCACGCCGGCGATACGATCGTTCACGCATTGAAAGGCGTGTCCCTGACGTTCAGGGATTCCGAATTCGTTTCGATTCTGGGACCTTCCGGCTGCGGAAAAACCACTTTGCTCAATATCATCGGCGGGTTGGATCATTACAGCGGAGGCGATCTTCTGATCGACGGGATCAGCACGAAAAAATTCACCGACCGCGATTGGGATACGTACCGGAACCATCGGGTCGGATTCGTCTTCCAGAGTTACAATCTGATCCCGCATCAGACGATTCTGGAAAACGTGGAACTGGCATTGAATATCTCCGGAATCGAAAAATCGGAGCGGATTGCCCGAAGCAAGAAGGCTTTGGACGAAGTCGGTCTGGAAGGCCAGTACAATAAAAAGCCGAATCAACTTTCCGGCGGGCAATGCCAGCGGGTCGCCATCGCCAGAGCGCTTGTCAACGAACCGGACATTCTTCTCGCGGACGAGCCGACCGGCGCTTTGGATACCCATACATCGGTTCAGATCATGGAACTGATCAAGAAGATTTCCGAAAAGCGGCTGGTGATCATGGTAACGCACAACCCCGAACTGGCGGAAAAGTATTCGACGCGGATTATCCGCCTTCTCGACGGCGAAGTCATCGACGATTCCCATCCGGTCGGGGAAGAGGAAAAGATCGTTCCCGCGACGCCGGATTCGGGAAAGAAATCGAAACTGGGCTTGCTGTCGGCGTTCCGCCTTTCGGCCCGGAATCTCCGTTCCAAATTTAAAAGAACGGCGATGGTCTGCTTTGCAGGCTCGATCGGCATCATCGGCGTGGCGACGGTTCTGGCCGTTTCCAGCGGCGTGCAGGGATATATCGCTTCGATGCAGGACGATATGCTTTCGGGCAACCCGATTTTAATCAGCGAAGAGGCGTTGGACATATCCAGAATTCTCGATACCGCGAGCAGTTCGTCAAAGAACGAGGCGATCAAGGATTCGATCGAAGACGGCTACGTCAATGTCGACAAGGCGATCGAAACGCTGATCAAGAACAACAGCGATCTCGATTCGATGACCGTCAGCAATGCGATCACGCAGGATTACGTCGACTATGTGTATGCGATGCCGGAAGAATACTATTCCGCGATCGTCAGTTACTTCGGCATCGACGTAACGAACAACATCTACACGCCGATCCTGTTTTCCGACAGCGAACAGGAGCAGAAGATGTCCCTGAGCGCGATTCTCAATACCTACAACGCGATGCTTCAATTGACCGACTATAAGGATCTGTCGAGTTATCTCGGACTCCTGGAAGACTGCTTCATTCAGGCTCCGGACGAGGAAGATTTCATTCTTTCGCAATACGAATTCGTTTCCGATCCGGCCGAGAGCAAAATCGCCACAGAAGCCGACGAAATCATGATCGTTCTCGACGAAGAAAGTCAGTTGACCGATCTGCTTCTGGCGCAATTGGGCTACTATACGCAAGAAGAATTCTTCAATATCGTCTACCACGCCACCGAGGACGCGGATTACCGGCCTTCTCTGGATAAAGACAAATTTTCTTACGAAGAACTGATGAACAAGGAATTCGTCTGGTATCCGAACGACACGGTTTTCAACGAAACGGACGCGGACAGCCCGTTAGCGAAAGTCAACCCGTTTACCTACAATCATCTGTCTTCGGACAGTTGGACCGACGGCATCCGACTGAAAGTGACGGCGATTCTGAAACCGAAGGAAGACATTCATTACGGCTCGCTCACCAGCGGATTCTATTACACTTCGGCCTTTTCCAGAAAAATCATCGAGGATAGTCTGACTTCCAGAATCGTCGCCTATGCCGACAATCAGGAGTCGGATTCGATCATCAGTTGCGAATACAACGGCATGGCAACGGGCATCATCTATCAGTACGGATTCCGCTTCGAACACGGCGGCGAGGTGACCGAAAAAACCGGGTTGACCGGATACGTCGGAAAGACGAATTCCATGTCGTCGATTCTGGGACAACTGATGGGATCGGGAACGAGTTTTCCGGCCACTTACGAACTGACCCTGCGCGCTTTGGGAGGAAAGACGCTTCCGGAGGAAATCGCCATTTATCCGGTCGATTTCAAACTGAAAGACGAAGTAACCGCCTATCTCGACGTCTGGAATTCGGAACAGGACATCGAAATCAACGGAAAGATTCTATTGAAAGCCGATCGGAGCAACATCACCTACACGGATAATCTTTCGGTCGTCATCAACATGATCAACGGAATGATTCAGATCGTTACCTATGCTTTGGTGGCCTTCACCTCTTTGTCTCTGGTGGTTTCCACCGTCATGATCGCCATCATCACGTACGTTTCGGTGATCGAGCGGATCAAGGAAATCGGCGTAATCCGTTCGCTGGGCGGGCGGAAGAAAGACGTGTCTCGCCTGTTCAATGCGGAAACCTTCATCATCGGAGGCATTTCCGGACTGATCGGTATCGGCATCACCTACCTTCTTTCCTTCATTCTCAACATGATCGTCGGCTCCCTGACGGGAATCTACACCATCGCATCCCTGCCGTGGTATCAGGCGTTAATCATGATCGGCATCAGCATCGTCCTGACCTTGATTTCCGGACTGATTCCGGCCCGCCTGGCCGCGAAGAAAGATCCGGTCGAAGCGCTGAGAAGCGAATAAAACGAACCAACCGTTTCCGCCTGAAAAGGGCGGGACGGTTTTTCTTTTCACAGGCTTTCGGACGTACATTCGTTTTCATTCGTCATCTTCTTTCAAGGAAGGACAAATTCCGTCGGAATACCGCTTCGGGAGGGGTGAATTTTGCAAAAAAAAAGAAAAAAACTTGTTGACATCAAATAGCCTTTGTATTAAACTTGATAAAGTCAGCACTCGATGAGAGTCGTGCTGATGCTTGATCTTTGAAAACTAAACAGAAACAACAAACGTCAATTTCACGAAAGAAA
>ERZ779889.130-NODE-130-length-101466-cov-9.645374_pt1 | contig 101466 bp, 89 predicted proteins | sample MGYA00511030_ERZ779889 | MGnify/ENA primary metagenome ERZ779889 (study PRJEB29588, sample SAMEA2160616) | human gut metagenome | biome: human gut; feature: human-associated habitat; material: faeces | place: Denmark | collected 2008/2010 ...
CAGTGTTCGCGGCGTATGCCGTCGGAATAGTGGCCCGGCCGCTGCACCCCGAGCCGCAGCAGATTGCCGCCCTGCGAATTGATCCTGTCCATGAGGTCCGACAGCGCCGCCTCCTTCCCGCGGTTCAGCGTCTCCTCCTCCTGCTCGAACAGCGAAGCCTGCACCAGCTGCGACGACCCCGTGTCGCCCACCGTGACCCCGGCCCTCTTGTAGCAGAACCCCGGGCTGTAGATCCGGTCGAGGACCAGCAGCGCTGCCCTCACGATTTCCTGCGTGCTATTGTCGGGCGGGTCCAGCTCTATCTCGCCGACAGGGTTGTACTGCGGCAGGTCCTCGCGGAAGCGGTTGGTTCCCAGAAACACCGCCACCTTTCCGGCCACCGAACCCTCCTTGCGCAGCTTCCTTGCGCAGGCGGCCGCGAAGTCCGACACCCTCGCCGCAAGTTCGTCCCTGTCCTGGATCATTTCGGCGAAGGAGCGCGAGGTGCAGATCGACTGCCTGCGCTCCTCGAGCTCGCGGCTGATGCACGGGATGCCCCTGAGCTCCCTCCAGGTGCGCACCCCTCCTATGCCCATGTTGCGGTAGACCCATTCCTCCGGCCGCGCGACAAGGTCGGCTGCCGTCCTGACCCCGGATGCCTCGAGCTTCGGGGCTCCGCGCCAGCCCACGCCCCAGATCTCCTTCACAGGAGTCAGCGACAGGGCCTTGAGGCGCTTCTGCTCATTGTCGATCGCGCAGACTCCGCTGTAGGCGGGGTAGCGTTTGGCGAAGTGGCTGGCCATCTTGCCGAGGGTGCGCGTGGGCGCCAGGCCTATGCTCACCGGGATGCCGGTCCAGCTGCGTATCTGCGCCACGATGCTCCGGCAGAGCGGCATGTACTGCTCCGGCTTCATGTCGCCGAGCAGCAGGAAGGCCTCGTCGATGGAATAGACCTCGACTTCCGGCACGAAACCGCGAAGCATCCGCATGACCCTCGCCGACATGTCGCCGTAGAGCTGGTAGTTCGACGACCTGACCTCCACGACGCCCCTGTCGGTGAGGCCGCGTATCTTGAAGAAGGGGGTCCCCATCTTGATGCCCATGGCCTTGGCCTCGTTGGACCTGGCCACCACGCATCCGTCGTTGTTGGACAGCACGACCACCGGCCGGCCCTCCAGCTGGGGCTGGAAGACCCTCTCGCATGACACGAAGAAATTATTGCAGTCGACGAGGGCGAACATCAACGCAAATTTACAAGAAGTTACTTGAGATTTTGTGGAAATAAAGGTAATTTTGCAAGATGTCGGAACTCAACATTATTACAACAATATGGTAAAAGTCAACATTGCGGGCTGCGACACATTCGTCAAGGCCGCAGATTATCAGAAGTATGTGGAGAAGGCTCTCGCAGCCTATGACGTTCTCCGCGATGAAAACGGCGCCGGCAACGACTTCCTCGGCTGGAAGACCCTGCCCGTCGACATCCCCGAGTCCCTGATCAGGGACTGCGAGACCATACGCGACGAGTGGGCCGCCAAGAAGATCGACCTCGTGGTCGTGATCGGCATCGGAGGCTCCTACCTCGGAGCGCGCTGCGCCATCGAGGCTCTCTCTCACAGCTTCATCCAGTCAGACAAGGCTCCGAGGATAGTCTTCGCGGGCAACAACCTCTCCGAGGAGTATCTCTCCGAGGTCATGGATCTCGCCGCGCGCAGCAACGTGGCCTGCGTGGTGATTTCCAAGTCAGGCACCACCACCGAGCCCGCCGTGGCCTTCCGCGTGGTCAAGGAGTACATCGAGAAGACCTACGGCAAGCAGGAGTCTTCACACAGGATCGTGGCCATCACCGACGCGGTGAAGGGCGCTCTCAAGACCCTTTCCACCCAGGAAGGCTACAGGACCTTCGTGGTTCCCGACAACGTGGGCGGCCGCTATTCGGTGCTGACCCCCGTGGGCATACTCCCCATCGTGCTGGCCGGTTTCGACATCCGCGCCATGCTCAGGGGAGCGGCCGCCGAGAGGGAGGCCCTGCTCGAGAAATCGGCCGAGAACCCCGCAGTCAAGTATGCCGCGATGCGCAACCTGCTCTACACCGAACTCGGAAAGAAGGTTGAGATCCTCGTGACCTTCAATCCCAAGCTCCAGTATCTCGGAGAGTGGTGGAAGCAGCTCTACGGCGAGTCCGAGGGCAAGGAGAACAAGGGAATCTTCCCCGCCTCCGTCGTATGCACCACCGACCTCCACTCCATGGGCCAGTTCATCCAGGAGGGAGACCGCGTGATGTTCGAGACCACCGTGACCGTGGAGAACTCCAACAGGGAGCTCGTGATCGGCTCCGACGAGCAGAACCTCGACCAGCTCAACTACCTCGCCGGCCAGAGGGTGGAGCACTGCAACGCCATGGCACAGCTCGGAACCAAGCTCGCCCACATCGACGGCGGCGTTCCCCAGATGGAGGTCGGAATCGAGCGCATCAACGAGGAGAACCTCGGAGCTCTGTTCTATTTCTTCGAGTTCGCCTGCGGCGTGAGCGCCTACACTCTCGGAATCAACCCCTTCAACCAGCCCGGCGTGGAGGCCTACAAGAAGAACATGTTCGCTCTTCTCCACAAGCCCGGCTATGAGGCTCAGACCGAGGAGATCCTGAAGCGCATTCAGAACTGATATTCGCTTACGTTCTTGAGGCCTGGTATCCCGTAATAGGACGATACCAGGTCTCCTTTCATATATACCCGGCGTCCCAGCAGGTCGGGGTTCGACATCAGGTTGAGACCGTCGCGTATGGCTCCCGATTTGAGCTCCACGGTGATGCAGTAGTCCTTGTCGGCCGTGCCGGACCTCAGCCCGAGGGCTATGTTGGTGTCCTTGCCGAAAGGCGGCTCGAAGGAGATCTTCCCGGTGGCCGTAGCTACTCCGACGATGTAGCCGCAGACCCAGACGTCTTCCTCCCCGGCGCGCTCGCGGGCCTGCATGACGCTCATCGCGTTCTCGATTTCGGAGGCGTCGTCATTGCCGTAGAGATAGTTCTCGGTGAAGCGTATCCTGCTGGTGTCGATCTGCAGGCTTATGCCTCCGGAACCTTCTCCCACGGATGCGGAGATGTTCACGCTGAGTATCTGCTGCTCCCGGAGCATCCTCGTGAACAGAGGCTGCTCCATCCCCGACTCCTTCACGGAGACGGATATGGTTCCGGGCATGAAGAAGGCCGTGCGCGTCTCGTCGTAGCCCTGCCTGAGCGAGCCGCCAGGCCCTTCGAGGAGGAGCTCCGCGTCAGGGAAGAGGCCTGCGAAGGAGTCGTCGACCAGCAGTCTGATGCCGCAGTTGAGCTGGCGGCAGTTGAGCTGGACCCCGGCAGTCTCTCCGGCTTCGACTACAACGACGCGCGTGTCGCCGAACATGGGAGTGTCGTAGGCGGGAGCTTCGAACTCCACTGAGACTGCGGAGACGGTGTAGCTGCCAGGTTTCACGGAGATTTCCTCGGGAGAGTCACCGAAGCGGCCTTCGTAGACTATGCCGCCGTCGGAGCCGCTGACCGTTAGGATGAAGTCGTCGGCGTGGGGGATGTCCTCGGCCCTGGTCGAGAGCGGGCCGGAACCCTGCAGGAAGGAGATGCGGATTGAACCCTGCCTGTCGCTGAAGAGACCCTGGCAGGAACTCAGGACCGGCAGCGCCGCCGCCAGTCCGAGAAAGATTCGGAAGAAGGTTTTCATAGTTTTTTTCTTGCAAAGATAGGCGGCGGAATCTTTAATCGGGATTCAAAACGGAAAAACCGTCGGGAAGGGCATAAAAATTTCACGGACTCTTTGCCTCACGGCGAAGAGTCCGTTACTTAACCTAAACTTAAACTATGAAAAACTTCACGACGAAGGTAGAGGATTTTCTTTAATTATGCAAAGATTTGGAAAAAATATTTTTAATTTTGCCCGGCTTCGGCGCTTGCCGGCTTTAAAATTGTCATAAAATCGTCATGAATACTGTCAGCAGGTGGATAAAGAACGCCAGGCCGGTGTCGCTGACCCAGAGTCTTCTGCCGGCCCTGCTCGCCGTCGTTCTCGGCCTGGGCTTCCCCGGTTTCAATGTCTGGATGGCGCTGCTCGCCGTGGCGGGCGTGGTCTGCGTCCATTTCGCGATGAATCTCGCGGATGACTATTTCGACTATCGCGCCGACATGATGGGCGCGCGCGACCGGGTGATACGCAAGGGTTTCCGCGCGATGACGGAGAAGTACCCCTATCTGACCGACGGCAGCGAGACTCCGGCCTCGCTGATGCGCGCGATAGTCTGCATGCTCTGCGTCGCGCTGGTCTGCGGCGCGGGCGTCTTCGTGTTCCGCCTGTACGGCAACGGCTTCGGCGGCCCCCAGGGCTGCTGGTGGATAGTCGCAGTCGCGGCTCTCGCCGGCTTCCTCGGTATCTTCTATTCCGCCCCGCCCTTCAAGTTCGGCTACCGCGGCCTCGGCGAGCCGGTGATAGGCATCATCTTCGGCCCGCTGCTGATGACCGGCTGCTTCTATGCCGCCGCAGGCTGCGTTTCGTCCGAGGTGCTGTGGCTGTCGGCCGCCGTGGGGCTGCTCGTGATGAACATACTCTACACCCACAGCTTCATAGACATGGCCGGCGACGAGGAGTCGGGCAAGATGACGCTCGCGAGGCTCCTGCGTACCGACGCGCAGAGAATCGCCGCCGCGTGGGCGGTCAACCTGCTGCCGTATCTGTTGGTGGTCGGCGCAGCGGTGTTCGGCTATCTGAGCCCGTTCTATCTGCTGGTGCTGTTCGTGCTGCCGCGCAGCCTCTGGCTCTGCGGCTCCCTGCGCGATTTCGCGCATGGCCAGACCGGGGCTCCCGACATGCCGCCGCTGATTCTGGGCAACATCAGGAACTGGGACCGCTACAAGGCCAGGGGCATAGCCTGGTTCATGCTGCGCTGGATAGCGTCGCGCAACATCACCGGCGGCTTCTGCGCCATACTGATCCTGGCCAAGCTGCTGACACTGATATTCTGAAAATGATTCTGCGATGAATAAACTTGCTGAACTTACATATCTGCCCTGGTGGTGGCTGCAGACCGCCGTATTCGGCAGGAGGAAGCCGCTGCAGAGCGTGCTGTTCATCTCCGACAGGTGCAACCTGAGCTGCAGGCACTGCAGCGTCTACAACCACGAGGCCCCGGTCGACAAGACCGTGGAGCAGATCCGCGAGGAACTCCAGTTCTGTCTCTCGCAGGGCTCGCGCTTCGTGGACTTCGAGGGCGGCGAACCCTTCCTCTGGCGCGACGGCGAGCTGACCGTGAACGACCTCTGCCGCATGGCCCGCTCCATGGGCTTCTATTCCTGCACCATCACGACCAACGCCCAGCTTCCCTTCGACGGCAGCGTGGCCGACAGCATCTGGGTCTCGTTCGACGGTGTCGGCGAGGCTCATGAGCGCATTCGCGGAAAGGGTACGTTCGCGCGTCTCGAGAAGAACATCGCGAACTGCGGATGCCGGAACCTAAGCGCCAACATGGCCATCAACGTGATGAACGCCGACGCCGTCGCGGACGCGATCGAATATGTCGCCGCGAGCCCGTATTTCCGCTCCATCTCGCTGAATTTCCACACCCCTTTCCCCGGCACGGAGCACATGGCCCTGACTGACGGGAAGAAGCGGGAGATCATAGACCTGATCCTCGACTACAAGAAGCGCGGCTATCCCATAATGAACTCGCGCAGCGGCCTCAGGAAGATGAGGGACAACAAGTTCAGACGCCGCTGCTGGATGACCAACTTCATCTACACCGACGGCACCCGCAGCCCGCAGTGCATGGGCGAGTCGCTGGGAATCTGCGACAGGTGCGGCTTCTGCATGGCGGGGGAGGAGTCGGCCGTGATGGAGCTGAGGCCGGACACGATCTTCTCGGGGCTGAAGCTGAGGATAAAGGAATAGAGAAAAGCCGGTGCTGAGAGCGCCGGCTTTTTCGTGTCTGGAGCAGGATAAGGGAGTCGAACCCTCCTCCTTGGCTTGGGAAGCCAATGCACTACCGATGTGCTAATCCTGCATCGCCGACAAAGATAAGTTATTTTGACGGAAAAGCAAATATAACTATATTTGTGAAATTTGCGTAAAATTTAGCCAGATATGTCATTAGCATCAGTAATAGGCAAGATTTTCGGTTCCAAGGCTGACCGTGACTTCAAGGCAGTCAAGCCCATTCTCGACCGCATTCTTGCCGTCTACCCCGAAATCGACGCCCTCTCGGCGGACGAGCTCAGAGGCCGTTCCGCAGCTCTCAGGCAGCAGCTCAGAGACGTCGAGGCACCTTTTGAGAAAAGAATTGCGGAGATAAAGGCGGAGCTCGACAAGGACATCCCCGTGTCCGAGAAGGTCAAGCTCGCCGAAGAGTCCGACAAGCTGGTCAAGGACGAGGACGAGGCCATAGAGAAGTGCCTCAACGAGATCCTGCCCGAGGCCTTCGCGATAGTCAAGTCCACCGCGCGCCGCTTCAAGGAGAACGAGACCACCGTGGTCGAGGCCAACGACGTCGACCGCGCCCTTTCGGTAAGCCACGACTTCGTGAAGATCGAGGGCGACAAGGCCGTCTACTACAACCACTGGATGGCCGGAGGCAGCGAGGTGCGCTGGGACATGGTCCACTACGACGTGCAGCTGGTCGGCGGTATCGCCCTTCATCAGGGAAAGATAGCCGAGATGGCCACCGGTGAGGGAAAGACCCTCGTGGCCACCCTGCCGGTGTTCCTGAACGCGCTTGCCGGCAAGGGAGTTCACATGGTCACCGTCAACGACTACCTCTCCAAGCGTGACTCCGAGTGGATGGGCCCCCTCTACATGTTCCACGGACTCTCGGTCGACTGCATCGACAAGCATGACCCCAACTCCGCGGCGCGCCGCAGGGCCTACGAATGCGACATCACCTTCGGAACCAACAACGAGTTCGGCTTCGACTACCTCAGGGACAACATGTCCGTGAGCACCGAGGACCTCGTGCAGCGCAAGCACCACTACGCCATCGTCGACGAGGTGGACTCCGTGCTGATCGACGACGCCAGAACCCCTCTTATCATCTCCGGACCCATACAGCACAACGACGCCGACGAGGCCCAGTACATGGAGTTCCGCCCCTACGTCGAGAAGGTCTACCAGGCGCAGAGGGCTCTCGTGAACCAGACCCTCAACGACGCGAGGAAGAAGATAGCCGACGGCGACGAGAACGAGGGAGCCATGCTCCTCTACCGCGCCCACAAGGGACTTCCCAAATATTCGCCTCTGATCAAGTTCCTCTCCGAGCCGGGCATGAAAGTGCTGCTCCAGAAGGCCGAGAACTTCTACATGCAGGACAACGAAAGGGAGATGCCGGTGGTCACCGACCCTCTCTACTTCGTGATCAACGAGCAGCTTCATTCGGTCGACCTGACCGACAAGGGCCATGACGTGCTCGCCAAGGCCGTGGGCAACGACGACTTCTTCGTGCTGCCCGACGTGGGCGCCCAGACCGCCGAAATCGAGCATTCCGAGCTCAGCCTGGCCGAGAAGCAGCAGAAGAAGGACGAGCTCATGACAGAGTTCTCCACCAAGAGCGAGAGGGTGCACACCGTGAACCAGCTCCTCAAGGCCTACACCATGTTCGAGAAGGACGTGGACTACGTGATCATGGACGGCAAGGTCAAGATCGTCGACGAGTCCACCGGCCGTATAATGGAGGGACGCCGCTGGAGCGACGGACTGCACCAGGCGGTCGAGGCCAAGGAGAACGTGAAGGTCGAGGGGGCCACCCAGACCTTCGCCACCATCACCCTTCAGAACTACTTCCGAATGTATCACAAGCTGGCCGGAATGACCGGTACGGCCGAGACCGAGGCGGGCGAGTTCTGGAGCATCTACAAGCTTGACGTGATGGTGATCCCCACCAACAGGCCCGTGATCAGGGACGACCAGGACGACCTCATCTACAAGACCAAGAAGGCCAAGTATGCTGCCGTGATCGACAGGGTGGTGCAGCTCACCGAGCAGGGACGCCCCGTGCTCGTGGGAACCACCGACGTGGAGACCTCCGAGCTGCTCAGCCGCATGCTCCGCATGAGGGGCATCAAGCACAACGTGCTGAACGCCAAGGAGCACGCCAGGGAGGCGGAGATCGTCGCCCAGGCCGGACAGAGCTCCACCGTCACCATAGCCACCAACATGGCCGGCCGAGGCACCGACATCAAGCTCTCTCCCGAGGTCAAGGCCGCGGGCGGACTTGCGATCATAGGCACCGAGCGCCACGACTCCCGCCGCGTCGACCGCCAGCTGCGCGGACGTGCCGGACGTCAGGGCGACCCCGGTTCATCCACCTTCTACGTTTCGCTCGAGGACAAGCTCCTGCGTCTCTTCGGCGCCGAGCGCATAGCCAAGATGGTCGACAAGATGGGCATGGCCGACGACGAGGCCCTCGAGGCGCCCATGCTCTCCAAGGCTATCGAGAACGCCCAGCGCAAGGTCGAGGAGAACAACTTCGGCATACGTAAGCGCCTGCTCGAGTACGACGACGTGATGAACTACCAGAGAGAGGCCATCTACTCCCGCCGCCGCAACGCGATCAACGGCGACAAGATCGAGATCGACCTCCAGAACATGATGCTCGACACCAGCTCTCTCTTCGTGGAGAAATACCGCAGCCTTTCCTTCGAGGACTTCCGCATGACCATGATGGCGGAGCTCTCCATCGACGCCGAGTTCGACGAGGAGTTCTACAAGAGGGCCAAGCGCGAGGAGCTGGAGGACAAGATATGCGAGACCATGCAGGCCACCTACAAGCGCCGCATGGACGCCCTCGTGGAGAAACTCAACCCCATAATCAAGGATGTCTTCGAGAAGCAGGGCAGCATGTACCATAACATCCTGATACCCATCTCCGACGGCCGCAAGCAGATGAACCTCTCGATCAATCTCGAGAAAGCCTACAGCTCCGAGGGACGCGAGGTGGCCAAGACACTGAGCAAGAACATCATCCTCTATCAGATAGACGAGCACTGGAAGCAGCATCTGCGCGACATGGACGACCTCAAGCAGAGCGTTCAGAACGCATCATACGAGCAGAAGGACCCCGTGGTGGTCTACAAGCTGGAGAGCTACAACCTCTTCGCCCAGATGCTCGAGACCCTCAACAAGGACGTGCTCTCCTTCCTCTTCAAGGCCTTCGTGCCTCTGAGGGACAGGGCTGCCGACGCTCCCAGGAGGCCGGCGACGCAGCAGAGGCCCGACATGAGCCGCATGCAGGCCGGCCGCAGCGACCTGAGCACCAACGCCGAGCAGAAGGCCAAGACCCCCGTCAAGGCCGACAAGCATGTGGGACGCAACGACCCCTGCCCCTGCGGCAGCGGCAAGAAGTACAAGAACTGCCACGGCAAGGGACTGGTATAGAAGAAGGAAGAATCCCTAGAGGATATTCATCGACTGTTCACGGATTTTCTCAAGCTCGTCTTTCATCTGAACGACGAGCTTCTGTATTTCCGCGTGGTTGGCCTTTGAGCCGGTGGTGTTGATTTCGCGGCCCATCTCCTGGATGATGAAGCCGAGTTTCTTGCCGGGATAGGCCTCGGATTCGATGGTGTCGAGGAAATAGCGGCAGTGCTGGCGGAGGCGCACCTTCTCCTCGTTGATGTCGAGCCTCTCGAGGTGGAAAATCATCTCCTGCTCGAAGCGCTCCTTGTCCATCTTGATGTTGAGCTCTTCGGCGGCCTTGACTATCTTGGCGCGTATGTTGTCGAGCCTCTCGGCCTCATGGCTCTCCACCTGGTCGTAGAGGGCGAGGATGTTGGCGACTCTGCCGCAGACGTCCTTGTGCAGCGCTTCACCCTCCTTGCCGCGGTAGTCGTTGACCTGTCCGAGGCAGCGGTCCATCGCGGCGCTGATTTCCGGCCAGTCCTCTTCGGTGATGACGTCGGCCTTGCGGGTGTCCACGATGTCGGGCATGCGGAGTATGGCGTTGAGGAGCAGGGCGAAGTTGGACGGGCTGTACTGGACCCCCATCTCCTTGGCGAGTATGCCGGCCTGCTCGATGTAGCCGCGGGCCACGTTCATGTTGATCTGCCTCGCGCCCTCCTCCTCCCGGGGTGTCCATGTGAGGAAGACGTCGATCGTGCCCCTGGTGAGGGCGGCGGCGATCTTCGACCTGATGTCGAGCTCCTTGTCCTTGGGGAGCAGCGAGCTTCTCAGGTTGATGTCGGCGTTCTTGCCGTTGAGAGTGCGTATCTCTATGGTGAGCGTTCCGTGGGCGAGCTCTGCTTCGGCCTTGCCGTAGCCTGTCATCGATTTAATCATAAGTCTCTGTTTATCGGTTGAATCTCAGTCTGCAAATTTATACGCGCTCTGGAATTTTTCAAAATTATTTTTTGAGCCGCCTCTCCGTCTCGTCCCACAGCCATTCGATGTCGTCGCGGCGCTCGAGCAGCTTCCGGGGGACGTCGCGGTGTCCGGCACCCGAGAAGATCTGCATGCAGGCGTCGGAGCAGAGGGCGTTGACCGCCGGCCTCGCGCCGCGTGCGGGGCTGTTGCAGAACGGCCTGAAGAAGATGTCGGTCAGCGGGTCGAACCAGCGGTCCAGGCGTATCATGTCGGTGTCGACGATGCCGGGGTCGGCCATGTTCACCCGTCTGCCGCTTTTCTGCGCCAGGGCGATGGAGAAATAGATCAGCGCCAGCTTGGTGCGGGCGTAGGTCCTCAGCTGGTGGAAATCCTTCTCCCCCTTCTCGAAGAGATCCCTGTCGAGCGATATGGCCTTGGCGGAGACCGACACCATGTTGACTATGCCCGCGTCCTGTGCGAGCAGGGGCAGCATCAGGCTGCTGAGCAGCCAGGGGCCGAGGTAGTTGACCCCGAGGGTCCGCTCGTAGCCGTCGGCTGTCAGGGAATAGTGTCTCGGGAGCACTCCGGCGTTGTTGAACAGCCCGTGGAGCGGAGCCTCTTTCCGCATCCTTCCGGCGAAGTCCCTGATTGAGGCGAAGGAGTCGAGGTGCAGCTCCTCTATGTCGAGCTGCGCATCGGGGACGGCGGCGAGTATGCGGCTGCGCACTGCGGCGGCCTTCTCGGGGTTGCGGCAGGCCATGATGACCCTGTAGCCACGTCGGGCCATCTCCTCGGTCGCCGCGCTTCCCATTCCGCCGCTGGCTCCCGTGATGACTATGCTCCTGCGTTGTAGTCCTTCCATTGCTTCTCTGCTTTTTCGACTTCCTTCTCGAGGCTGGCAGGGAGGTCCTTCGTGCAGCTGTGGCACTTCATCTCCAGGGTGTACATCCTGCCTATGCAGTAGTTGGAATGCCCGCAGGCGCTGCATTCGAGCTCTCCGCTGCGCAGCTTGTTGACGAAGTCGGTGTCGCGCACCAGCGCCCTGGCGACCTGGAGACCGGTGAACCCGGCATCCAGAACCTCCTCCATCTTGCTGCGTGACACGAGGCCTCCCACGTAGATCAGCGGCATCTTGAGCGCTGCGCGGAACTTTCTGGCCTCCTCGAGGAAGTAGCCCTCGGTGTAGGGCACGGTCGGAATCATCAGGCGCCCGGCCAGTGCGATTCCGGCCTTGAGCCACCAGAACTTCTTCATGTCCATGTAGTACCTGAGGGTCTTGAGCGGCATCGCCCCGCGCATGACCTCCATCGGAGCGCGGCTCACGAAGCCGGCCGAGAGCACCAATGCGTGGGCTCCGGTCTTCTCGAGCTCCCTCGCGACCTCGATGCATTCTTCGGTCTGCATGCCTTTCCTGAATCCGTCGTGCATGTTCACCTTGACTATCACGCCCATGTCGTCGCCGGCGGCTTTCATGACCTTCTCCATCACGAGCTTCATGAAGCGCATGCGGTTCTCGAGGCTGCCTCCGAACTCGTCGCGGCGGTGGTTGGTGTAGGGTGAGAGGAACTGGCTGATCAGATAGCCGTGGCCGGCGTGGATCTCCACGCAGTCGAATCCGGCCTCGCGGGCGAGGTTCACGGCATGGCCGAAGTCGTCGGCGATACTGAGTATCTCGTCCTTGCGCAGTCCGCGCACGAAGGTGGGGGAGTAGAGGTTGAAGCCCGTGGAGGCCCCGACAGGGGTGCAGCCGCAGGTGGAGCGGTGGGTCATGTTGCCGCAGTGGCCGAGCTGTATGGAGGCCTTGGCGCCCTCGGCGTGGATTGCGTCGGTGAGCTTGCGGAGCTCGGGCACTATCTCCTCGCGCAACCAGAGCTGGGCGTCGAAGGAGAGTCCCGAACGCGACACCGAGGCGTAGGCCACGGTGGTCATCCCCACGCCGCCGCGTGCGACTGCGGTGTGGTAGTCGAACAGGTCCTGGGAAGGACTGTTGTGGTATGCCATGTTCTCGAAGGCGGCTGAGCGTATCACGCGGTTGCGCAGAGTCACCGGCCCTATCTGGCAGGGCGTGAATATCTTAGACTCTATCATGCGGCTAGTATATGAAAGGTATTATGCGTTTCAGTTTCTTTTCGTCGAATTCGTCGGCGAACTCGGTGCGGTATCTGTCGTAGATTCTCGCCGCTCTCGGGCAGAGGTTGGCGAAGGTCCAGAGCGCGAACACCGCCCCGGCCCAGGACCAGGTGAGCACGGCGAAGCCGACCCATTCCATGAACTCCCCGAAATAGTTGGCGGAGGTCACGTACTTGAACATTCCTCCCTTGGGCAGGTAGTGCCGCGTGTCGCCCGGCTTGCGCAGGTTGCGTATGATGTTGTCGGACTGGATGTTGATGGCCATTCCGGCGGCGAAGACCAGCAGTCCGGCGATGAACTGCGGGCTGAGCAGCCAGGCGCCGTCGTAGTAGTCGGCGGGCGACACGTAGAACAGCCAGCCTCCCTGCATGATGGCGTTCAGGGTGTTGAACAGCATGCCCATAGCGATGATGCTGAACGGCATCTTGCTCTCGCTCTTGATGCGGCTCGGGAAGATGAACGCGCGGTGGAAGTAATGTATCTCGAAGATTATCAGGAACAGCAGCCTTATCGGGTCCTCCCTCCGCTCGGAGCAGAGGCAGAGCACCAGCATAGCGATGAACACGGGCGACTCCATGAGCACCCAGCCCGTGCGGTTGCTGATCGCGGGCCCCCATTTGCGGGTATAGAACTTTCCGTAGCCGGCGTCCACGAAGAACAGGCAGACGAACACCACGACCGCCAGCGCGGACATGATGAGCAGCAGCAGGTTGAAGTGTTCCCAGATCATAGCGAGTGCATATATCCGAAGGCGCGCTTCCAGTTGCCGAAGCCGAAGTCGGAGGCCTTGATCAGGAAGTTGAACATTCCGGAGTCGTAGAAGCGCATTCCGAGCCCGTCGTCCTCGTCGAGCTGCAGCAGGTTCACGCAGTCGGGGTTCTCGCTCCTCACGTCTTCGAAGAACGGCACTCCGAAGAGCTTGATGCCGTCGTCGGAGTCGTCGCATTCGCTGAACTCGATAGCCATTTCCGGAGTGGCGAGCTCCTTGTCCTCGTCATCCACGAGGATGCAGGAGCTGAAGGTCTCCATGTTGATGCTCGGGGTGTATTTCACGAGCACCGCCTTCTTGGGCCAGCGTCCTATCCCGAAGTGCTCCGGAGAGTCGTAGCCCAGGTACTCGTCGACGGCGGCGAAGAAGTAGAGCATGCCGCTGTGCGGGAACCTGCCCTCCTTGTCGAAGGGGGCTATGTCCTCGCAGTCGATCTGGCAGATGAAGGTCAGGGGGTAGTCGTAGCTTTCGCCGTCCTCCTCCACCCGCATCACGGGGAATTCCATTCCCGGAGGGAGGTCGGGGTTGCCCCACCATTTGCTGCAGCAGAAGAGCTGCGTTCCGGTGGCCTTTGGTGTGAGTCTTATCGCCATGGCGCTTGGTTTTTATTTCAGCAGATTGATCAGGTAGGCGCATTTCCCGGGGTTGCCGAGGGTCTTGCTGAGGTCGCAGGAGAGCTTCACGCAGTCGCTCCACCTGCGCAGTTCGGTGATGCGCCCGCGGGTGAGCTTGACGACTATGTTCATCGGCTCGCAGCCTGTCACGTCGCAGGTCAGGAAGGTGCCCACACCGTAGGAGTCCTGGACGCGGCCGTTGCAGAACTTGTGTATGCTGATGCACTTGTCGATGTCGAGTCCGTTGCTGTAGAGCACCTGCTTGGTGGCGGGGTCGATTCCGAGCGACCTGTATTTCGCGATTATCTTCTCGGTCTGTTCGAATTCGTCGCCGCTGTCCACGCGCAGGCCCTTGTACATCATGGCCATGCGCTTGGAGAGGTTGGAGAAGAAGACCTCGTCGCCGAAGCAGTCGTAGAGGTAGAGTCCGTTGTCGCCGTCGTAGACGTCGCTGAACTTCTTCATCACGTTGAAGTTGCATTCGTTGACCCCGCTCACGTTCTCCTCGAAGCTGATGAGCTGGTGCGACATGGTGCCCAGCGGCACGCAGTCGTATTTCATCGCGAGCCATACGTTCGAGGTGCCGGTGAACCTGCCCGGCCACTCCCGCGAGGCGGAGACCTCCTTCATCACGCGGATGACCATCTCATGGTGGGCGAAGCTGAAGCGCCTGCGGGTGCCCATGTCGCCGAGAATCAGCCCGTTCTCGAGTATCTTCACGGTCTTCTCCCTCGCGCGCCGCTCCTCAAGCGCCGCGTCGTAGTGTCCGAAGTCGCCGCGCAGTCCGTGCATGAGCTCCGAGATGCAGGAGAGCAGGGGCATCTCCCACATTATGGTGGAGAACCACTTGCCTCTGACGACTATCTCCAGATGCCCTCCGGCGTCCTGGGAGATGCTGAGCTCCCGCGGGTTGAAGCGGTAGCCGCGCAGGAAGGTGAAATACCAGAGGGGGAGGAAGTAGCAGCGGTGCTTGAGGAACTGTATCTCCTCCTCGGTGATCACGACTTCGCGCATGTGCTCCATCTGCTCGCTCAGCAGCGCGGCGAACCCTTCGGGGTAGGCCTGCCCGCTGCGGTCGAAGAAGGTGTATTCCACCTCGGCGCGCGGATAGGTCTCCAGTATGTAGTACTGGCAGGTGAAGGTGTAGAGGTCGTTGTCGGTGAAGTGTGTTATCAGCGGCTGCATGGCGTCGGTAGTCTTGGTGCTATTCTATGCCCTGGGCCCTGAGCAGGGCTTCGGGCTGGGGGTCATGGCCGCGGAAGTTGCGGTAGAGCACGGCCTCGGGCTCGGTGCTGCCCTTTGAGAGCACGTTCTCGCGGAAGGATGTGGCGACCTCGGTGTTGAAGATGCCTTTTTCCTTGAATAGCGACCAGGCGTCGGCTGCGAGCACTTCGGCCCACTTGTAGGAGTAGTAGCCGGCCGAGTAGCCGCCCGCGAAGATGTGGGAGAACGAAGGCGACATGCAGGTGCCTTCTGCGGTCGGGAGGACCTGAACGTCCCTGGTGGCGTTGAGCTCGATGTCCCTCACGCTTCCCTCGAGGGGAGTAGCGGTGTCATGCCATGCCATGTCGAGAAGGCCGAACTGGAGCTGGCGCACCTGGGAGTAGGCGACGTTGTAGTTCTTGGACTCGGATATCTTCTCTATGAGCTCGTCGGGAATCTCCTCCCCGGTCTCGTAGTGCTTGGCGAAGGGCTTGAGGTATTCAGGCTCGTAGGCCCAGTTCTCCATGATCTGGGAGGGCAGCTCCACGAAGTCCCATGCCACGTTGGTGCCGGTCTGCGAGGGGTAGCGGCCTTCGGCCATCATGCCCTGCAGCGAATGTCCGAACTCGTGCAGGAAGGTGGTGAGCTCGTAGTGGGTGAGCAGCGAGGGCGCGTTCTCCGTGGGCTTGCTGAAGTTGGTCACGATGCTGACCAGCGGCCTGCGCTCCACTCCGTCCTTTATGCTCTGGCCGCGGAAGCTGGTCATCCAGGCTCCGCTGCGCTTGCTGGCGCGGGGGAAGAAGTCGGCGTAGAACAGGGCGAGGTGCCTGCCGTCGGCGTCGCACACGTCGTAGACTTTCACGTCCTTGTTGTAGCCGGGGATGTCGGTGCGGAGGTTGAACTGGAGGCCGTAGAGCCGGGTGGCCAGGCCGAACACGGCGTCGATGCAGTCCTCGAGCCTGAAGTAGGGCTTGAGCTGCTCGTCGCTCAGCGAGTAGTTGGCGGCCTTGTATTTTTCCGACCAGTAGCTGAAGTCCCAGGGCTGCAGCTCGCTCTCGGTGTAGCCGTTCGCGCGGGCGTAGTCATAGATTCTGGCGACCTCCTTCCTGGCTGCGGGGAGCGAGGGCTCGAGCAGGGCGTCCAACAGCTTGTCGACGTTCTCCACGCTGCCGGCCATCCTGTCCTCCACCATGTAGTCGGCGTAGGTCTCGTAGCCGAGCAGCTTGGCGGTCTTGAGCCTGAGGTCGGCGAGCTGGATGCATATCTCGGAGTTGTCGAATTCTCCTCCGTAGGCTATGGAGTTGTAGGCCAGGTAGATCTGCTTCCTGAGCTCGGGCCTGGCGCTGAACTTTATGAATGCGGAGTAGCTGGGGTAGGAGAGGTCGAAGGTCCAGCCCTGCTGTCCGTTCTCCCTGGCCGCGGCCGCGCCCATGTCGCGCACGTACTGGGGCAGACCCTCGAGGTCGGCTTCGTCGGTGAGGTTCATCTTGTAGGCGTTGGTCGAGGCGAGCAGGTTGCTGCTGAACTTGAGGCTGAGCAGCGAGAGCTCCTCCTGGTACTTGCTGTAGGTCTGCTTGTCTTCGGGCGAGAGGTTGGCGCCGTTGCGCGCGAACGACTTGTAGGTGTCGTCGAGCAGCTTGTACTGGTCAGGTTCGAGGCCGAGGGAGTCCCTGCGGTTCCAGAGGTCCTTGATGCGCTGGAAGAGCTTGTCGTTCAGCGAGACGTACATGGAGTACTCGGTCATCATCGGCGATATCTGCTCGGCGACGGCCTGCATCTCGGGGCTGGACTCGGCTTCGAGCAGGTTGTAGAATATCGAGGAGACGTCGCCCAGCTTCTCTCCGGCGAACTCCAGGGCTTCGATGGTGTTGGCGAAGGTGGGGGCGTCGGGGTTGGAGGTGATGGCGTCGATGTCGGCCTTGGCCTCGGCTATGCCCTCCTTGAAGGCGGGGAGGTAGTGCTCCGTCCTGATTTTGTCGAATTGCGGGGCCCCATAGGGGAGGGGCGATTCCGTAAGCAGCGGATTTTCCATTTTGCAAGAAGCTGTGAGTATCAGCGCGGCGGCCGCGGCCGCGTGGATGCATGTTTTCATAAAATCATTATAAAGTCAGTCAGTACAAAAATAAGAAACTGTTTTGAATTTCTTCAAAACAGTTTCCTGAAAATCATGCAGGTCGGTTCCGGATCCGTCAGAAGGCTATGATGGTTCTGACGAGATTGCCTCCGCTCTTGTCCAGTCCTTCTATCCTTCCGTACTGGAGGTTGAGGAAGTTGACCCCTTCGGAAGGGATGTAGAAGTACTCGGATGAGGACCAGTATCCGGAATCCTCCACGAGCGCCGCTTCGGGACAGTCGGCAAACAGCGCGTCCGACTTCTGATACAGCTCCCATAGCTGACTTCCGGCGGGCAGGAACCAGCCGCTGCTGAATTCAGGAGCGGCGACCTTCTGCTCGTAGCTGACGGCGTAGTATCCGGCGGGGTAGCCCTCGAAGCGGTCGTCGACCCACATCCCTTCCTCCGCGGCTCCCGCATTGCGTATGATCGCGGTGTAGAGATATCCGCTCCAGTCGGTGTCGGAAGTGTTTCCGGCGAAGTTGTCCACAGGGGCGCCGTGTTCGTCGACAGGATAGCAGCCGAGCACGGTGTACGGACCCCAGGTGCAGTACATGTCGATGGCGTCGCTCAGGGCGACCGCGTAACCGTGGCAGCGCCCGCTTCCTATGCCGCTTCCGCTGTAGTCGGAACGGTCGTTCTCATGCTGTCCGATGTGGAATACCACCGCGACAGCCTTGTCGGCGTCATAGTCCTCGCTGAACGAGCCGTCCGAGTTATAGAACATGCCTTCCCTGACTTCCGTCGAGTGGAGCCGGCATTCGGCGAATACGGCTCCGGCCCGGACATAGATCGTCGTCTCGCCGTAGTCAAGTATGCTGACAAGCCCGTTGCCGTCGACCGTAGCCACCGTTTCGTCGGAAGAACTCCACTCGAGACCGGAGACGTCCGCTTCCTCGGGGCTGCAGGACACTCCTAACTGCACCGTCTTTCCGGGGAAGGACCATATTTCGGGTCTGTCGACCGTTATTCTTTCAACAGGAGTTCCTCCCTTCCCGCAGGATACTGCCGCAGCCAATAGGGAGGCGGCGGCCAGGAATATCGTGAATCTTTTCATCTGTCACCTTTTTTAGAACGCCAGTACGCAGCGCACTTTGCTGGCCATGGTTTCCTTGTAGTTGTCCAATATCCTGTTGCCGCCGGAATCAACCACGATGGCTATGTCGTAGGCATAGAAGTCTTCGGAGGAAGACCAGTACCACTCATCCGGAAGCTCGGCGCCCGCCTTGGACAGAAGGCCCTTGTTCTGGTTGAGTGACCACAGCTGGCTGACTGCCGGCAGGAACCATCCGCTGCTGGAGGACGGAGCCTTGACCATGTCGCCATAGGCAAGGGTATAGTAGATGGCAGGATAGGTCGCGGCACGGTCGGGGCCCGGGCCGCCGTTTGCTTCCGCGGCCGCCACTATCTTCCGGGTATAGTCATATCCGCTCCAGTCGTTGTCTCCGCCGTTGTTGCTGTAGTTGTCAACCCTTTCGCCGTGGTTGTCGACAGGGTAGCATTCAAGGTCCGACTGGTCTTCCGGACCCCAGTAGCAATAGTCGGCGAAGGCGTCGGCAAGCGCCATGACGTAGCCGTTGCATCTGGTCTTGCCTATGCCGGTGGCAGAGTAGTCGGAGAAGTCGTTCTCGTGCTGGCCGACATAGTAGACGATGCCTATCACCTCCTTGTCCGGATCGAGTGTGCCGGACCAGGTGCCGTCGGAATAGTAGTAGTCGCCGACCGATGCAACGGGCTCTACGACCGACAGGGTGCAGTTTGCTTCAAGCTCTCCGAATCTGCAGCTTATGGTCGCCGTGCCGGTACCGAGGGCGTGCACACGTCCTGTCTCGTCCACGGTGGCTACGGTCTCGTCGGAGGAACTCCAGTCCATCACGTCCCAGTCGGCGTCCTCCGGTGAGATTGTCGTGCGCATCTTGATGTAGCCGCCGATGATGACATCAGCATTCTGCGGCCCAAGGTCCAGGCTCTGCATCTGTATGGGGGTCACGGTCACGGAGGCTGTCGCGGACGCTTCGCCGCATACAGCGGTGATCGTGGCCTCGCCGATGCCGCAACCGGTTATCCAACCGCTATTGTCCACCTTGACTATGGTAGTGTCGGAGGAGCTCCACTCCACTGTCCTCTGATCGCTGTCCTCCGGCGTGAATTTCACCTTCAGGCTGTACTCCTCTTTCCTGGCTATCGAGACGGAAGCGGGTTCGATGCTTATCGCTTCGGTAACCTTGTCCGTCACGTTGACGCGGCACATTGCCGCCTGTCCTCCGGCGGTCGCGGAGATCGTGGCCGTTCCTACTGCGACTCCGGTGACCAGTCCGGTTGACGACACGGTCGCAATGCCGTTGTCTGAAGACCGCCATACCACTTCATTGTCGGTGGCGTTCTCCGGAGACACTGTCGCCGTGAGCTGCACGGTGCCGTCTCTCGTCACGTCCACGTTTTCCTTGTCGATGACTACCGACTGCACTTCTATGACGGGAGTCTGGCATCCTGAGAACATCAGCGACATTCCCAGGGCTGCCAGGAATCCCTTTATTGTCTTCGTCATGGTTTTCTTCTGTTATTTGTCACTTTTCAGAATGCTATTACGCACCTGTTGGAATATTCACTGGTCTTCATGTCGAAGGTGTAGCATACGCCGTAGTTGAAGTCGAAGGTGTATGCTATCATCTCGTTATATTCAGTGCTGGAGTTGTATTCGGCGTCAGCCAGCAGTTCCGCTCCCGAGATGGCCGCAAGCTTCTCGTTCAGGGCGACTTTCATGTCCGTTCCGAATGCTCCTCCGACACCATATGCATCACCGGTGCACATGAGCGTCAGCTCCATGATGGAGGGGAGGTACCAGCCGGAAGAGTTCTCCGGAGCGCTGTTTTCCGCTGCGAAAGCATCGACGGCATCTATGATCTCGCACTCGTAGTCAGGATTGGCCTCGTTGAACAGCCTGATGGCCTCGGTGTTGTTGAAGCCCTGGATGTTCTCCACTTCCGGGCCATAGGAGTCGGTGAAGCGGATGGGCAGCATTCCGGCTTCGGTGCCGATCAGATTCTCGCTCACCCAGTTGTCCACGGTGTTGTAATAGCTGGTCATTGAGGACTGCCATGCAGACTTGTCGGCCTCCTTTATGCTCACGGCGATGCCGTGGGTGCAGCCGGGATGCTTCTCCTTGAGGTATGAGTCCTGGGCTGTGGGGTCCGAAGCGTAGAACACGATTCCGATGGGCGTCTTTCCGGGGTCGAGCTCGGATGACCAGGTGCCGTCGGAGTAATAGTAGTCTCCGAACGCAGTCGCCACTACGGGCTTGGCTTCCACTTCGACTGAGCATTCGTCCTTGAATGTTCCGCCGTCGAGCGTTACGGTGAGCAAGACGGTGCATTCACCTCCTGCGACGGCGGTGACAAGGCCGCTGGCGTCGACGGTGGCTACGGTCTCATCGGACGAACTCCACTCCGCAACTGCGTCGGCCGGATCAACGGACACGCTTTCCGGAAGAAAACGGAAGCTGAGGCCGGCGGTCTCCCCTTCAGTCAGAACCAGCGTTTCCTGGCTGAGTTCCACACCGGTTACGGGCGTGGTTGTCGGATCTTGCTTTTCGTTGCATCCCGACAGCATCATGATGCAGCCGAGGATGACGGCCGGAGCGATAAGATTTGATTTTCTCATGGTGTGAATATTTTTGAAATTGAACTGGTATTTCTACCGTATGGCGCCTTGGTGGCGTTTCAGCGACGGCATGGCTGCGCGTATCTCCTTCGGAGCTGCAGTGTATCTGTTGCCGGACAGGATTGCCGAAGGCTTGATTGATGCGGAAGCCGGGTTCTGCTGCTCCCGTCCGTCGGTGATGGTGGGAGTTCCTGTCCATTCTCCGTCGAAGATGTTCCCTGCATCGTCGGTGAATTCGAATGACAGGGTGTAGCTGCCGTCTCCGTTGTTTGTTATGGACAGTTCTCCGTCGACCGCCGGGGCGAATCCGTAGATGCCGGTTCCTGACGAGCCGTTTGCATATTGCAGCCAGGCGGTGCCGAGGATGTAGCCGTCCTGCAGGGAGCCCGGTATATATTCGCCGGCAAAAGGATTTGATGAGAGGGTGGCGGGTCTGAACGTTCCGGTTGGTATGCCTTCTTCAAGGCTGCCGCCTTCAGACACGAATTCCGATATGAATCCGTCACCCGGACCGCCTGCCGGTGTGAGGTCGAACATCCAGTTGGTTCCGGTGCCGTACCAGTCGCCGAACCAGGTTATGGCGCCTTCAGCTCCCTCAAAATCGCAGTGATAGTCGCCTTTTAGGGTTGTGGAAGGTCCGGGCATGTTCAGCAGGGTGAGAGAGCCGGACCACGAGCACTCAATCCTGTGGCCGTCTTCGGTGGTGAAGTCGCAGACTATCGTTATGTTGTCTTCCTCGCCGGTGACGGTCATCGTTCCGGACTTCACGAAGCCGTAGTTGGCCCGCATCTGGTTCTCGGCGTGTATGCCGTAGGTGCCTATTGCCTGCTCTTCTCCGGTGTATTCATCTTCCGATGAGCTTCCGGGTGCGAGTATGTAGGCGGAGGCGGCAGTGGTGTTGGTTATCTTGTATTCGCCGGGAGTGATGTAGCCGTTCTTGTCATAAGGCAGGACCCCTTCCACGTAGAGTATGTCCCCGGGCGGGATAAGCGACTGTCCGTCGAGCTGCATGTCGCTGAACAGGAACAGGGCCAGCATCAGGTCGCTCGTGCCTCCGTAGTAGGAAGCCTGGACGATGTCGGGCTCGAATGAGATGTCCGCGGTCAGGGGCGGGAAAGCTCCGCTCGCATCGGTGAAGTGGAGCTCTCCACGGAATATGATATGGTGGACTTCGTTGTTGCTGTCGGTGACTATGCCTTCGATGACATAGGTGCTTCCCTCGACGCTGACGTCGACTTCGCCGTGCTTGAACTCAAGCCGCTGCGAGCCGTGCTCCACATACGAATTCTCGGGGGTGAAGGTCATGGCTTCAGTCGCGAAGGGCACGCCGAGCGTGTACCTTCCTTCGGGCAGCCTGCCGTCATCGGCGTCAGCCGGGGCGAAAAAGTCGAACTGATAGTAGTGTCCTTCGGGGTCGGCGGTGCCGGACTGAGTCAGGGGCAGGTCGGAGAATATCGCCGTGTAGTTCTGCCGTCCGCCGGTCGAGTTGCGGTCGCCGTACCACGCTCCGCTGAAGCAGCCGAGGTCGGTGTATTCATGGTCGAAGTCGGATACGGGCTCCTGGCTCAGCGCAATCTGGTCGGAGACGGTGTCCCCGTTTCCGTAAGTGTATGTGACAATGAAGTCCGCCTGTCTTGCGGAGCCTGAGACATTGGCCGCCGTGTTGAAGGATATCTGGCCGGGACTGGTCGTGTTGATGCCGTTGACCCAGTCCGTACCGTCGGGGCATTTGGCGGTCAGCGCCCCGCCTTCCTGCTCGTTCGTGAGCTCATATAATATGGTGACGGTCCCTCCGTAGGGGTCTACGTCGACCTGGTCTTCAGAAATTGTCAATACAGGGGAGGGGGTAGAACCCTCATGCTGCGCTCCTGACTCTTCAGGAGTGCATCCGGTCATCGTGCACGCGGCGAGAGCCACGGCCGTCAAAACCGCCGGAAACAAGTTGATTCTGTTCATTTTGCTGTGGTAGTTCAGATGTTTGCTCCGCTCTTCCATAGGGCGGATTTCTGACCAAGGTAAACAATTTGTGCTGCATTTGCAGTGCTATCAGGCGGAAATTTTAAAAATCTTTAAGAAGAGTCTGCTCGGAGAGCAGGTTTCTATGCTTCCGGAGGGGGCATCGTGAACAGCGGTGGTGTATTTCAAAAAGAAATTGATATATTTGCGGATGCTAATCAGGACACTGTAATTAAAACTAATAATGTCAACCAGCAAGTTTTCTGTAAAATATTGTGTATTGCTGCCTATAGTGCTGGCAGTCACGATATTCCTCTGGGCGGTACCTGTCAGTTTCTTCGGCATCGACGCCCTCACCGTAGTTCAGCAGCGCATGATTGCGATCTTCATCTTCGCGGCGCTCATGTGGATGTTCGAGATTATCCCCAACTGGACCACGTCCCTGATTGTAATCGTCGTGATGCTGCTTACCGTGTCGGACAAGGGCATACGGGCGTTCTGCGACCCTCAGTATGGAACTCTGATCGACTACAAGAGCATCATGTCTTCGTTCGCCGATCCCGTGGTGATGCTCTTCCTCGGAGGTTTCGTGCTTGCCATCGTGGCCTCCAAGTACGGCATGGACGCCAAGCTCGCAAAGGTTCTCCTGGGCCTTTTCGGAAAGAACCCCAGGTTCGTGCTGCTCGGCTTCCTTCTGGTGATCAGCCTGTTCTCGATGTTCATGAGCAACACCGCCACCGCCGCCATGATGCTGGCCTTCCTGGCCCCCGTGCTCAAGGCGCTTCCGGACAATGAGACCGGAAAGGTGGCCCTCGCGCTGTCGATTCCCATCGCGGCCAACCTCGGCGGAATGGGAACCCCCATCGGAACCCCTCCCAACGCAATCGCCCTCGGCGCACTCGAAAGCGCCGGCTACCAGATAAGTTTCGTGGAATGGATGGAGCACATGGTTCCCTACGTGATCGTGATGATCCTGATCGCATGGGGCCTGCTGATGCTGTTCTTCCCCTTCAAGTCGAAGAAGATAGAACTCCATATAGAGACCAAGAACGACAAGAAGACCTGGCGCACCTACGTGGCCTGGGGAACCTTCGCGGTGACCCTGCTGCTCTGGGTGACCGAGGCCATCACCGGAATCAACTCCAACATCGTGGCCCTGATTCCCCTGGCGGTCTACACCTGCACCGGAGTCTTCGGCAAGGATGACATCAAGGAGATCAACTGGAGCGTGCTCTGGCTCGTGGCCGGAGGCTTCGCACTCGGAACCGGACTCAACAAGACCGGCCTCGCAGCGACGCTGATCAACGCCATTCCTTTCAGCACCATGGACGTGGTGATCGTGATACTGATTGCCGGCGGCGTATGCTACGCCCTGTCCAACTTCATCAGCAACTCCGCCACCGCGGCCCTGCTGGTGCCCATCCTGGTGGTCGTAGGCTCGGCGATGGCCGACCCTTCCGCAGCCAACCACGACCAGTTCATGCAGTTCGGAGGAATGGAGGCTCTCATCCCCTTCATAGCGGTCTGCGCTTCGCTCGCCATGATACTCCCTATCTCCACCCCTCCCAACGCCATCGCCTCGTCGACCGGCCTGGTGAAGACCAAGGACATGGCCAAGGTCGGAGTGCTCATCGGAGTGGTGGGCTTCATCCTGGGCTACTTCATGCTCACCGAGTTCTTCCCCTTCGAAAAAATAGTTTAGATTCCAACGGAGCCGGCCGCATCATGACCTGCGGCCGGCTCCTGTATTAGTGTAACGATTGTCGTAATGAATTTCAAGAAACTGCTGGCCGCTGCTGCTGCGGCCCTTCTCGCCCTCACCTCGACGGCGGGCGAGAACGACGGGAAGATCCAGCTCTACGGATTCATCCGCACCTATGCTGCCTACGATTCCCGCGAGAGTCTCTCGAGCATCGAGGACCTCTTCTACTATATGCCCTACGACCGCGACATGGCCGGGGACAACGACCTCAACGCGGTCGGCTCCTTCCGTTTCGCCGCCCTCACCTCGCGCCTCGGAGTGGACGTGAAGGGCTATCGGTTCGGCGGCTGGGACATGGGCGCCAAGATCGAGACCGACTTCTATGCGGGAGTCAGCGGAGTCACCGGCACCGCTCAGCTCCGCCTGCGCCAGGCCTACGTGACCTTCGGCTACGAGGACCTTTCCTTCAAGGTCGGCCAGGCCTGGCATCCCATGGCCGCCGACCAGCCCGACGTGCTATCGCTCAACGCAGGAGCCCCCTTCAACCCTTTCAGCCGCACCCCGTTGTTCCAGGTCGGCTATGAATTCGGCGGCTTCTCGGTCGACCTCGCCGCAATCTGGCAGATGCAGTACACTTCTGCCGGCCCCGACGGCCAGCAGGCCGACTACATGAAATACGGCAAGACCCCCGAGATATACCTCGGCCTCAACTATTCCAACGACGGCTTCCTCGGACGCATCGGCGTGGACATGCTCTCCATCAAGCCCCGCCACATCAACGCCGCCGGCGAGAGCCTGAGCGACCGCATCACCACCTTCAGCCCTTTCGCGTACTTCCAGTACTCCGCAGGTGACTTCAGCGTGAAGGCCAAGACCATCTACGCCCAGGCCGGCGAGCACATGAACCTCAACGGAGGCTACGGCGTGACAGCTTCCAGCGCCACCGGCGGAAGGCTCGACGACGAGGCTTCGTGGAACTACACCCCGACCCGCAACTCGTCTTCGTGGATCAGCCTCAAGTACGGCAGGGAGCTTCAGGGAGTGCTCTTCGCGGGCTACGTGAAGAATTTCGGAACCGCCGAGGAGATTGTCGACACCCGCCACCTGTATTTCAGCAAGAACAGCTTCTCCAACATGAACAGCATGTGGAGACTGACTCCCACCGTGCTCTACAACCTCGGCAAGCTGACCTTCGGCCTGGAGTATGACATCACCGGAGTCCAGTATGGCGAGTTCGGCAACGACGACGCGAAGTTCGGCCTCGCCACCGCCAATCTGCACTGGGTCACGAACCACCGCGTTCAGGCCATGGTCAAGTTCACGTTCTGACAAGTGCGCAGACTTGCCGCCTTCATATCTGCCGCCCTGCTCTCCGCCACTGTTTCTGCCGGAGAACAGGACGGCAGAATTCAGTTCTACGGCTTCGTCCGCACCTTTGTGGCGTATGATTCCCGCGAAAGCGTCGCAAGCATGGGAGAACTGCTTTACTATATGCCGCGCGACGTGGAGATGGCGGAAGGGGGCGACCTCAACGCCGTAGGTTCGTTGCGCGTCTCCGCGCTGACCTCCCGTGTCGGATTCGACGTGACGGGTTTCAGCTTCGGGGGATGGGACATGGACGCCAAGGTTGAGGCCGATTTCGGAGCGGGAATCACCGGGGTCACCGGCACTGCGCTGCTCCGTCTGCGCCAGGCATACGTGGCTCTCTCGCGAGGCGGCTTATCCTTCAAGGCGGGGCAGGCCTGGCATCCGATGTCGTCCGGGCATCCGGACAAGATTTCGCTCAACGCCGGCGCTCCGTTCAATCCGCTGAGCCGCACCCCGCTGTTCCAGGCGGAGTACTCGTTCGGCGACCTTTCGCTCGAGCTCGCTGCGCTCTGGCAGATGCAGTTCGCGTCCGCAGGCCCCGACCTCAGCACCGACGGCAGCCATGTCTACGGTACGGGCTCCGTCACCTCGGCGGAATATATCAAATACGGGAAGATTCCGGAGATTTATCTGGGCGTCTGCTATTCAGCTGACGGCCTTCTGGCGCGTCTCGGCCTTGACCTGCTGTCGATAAAGCCGCGCCATGTCAGCCCTTCCGGCGAGAAGCTCGACGACCGCATCACGACGCTCACCCCGTTTCTCTACCTGCAGTATGACGGCGGGGCGCTTTCCGTGAAGGCCAAGAGCCTCTTTGCTCAGGGCGGCGAGCACGTGTTCCTCAACGCCGGCTACGGCGTGGCGGCTTCCAGCGCCCGGGACGGCAGGCTCGATGAAAACGCGAGCTGGGAATACTCGCCCACGCGAAGTTCGTCGACCTGGGTCAGCCTCAGGTACGGCAGGGAGCTTCAGGGTGTGATTTTCGCGGGCTATCTGAAGAATTTCGGCACCAGGGAGGCGATAGTCGGTCCTGACTATCTGTATTTCAGGAAGAACAGCTTCTCGAACATGGATTCGGCCCGCGGTCTGAGCTCGGCTCTGATCTACAATCTCGGCCGGCTGACCTTCGGCCTGGAGTATGATATCACTGAAGTCCGCTATGGTGAGTGGGCGGATGGCGAGTGCCACGGCCTCGCCACCGAGAATCTGCACTGGGTCAGGAATCACCGGGTCCAGTCCATGGTGAAGTTCACGTTCTGAGCCCGCCCGCCAGTTGCTTGTTGCAGATTTGCGATCAACTGCTGCCTTGCCGCCTGCGGCCATAAGCATCCCTCGCAGGCGAAAATAGCCTGCTCGTGGATGATATGGCCCTCCGGCGGCGGTGCTTTGCCTGCTGCCCTGACCCAGCCGAGGCGAGCTCGACCTCCGGCAGTAAGAACCACCGCACAACCCTATTGGTAGCCGCAGTACGGAAATCCGCTTCGGAGGTTCCGCTTCGCTTCATCGATGCTGCGCATCGTCCGCTCACAGCCGCGGACGGCTAGCCTCCTCAGCGGAAATTCCGTACTGCGTGCTGACTTCTTTCGGAGGAGGCCGACTTCGCCACGGCTGGCTTCTGTGTTTCAAAGATTCTGCGCCGGGCAAGCGCGAGGAGAGCCCTCCGCGGAGCTCCCCGTAGCGCGTGCCAGGCGCACGGCAGCAGATTATTAATCTGTGTCAACTTGCAAATCAGCCGGTGCGCCCCTCAATGGCCTTTTCCGGTGTCCGATTAATTTGGGCATACTTGTGCTCTAACTGGCTGTTCGGTCGGATTTGAAATTCATTGGTACCAGATGCCGCCGTTCTGCTGCGGTGGGTGGCCGCCCGCCGGGACTACTGAATTTCAACTTCGCCTTCTTGCAAGACACCTGACTCAGGACCACCTGCACGGCGTGCGCTCAAAGGGTAGACGTGAGTCTGGCCGGCCACCCGAAATCCAGTAGACCTGACTCACGGACGCTCCATCCGTTCTCGCAAGAGGCAGCCCTTTGAGTCAGGTGTTTTTCGTCAGCTGACGGCCGCTGCAGCGGGTACCAACCTTCGTGCAATTCACCTGCGCCCCTGATGTGCCCTGCAGGTGTCCGGAACGATGGTCGGACGGCGAGGTGTAAGGAAAATGGTCACACCTGCGCGGAGAATATGCCTTGGAACGGCTTGCAGAGCTATTCCTGGGGGCAGGTGAATTTCTGTCTTTGCAGATTTGCATCAGAGTTCGGCCAGATTTGCATTTACGTTCGGCCAGATTGCCGTTGTGTCCAGCCGGATTTGCAATCAGGCAGCTGACAGTTGTTGTCATAGACTAATGAAGCCCAGCCAATTATGGCCGGGCTTCATCGTGTATCGCAGCGGTGATTCTTACTGCTCGTCCTGAAGGCGGAGATGCTGTACGTATACAGCCTTCATCTTGGCTATGCGGCGCTTCATCGAGGGCTTCTCGAAATTCTTGCGTGCGCGGAGCTCGCGGATTGCGCCGGTCTTCTCGAACTTCCTCTTGAATTTCTTCAATGCGCGTTCGATGTTCTCACCTTCCTTTACTGGTACGATAATCATGCTTAATCACCTCCTTTTCTTATCGAGGTCGCAAAGTTAGCAATTTATTTCAATAGTGCAACAAAATCTTTCATGCCTTCCGTCGCGGTCTTCCTGATGTGGGTGATGCGTTTGTCGCGGACCGGTACTCCGGCGGGGTCGATGATGTATATGGGGGTGTCGGAAGAGGCATAGCGGTAGAGCCCCGCGGCCGGCCATACCTGGAGCGAGGTTCCGACTATCAGCAGGATGTCGGCCTTCTGCACGGTCTCGATGGCCTTCTCTATCTTGGGTACGGCTTCCCCGAAGAACACTATGTGCGGCCGGTACTGGGCGCCGTCGGGCGCCAGGTCGCCCAGCCTTACAGGTTCGTAGCCTATGTCTATCACGTATTTCTCGGAGTAGCCGTCGGCTTCGTTGCAGCTGTCTTCCGGCCTTATCTTGGTCAGTTCCCCGTGGAGGTGCAGCACATGGGTCGAACCGGCCCTTTCATGGAGATTGTCCACGTTCTGGGTGATGACGCTGACCTTGTAGCGGTCTTCGAGCGCCGCTATCATCCTGTGCGCCTCGTTGGGCCGGACGTCCCTGAGCTGGGCGCGTCTTGCGTTGTAGAAGTCGAGCAGCAGCCCGGGATTGCTCCTCCAGCCTTCGGCGGAGGCCACCACCATCGGGTCGTAGTTCTCCCAGAGCCCGCCGTTGTCGCGGTATGTTCCGAGTCCGCTTTCCGCGCTGACCCCCGCGCCGGTCAGCACCGCGATCTTTTTCTTCGTCTGCATGGTCCGATCATATTTTCATTCCGAAATAGCGGGTGCGCACCCAGTATTCGAACAGGGGGTCCATGACTTCCGGTGCGCCGCCGGTCTCGAAGTTGACTATCTCCTTTTTCGCCAGCGCGTCCTTGAGCCTGCGCACGTTCGCCGAGGAACTGAGGGCGAATTCGTCGATGACCTCGGTGCTGGTGAACTTGGTGTGGCCGCAGAGTATGGCCTTCAGCATGCTGACCTGGAAGGTCGTGAGGTCGTTCATCGTGGCGATGAAGCGCGGCTCGTGGACGGAGATCAGGGATTCCAGGGCCGTGGTCAGCGTGTTCTCCATTATATAGCCTTTGGACAGCGAGTCGCAGATTGCCGCGAAATGGTTGATATACCAGATGTTGTTCCGGAAGAGCTTGCAGGTGCCGAGCAGCAGGTCCCTGTCGATGACCTTGCCGCTCGTGAGCAGCGAACGGTTGATGTGGTCTATGATCTCGCGGGTCTCTATCTCCCCGAGCTGTATGCGCTCCACCTGGCGGAAGAACAGCTTGCGCATGCCGAATATGTCGTGCATCGCGTTCACGGCGGAGCCGTTGAAGATGTAGGCGGCAAGGTTGCGGTCGTCGACGCTGCGGTTGCAGAAGACCTCCTGGAGCAGCTTGCAGAACAGGTCGCCGTCTTCGGTGAGCATGACGTTCTGGAATTCGGTGAACGCCACGAAGATTCTTCCTCCGGTCCGCGCTGCCGCACGGTAGGGGAGCCGCAGCACTCTTACGATGTCGGCTTCTCCGATCTCCCCGTCCGCGTCTAGTATGCTGCCGTCGGTGGCGTAGCGCTCCGGGCTGAAGCCGATGGCGCAGCCGTCGAGCAGTTCTCCGGCGGCTTCCGCCAGTTGGTCGGGGCTGCTGCAGAAGCTGCGCAGAATCTCGGAGCCGAGCCTCATCACGAGGTCGCGCAGGCTCCTGATGTCGAGCAGGCTGACCATGCACACGCGGAAGTTGAGTCCTGCGGACTGCATGTTGAAGAAGGCCTGGCGCAGCAGCGACATCTTCCCGCTCTTAGGCGGTTCGTAGACGGTTGCGTTCTCGCCTTGGGCGAGCAGGTTCGCAAGCGCCCGCGCCTCGTTGTGCCGGCCGATGAAGTTCTTGCCGGTCACGTATTTGCTGTAGATAAAGGTCTCGTCCATCGTCCTTAACGCATCTTCAAATTTACCTCAATAATTCTGTTTTCGCAATAGCCGGGGGCGGAGGTGCCGCCTCCCGGGAGGCTAGCCGCCCGCGGCTGTGAGCGGGCAATGCTCCGCAGCAAAGCGTAGGAGCATTGATGGAGCGCAGCGGAACCTCCCGGGAGGCGGCACCTCCGGCTGGGCGTAAGGGCGTAGACGAAAAATCGAAAATATTTGTAGTTGAAAGAAATAATGCCTAAATTCGCAGTCCAAAATTTTTGATGGTCGTCAAGCCTGTCAAGAGCCGCCGTGTGAGGCGGACGCTTGCGGCCGAAACTTTAAAACAAAGTTTTAGATGTACGCAATAGTTGAAATTGCAGGCCAGCAGTTCAAGGTTGAAGCTGGAAACGAAATCTTTGTGCATAGGCTCGCCGATGCCAAAGGTGCTGATGTGGAGTTCGGCAAGGTGCTTCTCGTAGCCGATGGCGCAGACGTGAAGGTCGGAGCTCCCTATGTCGACGGAGCAGTGGTCAAGGCCACCGTGCTCGATGATGAGGTGAAGGCCGACAAGGTCCTCGTGTTCAAGAAGATCCGCCGCAAGGGCTTCCAGAAGCTCAACGGACATCGTCAGAAGCTTTCAAAGATCAGAATTAACGAAATCGCTTAAGAGTTATGGCACACAAGAAAGGTCAATCAAGTTCAAAGAACGGTCGTGAATCACAAAGTAAACGACTCGGACTCAAGAAATTCGGCGGCGAAGTAGTTAAGGCCGGAAATATCATTGTACGTCAGAGGGGAACCGTCCACAACCCCGACAAGAACGTCGGAATGGGCAAGGACCACACTCTCTACGCTCTCGTAGACGGCACCGTAAAGTTCACTCGCAAGAGAAACGACAAATCTTACGTGTCGGTAATCCCGTTTGAGAACTAGCTCGGGGGATATAATGTCGGACAGGAGGGACTTGCACTTCGAGCAGAGTGTGGGTCCCTCATATTTTTCATAAAAGATTATGTTGACACTCAAGACGCTTCGCGACGACCCTCAGGGAGTTGTCGAGAAATTGAAGATCAAGAATTTCGACGCAAAGCCCATAGTCGACAGGATACTGGAGCTGGACACCCTGCGTCGCAACCTGCAGACCGAGAGCGACGAGCTCCTCTCGCGCCAGAAGCAGATAGCCGCAAAAATCGGCGGATTGATGAAGGAGGGCAGGAAGGAGGAGGCCGAGGAGGCCAAGGCCGAGACTGCGGAGCTCAAGGCCAGGTCCGGCGAGCTGCTCTCGAAGATGGACGAGGCCGCAAAGGAACTCGAATCCCAGCTCGTGCTGCTGCCCAACACGCCCTGCGCCCTCGTGAAGCCCGGAAAGGGCGCCGAGGACAACGAGGTCGTGAAGATGGGCGGCCCCGAGGTGCATCTTCCAGAGAACGCCCTTCCCCATTGGGAGCTCGCGAAGAAATATGACATCATAGACTTCGACCTCGGCGTCAAGATCACCGGAGCCGGATTCCCCGTCTACAAGGGCAAGGGCGCCAAGCTGCAGAGAGCGCTGATCAACTTCTTCCTTGACTGCAACACCGCCGCCGGCTACAAGGAGGTGGAGCCTCCCGTCATGGTGAACGCCGCTTCGGGCTTCGGCACCGGCCAGCTCCCCGACAAGGAGGGCCAGATGTACCATGCCAACCTGGATGACTTCTACATGGTGCCCACCGCTGAAGTCCCCGTGACCAACATATTCCGCGACGAGATACTCGCCGCCGGCGAAATCCCCCAGAGGCTCACCGCCTACACCCCCTGCTTCCGCCGCGAGGCCGGCTCCTACGGCAAGGACGTGCGCGGACTCAACCGCCTGCACCAGTTCGACAAGGTGGAGATCGTCAGGGTGGAGAAGCCCGAGGACTCCTATGCCGCGCTTGACGACATGGTGGCCCACGTCGAGGGCATAGTCAACAAGCTCGGACTGCGCTACCGCATCCTCCGTCTCTGCGGCGGAGACCTGAGCTTCACCTCCGCCATCACCTACGACTTCGAACTCTGGTCAGCCGCCCAGCAGCGCTGGCTCGAGATATCGTCGGTGTCCAATTTCGAGACCTATCAGGCCAACCGCCTGCATCTGAGGTACCGCGACGACAGCGGCAAGACCCAGCTCGCGCATACCCTCAACGGCAGCTCGCTCGCGCTTCCCCGCGTGGTGGCCGCCCTGCTCGAAGACAACCAGACGCCCGACGGAATCGTGATTCCCGAGATTCTCCGTCCCTACACCGGATTCGATAGAATTGATTAAGGAAGGAACCGTAATATTAGGAATAGATCCCGGAACCAACATCCTTGGTTTCGGGATTGTCCGTGTCGGTCCGGACCTCCGCCCGCAGTACGTGGACATGGGGGTGTTGGACCTGCGCAAGGTAGAGTCCCCCTACGAGAAGCTCCGCATAATACATGACAAGACCGGAGCCCTCTGCGACCTCCATCACCCCGCCTTCCTTGCGATAGAGTCGCCGTTCTACGGACGCAACGCCCAGGTCATCTTCAAGCTCGGAAGGGCTCAGGGCGCGGCTGTCGTCGCGGCTCTCGAGAGAGGTGCAGAGGTCCATGAATACGCCCCCAGAAAGGCGAAGATCGCGGTTTGCGGCAACGGCGGCGCCTCCAAGGAGCAGGTCTGTCTGATGTCCCAGAAGATACTTGGCATCAAAATTGCCAACAAATTCCTGGATGCGACGGACGCCCTGGCGCTGGCCTTGTGTCATTTCTATCAGATGAGCAGCCCCTTGTCGGGCAGGGAAGGTTCTTCCTCATGGGAGAAATTCGTGGCAGCTAACCCGGAAAGAATATTGAAAAAATAAAGCCGATGAAAATTTTCAGATGCTTGTTATTCCTCTGTGCCGTAATCACCAGCGTGTCGGTGTCGGCGCAGAACAATGTGGACATCAAGGCCGTGCTGCTCGATTCGGAAAGCGGTGAACCCGTAGGCTTCGCCACGGTGTCAATCACCAGAGACGGTCAGGACACCCCGACGAAGTACACGCTCAGCGACGACAAGGGCAACGTCACCATCAGCTCCGTCAGGCGCGGCACCTACACCCTCAAGGCCGAACTCCTGGGCTACAAGACCCACAGCGCCCAGATAAAGGTCGAGAATTCCGACATCGACCTGGGGCAGATAAAGCTCAGCCCCGACACCGAACAGATCGACGCAGCCACCGTCTCGGCGCTCGGCAATCCGGTGATAATCAAGAAAGACACCATAGAATATAACGCGACCTCGTTCAGCACCACCGACAACGACGTGCTCGAGGACCTGCTCAAGAAGCTCCCCGGAGTGGAGGTGTCCGAAGACGGCTCCATAACCGCCAACGGCGAGACCATCTCCAAGATTACCATCGACGGCAAGACCTTCTTCCTCGACGACCCCCAGCTCGCGTCCAAGAACATCCCTGCCAAGATGATCAACAAGCTCAAGATCATCCAGCAGAAGTCGGAGCAGGCCGAGTTCACAGGAATCGACGACGGTGAGGAGGAGACGGTGATCGACCTCTCCGTGCAGCCAGGAATGATGCGCGGCCTGTTCGGCAACGTGCTCGGCGGAGTCGGAGCCGACCTTCCCGCGAGCGACGGCACGCAGAGCGAACTCAGGTATCAGGGCAACGCCTTCATAGGCCGCTTTACCGACAAGTCGCAGCTCAGCCTTATCCTCAACGGCAACAACGTCAACAACCAGGGCGGCACCAACTTCGCCGGCAACATGATGCGCGGTATGCGCAGCGGCGGCATGGGCGGCAGCGGCGGCGGAATCACCACCTCCTACATGGCCGGAATCAACGCCGCGGGCGACCTCTTCGACGACAGGATGGAGATTGGAGGCAACTACCTCTGGAACTCCAGCGACAACGACGTGATGGAGAGCAGCATGCGAACCAACTACCTGACCGACCACAACTTGATCTACAACAGCAGCGGCTCCAGCAGCAACCATTCAGACGGCCACCGTGTCGGCATGCGCCTCGAGCATGAATTCTCCGAGAACACCTCCATACTCTTCGAACCCCAGGTGAACTTCGGACGCGGATGGTACAGCGAAACTAGCCGCGACACCACCTACAACGACAACCTCGCAGGCAACATAACCAAGCTCAGCGACTCCTACGCCGACAACAGCGGAAACAACGAGAGCGTGTCCGCCAGCGGCTCCTTCCTCTTCAGGCAGAGGCTCGGGCTTCCCGGACGCACCCTCACCGCCAGGGTCAACTTCAGCCTCTCCGACAATGTGATGAACGGAATCAACCGCAACGGAACCACCTCCTACGACGACCTCGGGGCTGTCTCCACCGTCGAGGCGGTGAACCAGAACTTCACCAACGACCAGCGCTCCTACTCGCTCAGCGGCCGCGTCACCTACACCGAGCCTCTCGGCAACCATTTCTACGCCGAGGCCAACTATTCCTACAACTGGAGCAAGTCCAACTCCGACAAGCAGACTTTCGACCTCGACAAAGGCGGAGAATTCGACCCCCAGTACTCCAACAGCATCATCAACGAGACCAACCGCCAGGAGATGGGCGTGAACGTGATGTTCCAGAACGAAGGCTTCCGCGCACAGGTCGGCTTCTCGGCCATGCCCACCAGAACCTTCAACAGCACCACGCGCTACATTATTCCCGAAGGTGAGACAGAAGGAACGTACAGCCCCGTCACCTACGACGACTTCCGCTGGAACTTCTCTCCCCAGGTCTCTCTCGACGCCGACTTCAGCGAACTCACCAGCATGAGACTGTTCTACCGCGGAACCTCCAGCCAGCCTTCCACCTCGCAGCTCATGCCCGTGCCGGACAACACCGACCCGATGAACATCAGCTTCGGTAATCCCTCGCTGACCCCCTATTTCTCCCACAGCCTGCGCGGCGACTTCCGCTATTCCAACAGGGAGAAGTTCTCGTCGTTCAACATCCGTTTCAACGGCGGATACGTCCAGAGCCCCATAGTCAACGTGGTGTGGTACGGCAGCAACGGAGGACAGTACACGATGCCCTTCAACGGCCCCGCCTCCTTCAACGGCAGCCTGAACGGCTTCGCCAACCTGCCCTTGGGCGACAGCGCGTTCACGCTGAGCAACACGATAGGTGCAAGCTACCGCCAGAGCGCATCCTACGTGGGCACCGACGTGGACATGGGTACCTACAACGAGGATGGCTACTATGCCTTCATGGACGAGTTCATCAACCTGTTCGTCAATGACCCCGACTGGTATGCGGCCCATATAACCGAAAACTCCACCAGAACCCTCAGCGCCAATGAGAACCTGCGCATACGCTACAGGGGTACGGCCCTTGAGGCCATGGTGGGAGCCTCCACCAGGATGAACCGCTCATGGTACTCCATCTCCAACGCCAACGAGAACACCACGACCTGGAACAACGCAGTCAACGCCAGCCTGACCTGGAACTGGAACGCCACCGGCATCAGCTTCGAAGGCGACTACAACTACAGGTGGTATAACGGATACTCGACCCAGCAGCCCTCCGAGAGCATTCTCAACGCCGAGATATCCAAGACGCTCTTCAACGACTCCATGACCCTGGCGCTCAGAGGCTATGACATCCTCGGCCAGTCCAAGAACCTCATGGTCAGCGACAGCGCCAACTACCACAGCGAGTCAGTGAACAACACCCTCGGCCGCTATGTGATAGTGTCCCTTACCTGGCGCTTCGGCACCATGGGAGGCGGCAGAGGCATGTTCGGCGGACGTCCCGGCGGCAGGCCTGCAGGCGGTCCTCCGGTCGGAGGTCCTCCCATAGGCGGACCCGGCCCCAGGTAGCCGGACCCACGAGATCCATCAAAGAGCGCCGCACTCCACAGCGGCGCTCTTTTCCGTATGCAGGCCGAGGCGCAATATTTTTCGCTAATTCCCCGAGAATCCATATCTTTGTAGGAATATGGCCATAGAAGTACTCAGAGCCTTTCTCGTAGGAATCTGCGCGGCCGTGCCTGCGGGCCCCGTGCTGATACTGGTGATACAGAAGACCCTCAGCAGGGGCCGTCTCGCAGGAGTCCTCACGGGCGCCGGTTCGGCCTTCGCCGACACCGTGTTCGCGACGATAGGCCTGTTCACCCTTACGCTGGTGCAGGATTTCATCATCCGCCACGAGTCCACGATAATGCTCGCCGGCGGTGCGGTGGTCGCATTGATAGGCCTGGGCGTGTTCCTGGGCGCCAGGAAGGTCAGGGCTGACAAGCCTGACGAGTACAGCGGGCTCTCGATGTTCGGCTGCACCCTGCAGGCCGCGGGGACCGCTCTTTCGAACCCGGCCGCCCTGGTCTACATGCTCGGACTGCTGTCGGTGCTCAGGCTTACCGCGGGAGGCGTCGACGCTCCGGTGTGGGCGGTGCTGCTCGCGGTGGCCGCCGGAGAACTCTGCTGGTGGACGGCGCTCGTGCTGCTGACGTCGCGTTTCCTCAAGGTCAACGGGAACACGCTGGCCACCATAGGCAAGTCCGCCGGAGCCGGCATAATGTGCTTCGGGGTCATATTGATTGTCAAAGGATTATTATTTTAGGAAAAGATGAACATAAAGGGATTTTTCTCCAACTGGATAGTCAGGAACCTGCTGCTCGCGGCGCTCGCGGTGCTGCTCTTCGTCCTGGCGGCGAACCTCTTCCTCTCGCTGGTGACCCAGCACGGCAAGGAGATCATCGTGCCTGACTTCGCCAATCTGACGGTGCAGGAGGCCTCGAGGGTCGCGGCTTCGTCGGGAGTCGAGGTCGTTGTAGTGGATTCCATGTATATTAAGCGCCTCAAGCCCGGTGCCGTCTATATGCAGACCCCGAAGGCGGGCGAGCACGTGAAGGAAGGCCGGAAGATACGCCTTAGCGTCAACACGTTGAAACCCAAGATGGTGTCCATGCCTTCGCTCGTGGGCATCTCGCTGAGGCAGGCCAAGGCAGAGCTCCAGCGCAACGGTCTCGTGCTCGGCAAGCTCGTCTACGTCAGGGACCTCGCGACCAACAACGTGATCTCGCAGCAGAGGTTCGGAAGGGAGCTGCTTCCCGGCACTCCGGTGCCCAGCGGCGCCACGATCAATCTGGTGCTCGGTCTCAGCGAGACCGACGAGATGACCTTCATCCCCGACCTCATCGGCAGGCGCTACCAGCAGGCGGTCGACGCCGTTCAGGAAAGCTCCCTGAACATAGGAAGCCTGGTCTTCGACTCCAGCGTGACCAACTACGCCGATTCGCTGAACGCCTTCGTGTATTCCCAGACCCCGGAGTCGCATATCCAGCTGATCAACCCGGAAACCGGGAGGGACAGCCTGGTGGCCAACGCCCAGCGCCGCGGAACCGAGGTTTCGCTCTACCTGACCATAGACGGTAACAAACTGCCGGCGGAGGACTGATATGGGAGAGGAGATGTTTGAGCACTTCCGCCTGGAGGTGGATCCGGGACAAGCCCCGATGCGCATCGACAAATACATGTCTACGCATCTGGAGGACACTTCGCGCAGCCATGTGCAGCAGGCGCTGAAGGAAGGCTACGTGCAGGTGGGGGACCAGCCGGTCAAGGCCAACTACATAGTCCGGCCCGGCGACGTGATACGTTTCGTGATGCCCTACCGCAGGCGCGGGCTCGAGATACTGCCTCAGGAGATTCCGCTCGACATAGTCTATGAGGATGACGACGTGCTGGTGGTCGACAAGCCCGCCGGGATGGTCGTGCATCCGGGTCACGGCCATTTCGAGGGCACTCTGGTCAACGCTCTGGCCCACCACCTCGGGCTTTCGCAGGGCCCCGAGGCCTTGGACGAGCGCATGGGGGTGCTGGTGCACAGGATTGACAAGGACACCAGCGGCCTGCTCGCGGTCGCGAAGAACGAGGAGTCGCAGCTCAGGCTCGCCAGGCAGTTCTACGACCACAGCATCGACCGCCGCTACGTGGCGATAGTCTGGGGCAACGTCAAGGACGACGAGGGCACGGTCGACGCCAACATAGTGCGCGACCCTAACGACAGGCTCAGGTTCAGGGTCACCGACGATCCCGGGAAGGGCAAGCACGCCGTGACCCACTACAAGGTTCTGGAGCGCTTCGGATTCATCACCTGCATAGAGTGCCGGCTTGAGACCGGCCGCACCCATCAGATCCGAGTGCACATGTCGAGCCTCGGCTATCCTATCTTCAACGACGAACGCTACGGCGGCAGCGAGATACGCAAGGGGACCATATACTCCAAATACAGGCAGTTCATAGCCAACTGCTTCGAGATATGCCCCCGTCAGGCCCTGCATGCCGCGACCCTCGGCTTCGTCCATCCGAAGACCGGCCGCCGGCTCCAGTTCGAATCGCCTCTCCCGGAAGATATGACCGCTCTCCTGGACAAATGGCGCAGATACTGCGGTCTCTATTCTGAAGAATGAAACAGCCCGTCATACCCCTGATGCTGCTATGCGCGCTATCCGCGCTGCTGCTGAGCCTGCCATGGCTGGTGCCGCACACCGGAGCCCTGGCGCTCGCCGCCTTCGTGCCTCTGCTGTGCGCCGACGCCATGTCGCGCCAGTACAGGATGAAGCGTTTCTGGCCCTACGCCCTGCTGACCTTCGTGCTCTGGAACGCCGCCACGACTTTCTGGGTCTGCGAGGCCACGGTGGGCGGAGGCATATTCGCCATCCTGGCGAACGCCCTGCAGATGACCGTGATATGGGGACTCTTCCGGCTTTCCGGGAAGCTGCTGCGCGGTCCGCTGCCGTATATCTTCCTGGCCGCGATGTGGATGGCCTGGGAGGCCAGGTACTTCGACGTGGACATATCCTGGCCTTGGCTCGTGCTCGGCCATGCGTTCGCGGGCAGCACCCACAGCGTGCAGTGGTATGAATACACCGGGGTCATGGGCGGCTCGCTCTGGGTATGGCTCTGCAACCTCGGTTTCTTCGGCCTGATAGTCTCGGCTTCCGACGGCAACTGGCGCAGGTGGAACGGCGTGGCCCGCTTCTCGGCGGCTTTCGGCATGCTGCTGGCCGTCGCCGGCCCCCTGGTGCTTTCAAGGCTGATCTACGACAATTACGAGGAGAAGTCCGAGGGGACGCTGGACGTGCTGATAGCCCAGCCCAACTTCGACCCCTACCACAAGTTCGAGTCGATGAGCCAGGCCGAGCAGACCGCCGTGCTGCTGGACCTCTTCGACGGAGCGCTGCCCGACGACAGCCTGCGTACGGCTCCCGTGCTCCTTATGGCTCCCGAGACCTTCACCTCCGACATACTGCTCAACGACCCTCAGTCTTCGCCTACCGTGCGCCGTTTCCACAGTTTCATGCAGCAGCATCCCCGGACCGAGCTGCTCTTCGGCGCGAGCACCTTCGAGTTCTTCGACACCCACGCATCGCCCGACATCCTCGCAAGGCCCTACGGCGGCGGTGGCTGGATGATTTCGCGCAACAGTGCGGTGCTGGAGAACGCTCAGGGCGAGTGCGAATTCTTCCACAAGAGCAAACTGGTGATAGGCACCGAGCTCACCCCCTATCCAAAGGTCTTCGTTCCTCTGGACAACTGGCTCTCCGACCTCTTCGGCGTGCCCGGACTTATGGGGCGCTGCAAGGGGCAGGATGAGGTGACGCTGCTGCATGTCGGCGGCGACATCCCCATAGGCTGTGCGGTGTGCTACGAATCGGTATACGGTGACTACTGCACCGAATATGTGAAGAAGGGGGCTGAGGCGCTCACCGTGATCACCAACGACGCCTGGTGGGGCGACACACCAGGATACAGGCAGCATCTGCGTTTCTCGAGCCTCAGGGCGATAGAACTTCGCAGGGACATCGCGCGCTGCGGCAACACCGGCATCTCCTGCTTCATCGACCAGAGAGGCGACATCCTCTCCGAGACCGCCTGGTGGGAGCCCGCCACGCTGAGCGGCGAACTCAATCTCAATTCCGGGGAGACCTTCTATGTGCGCAACGGCGACATGGTGGGCGGTATGTGCACCCTGGTGTTCCTGCTCTTCGTTGCGCTGCTGGTCGTGAGGGCCTTCCTTCCCCGCCGGCAGGCCTAGAGCCTCCAGTCTATCGGCGTTTTGCCCTCGGCGGTGAGGATAGCGTTGGCTTTCGAGAAATGGCGGCAGCCGAAAAACGCACCCCGGGCGAGAGGCGAGGGGTGGGCGGCTTCGAGTATGTGGTGCCTGCCTGTGTCGATGAGCGGGGCCTTGCTCCGGGCATAGTTGCCCCACAGCATGAACACCACTCCGTCGCAGCGGTCGGAGATTGTCCTTATCACCGCGTCGGTGAAGATCTGCCATCCTATCGCTCCGTGCGAGGTGGGTTCTCCCGCCCTTACGGTGAGAACGGCGTTGAGCAGCAGCACTCCCTGCTCCTCCCACCGGCTGAGGTCGGTGTGTCCCGACATCCTGACTCCCAGGTCGTCCTCGATTTCCTTGAAGATGTTCTTAAGGGACGGCGGGGCCGTGACGCCCTCGGGCACCGAGAATGAAAGTCCCATGGCCTGGCCGGGGCGGTGGTAGGGGTCCTGCCCGAGTATCACCACCTTGACCTTGTCGAGGGGACAGAGGTCGAAGGCCCTGAAAATCTGGCTTCCGGGAGGGTATATGACTCTGCCTGCGGCTTTCTCGGCATGCAGCCTGGTCGACAGGTCGTGGAAATATGGTTTGTCGAATTCGTCCTGAAGGGCGTCTTTCCAGCTTTGCTCTATTCTTACGCTCATGTCACGAAGTTACTCAAAAATCCTTAAATTTGTGACTATGAACAGGACAGCTTTGTTCCCGGGGTCCTTCGACCCCTTCACGGCCGGGCACCTCAACATTCTTGCCCGCGCCCTGACCATGTTCGACAGCGTGGTCGTCGCCATAGGAATCAACCAGGACAAGGTGGGTTTCTTCACCAACCCCCAGAAAAAGGATATCATAAGCCAGGCCACCGCCGGCATGGACAGGGTGAGCGTGATCGAATATGACGGGCTGACCGTCGACGTCTGCCGCGAGCTGGGCATACACCATGTCGTGCGCGGCGTCAGGAACATGCTCGACTTCGAGAACGAAAGGGCGATAGCCGACGCCAACCGCCGCATGGCCCCGGACATAGAGACCATAATCATCCCCACGGCCCAGGAGTTCGCCCATATCTCCTCCTCCGCCGTCAGGGACATAATAAGACATCACGGCGACACCAGCCTCTTCCTCCCGGGAGGCGTCAGGCTGCCGGAAAGGAGGGGCCTATGAGGACGCTGCTGGTCACCTTGGCGCTGTGGCTCGCGCCGCTTGCAGTCTGCTCCGCGCAGGAGGAGAACAGATACGCCGGACTTGACAGCCTGCTGACCGAGTTCTATTCGGCTCTGGTGCCCGAGGACATCGAGGTGAAAAACGCCGAGATGGACAGGCTGATAGAGACCTGCCATGACTCCCTGACGCGCCAGCACGTGACGCTGGAGATATTCGACCACTACAGACACGCGAAGATAATGGGGGAGGAGGCTGTGGCCATCCATGTCTACGACGAATGGATAGCCAGCGGCAAGGTGAAGATGCGCGGCGAGTTCGAGCGGATGGAGGCCGACATCTTCGCGACTTTCAACCGAAACTCCCTGATAGGCATGAAGGCCCCCGAGGTCACCCTGCGGAAGCCCGGAGGGGGTGAGCTGACAGTTCCGGTTCCCGGACGCAAGGCCGTGCTCTTCTTCTACGACACCTCCTGCGCGAAATGCCGCCTCGAGTCGGAGCTGCTTCCGCCGGTGCTCGACGGAGTGGAGTTCCCCATGGATTTCTATGCGGTGTATACCGGCACCGACCGCGGCGAATGGCGCAAGTTCCGCCGCCGCCTGAAGACCGGGAACGATAACGTCAGCATCATCCATCTCTGGGACCCGGAGATGGACTCCGACTACCAGCTCATGTACGGGGTCACCGCCACGCCGAAGATGTACTTCGTGCTCGAAGACGGAGAAATCATAGGGCGCAGGCTGGAAGTGGTGAATCTTCAGGAAATAATCTATTACGTCACATTAGTACAGAATGGCCCGGAGAAATAAGAAATATTCGGGAGTCGACCCGGCCTATCTCGACAGGCACAGGGACTCCCTGAGACGAATTTACCGCAAGTCTGTGCTGTTCAACCAGCAGGAACTTGCGGCAATCGACGAGTATTGCAGGCGTTTCAAGATTTCTTCACGTTCTGCCCTGATCCGTCAGGCCCTGATGGAGCACGTGATGGAGGGGCTCGAAGAGAACCATCCCACGCTGTTCTAGAAGACTGCGGCGACCACGTCGCCGATGGTCTTCACGTAGACGAACTCCAGACCCTTGACATAGATTTCCTTGATGTCCTCTATGTCCTTGCGGTTGTCCTCGGAGATGATTATCGTGTGGACTCCGGCCCTCTTTGCAGCCAGTATCTTCTCCTTGATCCCTCCCACGGGGAGCACTCTTCCGCGCAGGGTCATCTCTCCTGTCATCGCGATGCCTTTCTTCACGGCCTGCCCGCGGAGGGCTGACAGCATCGAGCTCACCATGGTGATTCCGGCCGAAGGGCCGTCCTTGGGGGTAGCGCCTTCGGGGACGTGGAGGTGGATGTCCTTGGCCGCGAACTCCTCCGATGTCATGCCGGCCATCTCGGGATGAGCCTTGATGTACTGGTAGGCTATGGTCGCTGACTCCTTCATCACGTCGCCCAGGTTTCCGGTCATGGTCATCACGCCCTTGCCGTTGGACACCGAACTCTCCACGAAAAGGATTTCTCCTCCCATCTGGGTCCATGCCAGGCCGGTGACGACTCCGGGGGCCTCGTTGCCGGCCTGCTTGTCGTGGAAGGCCGTGGGCAGCCCGAGGTATTCCTTGAGGTGCTCCTTCTTGATCACGCGGGGCCACTCCTCCCCGAGGGCTATCTTCTTCGCCGTCACGCGGGCGATCTTGGCTATCTGCTTCTCGAGGCCGCGCACGCCGGATTCGTGGGTGTACTGGTCGATGATCATCGCGAGAGCGGGCTTGTCTATCCTGAGGCTGTCCTTTTCCAGTCCGTGCTCGGCCATCTGCTTGGGCACGAGGAACTTCCTTGCGATCTCCATCTTCTCCTCGGCGAGGTAGCCAGTCACGTTTATGACTTCCATTCGGTCAAGCAGCGCCGGCTGTATGGGCGATATGCTGTTGGCGGTGGTGATGAACAGCACGTTGCTCAGGTCGTAGTCGATGTCGAGGTAGTTGTCGTGGAAGGTCTTGTTCTGCTCGGGGTCGAGGGCTTCAAGCAGCGCCGATGAGGGGTCGCCCTTGAAGTCTGAACTGAGCTTGTCGATTTCGTCGAGAACTATCACGGGGTTGGAGGTGCCGGCTCTGGCGATGCCGTTGAGGATGCGTCCGGGGAGGGCGCCCACGTAGGTCTTCCTGTGGCCGCGGATCTCGGCCTCGTCGTGCATGCCTCCGAGGGCGATGCGTACGTATTTGCGTCCGAGCGACTTGGCCACGGACTTGCCGAGGGAGGTCTTGCCGACTCCCGGAGGGCCGTAGAGGCAGAGTATGGGAGACTTCATGTCGCCCTTGAGCTTGAGCACGGCGAGGTATTCGATGATGCGCTCCTTGACCGTCTCGAGTCCGTAGTGGTCGTGGTCGAGGACCTTCTGGGCGTGCTTGAGGTCGAGGTTGTCCTTGCTGACCTCCTCCCAGGGCAGCTGCAGCATGAAGTCGAGGTAGTTGTACTGCACGCTGTAGTCGGGCGACGAGGGGTTGTACTTCTCCAGTTTCGCGAGCTCCTTCTCGAAGATTTCGGCGACCTCCTTGGGCCACTTCTTCGCGGCGGCCCTCTCCTTGAAGCGGTCGAATTCCTCGGTGTCGTCCATTCCGAGCTCCTCCTGGATGGTGCGGAGCTGGTTGTTGAGGTAGTATTCCCTCTGCTGCTGGTCGATCTCGCTCTTCACCTTCTGGTTGATCTCCTGCTTGATCTTCATAAGCTCGATCTGCATGTCGAGCACCGAGAGCAGCTTGAGGCCGCGCACCTTGACGTCGTCGTACTCGAGCAGGTGCATCTTCGACTCGAAGTTCTCCACGTCGATGGTGGTCGCGACGAAGTTCACGAGGAAGCGGAAGTCGTCGATGGCCTTCACCGCCCCGATGGTCTCGCGCGTGCCCATGTTGGAGCTGCGGAGAATCTGGACGGCCCTGTCCTTGACGGCTTCGCCTATTGCCTTTATGTCAGTGCTGTGGTTGTCCTCCCTGAGGATCTCGGGGAGATAGTGTACGCGCGCGTTGATATAGGGGTTGTAGGCGATCACGCTGTCGATTTCCAGGCGCTTGAACGCCTGGAGTATGGCCGTGATGGTGCCGTCCGGCATGTCGAGGGTCTTGATGATCTTGCACACGGAGCCGTAGCGGTAGAGGTCCTCCTCCTGGGGCTCCTCCACCATCACGTCCTCCTGGGGTACCGCGCCGATGAAGAATCCGTCCTTCTCGGCGTCGCGTATCAGCTTGACGGACTTGTCGCGTCCTATGGTTATGGGGAAGATGGCCCCAGGGAACAGGACTGCGTTGCGCAGCGCCAGTATGGGGAGCACGTCGGGGAGTTCCGACTCGTCTATCTTTATCGCATTTTCGCCCTGCAGCACCGGGATGATGCTTACCTCCGTCCCGGCAGGTAAGGTGAATTCTTTGTCCAATTTCATAGTTCTGCCAAAATGTCAGTGTAGTGTGTTTCGTATTTCAGGCCGTGAATATAGTCAATCTCCGTGCCACTGCAAAAACTGACAAATGATTTTGATTAATAAAAAATTTAATCTACTTTTGCACTCTGTTTGCGTGTTATAAATAAAGATACAAGTAAAATGACTAAAGCAGAAATCGTAAATGAAGTTGCCAAGGCAACCGGTATCGAGAAGGTGACGGTCCAGACTGTCATAGAGGCAACGATGGAGAGTGTGAAGTCTTCCATTATCAAGGGAAATCCGGTATATCTTCGCGGTTTCGGCAGTTTCATCATCAAGCATCGTGCACAGAAGGCCGCCCGTAACATCACAAAGCAGACCACCATGACCATCCCCGAGCATGACATCCCTGCTTTCAAGCCTTCCAAGTCTTTCGTGAATGCAGTGAAGAACAAGTAAATTTCATCATACAATGCCAAACGGAAAGAAGCATAAGAGACATAAGATGTCTACGCACAAGCGCAAGAAGCGCTTGCGTCTGAACAGACACAAGAAGAAGTAGTCGAGAAAAGTCCGACGGGGGATCCGGCGGGCTTTTTCTTAGTTTGATGTTCAATGGAAACCGCGAAAACAGAAAAGGATCTGGTGGTCGACGTGACCGCCTCTGAAGTTCGGATAGCGCTGATGGAGAACCATCGCCTGATCGAGCTTGACAGGGAGTCGACCAAGAGCCACGGCTTTTCGGTGGGGGACGTATATCTCGGCAAGGTCAAGAAGCTGCTCCCCGCGCTGAACGCCGCTTTCGTGGACATCGGCGACGCCAAGGAGGCGTTCATCCACTATCTCGACCTGGGAATGTATTTCAATGCATTCGACAGCTTCGTCAAGAACAGCAACCCCAATCGTGAACTGGGAAAGCTGTTCGCCGGCACGAAGCTCGGGCCGATACTCCCCAAGGAGGGGAGGATAGAGGAGCATCTGAAACTTGGCCAGATGGTCATGGTGCAGATAACCAAGGAACCGATTTCCACCAAGGGCTCTAGGCTGACTGCGGAGATTTCATTGGCAGGACGCAACATTGTACTGCTGCCTTTTGCAGAAAAGGTAAGCGTTTCCCAAAAAATCAACTCAAGAGAGGAGAAGAAACGGCTCGAGACTCTCGTAAGAAGCATCCTTCCCCAGAACTACGGAGCGATAATCCGCACTGCGGCCGAGAACAAGAACGCCGCGGTGCTCGTAGCGGAACTCCGCTCGCTCATAGAGAAGTGGGAGGCATCATGGAGCAAGCTGGCCGCGTCCAAGGGCGTGAAGCTGCTGTTCACTGAATACGACAAGACCACGGCCGTGCTGCGCGACCTCCTGAACGACACCTTCTCGAACATCTACGTCAACGACGCCAGGGTGTACGACGAAGCCAGGAAGTACATTTCGCTGATTTCTCCCGAACAGGAGAAGATAGTGAAACTCTACGACGGCAGGGAGCCTATCTTCGACCACTTCGAGGTCACGCGCCAGATCAAGGGCTCGTTCGGCAAGATTGTCCCCATGAAGCAGGGCGCCTATCTGGTCATCGAACCGACGGAAGCCCTGAACGTGATAGACGTGAACAGCGGCATCCGCGCCAAGACCACCGACCAGGAGGAGAACAGCTTCGAGGTCAACAAGATCGCCGCCGAGGAGATAGCCCGGCAGATGCGCCTCAGGGACATGGGAGGCATCATCATAGTCGATTTCATCGACATGGACAAGGTCGAGCACCGCAACGAGCTGTTCAGCTACATGAAGCAGCTGCTTGAGAATGACAGGGCGAAGCACAACGTGCTTCCGCTCACCAAATTCGGTCTTATGCAGATCACACGTCAGCGCATACGACCGATAACCGAAATCAACACCACGGAGAAGTGCCCCCTGTGTCACGGCAGCGGCAAGATAGCCTCCACGGTGATCATAGACGAGGAGATTGAACGCAAGCTGGCCTTCCACGTCGAGAGAGGGCGGAAGTCATTCGCACTTCAGCTCAGCCCCATTCTCGGGGCTTATCTCACCCGTGGCCTGAACTCCTACGTCCGCAAGTGGAAACGCAAATACAAATGCAAGCTGAAGGTCGCGGAGATGACCGACCACAGCATCCTGCAGTATGAAATCTGTGACGAGAATGGAAAGGCGCTCGACTGAGCGCCTTTCTTTTTTGCTTCCGGAGGTATTGCAATAGCGGAAATTATTGCTATCTTTGCAACACTAATTTGGAATAGTTCAAAATAACTCACTAATTGATCAGAACATGAAAAAGAAATTCAGATGCCTTGTCTGCGGTTATGTATATGAGGGTGAGAACCCTCCCGCAGAGTGCCCCCAGTGCCATGCAAAGTCCGACAAGTTCGTCGAAGTCAAGGATGAGGGCAAGCTCGTATGGGCCTGCGAGCATCATGTCGGCGACGGAAAGGTTGAGGACGCCGAAATCATGCAGGGTCTGCACGACCATTTCAACGGAGAGTGTACCGAAGTGGGAATGTATCTCGCGATGAGCCGTCAGGCCGAGCGCGAAGGCTATCCCGAGGTGGCCGAGGCCTTCAAGCGCTACGCTTTCGAGGAGGCCGAGCACGCCGCCAAGTTCGCGGAGCTTCTCGGCGAGGTGGTATGGGACACCAGGACCAATCTTGAGAAGCGCGCCGAGGCCGAGTGCGGTGCATGCGAGGGCAAGCTCGCCATCGCCACCCGCGCGAAGCAGCTCGGCTACGACGCCATCCATGACACCGTACACGAGATGGCCAAGGACGAAGCCCGTCACGGAGCCGGATTCCAGGGCCTGTTGAAGAGATATTTCGGAAAATAATCGTTTCCGAAATCGGAATCTTGGACCGCCGGAGAACTCTCCGGCGGTTTTTGTCTGTCCCGGTGCGTGTCTGCCGCTGCCGTATTGTCAGCGATGTACTGTGGCGAAGATTTTGTATATTAGCCGTCCGGACCAAAATTGAGAATATATGAACATCTGGTTAATAGTCATTGTGGTGATGCTGCTCTCGTTCGTGGTGCAGACGACCCTGAACAGCAAGTTCAACAGATACTCCGCCGTACCTTCGCCGCACGGGCTCACGGGAGCCGATGTCGCGAGACTCATGCTTCAGCAGAACGGAATCACCGACGTGAAGGTGCAGTCGACAGGCGGAAGGCTGACCGACCACTACAACCCCTCCGACAAGACGATCAACCTCAGCGAGGCCGTCTACAACAGCGCGTCCATAGCGGCGTGCGCGGTGGCCGCGCATGAGACCGGGCATGCGATCCAGGACGCCCAGGGATACGCCCCTCTGCGCCTGAGGTCCGCTCTGGTGCCCGTGGTGACCTTCGCCAACAACACCGTGCAGTGGGTGCTGCTGCTCGGAGTGCTGCTGCTCAACGTGTTCCCCGCACTGCTCTGGATAGGGATCTTCCTGTTCGCGATGACCACCTTCTTCAGCGTGGTGACCCTGCCCGTGGAGATCAACGCGAGCCAGAGAGCCGTAGAGTGGCTCGACGGAGCCGGAGTGGTGGATTTCGAGACCAAGCCCATGGCGGTCGACGCCCTGAAATGGGCCGCATACACCTATGTCATCGCTGCCATAGGTTCTTTGGCCACCTTGTTCTATTACATCGGCCTGGCCAGCGACCGCAGATAGAATCAGTCTGACTCATACAGCAAAAGCCCCGGCGATGAACCGGGGCTTTCGTCGTATCGGCCCCCCCCCTTGTTGCAGCAGATTACAAATCTGCTGCAACAGCGGAGGACAACCAGAAATGTCAAGGATACCGGCTATTCCACCGTGACGGACTTGGCGAGGTTGCGGGGCTGGTCGACGTCGCGTCCCTTGGCGATGGCGATGTGGTAGGCGAGCAGCTGGAGCGGGATGACCGAGAGCAGGGGGACGAAGCACTCCTCGGTGTCGGGGATCTCGAGGGAGAAGTCGGAGAGGTTGCGCACGTCGGTGTCGCCCTCGGTGACTATGCTGATGATCCTGCCCTTGCGCGCCTTAATCTCCTGGATGTTGCTGAGCACCTTGTCGTAGTTGCCCCTCTTGGGTGCGATGACCACGGCGGGCATCTCGTCGTCGATGAGTGCGATGGGTCCGTGCTTCATCTCTGCGGCGGGGTAGCCCTCGGCGTGGATGTAGGAGATCTCCTTGAGCTTGAGCGCTCCCTCCATGGCGACGGGATAGTTGTATCCGCGGCCGAGGTAGAGGAAGTTGCGGGCGTAGGTGAAGGTCTTGGCGAGCTCGGCGATCTCGTCGTCGTGCTTGAGGATGGCGGCGATCTTGTCGGGGATGGCCTGAAGTTCGCGCACGAGCTCGGCGCGCCTTTCGTCGGAGATGGTCCCGAGCTGTTCGGCGATGCTGAGCGCGATGAGGAAGAGGTTGGTGACCTGGGCGGTGAAGGCCTTGGTGGAGGCGACGCCTATCTCCGGTCCGATGTGGGTGTAGCAGCCGGTGTCGGTGGCCCGGGCGATGGAGGAGCCCACTACGTTGCATATTCCGAACAGGAAGGCTCCGGCCTCCTTGGCGAGGTTGACGGCTGCCAGGGTGTCGGCGGTCTCGCCGGACTGCGAGATGGCGATCACTACGTCGTCGGGGAAGATGACGGGGCGCCTGTAGCGGAACTCGGAGGAGTACTCCACCTCGACCGGGATGCGGGTGAGGTCCTCGATGATGTACTTGCCTATGAGGCCGGCGTGCCAGGAGGTGCCGCATCCGCAGATGATGAAGCGCTTGGCCCCGAGAATCTTCTCGCGATGGTCGATGATGCCGGAGAGCTTGACCGTGCCGAGCTCGGGGTGGAGCCTTCCCTTCATGGAGTTGCGCAGTGCGCGCGGCTGCTCGAATATCTCCTTGAGCATGAAGTGGGGGAAGCCGCCCTTCTCGATTTCGTTGAGGCTGAGCTCGAGCTGGCGGATGACGGGGGTCTGCTCGACGTTCTTGAGGTCGGTTATCTTGAGTTCCTGTCCGCGCTGGATGTAGGCGATCTCGCCCTCTCCGAGGTACACTACCTTGTTGGTGTACTCGATGATGGGTGAGGCGTCGGAGCCTATGAAGTACTCGTTCTCGCCGACCCCGATGATCAGGGGGCTGCCCTTGCGTGCGGCGATCATCCTGTCGGGCTCGTTCTTGTCGATGATGGCGAGGGCGTAGGCGCCGATGACGTTGCGCAGTGCGAGGGGCACGGCCTCCTCGAGGGAGATGCCGTGGGAGTCCATGATGTACTGTATCAGCTGGATGACCACCTCGGTGTCGGTCTGGCTCACGAAGTGGTAGCCGAGCCTGCTGAGCTCGGTGCGCAGGGCGAGGTAGTTCTCGATGATGCCGTTGTGGATGATGGCGAGGCTGTGGTTCTCGGAGCAGTGGGGGTGGGCGTTGACGTCGCTGGGCTCGCCGTGGGTGGCCCAGCGGGTGTGTGCTATGCCGATGCTGCCGCTGACGTCCTTGCCGGCGGTGAGGTTCTCGAGGTCATTGACCTTGCCGCGGGTCTTGTAGACCGTGAGCTCGGAGTTGTCGTTGATCAGGGCGATGCCCGCGCTGTCATAGCCTCTGTATTCGAGCCTCTTGAGGCCCTTGATCAATATGGGATAGGCCTGACGGCCGCCCAGATATCCTACAATTCCACACATGTTGCTGATTCTTGTCGTTTAAAAGTCCATGGAGTCCATCAGGTCTTCGAGCTGACGGCGCTCCTTCTTGGTCGGGCGTCCGCTGCCCTTGTCGCGCTGCAGGACTATGGTCTCCCGCGGCGGACGGAGCTTGTCGATTTCCGACTGCGGCGTGAGGTTCTCGGCGAATTCAGGCACGAGCGCCGCGCCCATCCTGCTTTCGCTGAGCTTGATTATCCTGTAGCTGAGCAGGGCGGAGCCCTTGCGCACCTCGACGGTGTCGCCGGGCTTGACGGCCTTGGCCGCCTTGGCCGTGGCTCCGTTGATCCGGACCTTGTTGCCGTTGCAGGCCTCGGCGGCGTCGCTTCTGGTCTTGAAGACGCGTATCGCCCAGAGGTATTTGTCTATTCTGACGCTGTCCATCAGTAGAGATACATCGCGTGATGCACTGAGCCGACGGTTTCGTCGTCCTTCAGGAGCTTCAGTATCTCGAGGGCGAAGCTCACGGCGTGGCCGGCCGACCTTCCGGTGACTATGCGTCCGCAGCGCACCGCGGGGTCGGGCTGATATTCGGCCCCCTTCGCGGTCAGGGCGTCCTGGAAGCCCTCGAAGCAGGTGAACCTGAGTCCGCTTACGTCGTCAAGCTGGCTCAGCACGAGGCCGGGGGCGGCGCAGATGGCCGCGAGCGACCCGGCGGCGGCGTAATGTTCCTTCATCAGGGCGATGAGAGGCTTGCACTGCGCCAGGTTGGTCGATCCGGGCATGCCTCCCGGGAATATCATGATGTCCTTCTCGCACGTGCCCTCATGGCCGGTTTCGAGCTGGCTGAGCAGGCTTTCGGCGCCGACGGTGACGCCGTGTGACGACTGGACGAAAGGCTCGTCGGAGATGGACACGAGCTCGGTGCGGACTCCGCCCCTGCGGAGAACGTCGTTGGTGGCGAGGGCTTCGACATCCTCGAAGCCGTCCGCCAGGAATATGTATACTCCTTTCATATCGCTTGAGTGTTGTTTATTCGGGAAGGTGCGCCGGCACGTTGGGGTTGATGTACCTGTCCGGCTCGACCCTGTAGGTCGTGGTTTCGAGGAGGACGGTGTCCCTGTCGGCGGGCACGAGGCTGAAGTCCTGGCATTCCGCCGGGACGAGCACGCTGTCGCCGGCCTCGAGCGTGAAGCTTCCTGAGCCGTCGTCCCGGGAGAGCGGCTGAAGCACCGCCCTGCCTGACACGCAGCTGAAGAGGACGAAGGAGTCGCTCTCACCCTTGCCGCCGTATATCACGGGCTCGCCGAGGCTTATGCGGCGTATCTTGAACTGGGGGACGTCGGCCAGCAGGCTGTCGGCTGCGACCTCGGGGACGAAGCGCCCGAAATCGATGAAGTCGAGGGCGTCGGCGAAGCTGAGCGCGGGGTCGAACTGGTCTTCGGAGACCTCCTGCCCGCGTCCGTGGAGGCAGAAGTCCAGCGGCGACGATTCCGCTATCTCGAGAATGTCGACATCCCCGTCGGCGCAGTGGGGGACTCCGGCCGGGATGCGCAGGCTCTGCCCGGGTTCGGGCTTCAGCTCGTTGAGCAGCCGGTCCGTGCCGCCGTCCAGGCAGCTCTCGTAGAAGTCGGTGGCGTCGGTGGCCCTGCGGAAGCCGACATGCAGCTTCGCGTCCATGCCGGCGCGCAGTATGTACCAGAGTTTCTCCTTGCCGAGCAGGTCATACCGCTGCTGGGCGGTTTCGTCGTCGGGGTGGACCTGCAGCGGCATCTTGCCGCGGACTTCCAGCAGGCGCACGCAGACAGGGAACTGCCGGCCGTAGTAGTCGTAGACGTTGTCGCCGACTATCCTGTCGATGTAGGTGTCCATCAGCTCTCCGATGCTGTTGCCGGCCAGCCATCCCTCGCGTATCAGGGAGTCGCGGTAGCCGAGGTCGGCGAGCTTGAACTCTTCTACGCCCCAGGGGCGCTCGTCGCGTATCGGACAGAATTTCAGCGGATATATTTTCTTCTCTTCTTCCATTGTCAGAAAACGAAGATAATAAACTGTTTGAACTTTATCAAGTGCTCACTCCCTCCCGGATGCGGCGAGCAGGGAGATAAGGAAGCCGATCAGGGCCACGCCGGCCGCGGTCAGCAGCACGTCGCCGAACTCGAGCACGCAGGGGTAGGCGGATATCATGAAGCCCCGGGGCATCTTCACCACACCGAAGTGCTGCTGCACCAGTGCGGCGCCCACGCCCGTGAGCAGGCCGGCAGCGAGACCGGCGAGCGACACCAGCCAGCCTTCGTAGACGAAGATTCTGCGCGTGAATTTTCTGTCGGCGCCCATCGCCCTGAGCGTCTGCATGTCGCCGCTCTTCTCGATCTTGAGCATCGAGAGCGAGCCGAAGATGTTGAAGGCGACTATCATGACCACGAAGATCAGGATCGAATAGATCGCCAGCTTCTCGTAGCTCATCATCTTGTAGATGGCCGGACGCTGCATGCGGCGGTCGAGCAGCCTGTATTCGGGGCCCAGGTCGGACTCCAGCTCCCTGAACAGCTTCCTGCCGGCGGGGGCTGCTGTCCGGAGTTCCAGTCCGCTGACCGCTTCAGGCTCGTCGAGCAGCCGCCTCATGGTCTCGATCGGGACGATCACGGTGCCCGCGTCGGTCTGCGAATTGATGCTGAACAGGCAGGAAGGCTTCACGCTGACGCTGCCGAGCGACGAAGAAAGGCCTGCCAGAGGTATGCCGGCGCCCCTGCGCGGGTAGCAGAGGGCCAGCTTGTCGAGGAAACTGGGGCTGATTCCCATCTCGTGGGCCAGCGAGACTCCGACCGCGGCCTGGGGCACGTCTCCGAAATGCAGCGAGAATTCGCCGGCGGTCAGGTGCGAGGCGAGAGGGGAGACCTGCTCATAGAGGCTGTCGACCCCCTTGGCGAGCGCGATTCCCTGCTTGTCTCCGTAGACCAGCAGCACATTCTCCTCCAGCACCCTGCAGACGCTGCTGATGCGTCCGTCGCTCTCCAGCCTCTCCACGAGGCCGGCGTCGGGGATGAAGCGGCGCCCCTCGGCCGAGGTCACCAGGATGTCGGGGTCGAGATCGGAGAGGTTGCTCTCGATGATGCGGTCGAAGCCATTGTACACCGAAAGTATCAGAATCAGGGCGGCGGCGCCTATCGCCATGCCTGTGGCGCTGACCGCCGAGATCAGATTGATCACATTGTGTGACTTCCTGGCGAACAGGTAGCGCCAGGCTATGTGGAAGGCGGTGTTCACCTATTTCTTCAGCAGCTCGTCGATATGTTCGGCGTAGTCGAGCGAACTGTCGAGGAGGAAGCTGAACTCCGGCACGATGCGGAGCTGCGATGCCACCTTGCGGCCGAGTTCGCCCCGGATAGCCCGCTTGTTCTCCTCGAGGATGTCCAGCACCTGCCCGGCGTTTCCGGAGGGGAAGACGCTCACGAAGACCTTGGCTATGCTGAGGTCGGGGCTGATGCGCACTTCGCTGACAGTCACGAGGCTTCCGCCGAACATCGCCATGCCCTTCCCGCGGATGATTTCGGCGAGGTCGCGCTGGAGCTCCCTCGCGACCTTGAGCTGTCTTGTGCTTGCAGGCTTATCCATTGATGTTGATGATATAGTAGTCTTTCTTGCCTTTCTGCACGAGGATGTACTTGCCGTCGATGATGTCGTCGGCGGTCAGCTGTCCGGCCACGTCGGTGAACTTCTCCTTGTTGATGCTGAGTCCGTTCTGCTGTATCATCTTGCGTACCTCACCCTTCGAGGGGAAGATGGCGGTCTCCACGGCGAGCGCGTCGAGGATTCCGAGCGGAAGCCTGCTCCTGTCGAGGCTGAACGAAGGCACTCCGTCGAACACGGCCAGGAAGGTCTTCTCGTCGAGGCTGCGCAGCTCCTCGGCGGTGGACTTTCCGAACAGCATGCGGCTGGCCTTCACGGCCATGTCGTAGCCCTCCTGCCCGTGCACCATCACCGTCACCTCCCTTGCGAGCAGCTGCTGGAGCTCTCTGCGTCCGGGGTCTTCGCGGTGTGCGGCTATGGCGGACTCGATGGTCTCGCGGTCGAGCATCGTGAATATCTTTATGTAGCGCTCCGCGTCGTCGTCGCTCACGTTGAGCCAGAACTGGTAGAACTGGTAGGGCGAGGTGCGCTCGGGGTCGAGCCAGATGTTGCCCTTCTCGGTCTTGCCGAACTTGCCGCCGTCGGCCTTGGTGATCAGCGGGCAGGTCAGGGCGTAGGCCTGGCCGCCGCAGCTGCGCCTTATGAGTTCGGTGCCGGTGGTGATGTTGCCCCACTGGTCGGCTCCTCCGAGCTGCAGCTTGACTCCGCGGTGCTGGTAGAGGTAGAGGAAGTCATAGCCCTGGAGCAGCTGGTAGGAGAATTCGGTGAAGGACATGCCCTCGGAGGAGTCGCGGCTGAGCCTCTTCTTCACCGAGTCCTTGCTCATCATGTAGTTGACAGTGATCATCTTGCCTATGTCCCTCGTGAAATCGATGAAGCTGTAGTCCTTCATCCAGTCGTAGTTGTTCACGAGCTCCGCCCTGTTGGGGGCGTCGGAGCCGAAGTCGAGGAACTTCGACAGCTGGGACTTGATGCACTCCACGTTGTGGGCGAGAGTGGCCTCGTCGAGCAGGTTGCGCTCCTTGCTCTTCATCGAGGGGTCGCCTATCATTCCGGTCGCGCCGCCAACGAGGGCGAACGGCTTGTGTCCGCATGCCTGGAAATGCTTGAGTATCATTATGCTGACGAGATGCCCGATGTGCAGGGAATCTCCGGTCGGGTCAATGCCCACGTAGGCCGACGCCGGGCCTTTCATGAGTTCTTCTTCGGTGCCGGGCATGATGTCGTGTATCATACCCCTCCATTTGAGCTCTTCTACAAAATTCTTCATGTCGTCTGTTTTCCGTTAGTCCTGCAAAGATACCAACTAATCTTGTTCTTTTCACGAAAAATGACGAAATTCGCAAGGATTCGACATGATTCAGCGAAGATTTCGCACAAATTAAAACATATTGAAAATGAGAAAGAAAATTGTAGCGGGCAACTGGAAGATGAACACCACCAAGCCCGACGGAGTTGAACTTGCAAAGGAAGTCGCCGCCCAGGCGTCGAAGGTACCTGCCGGAGTCGGCCTCATCGTGGCCCCTCCCTTCACCCATCTCTGCGCCGTGGGCAAGGCCCTCGCCGGATCTGGAGTCGAGCTTTCGGCCCAGAACTGCGCCGACCATGAGAAGGGCGCATACACCGGAGAAGTTTCAGTTGACATGCTCAAGGCTGTAGGCTGCCAGTGGACCATCCTCGGACACTCCGAGCGCCGCCAGTACTACGGGGAGACCGACGAGAAGCTCGTAGAGAAGGTGAAGCTCGCCCTCGCGGGCGGTCTCGGAGTCATTCTCTGCGTGGGCGAGAATCTCGAGGAGAGGGAGGCCGGAAAGCATTTCGACGTATGCTCCGCCCAGGTGAAGAACGTGCTCTACAATTTCACTGCCGAGGACATGAAGAAGGTCGTGATCGCCTATGAGCCCGTATGGGCCATCGGAACCGGCAAGACCGCAACCGCGGAGCAGGCCGAGGAGATCCACGCCCACATCCGCAAGGTGCTCGCGGAGAAGTTCGGAGCCGAAGTCGCCGACGACACCACCATCCTGTACGGTGGTTCTTGCAAGCCCTCGAATGCGAAGGAGTTGTTCGCCCAGCCCGACATCGACGGCGGACTTATCGGAGGCGCAGCCCTGAAGGCCGACGACTTCATCCAGATCGCCCTTTCATTCTAGGAGCCTGATGCTCAGGCCTATGCGGCCCGAGTCGCTCCAGAGCCATACATTCTCACCCTCGACCTTTATCACTTCGAGGGTGAGATTTTTTCTTGTGAGTATGTCGGTCTCGGTGGTCCAGGTGAGGTCGGCGCTCACCGTCTGCCCGAGCTGGAAGGGAATCTCGGAAAAGACGACGGAATAGTAGTCCGAGGTGTTGTCGGTCTGCGCCCTGAATTCCAGGCGGTCGCGGCTGAAGGAGAGCTGACAGGTCAGCGGGTCGTAGCGGAACTGCACGGTGCCGCCTATCTGGAGACGGATGTCGTTGTTCTCCACGAAGGCGTTCCTGCGCCGCGCGAGCCCGTCGCATCCAAAGACTACGAGCATGCACAGCAGTATTGCGGCGAATTTCTTCATCTTGTCCGTATCTCCTTGATTATCCGTTCTTCGGTGCCGTCTTCGTAGTATATCTCCGCGCAGAGCGTGCCGCTTCTCCTGACGGTGAAGTAGCCGTCGGACTCAGCCTCCACCGGAGAGCCGTCGAAGAACCACCGGACCTCGGCCACTCCGGTGGCGTTGAATATCCTCAGAGGGATCTTCGAACCCGGGACGAAGGTCCCGTCGGTGTTCCTGTCGGAGCCTCTGAGGTAGATGTAGGGATATGTACCCTTCCTGTAGACCTTGGTCGTGAAGTTGGCCGACATGGAGAACTTCTGCTCGTCGGACATCACGAGCCTTACCGTGGCGCGGTAGCGGGTCTGGGGAGTGAGCCCCTCGACCGTGAAGCTGCGCTCCGAGCTGTCCAGCATGCGGGTCTCCCGCTTCTCCCCGTCGGTCCATTCCACCTCGAAGCCCTGGTTGTCGGCGAGCCTGTCGTCTATCTCCCAGCTTATTATGGCTGCATCCTGGAAGATGCCGGAGATGTCCAGGACGACCGGGCGCGCCACGCTGAAGGATACGCTTCCGTCCTGGTTGCGGCGTATGCCCAGCAGGGCGAAGCCGGAGGAGCTTCCGTCATTTCCGCGGAAGGCGGGCACGGTCTCCGAACCGAAGTTCGTGACCCCTTCCCGGGGGAAGAAAAGTCCTGAGACGTCGGTGGCGGAGGGGTCGGCGGCGACGATTTCCGCGCACTGCCTGTCCGGGCGGCAGTTTATCTGGTCGAGCTCCCAGCGCTCGGCGGCCGAAAGTTCACGTCCGTAGTAGTCGGAATATCCGGCGGAGTCCTCCGACATGTCGATATGGTAGACCAGCAGGCCTCCCTGGCCGAGCGGAGCGTCCCATCCGCTGGCCTCACGGCACTCGAAAAGGAAGTATTCGCCTTCGTTCCCGGTCTCGAATATCAGGTAATGCCCGTTGCGGTTCACGGGTTCGAGGGTGTAGTCCCCGATTTCAAGGGTGTCGCAGACGCCGGCCCCGAGCAGCTCGTAGTCTATCGCGTTGAGATTCGGGGGGCACATCCCGTCCGCGTTCTTGCAGCCGGTGTCCATAAGCGAGGTGTTCCAAAGTCCCGGTGCATTGCCGCCGCTTCCCGAGCCGTCGGTGTCATAGAGGTCCTTGAGTCCGAAGGAGTGCGCGAGTTCGTGGCAGAATATCCCTATCCCCGCGGGGCGGGGGGCCGAGCCTTCGTCGGAGGCGAGCTCGCAAGATACGGTGAAGCTGTTGACGGTCCTGCCGTCGAGGTGGAGTTCGGCTCCGGAATCCTTGAGAAGGCCGTGCTGGGGCCAGATGCAGTCCGAACTGGCGCCGTCGGCTTCGCTCATTCCGGCCACCAGTATGAATACGTTGTCGACTTCTCCGTCGGAGTCGTTGTCGTATACGGAGAAGTCAATATCCTCCGATGACTGGAGACATGCGTCCCGGACGGCTTCGTAGAGCAGGGCGTCCTTGCGGTCGGAGTAGTTGGCGCCGTAGTAGGAGAGGTCTTTTGGAAGGGTGACAGAGGGGGCGAGGTCGAAACTGAACTCGCACTGCCCGCCGAACTGGTCGTTGAAGTAGTCCTGCGCTTTGAGCACGATGGTCTCCAGCTCGGTTTCGGTGCAGCTGAAATGCGTGTCCTGAAACTGTGCCGGTATCACGACCATCCTGAAGACGGCGAGAAGTGCTGTGAGGGCTGTGAGCATGGACCTGAAAAAAGAAGCAAAGAGCCGGCAACCTCGCGACTTCCGACTCTTGGACGTGTACTAAAACCTAAACCTATATCCAAGATGCAGGAGGTTTCAGCAACGTTGCAAATAAAATCAAAAAATAATTGAAAAATTATTTCTTGGCTTCTGCAACAGATACCTTGCGGAACTCCTTGAGGTCCTTCATGAGCTCAAGAGCTGCCTTGCGAGCCCTTCCGCCAGCGGCCTTGTTGCCCTTAACTACCTGTGCATCAGCATTTTCCTTGAAGAGAGCGTAGTTCTCCTCGATTTTCTTTACAAGATCTTTCATGATTGTGTTATTTTATTGGTAATGAAATAACTTATTAACAGAGCGCAAGATATGAAAGAAAAATCTTTTTCACAAGCATTTCATGCCTCAAGCGGGGTTTTCTCCGCTTTTTTCAGCCTTGGGTCTGGAATTCACCTGGCTCATAGCTCTCTCGATGCCGGCCAGCGCCCAGGTCCGGACGCCTCCGATGACCTTCTCCGCGAGTTCCGAAATCGCGGCCTTCTGCTCGTCGCTGAACTTTCCGAGCACGAAGTCCACCTGCTGTCCGTAGGCGAAATCGTGGCCCACTCCCAGTCGGCAGCGGGGGAATTCGGAGGTCCCGAGCAGCTCGCAGATGTTCTTGAGCCCGTTGTGCCCGCCGTCGCTTCCCGACTTGCGCATGCGCACTGAGCCGAAGGGAAGGTTGAGGTCGTCGCAGATCACCATGAGCTGGCTCGGGGGGATGTCGAGCTTCTGCAGCCAGTACCTCACCGCGTTGCCGCTCAGGTTCATGTAGGTTGAGGGCTTGAGCAGATGGAACTCCCTGCCCTTGTCCCTGACCGTGGCGAGGTCGCCGTAGCGGTCTGTCTCAAACACGACATTGGATGCCTGGGCCCAGGCATCCAATATCATGAAACCGATGTTATGTCTCGTGCCGGCGTATTCAGCACCGATGTTGCCGAGACCGGCTACGAGAAAACTCCTGTCGGACACGGACTGTCAGCTGTTACTGAGCGGCCGCCGCAGAGTTGCGGGTGGCCTTTACGCCGCAGATGATGGTGTCCTTGTCGGTGAGGACGGTGGCGTTCTCGACGGTGATGTCGCCGGCCTTGATCCTCTTGTCCAGACCGAGAGACGAGATGTCGACGGTCACCTTGTCGGGAAGGTTCTTGAGCAGGGCGCTGAGGCGTACCTTGCGCTCCCTCTGATAGAACTTGCCACCCTGCTGGACGCCGATCGCATGTCCGGTGATCTCGAGGGGTACGCTGATGCATACGGGCTTGGTCTCGTTGACGGCGAGGAAATCCACGTGGAGGCACTCGTCAGTCACGGGATGCCACTGAAGCTCATGGAGCACGGCGGTCTGAGCCTTGCCTCCGTCGATCACGAGGTCGACGATGTAGGACTGGGGGGTGTTGGTCAGAGCCTTGAGCTCCTTCGCGTTGACGGTGAAGAGGACATTGTCCATTCCGCATCCGTAGAGGTTGCAGGGAACGAGACCCTGTCTGCGGATCGCCTTGATGACGGCCTTGTTGCCTGCCTGGCGGGCCTGGCCCTTAAGTTCGAAATGCTGCATTTCTGATGTGTTGAAAAATGTGTTACTCAATCCGGCATGTGCCGGATCCCATTGCACCAAAACCCACTGGTTTTAAAATGCGTCGCGAAGATACGAAGAAGCTGGGAACAATGCAAACTTTCCGCTATCTTTGCATCTGACCATGGACGCGAAGGGACAGGGCATACTCTACATAGTGCCGACACCTGTCGGCAACCTTGAGGACATGACTTACAGGGCTGTGAGGGTTCTCAGGGAGGCTGACCTGATCCTTGCCGAAGACACCCGCACCACCGGCCTGCTGCTCAAGCATTTCCAGGTGGAGGGCAGGCTGCTCCCGCACCACAAGTACAACGAGCACGCGACCGCGGAGATGATTCGCGACCGCATCCTGGCGGGCGCGGACGTGGCTCTCGTGAGCGATGCCGGCACCCCCGGCATCTCGGATCCCGGCTTCCTGCTTGCGAGGACCTGCGCCGAGGAGGGGATAGAGGTCCGCACCCTGCCCGGGGCGACAGCCTGCATTCCCGCGGTGGTGTCGTCCGGACTGCCCTGCGACCGCTTCTGCTTCGAGGGCTTCCTGCCCCACAAGAAAGGTCGCCAGACTCAGATAGACAACTTAACCGACGAAACGAGAACTATGATTTTCTATGAATCACCGGCCCGGCTGACGAAAACTCTGGAGCAGTTCGCCGCGGCTTTCGGAGAGCAGCGCCGCTGCTGCGTCTCCCGTGAGATCTCCAAGCTGCACGAAGAACACGTGCGCGGAACCCTCGCCGAAGTGCTGGAGCACTTCCGTGAATGTCCGCCGAAAGGCGAGATAGTCATCACGGTAGCGGGAGCCGACCGCGTCAGAAACACTGTCCACAAGAACAAATACCGCAGCCATGACGAAGGAGAGGAAGGACGGTGTCCGGGAGGGGAGTAGAAGCTCCGCGGTTTTCAAGACAGGTGCGATTTCCCTTGTATTTCTCGTGATAGGCTATCAGGCGGCCCTCTTCATCAACAGGGCGGTCATGCTCGGCATCGAGGCAGCGCGTGACAAACCGGACACGGTGTACGTGGTGCGTCATGTCGCCGCCGCGGCGGAGCCTGCCCCGGAGGCGGACGCTTCGTCCGTCCGGGAACCCGCCGGCCCGGGTCTGCCGGAGGGCGCCCAGGTGCTGCGCACCGATACCGTGAGGCGGGAGTCCGCCCATGCGCCCCTCATAAAGGAGGCGAGGCGCCGCACCCGCAGGGTGGAGAATTTCGAGTTCGACCCCAACAGCGTGAGCGTGGAGGACCTGATGCGGCTGGGCTTCAGCGAGAAGCAGGCGCTCTCCATCGACAATTACCGGGCGAAGGGCGGGCGCTTCCGGCGCAAGAGCGACTTCGCGAAGTCCTACGTGGTGGCCGATTCCGTCTACCGCAGGCTCGAACCTTATATAAGAATACCCAAGGTCGACATAAACACCGCCGATTCGGCCGGGTTCGACGCCCTCCCCGGCATAGGCCCGTACTTCGCCGCGAAGATGGAGGAGTACCGCGTCCGGCTCGGAGGCTACTCCTTCCCGGAACAGCTGCTGGACATCTACAATTTCGGCGAAGAGCGATTTGACGGCCTGAAGGACCTGATCGAGTGCTCCGAGCCGCCGGCCTATGAGCTCTGGACCCTGCCGGCCGACGAACTCAGGAAGCATCCCTACATACGGAGCCGCCAGGCCGCCGACGCGATCGTGCTTTACCGGGAGAACACTCCTGCCGGAAGTCTGTCGGTGGAGGGGCTGGCGGCAGCGGGGATACTTCCCGAGGAGGACGCCGCCAGGCTGGCGCGCTGCCGGATCGCCGCGCCTAACGTCTCGGGTGATGACTGAGGATCTCCTGCTGCCAGCTCGCGGAGTCGATGTGGGTGTAGATTTCCGTGGTGAGTATGGACTCGTGCCCCAGCATCTCCTGGACCACGCGCAGGTCGGCTCCGTTCTCCACGAGGTGGGTTGCGAAGGAATGCCGGAAGCTGTGGGGGGATATCTCCTTGCGCACCCCGGCGAGCAGGGCCTGGCGTCTGACCATGTTGAACACGGTGACGCGGCTCAGAGGCTTCCCGAAGCGGTTGAGAAAGGCTGTGTCGTCGAATGCTGGGGCGGCAGCCGGCGGGCGGGCTTCCAGGTAGTCGGAGAATGCGGAGGCGGCCATCTCCCCGAGGGGCACCAGCCTCTCCTTGTTGCCTTTTCCTATCACCCGCACGAAGTGCTCGTCCAGATAGACGGAGGAGATGCGCAGCGAGCACAGTTCGGAGACCCGCAGGCCGCAACCGTAGAGAATCTCAAGAATCGCCCTGTCGCGCAGCCCTGTCCAGCCGTCGCAGCGCACCGAGGCGATGATGTCTCCGACTTCCTTCACCGAGAGCACTTCAGGCAGGTAGCGGCCGAGCTTGGGGGCGTCGATGCCGTCGCAGGGGTTGTCCTCCCTGTCGCCCTCGTCCACCATCCAGTCGAAGAAGGACCTGAAGGCGCTGAGCATCCTGGCCTGCGAGCGGCTGGACAGTTCTCCGGAGACTCCTGCAAGCCAGGCCGACAGCTCGCCGGTGCCGATGTCGCGCGGCGCGGTCTCCGTCGACTCCAGCAGCTTGCGCACGTCGGAGCAGTACGAGGCGACCGTGTTGGGAGACAGCTGTCTCTCGACCTTCAGGTAGTAGGCGTAGTCGCCGAGTATCTGCCGCCGGATGTCCATGGTTCGGCTAAGATACGCAGAATTAAGTGAAGATTTTGCTAAATTAGCGGCTTGTGAAAAAGTTTGCGTTCATATTGATGCCGCTGCTCTGCGTCCTGCTCGCCGTGTCCTGCGGCCGCGACGGCCTGCTGGACGGTGACGGGGAATACAGCCGCGTGTTCGTCTACTGCGGCCTGGGCTACAACAATCTCAGCCCGAACCTCGAGACCAATTTCGAGGACCTGTGCTCCGGAGTGCTGCCCGAATCCGGCAGGGACGTGGCTGTGGTGGCGTTCCGGCACAACACCGCGACCCCCTACGACTACAGCACCCCGACCGCGCCGGTCCTGCTGCACGTCTACCGCGACAGGGGCGTCGTGCACGCCGACACTCTGAAGGTGTATCCCGAGAACACGGTGAGCGCGTCGGCCGACGCTATACGCGAGATGTTGCTGGACGTGAAGCGCATGTTTCCATCGGAAAACTACGGGATGCTGTTCTCGTCGCATGCGACGGGATGGATACCGCAGGGCTATCCCTCCGGCGGGGAGGCTCACGTGGCGTCGCTGCAGTCGGCGGATCCAGGACGCCCGCTCCCTCTCACCAAGACCCTGGGCGCGCAGTACGGCGGAAGCTCCTCGAATTCGAGGGAGATAGACATACGCGACTTCGCCGACCTGATACCCATGCACCTCGACTATATCATATTCGACGCCTGTCTTCTGGGCTGCGTCGAGCTTGCCTGGGAGCTCAGGGAGGTGTGCGACAAGGTGGTGTTCTCACCCACCGAGGTTCTGGCCCAGGGTTTCGTCTACGGTCCCATGGTGCTCAACCTGCTCGGCGGCGGCGAACCGGACCTGAAGGCGGTGAGCCGCGAATATTTCGAACGCTACGACGGCATGCAGGGCGACTACCGTTCCGCTACCGTGTCACTGGTGGACTGCACGAAGCTCGACAGGCTCGCCGAGGTGTTCGGGGAGATAGTGTCGCGGAGGCGCGGCGCGCTGGACGGAATCAGCCGCGACGAGGTGCAGAAATACTTCTACCGCGACAACCGCTTCCCCTTTTTCTACGACCTGCGCGACCTAGCCGACAGGATGGCTCCCGGGGAGGAGCTGATGTCGGAGCTGGACGCGGCGCTCTCGGACTGCGTGCTCTATCATGCCGAGACTCCGTCGTTCTTCGAAGACTTGCTGCCCCTGGAGCGCTGCTGCGGTCTCAGCGTCTATTTTCCCGACCCTGCGTGGCCCGTGCTCAACGACTACTACCGCACCCTCGGCTGGAACGGGGCCGTGCGGCTGCTTGAATAAAATGATTGTTGACTTTTCCGGAATTTTCAGTAACTTCGAGAAACTTGACTAAAATTTAAAAATTATGAAAGATTTCAACGTCCGGCAGCAGTGTCTGCCAGAAGTTTGCGACAAGGAGAACTCCGGCCGCGAGACATTGGGCAAATTTTTTTATGATCTTGCCAAAATTACCTTTACGGCACTCGTGGCCGGAAATCTGGTGTCATTGTTCGTGTTGGGGGAAATGGAGTACTGGATTCTGCTGGCTATAGGTGTTATTTCGACTTCATTGCTTTCATTCATCGGTTTAAAAGTCATTAAAGTTTAGGATTATGGAATTGAATCTATGGCCCTTGATAGCGTTTTTTGCTGTAATATGCCTCATTTGCATCGGTATCATAATATGGATGTATACCAAGAGGGGAAAGAAATGGCTTAAGAATCTTTGACAATGTCTGTTCTTGGAAACCTGCTGTGGCTGCTGCTGGGCGGCCTGGTCCTCGGGCTCGGATACATGGTTGTCGGGCTCATTTTCTGCATCACGGTGATCGGCATCCCCTTCGGAGTGCAGCTGATCAAGATAGGCGGTTTCGCGATGTGGCCCTTCGGCAACACCCCGGAGCTCACCCGCATGCCGATGAGCTGCCTGAGCTTCGGCTTCAATCTGCTCTGGATATTGCTCGGCGGCATAGCGATCGCCGTCGTCCATGCCGTTCTCGCCGCGGTTTTCTATGTGACTATAATTGGCATCCCCTTCGGCAACCAGCACCTCAAGCTCGCGAAGCTGGCCCTGATTCCCTTCGGTCAGAGCGTGGTGAGCACGAACTGAAAGCCTCCGGTTTTGCAAAATGGATAATAAGAGGTAATTTTGGGCCCAATTCCATAGACCATGTACTCAGAAGGATCCAAGAAACCGGGCTGCATAGAGGTGGTTTGCGGCTCCATGTTCTCCGGAAAGACGGAGGAGCTCATACGCCGCCTGCGCAGGGCCCAGTTCGCGAATCAGAAGATAGCCATATTCAAGCCGGCGATCGACCGGAGATATTCCGACGTGGAGGTGGTCTCGCACGACTTCCACAAGATAGAGTCCACGCCGGTGTCGTCGCCGTCGGAGATCCTCGACCTGCCCGGCGACGTGCAGGTGGTGGGCATAGACGAGGCCCAGTTCTTTGACGAGAGCCTCGTGGATGTCTGCCAGACCCTCGCCAACAGGGGAGTCCGGGTCATCGTGGCCGGACTGGACACCGACTTCAAGGGCGTGCCCTTCGGTCCCATCCCCATGCTGATGGCGGTCGCCGAGGACGTGCAGAAAGTACATGCCATCTGCGTCAGGTGCGGCAGTCTCGCCAACTATTCCCACAGGCTCAGCAAGAGCGACGACCTCGTGCTGCTCGGAGAGAAGGATGTCTACGAACCTCTCTGCCGTGACTGCTACCTGAAGGCCGTGGCGGAGGAGGGCTGATGGACAATCTGTCCGGAGTATTCGCCCGCAACTGCAGCGTGCGCCGCATCGACAAGGCCGCGTCGGACTCTTTCCTGAATGCGTACCACAGGCTCGGCGCCACAGGAGGCCGTTACCGCTACGGGCTCTTCGTGGAGCGCAGCACCGGGGCCGCCGAGGCCTCGCTGACGGCGGGCAGCCTGGTCGCCGTGGCGGTGTTCTCCAATGCGAGGCGCTGGGTCAAGGACGGGCGGCGCGTCAGTTCCTACGAATGGATACGCTACGCCTCCCTTCCAGGGATACGGGTCGTCGGAGGCATGGGCAAGCTGCTGCAGGCATTCATAGACGAGGTGCGGCCCGACGACGTGATGAGCTATGCCGACACCGAGTATCCCGACGGCGGCGAGGCCTACGCCCGCCTGGGCTTCATTCCGGAAGGCACCGTGGAACGCTCCGGCCACCATAACATCAAATACCGCCTGAAGCTCGGACGCTAGCCGGCGATTTCGTCCACGATTCCGCGTATCTGCTCGTATTCGTAGCCCCGTGACAGGGCGTAGCGGAGCAGTTTGAACTTGGCCGCCTCGTCGCCTTCGAGGGTCTTCCACTTCGCCTCCAGCAGCCTGCGGAGCTTCTGCGCGGCACGGTTCCCGTCGATCTCCTCCAGTGCGGCGTCAACGATTTCCTTGGGAATGCGCTTTGTCGCCAGGGCGAGCCGTATCTTGTACGGTCCCCAGCCGGTGATGCCGGATTTCTCGCGGGCGAACGCGGCCGCATAGCGGCTGTCGTCGACGAAGCCGCCTTCCGTCAGGCTGCCGAGCACCTCGCGCGCCGCGGCCTCGTCGCCTTCAAGCAGTTCGGCCGCCTTCCGCAGCATGTCGGAGCTGCAGCATTCGCGCCTTGCGCACTGATTCTCCAGCCGGGCGAGTATTTTCTTCTGCCTGTCGTCCATCAGAAATCGAATCCGAAAGAAACATATACGCCCCACTTGTTCGTGTTCGACCAGTGGCAGTTGAGCTTTATCGGCCCGGCCACGGAATCGTAGGCGAATTCGGCCCCGACGGCCCAGATGTCGGGAGAGAAGTCGGGGATGAACCGCGAGGCGCTGTCGTTGCTCTCGATGATTCCGGTCATGGCCGAGACGTAGAACCGCCTCGCGGGGTTGTAGCGTAGCTCCAGGGCGACCGTGCTCAGGTATTCGTCGGCGATGGTCACGTTGTCCAGCCCGAAGAAGGGGATCTGGCTGTCGGTGTAGCGTCCGGCGATGTCGCCGCCCACGAAGTTGGTGTGCAGCACGGAGATGTCCTTGTAGACGTGGCCGCCTCCGTCGGTGTTCTCGCCGGTGCTGAGCACGCCCCTGAGGTAGATCTCGGGGATGAACGCCAACTTGCCTCCGAGGGGGACCACGGTCCTGAATCCGGCCGCCACGGTGAGCACGGGCCTGAAAGACGAGTCTCCGGGCTTGATGAAGTCATAGTTGACCCCGAACGAGAGGCTGGTGCCCTTCGAGGGGAAATAGTAGTCGTCGAAGGTGTAGAGGTGTCCGTTGGCGAAGACTCCCAGGTAGTCGCCCTTGAGGGCCTCTTCCGAGAATGTCTGCTCGATCATCGAGCCGAGATGGGTGCTGCGGTCGAGGTTGATGTACTGGTTCTTGAAGCCCGCCTCGAAGTTGAGCCTGGTCCAGCGGACGTCGGTCAGGTAGAGCAGCTCCTTGTGGGTCCAGTAGGAGGCGTTGTAGGCGTACTTGCTGCCGGTCGTGCCGAGGTCGCCCCGGTACTGGGATATCGACGCCGTCAGGTTGATGGCCGGGAAGCGCGGGAAGTCCAGCGAGTAGTGGATGTCCGCCTTGAGGTTCTGGCCGAGCTTGGCCGTGAAATTCAGCCTGGAGCCGGTCATGCTGTTGGTGTTGAGGCCGAAGTTGAACAGCAGCGAGGCCCATTCTTCGGAGTCTATCCTGAATCCCAGGCCTATGTTGTTGGCCGGAGCCTTGACGAACTCGAACGCCAGCACGTAGGGTTCCGCATGCCCGAGCAGCGACCAGGTCACGGACGAGAAGGCTCCGGTGGCCTGGAACCTGCTCATCACCTCGTCGAGCTCTTTCTTTCCGACCGTCGCGCCCTCCTCGAAGCTCAGCAGCTTGGAGATTATCGCCGCCTCCTTCTCTCCGACGCCGTTGAAGACTATCTCCCCGATCTTCACGGGGGTCTCGGCTATGTTCACGGCACCGTCCAGGACGGCCGCCCTGCCTCCGCCGACCTTTTCTTTCAGGGCCTGAAGTTCGCCGGCCTTGCGCTGTGCGGCCGCATAGCCGCGGCGCAGCATTGTGTCGACCGCCTCGCGGCTGAAGCTCATCATGTTGTATTCGGGAATGTCGGGCTTTATGGTCACGTCCGGCAGTTTCACGTTGGTCTGGAAGGCACCGCCGCCGAGCATGTCGACGAACTGCATCGCTATGTCCACGATGTTGTTGACGTCCTCGTAGCCGGCCTTGCTGTCGGAAAGCTCGATTCCTATGATATAGTCGGCTCCGGCGGCCCTTGCGATGTCGGTGGGGAAGTTGTTGCGTGTCCCGCCGTCGACGAGCACCATGCCGCTGGAGCGCACCGGCTCGAAGAGGCCGGGAATCGACATCGTGGAGCGCACGGCGGTGTTCAGGGAGCCGGACACCCAGTTCTTCGCCTTGCCGGAGACCACGTCGGTGGCCACGCAGACGAAGGGCACGGGCAGTTCGGCGAAGCTCAGGCTGTCCTGCCACCCCACCGTCAGGCTCGACAGCAGGTTGTTGACGTTGAAGCCGTAGACCATGCCGGAGGGCAGCGAGCCCAGGAAGGTCTGCCTGCGGTAGCCGGGGCCCTCGGGCATGCGGCTGTCGAATACTTCACGGGCGGTGTCGAAGGGTATGGAGATCAGGTAGCGGGCGTTGTACATCTTCATCGAGTAGGGGATGTACACCGGGTCCACGTAGTCGCTGAGCATCACGTTCCAGTCCTGGTCCATGAACAGCTGAGCGAGCCTGCCGCTGTCGTAGCCCACGGCATACATTCCTCCCAGCATCCCTCCTATGCTGGTGCCGCAGACCAGGTCGATCGGGATGCCCGTCTCCTCGAGATACTTGAGCGCGCCCACCTGCGCCGCGCCTTTCGCGCCTCCGCCGGATAGCACGAGGGCCACGGTCGGGCGGTGCTCCGTCCGGCGTATGCTGTCCATTCTCTCGCGCATGCGGGAGAAGAACAGCGAGTCGGCCGCGGGGTCGACGCTGTCGGTCGTGAGACCGTTGGGGAAGTTCTGCGCGACCGCCGCCGTGCAGCAGAGCAGCGTCACTGCCGCCGCGAGTGCTGCCCGGCGAGCATGCCGCACGCCGCCATTATGTCCTGACCTCTGGATGTTCGTATCGTGCATGTTATTCCGTTGCTGTTGAGTCTGTCCCTGAATGCCTCCATGACGCCGTCGGCGCTGCAGTCGTAGGGGAAGTCCGGAATCTTGTGGAAGCGTATGAGGTTCACGCGGCATTCCAGCCCCCGCAGCAGCCTGGTCAGCGCGTCGGCGTGGCGCTTGTCGTCGTTGTATCCGGCGAACATGGTGTATTCGAAGCTCACCCTGCGCTGGCCGCTGAAGTCGTAGCGGCGGATAAGGTCGAGCACTTCCCGGACGGGGTAGGCCCTCTGCACCGGCATCAGCTCCAGGCGCTCGTCGGGGAAGGGGTCGTGGAGGCTGACGGCGAGGTGGCAGCGCTGCTCGTCGAGGTATCTGCGCAATTGCGGGATTACGCCTATGGTGCTGAGCGTGATGCGCTTGGGGCTCCATCCGAAGCCCCAGTCGGCGGTGAGCACCTCGATCGCCCGGCTCACGGCGGCATAGTTGTCGAGAGGCTCGCCCATGCCCATGAACACGGCGTTGGTGAGGCCGGCGCTCTCGTCTATGCTGACGAACTGGTTCAGGATGTCGGCGGCGTCGAGATTGCCGTGGAAGCCCTGCCTGCCCGTCATGCAGAAGCGGCAGCCCATGCGGCAGCCGGCCTGGGAGCTCACGCAGAGCGTCCTGCGCTCGCCGTCGGGAATCATCACCGCCTCGACCGAGGACTCTTCCGGCCCGGAGGGGCGCTCGCACGTGACGGGGAACAGATATTTGCGCGTGCCGTCGGAGGAGGTGACCGAAGCGGAGGGGGCGCAGGTGCCGAGGTCGAAAGTCGCCGACAGGCTTTCTCTGGCGGCCTTGGATATGTTGGCCATCCCGTCCCAGCTGCGCACGCGCTTCGAATACAGCCATCCGGCTATCTGCCTGCCTACGAACGGTTTGAGTCCGCAGGACACGGCGGCGGCCTCAAGTTCGCCGAGAGTCTTTCCGAGCAGTTTTTCCTTCATCGCGGTGATAGTGTGTGTTTCAGGAACAAACTTACGCAAAAATGATTAAATTTGAGTGGTTTTAAGTTGACAGAGATATGAGATGTCTTAAAATGTTCGTCATCGCCGCAGTTCTCATGTTCGGACTCACTTCCTGCGGCGTGACCAGTCACATGATTTCCAATTACAATGTCGCCCAGACCCAGCTTGTCCTCTCGAAGGACAATTTCAGGGTCATAGGCGACGTTGAGGGAAGAGCCCGTGCAACCTATGTCTTCGGCATAGGCGGTCTGTCGAGGAAGGCGGTCCGCGAGAACGCCATCGCCGACATGTACCGCAACGCCAGGCTCACCGGAGCCCAGGCTGTCAACAACATAACGACCACCGTGAAGGTCCGCAGCTATCCTTTCGTGATGGAATACGAATTCATCGCCAGCGGTCAGATAATAGAATTCACAGGGGAGTAGCAGACCATGAAGAAGTTCATTCTGTCAGCGGCTGCCGTCCTTTTCACGGCGCTTGCCGCAAATGCTCAGCATGCAGTTGACATCCTCACCCTGGACAACGGGGAGGAGCTCGTGGGCGAGGTGGTTTCGAGGGATTCCGCGGGAGTGTCGTTCAGGACCGCGGACGGCACCCTGAACAAATGGATAGACCTTTCCGATATTGTAGGGGAGCGGCGCGAGTATCTTGACGCGGCCCGGTACAGGGCGCTCACGGGGAATGTCGCGCCCGAGCCTTCGTCGAGGAAGGTCGGCTACGGGGCGCTCGTGGAGTTCAGGGCCGGAATCGGAGGGATGAATTCGGGCGAATTCGACCTTTCGACTTCGCAGGGCTGGTTCGTGAATCCCGACCTGTTCGCCGGCATCTCGGCGGGCGCCAGGTGGCAGATCGAATATTATCCCGGAGCCTACGTCCGCAGCACGAGCACGATGAGCATACCCGTGTCGCTCACGGGCAGGTATTATTTCCGGAACAGCCGCAGGTGCAGCCCCTACATCGACTTCAAGGCCGGCTATTCGCTTCCGGTTATCGACGCCGTCTATTGGCGCGAAGGCCAGACTGACGGCCTTGGCGGCGGGCGTGAGGGATACAGGGAGAAGGGTCCTTTCAGCTGCCTGACCGGCGGAGTGGAGCTGGGCCGCTTCTCGATTCATGCGGGCTTCACGCTCTCCACTCTGGAGCACGCGCGGTTCAGCGACGACTATCTCGTGAACTATATGAGCGGCCGCTGGAAGCACGTCAGCTCGCTTTACCGTTACGTGCAGGTGGACGCCTGCATCGGCGTAGGCTTCCGCTTCTGACGGGCCGTCCCCGGGAGGCGAAAATAAATTTGCTCCGCTCTCGGCTTCTTTCTATCTTTGTCCTGTTCCGCATGTGCGGAGACTTCAGACTATGTAAAACTTTTTAAAAACTAAAATCTTATGGCAAAAGACACAGAAGTTCAGGGACAGGATGTCAATGCGGCGAAGCTCAAGGCTCTTCAGGCCACATTGGACAAGATAGAGAAAGACTACGGCAAGGGGACGATAATGAAACTGGGCGACCAGCCGGAGTGGGACGTGCAGGTGATTCCGAGCGGTTCGCTCGCGCTTGACCATGCCCTCGGCATCGGCGGTTACCCCAGAGGCAGGATAGTTGAAATCTACGGACCCGAATCCAGCGGAAAGACCACTCTGGCCATACACGCGATCGCCGAGGCGCAGAAGGCCGGCGGGATAGCGGCCATGATAGACGCCGAGCACGCCTTCGACCGCTCCTACGCCAAGGCTCTCGGAGTGAACCTCGAAACCCTGCTGATTTCCCAGCCTGACAACGGAGAGCAGGCCCTCGAGATAGCCGACAACCTGATCCGCAGCGGCGCCATCGACATCATCGTGATCGACTCCGTGGCCGCGCTGACCCCCAAGGCCGAGATCGAAGGCGAGATGGGCGACAACAAGGTGGGCCTGCAGGCCCGTCTGATGAGCCAGGCGCTGAGGAAGCTCACCGCTAACATCGCCAAGACCAATACCTGCTGCATCTTCATCAACCAGCTCAGGGAGAAGATAGGCGTGATGTTCGGCAACCCCGAGACCACCACCGGCGGAAACGCATTGAAGTTCTACGCCTCGGTGCGCATCGACGTGCGCCGCACCACCCAGATCAAGGACGGTGAGGAGGCGCTCGGCAACCGCACCAAGGTGAAGGTCGTGAAGAACAAGATGGCCCCTCCGTTCAAGAAGGCCGAGTTCGACATAGTCTACGGCGAAGGCATCTCCCATGTGGCCGAGATCGTGGATCTCGCTGTGGGCTTCGACATAGTCCACAAGAGCGGCAGCTGGTTCAGCTACAACGACGAGAAGCTCGCCCAGGGAATCGCCTCGGTGAAGCAGCTGCTCAAGGACAATCCCGAGCTCTGCGACGAGATAGAGGCCAGGGTGCGTGAGGCTCTTAAAAACGTGAAGGACTGATGGCGAAGATAATTCTTACGGGCGACAGGCCCACCGGCCGTCTCCACATCGGGCATTACGTGGGGTCGCTGCGCCGCAGGGTCGAGCTCCAGAACAGCGGGGAGTTCGACAAGATCTACATAATGATCGCCGACGCCCAGGCTCTCACCGACAACGCCGACAACCCGGAGAAGGTGCGTCAGAACATAATCGAGGTCGCGCTCGACTACATGTCCGCCGGTCTTGACCCCACCAGGTCCACCCTGTTCATCCAGTCGCAGATCAGCGAGCTCACGGAACTGACCTTCTACTATATGGACCTCGTGACGGTCCAGAGACTACAGCGCAACCCCACCGTGAAGCAGGAGATCCTGCTCAGGGGTTTCGCCGAGAACAACGACGCCGGCGAGAACCGCCCCGGAATACCCGTGGGCTTCTTCTGCTATCCGATAAGCCAGGCCGCCGACATCACCGCCTTCAAGGCTACGACAGTCCCCGTGGGAGAAGACCAGGAGCCTATGATAGAGCAGACCCGCGAGATTGTGCGCAAGTTCAATTCGGTCTACGCCCCCGTGCTCGTGGAGCCGGAGATACTGCTTCCGGACAATTGCGTCTGCCGCCGTCTGCCCGGCACCGACGGCAAGGCCAAGATGAGCAAGTCTCTTGGCAACTGCATCTACCTCGCCGACAGCGAGGAGGAGGTCAGGAAGAAGGTCATGGGCATGTACACCGACCCTCTGCATGTTCAGGTTTCGGACCCCGGCCATGTCGAGGGGAACACGGTGTTCACCTATCTCGACGCCTTCTGCCATCCCGGACATTTCGCCGAATTCTGGCCTGAGTACGCCTCGCTCGACGAGCTCAAGGACCATTACCGCAGGGGCGGTCTGGGCGACGTGAAGATCAAGAAGTTCCTGAATTCCGTGCTCCAGGCCGAGCTCGCCCCGATCAGGGAGAGGCGCAAGGAGCTCGAGAAGGACATACCCTACGTCTACGAAGTCCTGCGCAAGGGTTCCGGGCAGGCGCGCGAAGTGGCTGCGCAGACTCTCTCGGAAGTCAAGCGGGCCATGCGCATCAACTACTTCGACGCCGACGTGCTCGCCTCGCTGACCGCCGAGCAGTCGGAGAAATACAGCGGCAGGTAGAGCCCGAGGGCAGGGTGATTTATAGTTGTGGCGGATTTCAAATCCGCCACAACTATAAATAGGCACAAGGCACAACTACTTACGGTTCAGTAAGTTCTGAGCGGCGTCACCCGCCGCTCCGGCTGAGCCTCGCTCCAGATTTTTCTAATTTTATCAGCAATATTCGGATTTTGATACTAAATTTAGTATCTTTGCATAACTTGAACTATGAGTACAAAAAAGAAATTGATTGACAGATTTCTGTCGATGCCGGCGGATTTCGCTTATGATGAATTGGTCAGGCTGTTCGCCATATCAGGCTTTGTTGAATGTAGCAAGGGACGGACGTCCGGATCCAGAATTGAATTTGTCAATCAGGAGGAAGGCAAGACATTCATGATGCACAGACCACATCCTGATAATAAGATTAAGTTGTATGTGATGAAGCAGGTATTGGAATATCTGTCGAAGAACTCTGATATTTTTAAAGATAAAAATTGAGATATGGGCTATCTGAAATACAAAGGGTACAGTGGCAGCGTCGAATACAGCGAAGAGGACAATTGTCTGTTTGGCAAGGTTCAGGGAATGGATAAGGACTGCGTGAGCTATGAAGGTGAAACTCTCTCGGAACTCAGAAAGGATTTCGAAGAAGCCGTTGACTCTTATCTGGACAGCTGCAGGGAAAGAGGCGTAGCTCCGCGCAGGCCTTTCAGCGGCAGACTTGTGGTGAGGATGTCTTCCGAGCTTCACGGCAGGGTGGCTTTCGCTGCGGCGGGCTTGGGTACGACCATCAATGAGTTCATCAACCGGGCTTTGGTTGATGAACTGGCCAGCATACAGCAACTTTGATTCAGGCCGGCAGGGTGATTTATTCCACGAACTCGAGCTCGTCGAGCAGGGAGCCGGCTCCGCAGACCTTGTCGACCACGAAGATCAGGTAGCGGATGTCGAGGCAGATGTTGCGGCAGAAGGCCGGGTCGAAGGCGATGTCGCTCATCGTGCCCTCCCACACGCGGTCGAAGTTCAGGCCGATCAGGTTGCCGTCGGCGTCGATCACCGGGCTTCCGGAGTTGCCTCCGCTGGTGTGGTTGGTGGCTATGAAGCAGACAGGCATGTCGTCGTAGAGCCCGGTCGCGTAGAGCTCTCGCAGCTTCTGGGGTACGTTGTAGTCGAAGATTCCGGGGTCGTCCTTCTCCATGATGCCGGTCAGAGTCGAGACGGGCTTGTAGTACACCCCGTCGGAGGGTGAATATCCGGCAATGTTGCCGTAGGCCACTCTCAGCGTGAGGTTGGCGTCGGGGTAGAAGGCCTTTTCCGGTTCGAACTCCATCTGTCCCTGCATGTAGTCCTTGTAGAGGGCTGTGATTTCGCCGCTGACGCGAAGGTATTCAGGCAGCAGCACGTTGTTGTAGTGCTCGGTGAAGGCCTTGCGGAAAGCGTATGCCGGGTCGCCGTCCGCATCCGAAAGCTCCCCCTTCGAAAGGCCCCCGCTGAAGACGGCGTCGGCCCATGCCGGGATGCTGCCGTAGCGCACCATGGAGGAATCGTAATAAGCGGGCCGGAACTCCGCCGGCACGTTCTCGCCGTATGCCTGCATCAGAGCGACGAAGCACTCCTTGTCGACGGGCAGCCACCAGTCCTTGTAGAAGCCGGAGGCGAGCTCCTCCCTGTCTTCCTCGGCGGCGTTGCAGTATGCCGTGGCGAACTGCGGCAGCTCAAGGGCCAGGGCGGTTTCGGAAGTGTATTCCCGGGCGAAGTTCAGCGGTTCGAGCACCCTGTAGAGCGAGTCGAGCCTGTCGAGCAGGCCGTCATAGCGCGTGCCTGCCGCCCATTCGGCGAATCTCGCCTCGTAGGCCTCCTTTTCCGCAACGGTGCCGTTCCTCTCGATTCCGCCGGCCTCGCCCTGCCATTTCTTCCATGCGTTCGACACGCTGGCGTATTTCGAAGAGTAGCGTATGCGCAGGTCCTGGCTGCTGTCCATGTATTTCTTCATGATTTCGAGACGCATCGTGCGCAGGGCGATCTTGGCCGGGTCGGAGATTTCGCCAATGTAGCGCACCTCGTCGGAGGTCACGTACTCACGGGTGCTTCCGGGGAAGCCGTAGATGAAGGTGAAGTCGCCCTCCTGCACTCCGGCGGTGGAGATCCTGAAATATTTCTTCGGCCTGTAGGGCACGTTGTCCTCGCTGTATTCCGCCGGTTCGTTGTCGGGGCCGGCGTAGATGCGGAAGATCGAGAAGTCTCCGGTATGGCGCGGCCACATCCAGTTGTCGGTGTCGCCGCCGAACTTGCCTATCGAGGAGGGCGGCGCGCCCACCAGGCGCACGTCGTTGAACTCCTTGTAGACGAAGAGGAAGAACTGGTTGCCGTAGTAGAACTCCTCCACGGCGGCGCTGAGACCCTTGCCGGCTGCCTCCGCCGAAGTCACCAGGCTGTCGATGACGGCCTGCCGGTCAGCCGCGGCGGACACCTCGGCGGTGACGTCCTGCATGTATTCCAGGAACATCACGCTGAGTCCGGGATTGGGCAGCTCCTGCTCGCGGCTGAGCGCCCAGAATCCGTCGCGCAGGTAGTCGTGCTCCACGGAGCTGTGCTTCTGTATCTGGCTGTAGCCGCAGTGGTGGTTGGTGAAGAGCAGCCCTTCGGGCGACACCACCTCGCCGGTGCAGCCGCCTCCGAACAGCACCACCGCGTCCTTCAGCGAAGCTTGGTTGATGCTGTAGATGTCCTCGGCGTCGAGGGTGAAGCCTTTCTCGTGCATGTGTTCGATGCGCTGCGAGATCAGCATGGGCAGCCACATGCCTTCGTCGGCGAGTGCGGCGGGTGTAAGCACGGCTGCGGCGAGCAGCGCGAGCAGGGACTTGCGTAAGTTCATCTCTTCTGTCTTATGGTTCGTGTGCGTTGTCAGGCTATCTGGGGCTTGCCGGGGCGCTCCTTCCTGGGGGAGTCGGCGAGCTCGCGCTTCTCCATCTTCCCTGCCTGCAGTTCCTCCCATGCCCTGCGGTTGCGCCAGATGTCCACTGCCGTGAAGATGGCGGCGCGCATGGAAAGCGGGTCGGCCTCGTCGTGGCCGGCCATCTCGAAGGCGGTGCCGTGGTCGGGCGAGGTGCGGACTATCGGAAGGCCGGCGGTGAAGTTCACGCCGTCCTCGAAGGAGAGAGCCTTGAAGGGCGCGAGCCCCTGGTCATGGTACATGGCCAGCGTGGCGTCGAATTTCTCGTAGTGGCTGAGGCCGAAGTAGCCGTCGGGGGAGAAGGGGCCGTAGGCCAGGATGCCCTCCTCGTTGGCCTTCCGTATGGCGGGGATGATGATGTCCTGCTCTTCGGTGCCCAGAAGTCCTCCGTCGCCGCTGTGCGGGTTGAGGCTCAGCACCGCGATCAGAGGGCGGTCGACCATGAAGTCCTGCCTCAGCGAGGCGTGGATCAGGCGCAGCTTGCTCAGAATCTTCTCCTCGGTGATCTGCGAGGCGACGTCCTTGAGGGGGATGTGGCCCGTGACCACGGCGAGCTTGAGCCTGTGGCTTACCATGAACATCGCCACGTCCTTTGCCCCGAAGGCGTTCTGGATGTATTCGGTGTGCCCGGGGAAGCCGAAGCCCTCATTCACCATGGCCTTCTTGTTGATGGGGCCGGTGACGAGCACGTCGATGTTTCCGGCCTTGAGTTCGGCCACGGCCCTGTCGAGCGAGGCTATCGCCGATTTCGCGGACTCCGCGGTGGCCTGCCCCGGCTCGGCGAAGGTGTTGTCAGGCAGGCAGTTCACTATGTTGATGCGCCTGGGCTTCGCTTCCGCAGCCGAGTTGATGGAATAGGTGTCCATCTGCTCCACCTCCGGGATGGTCTTGCGGTAGAAGCTGAAGAGCTTGGGTGAACCGTAGATCACCGGGGTGAACTGGTCGAGTATCCTGGGGTCCGAAAGGGCCTTGATGATCACCTCGTAGCCGATTCCGTTGGAATCGCCCTGGGTGATGCCCACTGTTATCTTGTCGTTCTGCATATCTTGGAAAATGTTGTTGTTGTCGTCAGTCCGCTGCGCCGCAGAGATAGCCGCTGTCTTCCGGGAGGTCGGAGGCGGAATATGCGGCCACGGCCAGCCGGTCGCAGCGCTCGTTCTCCGGATGTCCGGCGTGTCCCTTTATCCAGTTGAAGCTCAGGTCGAAGCCTCCGCTCAGCTCGTCGAACCGCGCCCAGAGGTCGTGGTTCTTCTTGCGCTTCCAGTTCTTGGTTATGGTGTTGACCACGTAGGTGGAGTCGCTGAACACCTTGACCTGCGCGCCTTTCCAGCGTATGGCCTCCAGCCCCTTTATGACCGCCAGCAGCTCCATGCGGTTGTTGGTGGTCAGGGCGAAGCCTCCCGAAAGCTCCTTGCGGAGGTTTCCGCACACCAGCACCGCGCCGTAGCCCCCGGGACCCGGGTTGCCGCTGGAGGCGCCGTCGGTGTAAAGATATATGGGTTCTCTGGTTGCCATTCTCACAAAAATAGTTAATTTTGTCCTAATCTCATTCATTTTATTAATTCTGCCTGTAAATGGAATACAAGAGGAGAATCATGATCACGGGCGGCGCCGGGTTCATCGGCTCACACGTAGTGAGGCTGTTCGTGAAGAAGTACCCCGAATACCGCATAATCAATGTGGACAAGTTGACCTACGCGGGGAATCTGGAGAACCTGAAGGACGTGGAGGCGAGCCCGAACTACGTGTTCGAGCGCGCGGACATCTGCGACTTCGAGAAGATGAGCGCCCTGATGGAGGGCTATGGCGTGGACGGGGTGATCCACCTCGCGGCGGAGAGCCACGTGGACCGCAGCATCCGCGACCCGTTCACCTTCGCGCGCACCAACGTGCTGGGCACCCTGAGCCTGCTTGAGGCCGCGAGGAGGTGCTGGGAGGCGCAGCCCGGCGGCTACGAGGGGAAGCGCTTCTACCACATCTCCACCGACGAGGTCTACGGGGCTCTGGAGATGACGCGCCCCGAGGGCGTGGAGGCCCCGTTCAGCACGGCGGCCTCATCGGGGAAGAAGCACCTGGCCTTCGGCGAGGAGTTCTTCACCGAGGAGACGAAGTACCGCCCGCACAGCCCCTACAGCGCGAGCAAGGCGGGCTCCGACCACTTCGTGCGCGCCTACCACGACACCTACGGCATGCCCACGATAGTGACCAACTGCTCCAACAACTACGGCCCCTACCAGTTCCCGGAGAAGCTGATACCGCTGTTCATCAACAACATACGCCACCGCAAGCCTCTTCCGGTCTACGGGAAGGGCGAGAACGTGCGCGACTGGCTCTACGTGGAGGACCACGCGAGGGCGATCGATCTGATATTCCACGAGGGCGCTGTCGCCGAGACCTACAACATCGGGGGCTTCAACGAGTGGAAGAACATCGACATAGTGAGGGTGCTGATCCGGACGGTGGACCGCCTGCTCGGACGCGCCGAGGGCGAGGACATGGACCTGATCACCTACGTGACCGACCGCAAGGGGCACGACATGCGCTACGCGATCGACAGCCGCAAGCTGCAGCGCGAGCTCGGCTGGGAGCCGAGCCTCCAGTTCGAGGAGGGCATCGAGAAGACCGTGCGCTGGTACCTCGACAACGAGGAGTGGATGAACCGCGTCACCTCCGGCGAGTACGAGAAGTACTACGAGCAGATGTACAAGGGAAGATGAGCAGGCTGCTGCCGTTCCTTGCCGCAATCCTCTTCGTGCTGGCTCCGGCCCATGCGCAATATCGCAGCTCGGCCGACAGCATTGCGGTGGAGAAGACTTTCTGTCCTTCGCAGCTCATAGCTCCGGGCGTTCTGACAGGTTCCGGAATACTGATACACTGCTTCGCGCACGGGAGTTGGGACTATGCGGCCAACGAAGCCTTCAGCCGATGGCGCGGCTCATCGGGAGGAACCGAGTTCGATGACTGGGTGCAGTATCTTCCATATGCCGCCGACCTCGGACTCGCTCTGACCGGAGTCCCTGCCCGCAACAGTTTCCTTGATCGTACCATGGAATGCGCTGTTTCGGTGCTCGCGCTGACTGTCATCACCAGGACGATGAAGGCTGTGATTGACTCTCCACGGCCTATAGGAGACTCGAGGTCCTTCCCTTCGGGTCATACGGGAACAGTGTTCACCGGAGCCGAACTGGTCAGGATGGAGTACGGCTGGGGCTGGGGAGCTGGAGCATATGCCCTTGCGGCGGCAGTTGGAGTCATGCGCATGTACAATGGTGCGCACTGGCTCAGTGACGTGCTCGCCGGTGCAGGGATAGGCATACTGAGCGCCCACATCGGCAGCTGGCTGCTAGATCCGGCCAAGCGCCTGTTCGGCATACCCGACACCGAATGGGGCTCCGGCCGCCGGAAGGACCGGCCCGCGCCGACCGCCGGGGTGGTCTCCTCGGTGGACCCGTACAGCGGCGCCCTCTGCATGGGGCTGGCGCTTCGATTTTAAGACAGACCCGGCTGAACAAAAATCGTGATATGTGATTTGCGAAGGGTGCAGGCAGTTGTCCCGGAGAGGCTAACCGCCCGCGGCTGTGAGCGGGCGATGCGAAGCATCGATGAAGCGTAGCGGAACCTCGACGGGATAATTGCCTGCACCCGCAGCCAAAGAGAATTAAAATAACGATAATAAATATTATGAAGATACTGATAACCGGAGCGGCCGGCTTCATCGGCTTCTCGCTGGCAAGACGCCTGCTCGACCGCGGCGACACCGTGGTCGGCATCGACAACCTCAACGACTATTACCCCGTAGCCCTCAAGCGCGCCCGCCTCGCCGAAATCCAGAGCCCGGCGTTCCGCTTCGTCGAGATGGACATCGCCGACAGGAAAGCCCTTCCCGAGCTCTTCGCCGCAGAGAAATTCGACTGCGTGGTCAACCTCGCAGCCCAGGCCGGAGTACGCTACTCCATCGAGAACCCCTGGGCCTACGTCGACAGCAACCTCGTAGGCTTCGCCAATATCCTCGAATGCTGCCGCCACTATCCCGTGGGGCACCTCGTCTATGCAAGCTCCAGCAGCGTCTACGGCGGCAACGAGAAGGTCCCGTTCAGCGAAGACGACAAGGTCGACAACCCCGTGAGCCTCTACGCGGCCACGAAAAAGGCCGATGAACTCATGGCCTCATGCTACAACAAGCTCTACGGAATCCCAGCCACCGGTCTGCGCTTCTTCACCGTCTACGGCCCCTGGGGCCGCCCCGACATGTCGCCCATGCTCTTCGCCAGGGCGATCAGCGCGGGCGAACCCATAAAGGTCTTCAACAACGGCGACATGATGCGCGACTTCACCTACATCGACGACATCGTCGAGGGGGTGGTGAGGGTCATCGACCGCGCTCCCGCGCGCCACGAGGTCTACAACATAGGCTGCAGCAACCCCGTGAAGCTCATGGACTTCATAAGCGAGATCGAGAATGCTCTGGGACGCAGGGCGGAGAAGATAATGCTCCCGATGCAGCCCGGAGACGTCTACCAGACATACGCCGACACCTCCAAGCTCGAGCGCGACTTCGGCTACAGGCCCGGAGTCACCCTGCACGAGGGCATAGGGAAGTTCATCGAGTGGTACCGCTCGGACAAGAACCCTCTCCGCTGAGATATTCCAGAGCCGCGGCAAGAATTCCGGCCCTGTCGGATTCGGAGAGGAAGGTCTCCAGCGGGACGCTCAGGGCGATTGTGCGGTATCTGCCGGAGTCGTGGTAGACCGCTGCGCCGAAATGCGTCCCGGGATGGTACATCCATATTCCGGAATTCCTTCCTTCCGTCCTGAGGCCGTCGGGATTCTCGACGCAGTAGATGTCGGGGTTGATGGTGTGTGAATACTCCATCTCCCCGATTCTTCCTGTCGGGGAGGCGTCGGGAGTGGCGAGCGAGTATCCGAACACGGATGATGCGAAGCCTGCCGCCGTCCTGTCGCCGTCTGATGCGATGTTGCAGCCGCTGACGAACACGCCCCTGCCGGAGGCCACGAAATTCCTGACGGCAGCCTGAAGTTCCACCGGGAAGACCTCGAACCTGTCGGGAACGGCTCCGCGGCCTATCCTGGTGCGGCCCTGCTTGCCGCAGATGAGGTCAAGTGCGAGGACGTCCGGAGTATCGACGAGCCGGCAGAAGGCCTCGCGGGACATCGAGCAGAAGCTGTAGCCCAGGCTCATCAGGGTCCTGCCGTGGACTGCAGGGAAGTCGAAGGTGTTGCCGGCCACGGCCTTTCCCGCATAGTCGGTGTGCGAAGCTCCGAAACCGGGGTAGTCGTTGTCGATGAATTCGGCTGTCCTGTCGAATTCGTAGTTCTCTCCGATGTAGCTGAAATCGCGTATGTAGGGGACTCCGCTGTCCATGCGTGAGTCGAATCCGGCATATCCGGGAGTGTCGACCCAGGCGGGTGCGGAGACTCTGTCGAAGTTGTTGACGACCAGCACCGGCTTTCCGCCGACGGGTTTGCGGGCGATTCCGGCCGAGAGCGTCTCAGAGGGGAAGCTCCTGCCTCCGGCGTTCCATGCCTCCACCTTGAAGCTGTAGAGCTTTCCAGGCTCCAGCGGCAGCTCTATCCAGGTGGAGTCCGTCTCCACTCCTGAGTCGAAGGCTCCGTCATCGATGCGGGTGTAGACCGTGTAGCCGCTGCTTGTCGCCGTGGGCTCCTTCGGGTCCGGCGTGGGCTCCCACTCCAGCCTTATCATTCCGTCGCCGGTCAGACGCGCGGAGAATGCGTGTACCGGCAGGGGCTGCACCATATAGCTGCAGCCGTAGTATTCGCTCAGCGTCTTGAGTATGCCCTTGTAGACCGCGCGGCAGACCGTGAACCTGAAGGACGGGTCGAGGGCGTATTTCATGTCGGCGAGGTTCTGGTGGCTCAGCAGCTCGAGTATCATGGCCGGAACCCCGGTGGTGCGGCTCTCGCTGTAGCTTCTGTCCCAGAGGCCGCGCCGGCTCCAGGTGGAGTCGAAGTCGGCCCTTATGTCCTCCACGACCTGGGTCTGGACGTAGTCGCAGAGCAGGCGGCTGATGATTCTGTCGCGGCCGTCGGAGAACTCCCTCTCGCCGTCGCAGCGCAGGGTGTAGATGGCCAGCGTGCCTATGGTGGTGTCGGCCTGGGCCAGCCCGGCGTCGGTGTGGAAGGCGAGCGAGAGGTCCAGGGGTATCTCCTTCTGCTCTCTCATCATCACGGTCCACAGGCCGCGGGAGGCGAAGTCGTTGGTGTAGTCGGTGTCCCAGTTGCGGGTGATGGTGCTGTCGGCTCCGGCCCACTGCATCCAGTAGTGCGCACCCTCCTCCCAGCTCGCCACGCCGGAGGTGCCGCCGCCCCGTTCGAGCTTGCCCATGCCTCCGCCTATCTTCACGGCGTCGGCGGTGACCACACTGCCTTCGGGGCCTCTGTTGTCGAGCGTCACGGAGCATCCTGTGCCGGCAGGGAACTCGAAGGTGCCCAGGTAGATCCAGGTGCCGCCTCCGCGCTGCTGGTTCACTATGAATTCAGTGCTGCCGCCGAGGTGGCTCACGGTGTAGTGCGCGGAGTCGCTGCTGTTCTCGAGTGTCTTGTAGGACACGTACACCGCGTAGCTGCCGCGCTCCTCGATCTCCGGAGTCCAGACTGCCCTGGAGTCGGCGCGCTCCCCGCTGCATTCCGCCATCCTGGCACTGCCGGCGGTGAAGGGGTTGTCGGAGAAGGTGTAGACGCTCTTGAAGTCGGCGAACCCTTCTCCCGCGTCTTCCCAGCGTCCTTTTTCGGAATATCTGCCGCAGCGGCGCATGGTGCCCTCGCGCCTGTCGCCGAAGGAGGGGTCGTTGTCGGTGATGATCTCCCTCCACTGGGTGTCGCGCTCCCTCGGTGTGACGAGGTAGGCGCCGGAGTTCTCGAGCATCGGCATCAGGAAGGGCAGCACGAACGACGGGGTGAGCATGTCTTCGACCGTGCGGTGCAGGCAGGCCCGCTGCCACAGCCAGCTGCCTGTGGCCTCGTCGTAGTATTTTCCGTGGCTCTGCCAGATTGCGAGGTGGCGGCCGTCGAGTCCGAGAGGGAAGCTGCGGGCCCCGACTCTGCTGACCAGTCGTCCGTTCTCCTCCCGGGGGTCGGGTATGCTGCGGCCGTAGCCCGTGGGGCGGCCGTCGTTGCCCTGGGAGGGGAGTATCAGCTGGGAGAGTTCGTAGCGGTTGGAGTAGATGTTGCGCAGGGTGTAGCCGTCGATTATGCCCCTGGAGAGCGACTTCAGCGTGGTGCGGAACCAGTTGACGTCGTCTTGGTGCCAGGGATAGTAGGAGAGTTCTGCAGAGAAGTAGAGGTCGAGGCTGGAGCCGCTGACCCTGGTCCGCGACATGCTGAGGTCCTCCTGGTCAACCCCCATGCGCTCGAAAAGCAGAGTGCGCAGCGAGTCGCACACCTGCTCGAAGTCCCTGGCCTTGGGCGCCGCCGAGACGGATGCCGCCGCCAGCAGGAGCAGCAGAGCCGCGGCTGTCTTGCGTAAGATTCCCGTCATGCGCGCCTCCTTTTTTTTCTGCCGGTGCCGAACAGGGCGAAGATGAAGACGAGCAAGCCCGAGATTCCTATCGAGAGGCAGTCGACGGCGAAGTCATTTATGTCCTCACTGCGGTAGGGCAGGGAGCCCTGGACCAGTTCGGTCACACCCGCGAAGATGCAGCTGAAAGCGCAGATGTTGATGATTGCCAGCAGGGTCCTGAAGCGCGTGTCCTGTTCGACCCCGAAGGCCATGTAGCCTATTATGGGCAGAGGGAAGAACATGCAGAAGTGGACGACCTTGTCGGCCGGGAAGCCGAGTATGGTCTTCTGTATGTCGGGGAGGTCGTTGAAGTCCGCGAAGCAGAGAAAGGCGACCACTCCGATGTACAGCAGCAGGAATATCCTGAACAATATGCTAAAGGGCCTGCATTTCATACAGCCGTTTGTAGTATCCGTTGAGGGCGATGAGCTCCTCGTGCCTGCCTCTTTCGACTATGCGCCCCTCGTCCATCACGATTATCTCGTCGGCGTTGCGCACGGTGCTGAGCCTGTGGGCTATCGAGATCGTGGTGCGGTTGCACATGAGCTTGTCGAGAGCTTCCTGCACGAGACGCTCGGAGGCCGTGTCGAGCGAGGCGGTGGCCTCGTCGAGTATGAGTATGGGAGGGTTCTTGAGTATGGCTCTGGCTATGCTGATGCGCTGGCGCTGGCCTCCCGAGAGCTTGACGCCCCTGTCGCCGATCTTGGTCTGGTAGCCCTCCTCCTTCTCCATGATGAACTCGTGGGCGTTGGCAATCTTCGCCGCCTCGACCACCTGCTCCATCGTGGCGTTCTCGATTCCGAAGGCTATGTTGTTGAAGATGGTGTCGTTGAAGAGTATGGGGTCCTGGTTCACGTTGCCCATCAGCGCGCGCAGGTCGCGGGTCGACACGTCGCGGAGGTCGGTGCCGTCGATGGTGATGCCGCCCTCCGTAGGGTCATAGAACCTCGGTATCAGGTCGACGAGGGTGGACTTGCCGGCTCCGCTGGCCCCGACTATCGCTATGTTCTTTCCCTTGGGGATCTCGAGGTCGATGTGGTGCAGCACCTCGCGGCCGTCTTCATATCTGAAGCTCACGTCGTGGAACTGCATCCTGTCGTTGAAGCCGGAGAGGCGCACGGGGTCCTCCTTGTCCTTGATGTTGTCTTCGGCGTTGAGTATCATGTCGATGCGCTCCATCGAGGCCAGACCGCGCGGAATCGAGTAGGCGGCCCTTGAGAGGTCCTTGATAGGCTGGATCACGCTGTAGAGTATGGCCATGTAGGCCATGAACGAGGGGGCGTCGATGATTGCGTTGTCGCCGAGAATCAGCGTGCCTCCGAACCAGAGCACGATGGCTATCATCACCGAACCCAGGAACTCGCTGACGGGGTGGGCCATGGCCTGTCTCGTGGCGACCTGGTTGTTCTTGTTCTTCATCTTGGTGGTGACCTGGTCGAAGCGGTCGGTCATCTTCCTCTCGGCCAGGAAGGCCTTGATGATGCGCAGTCCGCCGAGGGTTTCCTCCACCTGGCTGATAGTGTCGCTCCAGTACTGCTGGGCTTCGATTGAGGTGGCCCTGAGCTTGCGGCCTATCACACTCATGATGCCGATCATGACGGGAGCGAAGACTATGGTGAAGAGGGTGAGCTTCCAGGACATGCGGAAGAGGACCGTCATGTAGATGATGATCAGAATGGGGTTCTTTATCAGCATCTCGATGGTGCTGGTGATGGAGTTCTCCACCTCGTTCACGTCGCCGCTGATCCTCGCGAGTATGTCACCCTTGCGCTTCTGGCTGAAGAAGCCGAGGGGCAGCCGGACGATCTTGTTGTAGATCTCCATGCGCATGTCCTTGACCACGCCCGTCCTGATGGGCACCATGATGGCCGCCGCACCGAAGTAGCAGGTGGTCTTGACTGCGACTATCGCGCAGAACACGAGGCAGAGCGCGAGCAGGACCCGGGCGGGGCCCCATTCGGTCACGTACTGCGATACGAACCAGTAGACGTTGTTGGTGATTTCGTTGAACGCCATGCCCTGATGCCAGGGTATGAATTCGTATGTCGCCTCTCCTACGTTGAAGAGTATCTGGAGTATGGGAATCAGCAGCGAGAATGAGAACACGTTGAAGACTCCCGAAAGTATGTTGAGTGCTATCGAGCCGCCCAGATACCCTTTGTAAGGGGGCACATATCGTTTGATGACTTGCCAGAATTCTTTCATAAATCCCACAAAGATATCAAGAAGCCGCTCTTTTCCAAAATTTTATTTATGCCGGCCGCTCCCTACAGCTTCCTGGAGTTGTGGCGGTAGACCAGCAGCGCGATCAGGATCACGGTCAGCATGACCGAGGCCACGAGCCTGAATCCGGCCACCGTGGAGCCGGCCGCCTGGCCGTAGGGCACCAGTTCCTGGAACAGGCAGCAGGCGTCGTAGATGGTCGATGCCATGGTGAGGCAGGTCATGAAGAACAGCAGGCTGTTCATACGGCTGTCGGCCGCCTTCTCCCGCTTGCTCTCCTCCTGGGAGATCATGTGGTAGAGCTCGCTCTTCTCCCTGTCGGGCTTGAGCCCCCTGGCCACGATCTCGCTGAAGTCCTCGGGCAGGAAGTTGTAGGATATCTTGTGGAAGGAGCAGTTGCGCTCGAAGTCCACGGTCTCCTTCTCCAGCATCGCGCTGTTCTGCCTCTCATAGCGGAAGCGGCGCGTGAGCCGGAAGAAGTAGTTGCGGCGGTAGAGCTGCCAGAGGTATATCATGCCGAAGTAGTCTTCGGTCCAGTTGGCCACGAGCCATTCCGGGGCGCCGGTGGCGAGTATGGTCAGGGTGTCCGAAAGCGACAGGCACTTCCAGCTCGAGTAGACCGAGAGCACGTTCTCCGACATGATCTGCCGGAAATAGTCGTCGGACGGGGCGTAGAGCGGGGAGATGGTCTTCTGGTTGAGCGGGGCCACTGTGCCGAGCGCGAAGAGCAGCTCGTCGGAAGGAGGCTCCGGATTCTCTCCGTCTCCGGGATTGCAGGTGATTATCTGGAACACGCTGAACTTGTTGCCGTCCTCCACGAGGCGCGACCAGTCGAACTCCACGCTGCCGGCGAAAGGAGAGAAGCTGCGCCAGAGTTCCGCCAGCGGCTCGAGCGCGGCGACGCGGAAGCCGTCGAGCGAGCTGTCGCCGAGCTTGTTGAGCTTGCGCAGAGCGGCCACGGCCGAGGTCAGGTCGTCGGGGTCGTCGGAACTCAGTTCTATCCTTATGGAGAACATCGCTATCCTGAATGGCAGAAGGTAGAGATTCAACGAGGGCACCCTGAGGCTGACGTCGTTGCCGCTGCGGACCAGGGTGGAGGGCAGCTTGAAAGTGCAGCCGCAGTCCGTCGTGAAGCGCTGCATCGCGACATCCTCCCCGGCGTCGGGGTTCAGGCAGAAGCGCACGAAGTCGGGCAGATAGTACTGCCCGTATTCATGGAGCTCCGCTTCGGAGAGCCTCAGCTCCCTCCATCTGGAGGGCAGCCTGGCGGCGGTCTTCACCCGCCCTTCGCGCAGGGAGAAACTTCCGCAGAGGTAGCCTATATACTCCATGTCCGTGAATCTTTGATGAATATTCTGGGGTCGTTGGTGATCACCCCGTCCACCAGCTCCACGAGCTCGGCGTCGTATTTGTCGAGAGTCCACACCTTGACCTCCTTGCCGTGGGCGTGGGCTTTCTCCACGAACGACCTGCTGGCGGCATGGTAGTAGATGTTGAAGGAAGCCACGTAGTCGTACTTCCCGAAGTCGAAGCTCGAGAACCCGCCGTCGAACTCGAATCCCAGCCCGGTGGCCGCGAAGAAGAGCAGCTTCTCGAGGCGTATCTCAGGCGCGATGCGGTGCACGGTCTCCAGCACCTCGTCGTCGAAGGACTGGATGGTCACGCTCTCCGTGGCCCCGTGGCGTCGTATGCAGTCGACGCAGGCCTGCTCGATGCCCGGCAGCGAATGCCGCGACTGCTTTATCTCGAGCAGCAGGTTCGCCCGTCCTTTTATCAGGTCGAGCACCTCGTCCAGGGTGGGAAGATGCTCGCCGGTGGGGTTGCCGTCGGCGTCAAGCAGCCTGAGACGGCGCAGACTGGCATAGTCGGTCTCGCTGATGTAGCCCTCGCCGTCGGTGGTCCTGTCGACCGAGGGGTCGTGGCAGACCACTATCTCGCCGTCGGCGGAGAGATGCACGTCGATTTCTATCCATCTGGCGCCCACCGCCATCCCCCTCTCGATGCATCCGAGGGAGTTCTCGGGCCCCAGCACGGCGCCGCCGCGATGGGCGACCACTATGAGCTGCTTTTCGGTTTCCATAGAAGATTTCTCATTTGCGTCCGCCGCGCGGCATCCGTTGCCGAGGCAGAACATAGCGGCAAAAATAGCCGTTGTTTTGATAAGTCGTATCATAATTTCACGTTGAATACCGTCCTGAATCCGTCACGTATCACCATGTCGTACCATTCGAAGCAGTCGGAGGCCTCGGCCGACATGCCCACCACCCTGGCGGCGAACTCCTTGAAGGGGTCGAGGTTCACCAGCGACCATATCACGAAATTGCCGAAGCTGTGGGTGAATAGGTCGGAGAGCGTCTCGCCGCCCGGACTGTAGTTGAGCACCTCGTCGCGGTATTTCTCGACTCCGGGGAAGGCCGAACCTGCGAGATCCTGCTTCAGGAAGCTGTCGACTTCGGCGGGGAAGTAGTTCTTGGCCGTCGAAAGCACGTTGCCTATGGCCTGCACGAGGGGCTGCGAGGCGTTCTCGCCGCGGCCGCCGTCCATCGCGTCGAATTCGGCGATCAGGGAGCTGTCGCTCATGCCGTCCATCACGTGGAGCAGCAGGCTCAGCGCGGTGAGTATGAAGCCGTTGTCCGACACGAGCTCGGAGATGTTGGCGAGCAGGTGGTAGAGCAGGGGCTTGTCCTTCGCGGCTATGGCCTCGTCTATCAGGCTGTGGAACACGGGTGCGGCCTGCGCGTCGCCCTCATGCGGCACGTTGTCGCCGCTGTGGGTGCAGTAGACGTCGCAGTACCAGTTCATCACGTTTCGCTTGTAGAGTCCGGTGGTGTTGGCCTTGTGGCTGTTGCGTCCCTTGAAGACCCCCTTGCAGCGCAGCGTCCAGTCGGCGGCTTCGCGCGAATATATCTCCATGAGCTCCGGATTGTAGGCCGCCGACTTCTTCTGCACCTGATATAGCACGTAGAGAATCGACATCTGCGAATAGTCGAACCACTCGCTGCGCCGGTAGGAGTCGGTGAAGAATCCGCGCACCACCGGGGCTATGTTCTCCCAGTCGGCGATTCCGGCCACGGCGAGCAGCCTCTCGAGGATGAAATACGAGAAGCTGTCGCCGCTCATGTAGGCTTTCAGCACCTTGGGGCACTCCTTGCGGAAAGAACGGAAGCCGTCGGCGCTACCGCTCACGAAGTAGCCCGCCAGCGCGGCGGCGTCCTTCCGGCACCACCTGCCGTCGCCCCCGTCGTCGGGCGGCACCACCGCGTCGTCCCAGAAGGTCTGGTATTCGACCGCGTTGTTCACATACGACGACTGGAAGGTGATCTGCCGCCTCAGTATCATGCTGAAGAAGGGCATCAGCATCCTGACGAGCCGGTACTTCCAGGTGAGGAAGGACATGAGCCCGCGGATGTCGTCCATGAGCTCCGCGACCCTTGCCGAAGATCCCGGCTGGCCTGCGAGCAGCTCGTCGATGATTAGCATCATCGCGAGCCTGGCGCCCGTCTCCACGAACGAGACGGCCTGCGAGCGCAGTTTCGGGTCGGCGGCGGTGGCTACGAGTCCGTGCGAGCGTACGGTCTGGAACATCCTGCGGACTATCAGCACCGAGATGTTCTCGCGCAGCGGAGTGAAGTCGAGGGTGCGGCGCTTGTTGTGCAGGTAGTAGACGTACATGCAGGCGTCGTTGCCGATGTCGAGCAGGGGGTTGCACACGAGCTTCCAGAGCAGTTCGTAGGGGTCGCTGCGGTAGAGCCCTCCGTTGAACCAGTCGGAGAGGAACATTCCGTTGACGATGCTCACCGTGGCGGTCTGCCCGAGGTGCAGCACCGGGGCCAGCTCTTTCCTGAGGGCTTTGTGGCGCGCGATTATGAATTCGTCGGCCTTGTTGCCCTGGATGAGGCGGGTGAGTCCGTTGAACTGCGCGATGAGCTCCCCGCGTCCGGACAGCGGCTCGTCGAGCATGCGGCGCATCAGCCCGAAGAGCGCGTCCTCGTAGTTCTCGCGTATCAGCACGTTGAGCACCTCCCCGGTGAGCAGCGAGACTTCGTAGTTGTCGCCGTAGTCGCGCACCAGGGAGACCAGGGTGCCGTTGTCGCCGGTGGACATCCAGTCGATGATCAGGGCGTTCCTCAGCGCTCCCATGAAGACCACGGAGCCGCTCTCCTCGCCGAGGGCGCGGATGTAGGCTTCGGGCGGGATCACCTTCCCGTCGCGGGAGTTCCTGCGCACGAACTCGACAGCCATCAGGTATTCGAGGAACCTCTCGTAGATGAACTGGATTTCCGCGCGGCCGTCGGGAGTCTCGATGTAGCGCAGTATCGGACGCTCCGGCTTGTTGAGCAGCTCGGTGTAGGCCACCGTGAGCCCGCCCTGCTTGTAGATCAGGCGCGAGAGCTTGTGCAGGGGTGCCGAAGGGTCGTCCCACGCCTGCAGCAGCTCACCCCTGTCGATGCGGTCGGAGGGGGTGCCGCTTTCGTATCTGCCGAGCAGGTAGCCTGCTATCGTGAGCATGATCTCGTGCTGCTGCCTGCCGGCGTAGGAGTTGGCTATCTTCTCCGTCATGTCGGCGAACAGGGCGATGGAGCTGTAGGCGGAGAGGTCTTCCGGAAGCGCCGTGCCCACATGGTTGGTGCAGGCTATCTTCAGGATCAGCGGGTCCCTGAGCCGCACCAGCGAGACCTTGGAGAGGGAGTCGAAGTCTCCGCTCATCTGGTAGAGATTCTGGTAGATTCCCCAGGCTTCGCGGAGTTCCGCGTCGCTGAAGCCGTGCACCTCGCCGTCCTGTCCGCCGCGGCTGAACATCAGATGGGCGTCGCGTTTCATCTGAAGCTGGAAGAGGGTCTTCCAGGAATAGCTGCGGCAGGTGAACAGCAGCTTGAACCGCGGGAATTCCGGCCGGATGAACAGCTCGCGGAAGGCTTCGTAGAGAGCCGTGGGGCCGTCGTTCCCGGCAGAGGCGTCCTTGTAGCGGAGGCATTCGTTCACCGCGTCGAAGAAGATGAAGACCCGGCGTCCCTGCTCGGCGGCCCGCTTGTGGAGTTCCGCCGCGATTCTGGCGGGGCCCTTTCTCGGAGAGGCGCCGAAGATGCGCCGCAGGGCGTCCGGAAGGGTCTCGGAGGCGAAGTCGGAGCTGCTGAATATCAACACTGCGTCGTCGCTTCTGGAAATCTCCTCCGTCCACCAGCAGAGCTGGTTGGTCTTGCCCTGGCCCGCCTCGCCCAGCAGGGGGAACAGGGTCCGGTCGCCGGTGGTGAATTCGTCCAGCAGGGCGCTCAGGCCCTTTCTTTCCACGAAGAGCTCGCGGTTGTATTTCTTTTCGCGGTAGACGCGGCTCAGGAAGCGTCCCGACTCCTTCTGCATCAGCGAGCGCATTTCTGTCCAGTTCATCTCCCTGGAGATGTCGAAGGAGGGGCTGCTGCGCTGGAGCAGACGGTCGAAGTCGGCGTTGAGGCTGTCGTCTATCAGGGTCACGGCGTCTTCGTCGGAGGAGATGTAGGAGATTTCCTCGTCCTTGAGCGACTGGAACACGTATTCGTAGCCTTTCCCGCTGTGGAACACCAGAGGGTGCAGGTCGGCGCAGGCCCCGTCGGGCGAGGTGAAGCGGAAGTGGCCGCCGCTGACCTCGAAGCTGAAATCCTGAAGGGGTCTCACGGCTTCGAGCATCGCCAGCACCTGGGGTTCGAGGGTGAACACGACCCCGCGGTAGATTTCGTTGGAGAGGGTGGTGCTGTGGCCCTTGTATTCGTTGCGTATCCTCACCACGCTCGGCTCCGCCTTGGTGCCGAGCAGCCTGTTGGCGCCTCTGCTGAACAGCACCGAGCGCACCGACTTCGCCAGAGGGTTGTCCGGAAGCTCCTTCGCGGCGGCCCTGACTATGGGGTTGAAGATGTCGTTGACCCAGTCGCCGAAAGAGAGGGAGCGCTTGGCGTCGATCTTGTCGACTACGGCCTTCATCGCGCGGGAGTCGGCGGGCAGAGCCTCCTCGGCGTCCTGGAGCAGCACGAAGAGGCAGCAGCTCACGAACTGCACGCTGATTTCGAGGAAGTCGAGCGCATAGTTCATGCCTGCGGAGAAGTTGTCCTTCTCCACTTCCCGCATCAGGGATGTGATCGGTTTGGAGAGCGTGGAAGGCAGTCCGGCGACGCTCCGGGCGACGAGCTGCCGGATCTCCTCCTCCCGTTCGGGACTGTAGCTGCGCAAGAGGGTCATGTCAGTTTAGTATCTTGTTGTTGACAGGCATCGGTATTTCGGTTCCGTCTTCGTCTTCGGACTCCATTATCTTCCGCACCAGCTCATACTCATTGAGCCTGGTCCTGCTGACCGTGGGCTTCCAGTTCTCCACGGCCTGGAGCAGCAGGGTCTGGGAGATCGGGACGCGGGCGTAGGCGGCGTTCATCGCGGCGTCGTTGACTATGCTGCAGATGTCGCTGGTCACCAGACCCTCCGTCTTCGCGGCCAGCAGGCGGTAGTCGATGCCTTCTTCGTGGGGCCGCTTCTCCACGCACAGCCTGAGCACCGCCCTGCGGGCCCGGGCGTCGGGGGCCGGAATGTAGATGCAGTGGTCGATGCGGCCGGAACGCAGCATCGCCGGGTCGATGATTATGGGGTTGTTGGTCGTGGCTATCACGAAGACCCTGTCGCGTCCGCAGTTGTTGATCTGGCTCAGGAATTCGTTCACTTCGCCGGACAGGTTGGCGTTGCTGATGGTCTCCCTCCTCGGGGCGAAGGCGTCGAACTCGTCGAGACAGATTATGCAGGGGCTCTTGGCCCTCGCCTCCTTGAAGAGCATGCCTATCTTGCCCTGTCCGCCGTGGACCCAGGTGGAGCCCAGGTCGGAGGCCTTGACGAAGGCGTAGTTGAAGCCGCTCTCCTCGGCGAACTTCTCGGCGAAGAAGCTCTTCCCGCAGCCGGGAGGCCCGTAGAGCAGTATGCCGTTGGGCAGGTCTATCTTGTACCTGCTGGCGAGTCCGGGGTTCTTCATGAAGTACAGCAGGCGCTTCTGCATGTGCTCCTTGAGCTCGTCCATTCCGGCTATGTCCTTGAAACCGCCTGCTCCGGGGACGTGCATCTTCACCAGGGGAGTGTAGCCGAGCTCGGCGTTGGTGAATTCGGAGTCGTCGGCGGGGGAGGATTCTATTTTCTGCGCCGGAGAGTCGCAGGGCTCGTCGGCATCCCCGCCCTCAGGGTCGTATATGCCGCTGAAGTTGGAGGCGCTGATGGACCTGAACGCTTCTCCGTAGCTCCTGAGCAGGTGGCTGGCGGGTATGTCCGAGATGATCGTCTGCCTTGCCGCCAGCAGGCGCTGCCAGGCCTCCAGCATCGAGATGCGGATCTCGTCGGTGAAGGCCGCCTCGTCGTAGTCGTATTCCGTCATCAGCCGCACGAGGCTGAGTATCATGTCCTCCCACTTGTCATCGCCCTTGCGGTAGTCGGGGAGCTCGTTGTTGCGCGCGTGCATCAGCATGCCCATCTTCCGCGGGGTTGAGCTGCCTTCGTAGAGATCCTCGTCGTCGACGGGCCATGGGTATGCTCCGTAGTAGCATTCGTAGAGTATGACTCCGAGCGAGTAGACGTCGGTGTTGCTGACTATGCCCTCGCTGCAGAAGGCCTCCGGGGCCGTGTACCTGATGTCCACGTCGTCCCAGAAATGCTCTCCGGTCTCCGCGGTGTTCTCACCGCAGTGGCGCAGGTGGTCATGGTCGATGAGTCTCGCATGCAGCTCAGCGTTCTCGTCGTAGCCGAACATTATGTTGTCTGGGCAGATGTCGCAGTGGACGAAGTTCCCTCCGTCGGGGGTGTGCATGTTCAGCAGTATGCCGGCAAGGTCGAAGCACACGTTCACCGCGTCCAGGGCGTTCATCGGCCCGTCCGTTAGCAGGATGTCGGACAGGGGGCCGCGCACGAAGTAGTCGGTGATGATGTAGGGGAAGGTCTTTCCTTCCGGGCTGTTGAATTCTCCCCAGGCTGCGATGGACAGCTGCCGCGAGATGCCCGAGCTGTTGAGGTAGGCGATCAGCGAGGGCTTCCCCTTGAACTTGAGGTCTTCCGGCATCTCGTCGGGAAGGTATACCTTCATCAGGAAGGACTTCCCGTCCTTCCTGCGCGTCAGGCGGTAGGTTTCGGCATAGTCCCGCTTCACGATGGGGTTGGCCACCGCGTATCTTTCCGAGTTGAATACTTCGAAACCTTTCTTGAACAGGAATTTCATATCAGCCTATCGACATCATTGAGGGGTTGAAACTGGCCTGGATCGCGGCCGCGAAATGCTGGGCGACTTCCTGCTCGCTGAAGCCGAGGCTGCCCGTGCCGAAGTCGAACACGAAGCCCACCTCGCTCTCGCTGATCTCGTTGTCGGAGAGCGCCAGACGCACGGCGTAGTCCAGCAGGCCGTCGCGCATCTCGGGATGGGACTCCAGGATTCCGGCCACGCTCTTTGCGCATATCTCGAAAATCTGCTCCCTCTCCATCTTGGCGTATTCCGAGAGTATGTCCATGGGGAAGAGGTGCACGTTGGAGATGGAGTTGAGTATCATGTTGGCCTCGTCCTCGCCGAGCGTGCCGTCCATGTTGCCGAGTATCAGGCCCATCGTGGCGGCGTAGCTGGCTATGGAGTATTCGAGGTCGCTGTCGCTGAGCCTGCCGAGCAGATTCACGAGAGGCAGCATCCTTTCGTTGAGCTCGTCGGGGCTGAGCCCGCCGTTCTCGTGGAAGGCGCCGCACTCGGAGAAGGCCTTGAGGGCCTCGATCCTGATCAGGTTGTTGGGGTGCGTGGCGAGGTTGAGCCCGCCGGACTCGCTGAAGGTCTTGAGCTTGCGGCTGTTCTCCTCGATGAAAGTTTCGAAGTTGAGCCCCATCTTCTCGAAGTTGAGCCCGGAGGACATCTTGAAGAAGGCGGAGATGCAGGACCTGAGGTCGCGGCAGGCTATGTAGCCGCAGCGGTCGGCCGAGATTTCGGCGAGCTGCTGCCACACGCGGATCTTGTTGACCAGGGAGAGCGGGGTGCTGGTGCCCTGCGGGTAGACGAAGGAGATCAGCTCCTTGATTCTGCGCGAAGAGTCGATCAGATGGCCGAACTCGTGGCCTATGACGAAGCGCAGCTCGTCGTCGCTCATGATGTTGACCAGCCCGCTGTTGATGTTGAGTATGTGGCTGCGGCCCTCCTTCTCCGAGGGTATGCAGTAGGCGTTGATGGTCGCGTCGCCGGTGATGTAGAAGTCGATGGGCTCGTCGAAGCCGGTGGTCTCCTTGACTTCCTGGAAGATGTTCCAGTAGTTGGAGAGGTTGTCGGGCTCGACCTTGAAGCTGTGTCCGTCGAGGATGTTCTTGTAGTAGTTGCTGTTCTGCGGGATGTTGGCCTTCTTTATCAGAAGCTCCACGACGCCTCCCTGCAGAGCGCCGTAGATCTGTTGTCCGAGGCCTTCGCCCCATTGGAGGCTGATCAGAGTCCTTACGATTTCGAGCTGGTTCATGGTTGTAATGTGGTTGTCAGGTTTGATTGGGATATGTCGGCGACCGCCACGCTCACGTTGTCGTGCCCGCCGGCGATCTTGGCCCTCTCCACGAGCAGGCTGGCCGCTCTGTCGGGCTGTTTTTCCGCGAGCAGGGCCTCGATGATGTCGTCGCCGACCATGTCGGTGAGCCCGTCGGTGCAGAGGAGCAGCCTGTCGCCGGGGAAGAGGCGGCCGCTGTAGTCGCGGATGTCGACTTCCGGAGCGACGCCCGCGCCTATGCAGCTGTAGAGGGCCTTGCCTTGGGGGAGGGGCGTCAGGTCCCTCTCGTGGAGGGTCTGGTCGCGCGTCAGCCGGCGCAGCATGCCGTCGCGGTAGATGTAGCTGCGGCTGTCGCCCACGTTCACGAGCAGGGTCTTCCCTCCGGCCCAGACGAAGCCGGTGAGCGTGCATCCCATGGGTCTGTCGAGCTGCATCCCGACCGACTTGAGGTCGAGCTCCGTGCCGATGCGGCCGATTTCTTCGGCCAGGGTCTCCTCCGGACGGCTCCAGTCGCGTCTGCCGTCGAAGACCAGCGAGCGGAGCTGTTCGAGGGTGTGGCTGCTGGCCATCTCGCCGTGCTGGTGCCCGCCCATTCCGTCGGACATCAGCAGCAGGAAGTTCTTCCCGTCGCCGAGGTCGTGGGTGAGGCCGGTCTGGCTGTCGCGTATAAGGCAGAGCCCCGCGCCGGCCATGTCCTGGTTGCCGTCGCGCTCGCAGCCGATGTCGGAGATGCAGTAGATGTCGAGTTTCATGGTCAGGCTTTCTCTACGGTGAAGTCGAGGGTGGCAATGCGAAGGCTGTCGCCGGCCTTGAGAACGTACCATCTGTCCTTTTCGAGCCGGGTGCCGCCTATGAAGGTTCCGTTGGTGGAGCCGAGGTCCCGTATGGTCCAGCAGTTCTGGCCGGCCGAGAACTTGATCTCCCCGTGGGTGCCCGATACGTAGCCGCAGCTCGAGAGTTCAGGGAAGATTCCTCCCCTGCGTCCGAAGACGCCGTCGCGGACCGTGAGGCTCATCCCGCTGCCGGAAAGGCGGAGTCCGGGCGTCGGGGTCGCCGGGGCGGCTGCAGGGCCTGTCTGCTTCGCCATGCCGGCGAAAGGGTTGCCTTTGCCGGCGAACGCGCTCTGGAGTATCGCCTCGATGTCGGCCTGGCTGAGCTGCGGTCCGGCATCTCCGGCGTCTCCGGCCGCCTTCTGCCAGCCGGCCGCCTTCTGTGCGTCACCGAAAAACTGGTCGGCGCCGACCAGCATTTCTCCGCAGCGCGGGCACGTCCTGCCTTTCCTGGGCTCGCGGCACGAGGGGCAGAACATCAGCTCCTTGCCGCACTGGTCGCACCAGCGGCTGTCGTCGTCTATGATATTCTGGCAATAGGGACATTTCATATTATGTCTTCTTTTGTTATTTTCCAACCTGACATGAACTTGTCTATCACGTTTGTGTCGCCGGCATTATCGGACGGACTGCCCGCCATGGTGCGCAAGGATATTTTGGACTCAATCTCGTTCAGCAGATTTTTCACTGTGAGTGCATTGCCGAAGTCCGGACCGCGCTCCGCGTACATCCTTTCGAACTTGTCAGCCAGCAGCTGCCCGGCTTTGGGGTCCATGGGCAATATCCCTTTCATTTTCTTGAAGAGCTCCATCAGCTCGGAAGGCGTGAAGTCCTCGAACATCAGTATCCTTCCGATATGCGACTTCAGGCCGGGGAGCGAGTCCAGGAAGCGCTTCATTTTATCGGGATAGCCGGAGAGTATGCAGATGAATTCTCCCCTGCGGGTCTCCATGAGAGTGAGCAGGGTGTCCAGCGCCTCCTGTCCGAACAAGTCGTCATCGCTCTGCATGAGAAAGTACGCCTCGTCGATGAACAATATTCCTCCGTGCGCATTTTCGACGGCCTGGCGGGTCTTCTGCCTCGAAGCCCCGACATAGCTGCCGACAAGTTCCGCCCTGGTCACGGTCACGACCTGTCCTTCGGGCAAGACCCCGATGTCCTTGAGTATCCTGCCGAAGATTCCGGCCACGGTGCTCTTCCCGGTGCCGGGCTTGCCTGTGAACACATAGCTCCTTGTCGCCGGACCTGTCGGAATTGTACCTGCCTGCGTCTGGAGCAGGATTTCTTCTACGACCGCATGTATTTCATGCTTGACGTCATGGAGCCCTATGAGAGAGTCCAGCGCCTTGAAAATTTCATCACTGTTCATTGTATATCCTCCTTGGTTATGAGTTTGGGTTGGACTTGGCGGTAGGCATCGGCCTTGTCGGCTCCGGCGGCGATGAGTTCCGCCATGCGGGCCGTGACGCGCTGTGCCAGGTCCGACTTGATTTTTCCGAAGACGTTGCGCACCTCGCGGGCGTTGCCGAAGTCGGATTCGCGGGCGTTGTAGAGGTCCTCGAACTTCCGTACGAGCAGTTTCTCAGCCTCGGGGTCGATGGTGTAGCCCTCCTTGCGGCAATTGAGGCGGAAGATGTCCATCAGCTGGGCGGCGTCGTAGTCGTCGAAATGGATGACCTTGTTGAAGCGCGACTTGAGTCCTGAGTTTGAGTCGATGAACTGCTGCATCTCGCGGGTGTAGCCCGCCGCTATGCAGACGAACTTGCCCTTGCGGTCCTCCAGCTGCTTCAGCAGCTCGCTCACACATTCGTTGCCGTATTGGTCCCGTTCATCGAGAATCAGGTTGTAGGCTTCATCGATGAACAGCACCGCCCCAATGGCCTTGTTCAGGACTTCGCGGGTCTTGGATGCCGTCTGGCCGAGGTAGTTGGCCACGAGGTCGGTGCGGGAGACTTCCACCACGTCGGTTCTGGGGAGCACCCCGAGAGAATGCAGCATGGCGCCCATCAGCCGGGCCACCGTGGTCTTGCCGGTGCCGGGGTTGCCGAGGAAGAGGTAGTGGTCTCCGGTGATGCCCTTGAATTCCGTGCCGTTGATTTCGGCTTCGGTCTTTTTCAGCCGGAGTTCGTTTATCATGCTGCGGATGTCTTCCTTGACGCTTTCCAGTCCTATCAGGGAGTTGAGCTCCTCCATGCACTCCTCCTCGCTGACTTCCTTCGGTTCCTTGTATGGAACGTCTTCGGGAATGATGGTGAGGAAGGCGTCGCGCGTGATGCCTGCTCCTGAGCATGACTTCGCGGTGAGCCTTGAGGCCTGGTTGCTGACGCACTGGTTGAACAGGTCGCGGGCCTCGCGGGCGTTGCCAAAGGACTTGCCCGACTTTTCGGCGCTGATTTTCCTGAGTGCGGAGAGAGCCTTTTCCAACACGCCGTCGGCCAGGGCATAGCCTTGCTTCTCGGCATTCTGCCTGAAAATCTCCGTGAGTTCCTCGGGGGTGTAGTCATCGATGTGGATTCTGAAGTTGAAGCGGCTTGCCAGACCGTCGTTGACCTTCAGGAAATTGTCCATATTGTCCTTGTAGCCGGCGCAGATCACCACGAACTTGCCCCTGTCGTCCTCCATGCGCTTCATCAGCTGTTCGATGGCCTTCTTGCCCTCGGCGTCGTCGCAGCGGCCGAGCTCGTCGACCGGCGCGAGCGCGTAGGCCTCGTCGATGAAGAGGACGCCTCCCATGGCTTCCTGAATGGCCTTGTCCATATTCTTGTCGGCCTCGTTGATGTAGGAGCCGACTATGTCCCTGCGGCTTTTTTCGACTACTCTGTCGGTGGAGCAGACGCCGATGGACTTGAAGAGTTTGCCGAGCACCCTGGCAACCGAAGTCTTTCCTGTCCCGGGGTTGCCGGTCAGCAGGATGTTCACTGGCTCTATCGAAGCCTTCACGCCGTGTTCCATGCTCATGCGCTGGAAGCGCATCTTCTCGGCCAGCTGGCGTACGGCTTTCTTGACGGAGTCCATACCCACGAACTGGTCGAGCTCCTTCATGACCTGCTCCACGCTGATCTCCCTGCTCTCCTCTTCTCCGACGATGTCGGACCAGGACAGAATCATCTTCTGGGCGGCCGCCTCTTCGGAAGGCAGGTCCCTGATGCGGCTGTAGTGGCGCGCGATGCTTTGCTTGACCAGGTTCCGCACCTCGCGGGCGTTGCCGAAGCCTTCGGTCCTGGCGAGGTACATGCGCTCGAAGAACTTGCCGGTCTTGGCGGCCGCCTCCTCGTCGAGGGTGTAGCCTTCCTCTCTGATCTTGCGCATGAATATCTCATTGAGCTCCTCGCCGTTGTAGTCCTTGAACTCGATTTTCTTGTCGAAGCGCGAGCTGAGGCCGGAGTTGGCGCGCATGAAACTGGTCATTTCCGAGGTGTAGCCCGCGATTATGCAGATGAAGTCGCCCAGATGGTTCTCGAGTTCAGGAAGCAGTGCGTCTATGGCCTCCTGGCCGGAGGAGTCGGTCTCATCCTTCTTGAGTGCGTAGGCCTCGTCGATGAAGAGTATGCCTCCCATGGCCTTGTTGATGACCTGCTTGGTCTTGATTGCCGTGTCGCCGGCGTACTGCGACACAAGGTCGTCGCGGTGGACCTCCACGAGCTGTCCGTTGGGCAACACCTGAAGGCTGTTCAATATGTCGGCGAAGCGCCGCGCTATGGTGGTCTTGCCCGTGCCCGGGTTGCCCAGGAACACGTAGTGCGACTTGAGCTTGACCTCTGCGTCGGGGTTGTCCTGCTTCTGCATCTTGATGCCGTCGATTATGGAGTGTATCTCCTTCTTGACTTCCTTGAGCCCGACGAAAGAGTCCAGCTCCTTCCATATCTCCTCTTCGGTGAGCTCCTTGAAGGGTATCCCCGGTATGTCGGCCTCCTCGATCATGCTGCCGCCGCCGCGGTTGATCATGTTGTGTACGCAGGTCTCGGCGGTTTTTGCCGCCAGGTATCCGTTCTCTTCGGCTTTTTCCGCCATTTGTCCATTCTCTTTGTCCGCTTTGTCCCCGCCGCGGAAAATCTTCTTGAACACCAGCCCCAGCTTCTTTCCGGCCTCCGGAGAAAGCCTTGAGCTGTGGCGGCTTGCCAGGGTCAGTTCGCAGATCCTGGTGAGCTGCCTGTCGTTGAACGGCAGCAGGCTGAAGCGGAACTCGAAGAGGCCGGACACGTTGGGGTGGGAGTTTATGTAGTTGCCGAAGCCTACCTCGAGACCGCAGAGCATGATGACCGGCATCTCCCCAGACCGGTGCATCCTGGCGAACAGCTTGTCGAGCATGTTCGTCCCCTCTCTGACCAGATTCTGGCAGTTGGTGATGAGCAGCACTCCCTTTTTTATCCGGTTGAGGTTCTTGTCGAGATCGGCTTCGAACGAGCCCCAGTCGGCGGCGTCCTTGTGCTCGGGTATCGGCTGGTCGATGATTTTGTAGCGGTAGAGCAGCGAGCAGAGCTGGCTGGCAAGATAATGCTTCCCGGTGCCCGCATCCCCGGTGATGATGCAGTCGAGCCCTGGGCGGCAGCCGTGCGAGAGGCGCATGAACTCGGCGGCGTGCCCGCAGCGCCTTGCATATTCTTCGAAAGCCGGCATTATGTTGTCCTTGCCCACCAGTCCGGCGGCTTCCGGAATCGCGGAAGCGGGGGCGCCGGCAGCGGCGCCTTGCCGCACGGGCGCCTCCAGAAGGGTGCCGCACCATTTGCAGTATCTCGCGGCGTCCCTGTTCGGGCGGCCGCATTTCTGGCAGTCTCTCATTGGCTTACGGGTATGTTTCTGATTATTATGTATCCCCTGCGGTAGGGGTAGGCGTCGGGGTCGAAGTCCCTCAGGGGGATGCGGATTTCGAGCGAGGAGGCCTCGCTGTCGAGCCCGCTGATGCGGACGCTGCCGCTGACGGTCTGGCCGCTGGTGAACCTGAACACGGGGTCGCGGTGCCGCGCATCCATGGTCGAGCCGCCGATGGTCACCGACATCCTGCCGTCGGCGGCGGAGTAGGACCTGCCCTTGTCGTCTATGGCCTCCGCCCGGGAGACTATGCTGGCCGACGGCTCCTCGATCACGATGAACGGAACCATGTCGGCGCCGCTGCCGTTGGTGAGGCTGAATTGGAACACGCCGCTGCCGTCGATCACCCGGCTGTCGTCG